>OAWQ01000011.1_pt1 | contig 188045 bp, 215 predicted proteins | sample 1476961 | NCBI WGS metagenome assembly OAWQ01 (sample SAMEA2580247, study PRJEB22360) | human gut metagenome | biome: human gut; feature: human-associated habitat; material: faeces | place: Denmark | collected 2008/2010
CCACTAAAAATCAACAAAATCGTCGATGTTCTTAATGGGATGTCTGAAGCAGACTATAAAGATTTCTGTCTTGTCTGCAACAAGCCCTATATCCATTCCCCATCCGGTTTTGACTCCTGTCCGACATGCAGTGCTAAAAAATGCAAAGTCGCTATCATGCGTTATTCACAGTCTGTTGTTCCCTTTGATGAAAAGTGATGATGAGGTCATGGAAAATCAACTTTTACACACTGCAAGCACAATCTGTCATATATCTTTCTCGGCAACTGGAATTACAACACCTTCAGATGCTCGGGGCTTTTATCATATGTCTGATTGCATCCATAATCGGTTACGAACACTATCACCAGATTTGAATGTCCGTTGTGCTTCCTATTTATATCTGCCAGTAGTCCATACGGCATTAAGAGCAGAAGATCTAAAAAAATATTTTCCTGATAGTACCATCCAGCTCGTTCATGAGCTCACACCATTAAAAAGAGCAACCTGTCCATCGGGGAAAATCAGGTTCGATAAAGAGCTTGATGCCTTGTTTTCTTCCAGTTCCGCAGCTGTCAGTATTCGTTTAGCAGAATACCTCTCAAGCCCTTCCCGCTTTTTACGCATGATAAAAAATCCTGACCGCAAGACCCGTATAGAGGAAATCCTCACGACAAGAAATTGCAATTTAGCTCACCAGTTAACTCTTCTTATACAGGCAGAGGAAACGGTGTCACGGATTGCGTTGGCTAAAAAAACATGACGCCATTAATCGTGCTAACGATATACTTATTATTGATAAATCATAGGTGTGTTTTATCATTTAAGATTTTTCGTTATTCTTCGACTTCAGGATGCACTGCCCATGCCTGATACAGAGAATGAATATCCCCCACTAAAATCAAAATTTCTCAGTTCAATTTTTCGCGACAAATCAGAAGTGATAAAAGTCTTTTGGAACTGATGTGAGAGGGGATTAAGTGGTTACTATGAGATGTTGCAAAAAGTCAGTTTCCTCCCGCCTCCTGTGGAGCGCCATAAAGTTCCGGCAACATCCTAATGTGTGAGCAGGGAACAACATGAAAGAAAAATCATTCCTTTTTAAAAAGACCCCTGTTATCCAGGAAAACTGATTTTTTTTTATGGGATGATAATGCTATCCATCAAGGGGTAGCATATGCAGATCACAAAAAAATTTATCCTGAAAACCATCATTAGCTCATTGCTGGTGCTTTCTACAACATCGGTGGCCGAAACTCAGTATGCCGGAACAACACCATTTGTTTCAGGCCAGTCACTGAAAAAAGGCTTTTTCTGGTATAACGACAAAGAACCTGTTGAGGAAGAAGAACAACAGGACCAACAACCATTATCAGGTTCTCCCTCTCAAAACCAAAATGAAGAACTAAAACTTGATTCACGCTGGCTCAAAGAAAACCTGCTGAATCTTCGTTTTGCGGCGATGGACAATCCAACCGATGAGAATCTGTCCCGCTATTATACTGCTAACCGACTCATGATGGATATTGCCACCCGCTTCTCTGACCGAACCAGAGACTATTTCATTAATAATCCCATGATGTCAGAAAAAAGGCGTCAACCAACCGAGACCGTTGCATTAAATGCGCATCGCGCTGGACTTGAGGAAAATCAGCAAAAAGCGCTTTCTTCCATATTCCAGAAAAGTGGTCTTTTCTTCTTCTTCCAAAGCACCTGTCAGTACTGTCATGAACAAAGTCAGATTCTCAATTTCATGCAGAACTATTATCACATCGATATTATGCCAGTTAGTATTGATGGACGACCTTTACATAACGGTATATTTCCTCGTTATGGTCGTGCCACTATGGAGATGATCAAACAGTATGCCATTACGGAAGTTCCTACCGTTTATCTGATGTCAAATGACGGATCCCAGGCAACAAGAGTAAGTACCGGTCTGGTCTCAGCAGAAGAGTTAAAGAACACGATTATCCTGGCCGCAAGAGGAATGAACCTGTTGGACGAAGCATCATTCCAGAATACCCTCGATATTAAAAAACAGTATGTCCTCGGTGACAGGGATGTACTGACGGTTAATAAGATGAGTTATGAGCAGGATCCTTATCTTCTTCAGAACATAATGGATAAAAAACTCAGCGAATATGACATGCCGACGACAGATAAGGTTGATGCAGGTATCACTGCAAATGAAGGGGGCTACAGTGGCTACTTACATTAAAAAAGTAACTTTCCTCAAAAAGTTACTTTTATCGGCCATGTTCTTTGGCGTGTTCTCCATGCAAGAAGTCCACTCTGCCAACGTCATGGAGGGCATATTCAAAGGTATGGTTGCCTCCACAGATCCGGCAACTGTCCGAACCGCATCGAGAGTAGGGGCTGTTGGGGGGAGTTTTTCTTACAGGCAGCCTCAAGTCAACACTAACCTCGTAAATGTGAGTTTCCCTAAAGCTAGTGTCGGCTGTAACGGCATCGATATCTTTCTGGGCAGCTTCAGTATGATCAACGGTGACCAACTCGTGCAGATTGGGCGTGGCATAGCGCAGGGCTCAGCCGTCTACGCCTTTAACACTGCGGTCTCCGCAATTTGCGCCGACTGCGCAGCTATTATTGCCAACATTCAGGACAAACTCGCCGCGCTGAACAAATTCGCCAAAGACAGTTGCAACGCGACGTACGAATTCCTACAGAACGGGCTGGGTACTCCGCAGGAGTTTACTCAGAATATTGGGCTCGGCGGCGGCGCTGTTGACTCTATGGTGTCCGGTCTTTTCCCGGATTTCGGTAGCACCATGAGTCAGTCTGCCAGTGACGTAAACAAAAAGAACTATGCAAAAGATCCAGAGGCCTTTAAAGAAAAATATGCGGGAAACATTGTCTATCAGGGCTTCATGAGTATTGATAACGGCAATCTGAATGTAGGTGGTGTGACTGAATTAACGGGTTATAAATTAGCTGAACAAATCATGTCACTGACGGGTACGCTTATTGTCAGTTGGGACAGTAACGGTGAAAATTCTGCGATAACACCGATCCCACCAACGATGAAAGCTTCAGACTTCATAAAAGGCACTGGTTCAAGCAATGTTAAAATAAATGTCTGCAACCCGGCACCTGATTTAAGCAGCAACAAAAAAGCCCAGTGTCTTGAAATGCGTCAGGATTCTACACAATTCAAAGGTCTTTCTGAAACCATTATAGAGACATTACTTGAAGTTCAGCGGGCTGTGAGAAATGACACTGAATTGTCACAAGATCAACGTCGATTAATCGGTATGTTGGGAATAAATAATATCATACCAACCCTACAGACGTTGTCTGCTGCTGAGGGCGTTCAGTACATCAATGATATCAGTACGATAGCGGCGAAAAATTTCACGATCGAGCTGCTTAGTAATGTCCAAAATAAAATGACTAATATGACGCTTCCTTCTGAGGCGATGACATCATTTAAAGACCAACTTGAAAAAATAAACCAGACATTCAGAAACCAAATCCGCAGTGCCTCTGAAGTGCAGTCCATTCAGAACACAGAGGAAAAAACAGTTCTGGCCTACTGGGATATGGCATTCGTTAAAAAACGCACTTATGGTGATAGCGGGAACGGGGGCTGATATGAGTAATTTTACGATATACACCATTGGTGAAATTGATTTCGTCTATACGGCTTTTAATGGGATCGCACTGATTTTTTCCAGCCACGGCTCAAATGAATGGATCAAATTTGCGGCTTATGCTGCCGCTATTGGACTCTTCTATAAATCAATGAAGTGGGTACTCGCCCCGAGTAAAACTGATGTCCCAATATTCTCATGGATTATGGGGCTGTTGTTCTATTCAATTGCCGTCATTAAAGCCGATGTCACGCTGGAGTCGGTGAAAACAGGCGAAGTCAGAAATATCGATGATGTCCCGCTTTTTATTGCTGCCTCGGGAGAGCTCACTACCGGTTTATTACATGGTCTTATTACAGACTGGCGGGCAGCGTTTGACCCGCTCACCCCGGTAGGACAGGTCAGTGATACGCTGGATGACAGCTTGACACTGGGTCCAATGACCAAAATGGTCAAATATATGGAGTGGGGCGGGGAGTCGAGCGGGTTCTGTCAGGCATTCCCGAATACGATGAGCGGAAGCGAAAAACCGGTGACATTCGATGTGTGCAGAATAATTCAGTCTATTGCCCGAGACTGTATAAAAACGACCCAGGATTCAGAGGTTCAGACAGCACTCAGAGGCGTGGCGTTGAATGAAATCTATGCAACAGACCTTGGGTCCGTAATAAATGTTATGGACTCAATGACGGCCAACAGCCTGAAGACGGCCAGCGTCCCCATGGTGACATCTACCGGACTGCAGTATGCGTCGTGTACGGATGCATGGGCGGCGGTAAAAGCTGCATTCGCCTCGCCTCAAGGCGCTTCAATTATGAGAAATCTTGGGCAGATGAATCAGTTTGTTGCGCCGCAACAAGAGGATAATGGTCAACAAACTGACTTTATCGGCGGTGCGGCCACCACGCTTTTTGGAAGCGCTGGTCAGGCTCACAATATCACAACAGCTGCATTCGTTCTTAATCAGGTCGACAAAGGCGTTCTCCAGTACAGGAAGGCGCTAGGTATAGCGGCAGACTATCAGCTCTTCGAAGCGAGCATGAAAAGAACGAATGCAATGGTTAGTCAAGGGCAGCTCTGGCTCAACATTTCAGGCGCTGCAATATCGTTCCTGGAAATGTTCAGCTACATGGTCGCCCCTTTTGCTCTGATTGCGATCCTGTTTTTAGGGGGGGAAGGTATCGCTTCAGCCGCTAAGTATCTGCAGCTAATTGTATTCGTTAACATGTGGCCGATAACGGCAGTCATGGTAAACGCGTACGTGAAGATGGTACTGAATCAACAGTTTGACACATGGACATCGCTGGGGGTTCAGACCACGATGAACTGGGCAAATATGGGGAGCATTCAGGAGACGTACGGCAGCTACCTGTCTGTGGCCTCAGCTCTGTATTGCATGGTGCCGATGCTGACTCTATTCCTGTTGACCACCAGCATTCACCCGATGATGGGAGCGTTGAAAAATGTCACACCTGATGCCCCAAACAATACCGGCCACGTCACACCAGAGGTTTGGTCGGCGGGGAATGCGGGTAAACAGTCCTTTGGTGACCAGACACACACCGCAGCCACTACAACAGGTGGTGGCATGTCGTCAGGAGGGCTTCTGGATTCTCAGACTAGGATGATGCCAACTCTTGGGTTGGGTGCATCGCTGAGTGATACAGTCAGAGCATCAGGCCAGAACTCGATAGGGACCGACAGGACCTCCACTCTCAGCTCAAAACAGGCGTTAAATGAAGCCTGGGCCAGTGCAACACAAGGTAATCGAACACAAACAGCAGGTTCAACAAACCAGGGCGGAATGAAACTTGTCGATGATGTAGCGGCCGGGATGACCAGAAATCTCGGAAAAGATACTGGAGTATCAGCAGATGCCCTTAAATCTATGGCGGCCTCTGCCATCCTTAGCGGAATGGCAGACTTAGGTTTAAATTTGGGTGGTAAAGGTGGTGCAGGGAAAGGCGGTGGCGAAGAGGGGGGAGCAGGTTTATCAGGAAAACTTTTAGGGCAGATAGCAGCACGAATTCAAGGAAACAGTCAATTATCTGACGGTGCGAAAAAAGCCCTCACTGACAATCTGATGAGTAGCATGAAAAATGGTGATGGTTTTTCTAAGGACATAGCTAAGCTGGAGTCCAATGTGATCCAGAATGGTTTCTCTGACTCTGACAGTTACCAAAAAACGGCACAGAAGATGCAGGAACACGCCCAGGCTGTCACTAATAAAGAGAGCAATGCATTCAGTAAAACAGGTGAACAGGCTTCACAACTTTCAATGAATAGCAGTCTGAACATTGACGGGGCCAAAGTGTCTGACACCCTGAGTAAACCAGCGACAGCGCAAACTGTAGGTGATTGGGCGCAGGCTTCAGGTTTAAATCGTGAAGCAGCAGTGGGTAAATGGAACGAAATGAAAGGGACATTAAATGGCAGTAACACGCTGGGAGACACGAGAAACGGCAACGATGCATTTGTTAAAATGATGTTTAACGAAGCCGAAAAACTATCTCGTATGGATTCTGGTGAGACTGTTGCTCATAATCTGGGCGATATTAAACAAGCCTCTCAAATGCTTAAAAATGCTGTCAGTATCATGGGTGCCAATGCCGGGATTATCTCGCCTGCGACAGAGAAACTGGATCAGTTTGTAGGGCTGGGTACTGGTGGCAACTATGCCAGCGGGCAGGAACAGGCACAAACAGCTCCGGACACGTCCGCAGTGCCTTCTGCAGGACAAGTTTCTGGTAATGTTTCTAATCAGCAGGGTGCTGTAACCGGTGGGCTCGCTCAGCGAGAACAGGCTGCGAAAGCACAACCAACAACGGAAGTTGGTGGAATGACAGCTGGCACACTTAATGAGGGCGATGGCAGAGCTCACGTAGCTAATACCAGCGGGGAAAATAACGGGCAAGTCCATACTCAGGCAGATTCGCAAAAACTTCAAAGGGTCGAAGATACGTTACCTTTGGGGAACGTCAATGAGACCATAGACAAGGCTAGACAGGCAGCGGATACCGATAGTCCATTACAATCCGTAGTTGCAGGCACACAAAGTACAGTTCTGGGTGATGCAGAAACAAGTGATATCAATGCCTCGACTCAGCAAACGATGAGAGACATGCAAACGCATGATATGCCGAGAAGTGCGGAGACTTTCAGCCCGTCCGGGAATAAAGAGAAAGACTCCAAAAACGCCTTAAGCCAGGCGGCGTTACACTCCGAAGTTGCCCGCAATCAGACTGGTGAGGCCAGAGAAAACAGCCTTAAAGAAGCTGAAGCATGGCGTTCTACATTCAACCAGGTATCAGGTCAAAATTATTCATCATCCGATGTTGACCGTGTTTCCCGGTTAGCTATGAACGGGAAAAATAATGGTTATGAAAATGGGCTTTCGGATGTTGTGAATAATGCCGTCAACAATACCGGCACCACGGCCACCAGAGTACCGACTGGGTCCTCTGATTACGAGCTGGGCGGAGATATGCGCGACAGTAACAGTAGAAGCCCGAACCTGAGGGATAAAGGGCAGGCAGCCAGAGAACAGGTGTTTGATAGCAACCGAACAGTAGCAAAAACGTTTACTGGAGCCGGTTCAGACCGTTATGTCGGTGATTCAATGAAGCTAGAAAACGGTTCATCCGGTCAAACGCTCATCGGCAACATGAGCAACAATATGCAGTTAAGACAGGCCAGCAATTTAGCTGAAAACAAACCTGGTATGACGGACGATAAATTAACCCAGCTTCGGGACGCGCAGGACACAGCAATGAGGACTGTCCAGAATAAACTGGCTGAAAACCCAAGATATGGGCCAGAAGCAGCAGCCGCTTACCCTGCATTTATCGCAAGCTTACCGGAAAGCATCGGAACCACACAAGGCCAGGATTTTGCGAAAGAGTTCTTGGATAAGCATCGAAAAAACTAATTAAAAGGCCCGTTTAAAAGCGCTGATCCCCATCACACACTCAGCGCTAATAAACACCATATTTCGGTTGATTTTGGCGAGGTGATTTGAACGGTGCTGAGCACCGTTCGTTTTAATATTAGCGAAGTATGGCGTAAACACGCTCCACTACAGGGCATACTGAAAGACTCTTTTTTACTCTGGCGAATGGTTTATCTGATGTAGACAGGGAAAATGTTAAGAGAAAAAATGGCTATTTATAACGATTCGCGATGACTCTTTGTTCTTAAGTACAAAACTGTCCAACAATATCAAGGCTAGTCATCATGTCTCTGATTTTGTTCTTGTTCATAACACCAATATTCAGTCGAACGTAAATCTGTAATATCATGTTGATCATATTCAACAGGATTACGATACGTATTGTTTGACGATTCCGAGACAACCCTATCGGTATCTTTCTCACGGGTACCGAAGAGCGGGTATTTGCGTCCGACAGTGATGTAACGATATACAAGCACTGCTAGGCAAAAGACATAGAAGAGCCCTTTGAAGTCGGAAAGCTCAAATCCAAACAGTTCGTACATCATTGGGTAGCCCTCTGTTATCTCTCATTTGATTAGATTATAAACTATTTAAACTCTCCTCCAACCCCCTATTTTCATCAAGTCCTAATGCCGCGTTATCTCAAAAGGGGGCTTTACAGCCCATATCCCATGGTGTATCCGTTGATACAGAACCGTTTTTTCTCCATTAAGGGCAGGGGTAACCTGGCATAGCCCCGGAAAGTTACTTTTCAGCCAGCATGCGTGAGGGCGGGTTGAGTTAATGCGGTATATATCTGCTTTATGACACAGGGATCGCGTCCCTACATAAGCCTGGACAGATGAATGAGGTTTCAGTGAAGGAAAGCTTACAAAAGGTGCAACATGTCTTCCGCTTCTGGAAAGCTATTGAGGCACTGACGCCACAAAGTATTGATAAAGAAAATGCTCGTGACATAGATAATCCAGCGTACATGGTGACATTCGACGGGCTGCTTCCCTGGACGGATACAGAGCATGTTCGAAAACCCGTCCCCTCCGGCAAGGTCTGGCGTTACTCCGCTCAATGCGGGATCTACAATATTTCGGTCGTTGCCGATCAGCTTGAAGAAAAGCTTGGTGCCCATGATGACGTCGCTGAAAGTCGGAACACTGGCAAAAGCCGGTTGTTCGATGTCAGTTTCAGCAATAAAGGTATCCCCCAGGCCACATCATTCATGTTGTCAATGCCCGCATGGGCTGCTTCACAGGTGTTAAATCATGACCAAGGTGTGAAAGCGTTGAAAACACCCGTCAGTCCGGACTTGACGGGGCTTCCCGCGCTGTCAGATACACTCCCGATGATGGACAGCGGATTCCCTGAATTTGATCAGCTGACCCTGCATATTATGCAATGGATTGATGCTGAAGCTGTCCGTTTACAGCGTGACGAGCTGGCAGCTGATGTTGCCTGGATTAAGACGCTTGGCGAACTGGTACTGGAGAAGACCGGTTTCCCTTATGAGGCAATGGAGCAGCATGCTATCTGCCTTGTTAAGTGCGCCACAGTCAGGATCTCACAGAATAGCCATGAGGTGAATCTCTCCGTTGAGAGTACCAAAACGAACTCAGCCAGCAGCAGAACAGAGGGGAAAGGAAAGGAAAAAACCAAAAGTGCTGTACCGGATGATCTGATAAACAGCTTTTACATTCATGAGATGGAGGCGCTCGAAGGACACTGGAAAAAGAAAAATGTTGGCAGAGGTTTCTTTGACTACATGACGTCCGTGTCCCGGGAGAACAGGCAGGTAACGGATGTTCGAACCGGGGAGGGGTTAGATGCTGCATTTGACAGACTGCGTCCCACGCAACCGCCGGTCGGCACATGGCCCTCTCTATATCCGTTAGCGTTCAGCCAGCAGTTAGCCGTTAATGAGCTGTGGCGTAAAAATGCTGAGACACCCGGTATTTTTGCTGTCAATGGGCCACCCGGCACAGGAAAAACAACACTCCTTCGTGATGTGGTGGCCGCAGTCGTCACCGCGCGTGCCGGTAAACTGATTGAGCACAAGAACAGGGTTTTCTTAAACAAAGGCACTTTTACATGCGATAAGAAAACCATCCCCTTCTTTCCGCTTCACGATTCCATTGCAGGGACATCCATCATCGTTGCCTCTGCCAATAACGGCGCAGTAGAAAACATCTCGCTCGAACTCCCGGGTATTGACGCTGTACCTGAATGGGTACCAAAACAGTCAGAATATTTCAGCGAACTGGCTTCGCACCTGATGGGTAAACCAGCATGGGGGCTTCTGGCCGCAAAACTGGGTAATAAAGAAAACCGGGAAAATTTCCTGAATACTTTCTGGTGGAAAAAGCCCGATGAGCGGAATCAAAAACCGACAGTGCCTCCGGAGACATTCTCACCCGCCCGGGGTGAAGGGTTGCATTACCATCTTAATTTACTGAAGCCGACGCAGGGAGCCCGTAAACCCGCAATGTCCTGGTCAGAGGCTGTTATTCGTTATCAGAAAGCTACAGTCATCGAAGATGAAGCTCGTCAGGAGCTCGTCAGGTATTCAGAACTTGAAGAACAGATAAAAAATCAGGAGCAGGCACTCATCCAGTGCGGGGAGAGCCGGGCCTCGATTAATGCCGCTCTGTCAGAACAGAACGGAATATACCTGGCGCTTTCCTCTGATGTTGCCGGACAGGAAGAAGCTGGTACCCGGTTACACCGGGAACTGGCGGAAGCCGATAAACGCGTCCACCAGCATGAGGCGAATAAACCAGGCATACTGATGGCGATTTTCTCACTGGGTAAAATACCGCGAGAGTGGTGGGGGCGTTATCAGCGACTGACCGATGAAATGGATTCACTGCGTACAACACTCGCCGAACATATTAAGGCGTTGACGAGCTCGCAAGCCCTCCGTGATGAGGCGCACAGTCAGACTGAGGCGCTTAAATCGGAGCTGGCGCTTTCTGTCAGCAGAGAGACAGCAATCAGGGAAAAGGTTGCCCGGAATATCTCGGAACTGGCTGAGGCCAGGACCATGATGGGGGATGCCTGGCCGGACCGTAACGCAACGGATGAGCAAAGAGAACTGTCAGCACCATGGCTTTGTAAGAGATGGCGGGATGCGCGGGAGAGGGTGTTTCTTGCGGCACTGGATGTTCACCGCGCATTTATTGAAGCTCACCCCGTTGAAATGTCAGCAAACCTGAATCTGGTGAGTGACTGGCTTAATGGTAAGGATATACCAGATAAACAGGCAGCGCTTGCCCTTGATTCACTGAGTCTGGTTGTCCCCGTTATCTCCACAACGTTTGCGTCTGTTCCGCGCATGTTTAAAAAAATCGGCAAAGAAGCCATTGGGTGGTTACTGATTGATGAAGCAGGGCAGGCCCTTCCGCAGCAGGCAGCAGGAGCAGTATGGCGGGCAAAACGAACGGTTGTCGTGGGCGATCCAAAGCAACTGGAGCCGGTGAGTGGTATTCCTTCCTCTGTCGAAGGGGCACTTGCACAATCCTATGATATTCCAGCCAGCTGGTGGCCGGGTAAAATATCGGCACAGGTGCTTGCTGATCAAACGATGGAGCTGGGAACCTGGCTACCGGATGTTGAAAAAGGGCAGGTATGGGTAGGCTGTCCTTTACGAGTACACCGGCGTTGTGACGATCCCATGTTCAGTATCAGCAATAATATCGCCTACGGCGGGCTCATGGTGCATGGGAAAAAGCAAAGCACGTCGTGTTTGCCTGACAGTGGCTGGCTGGATGTTAAAGGTAAATCATGTGAAGGAAACTGGATCGCTGAGGAAGGCACTGCAGTAGAAAAGTTACTTTTGACACTGAAAGAGCGATACAGCATAGCACCTGACGACGTATTCCTGATTTCGCCATTCAAGGACTGCGCCATGAAGCTCAGAAAACTCGCTTCCCGGACCGGTTTCCGTTCCAACCGAACGGGGACCGTGCACACGACACAGGGTAAGGAAGCGGCCGTGGTCGTGCTTGTGCTGGGGGGAAACATTCAGAAAAATGGGGCAAAGGCCTGGGCGGCCAGCAAACCTAACCTCCTGAATGTGGCCGTGAGCAGGGCCAGACAGCGGTTGTATGTTATTGGGGAGCGTGCACTGTGGGAGAAACATGCCTACTTCTCATCGCTTTCACGAGAGTTAGGGCCACTGCAGGAAGATATGCATCAGGATGCTGTGACTGAGCGCTGATTTGAACATTTGACGATGTCTATAAGGGTACCGGGCCCCTGCCCTGGAAGGAATGGGGCATCCAGACATGGCGACACGCCGGTAACGGCACAACCTGCAACGGTGAGATAAAAGTGACTTTTACTGATTGCATCGTTCAGGGTTGTGGCGGTGAGTTATTCGCGAGCTTACCCGATATCTCTGGCGTTAGTTGTTTTACGCGATCAAGCCCTGTCCATGCATTGAGTTGCATCATTTTCCCGTTACGCTGCAGACGCCGGTTATATCGTTCCATGAATTTGAAAATATAGTTGGCTCTGACACGTGGGGTTCTGCTGTTGTAGTCTGCAATCCCTTCAAAAACATTCCCCTTCCGGTCGATAATTTTCCGGTGCAGCCACCATGTACCCACCCAGAAAGAAGCACAGGGATCGTAAGCAAGCTCGCGCCAGGTTATCGCGGGGAAGTGAGATTTTACCTCGGCCAGATTTGATGAATTGATCTGCATCGGGCCAATATCCCATGATCCATTGGTGTTGAGTACAAATGAACCAATCTTCCCGCCTTCATTATCAAACAGAGTGAAAACAAGGTCACTGTCGATACCAAAAAAACGGGCAGCATCCGTTAAACACTGGTTCTTTACCGCCTCCGGTACGTTTTGGGGCCTCGGGCGATCCTGGGGCGGATTGAATGTGGTACTGGCATTGACTGTGAACGTTGCGAACAACACTGCGCCCAATAAATATTTTGACATCAACCCGCTCCTCAAAAGTAACTTTTACAGGTTACACGACCTCAAAAAGATTTTTTTCTCACTCGGGGTAAAAACACCTCCTGGTCAGAAAAATATTTTTTCTTGTTTGGTACAGTAATTCAGGAGGTAGGAAATGATAAAACCTGTTGTTATTGCACTGACATTATTATCCATACCAGCGTATGCCGACGTTGAATTACCCACTGAAGTAAAAGCAAAACTTGAAGCCCTCGGTATTGATGCTGTAATCGCTGAAAAATCTCCGGTGGAGGGGGTTTATTCGGTTTTCTCTAAAGAAGGTACCAGTTATGTCACTTCTGACGGTGCTTACATATTCACCGGTAATTTATTCAGGGTGAAAGGGGCAGATGTCGAAAACACAACTGATGAGTTTATCAGTAAAGGGATGAGAGCCTACATTGAAAAACTCGACACCATTACCTACAAAGCGCCTGATGAAAAATATGTCATTGGGATATTCACTGATATCACCTGTGGTTTTTGCCAGAAGTTACATAACGACCTTCAGTCCTATCTGGATAAAGGGATCACCATAAAATACATCGCTTATCCTCGCGCCGGTATGAACTCCATGATTGCGCGGAACATGGCTTCAGTCTGGTGTACTGAAGATAAACCGGCAGCGTTGACTAAAGCAATGAAAGGGGATGGTTTACCGGATAAGCAGCCTACAAAAGCCTGCATGGATTCGGTTCAGGAGCAGTTTAATGCAGGGAACATGTTCAGACTATCTGGTACGCCAGCGGGTTTAAGCCTGAAAGGTGAGCCCATGGTATTTGCGGGTTTACGAGATCCGGACCAAATGCTTAATAGCCTGAAAACGGCCAATCAGAAAAAATAACTCTCCGGGAGAGACGATGAAGAAATTTATGGCAATTGCAGCGGTCGTGGTTGCGTCATTTTCAGCCCAGTCCAGTTTTTGTGGTCAGAGTGGCTGCAAAGTTACTTTTGTTGATGTCGATGTCGACGGTACCGAAAAACCGATCATGCTGCTTGATGCTGCGGGTACTCCGACGAAGAGTTCTATGGGCCGGGTGTTTGATGATGTAAACACTACCGGTAAGAAAATACAGACCGAAATGAACTCATCAATATCAGTATCAGGGCATTCAGACAAATCGTCACCAGTGCAAATTAACAGGGTGTTAAGCCCGATGACTATCTACAGCGCATAATACGGAGCCTGTCATGGGATTAATAAGAACTGTGGTTTATGTGGGTATCATCGGCGGCATCTTTGCCTATTCACAAACAAAAGACAGCCTTGAAAATATTTCATTCCCGGATGCGGAGTTACCTTCATCAATCACCAGCAATAACCTGATGAAATCATCAGGGCTGAGTGACCATTACGCCTCACTGAAAAACAGCGGCCTTCCTGAGCGAATGTCCGCATTACTGGATGATATGCCTGATATCCGGGGTTCAGTCAATGATGTCGTCATGACGGCCGGAAATATCGATATCCAGAAAGTTATTCAGGATGCTGTGGATGAACTTGACAGCAACAGCCGAAAATCCAGTAAATAAAATGTCTGTCGGATGCATCAGGTGCATCGCGTAAAATTAAATAACGCCCAGAGATAAATCATGGAAAATAAACAAAGCTCTAAAAAACGTACTTTGATTAATATTGCCCTGGTGGTTGGTGGCTTTGTAGCCGGTTCGGTGATCTGGGGACCTGGCAGTAACCTGATGAAATTGAATGATCGTACCAATGAGTCAGTCAACAACCAACTCATCGAACAGGTTAATAGTCTCAATACGTTAAAACTTACAGAGCATCAGGCGAATCAGCCAGCCGGTTTAGTCCTGACAGAACAGGACAAAGAGCTGATTGGAAAGACAGCGGCTCAATATTTGATCGACCATCCTGAAAACCTGGTAGAAGCAGGTAAACGCCTGGAGTCTAACCGCGATGGTGAGAAAATGTCTAATGTAGTGAATACTAAGGACGTTCTCCTGGAATCGACCTACACGCCAAACTACGGTCCTGAGAGTGCGGATGTAGCCGTGATCGAATTCTTCGATTACATGTGCCATTTCTGCCAGCAATCCAGCCCGGTTCTTGAGAAAGCCATTAGCGCGAACAAAAATGTGCGCACGTTCTTTAAAGATTTCACAATCTTCGCAGACCGTACTCCGATATCAGGTATGGGCGCGAAAATTGGTCTTTATATTTACAGGACATACGGTCAGGATAAATATTATGAGTTTCATAATAAATTAATGAACGAGACCGGAATAGCGCTTCAGGCCAGAAAGGATTATTCACCGCAAAACCTGGCAACGCTGGTTCATGGGCTGGGCTATAAAGATATTCTTGACGAACACGGTAACTTCCTTCTGGCTGCAGAGCTACGTGACCAGCTCCAGAATGTGCTTGATGCGAACATGATGCTGGCTGATAAGCTCAATTATAGTGGCACTCCGGTATTCATCGTCATGAACATTAAGAATCCGCAAAACAAAACGACCACAGTAATGCCTGGTGCTCCCGAACTTTACAGGCTTCAAAAAGCCATAGACCTTGCTGCCGGTAATTAAATTGTAAGGGTTCTGTTTTTGTTGTTTTATAAATGGCAATAATTTACAGGGTGATTTTTATGTTCGAACAAAATAATATTTTCTACAGTATGTTACTTTTGATTATTTTCTTATCGTACATGCTTTATAAAAGCATTAAGTCAAAAAAAAGATTGAATAAGCGGTACGAGGAAGTCTATAAGGCTTTTCATCTGGCTGACTCAGAGTACAACGGCGGCATGAAAGACGCTTACAGAAACTTATCTTTAAGCAATACGCATTTGAAGTTTTTGGCAGATTACTTCAACCAGGAGACGGTTAAGTTTGATGGCCGAAGCATAATCTGTGAAAGAGAAGATGACGTTCAGTATGTTTTTTCACTTATGTCGGAAAGCCATTTTTGGTTGAACAAAGCCATGAAAGACATAGATACAGTAGTTAATAATACAGATGTAATCAAAGATATTAAATTATCAGTGCCGCCGTTTTCTTCATTGGGTGGGCTGAAATTAATAGCGGATGAATTTAATCTTGAAAGTAAAGAGTTTGATGGATTTTCCACTCTTAAAATCAAGTATGAAGAGCAAAAGGGGGAGAGATGACAGGGGCTTTGTTTTCACTTTCAGCTGGTGGGGTGGCGTTTGCCGCCTCTGTGATTATTCTCATTCTCAGTGCTATGCTATACGACTGTCTAAATAAAAGTCGTGTTAAAAATACACAATCATATGAATTTACAGCATCGCCTGAAGTAACAACTGCCATTCATCCAGACGGCACTGTTCTGCTCTATCTTGATTTTGACGGCGTCCTGCATAGAAGGATGAATGAGTCCTTTGAAAGAATGCCCCTGCTTGAAGAAATTTTAACTCAATGTCCAGAAATCCTCATCGTGGTCTCCAGCAGCTGGAGGGAGACGATGTCTTTAGAGGCGCTAAAGCATCTTTTCCCGGTATCATACCAGAACAGAATCATTGGCGTTACACCTTCACTTCAGGATGTACCGGATATTGAATATATCCGGTACAGGGAATGTCTTTCAAATTCCCAACATCTGGGTATCAGTAATTTTATTATTATTGATGATGAGTCGCACCGTTTTCCACCTGGGTGTGAAAATCTGGTATCAACAAAATATAGAGAGGGGATGACTGACGAAACAGTATCCGAAGTCATCATGAAGTATCGTCAGTATTTCTCCTGAAGGCGCACGTTTCATATTCTGAATGCGATGAAATAAACGCCGATTATGAAACGAAGAAAGTTACACCAGGGGTAAGGAGCTGGCATCAACGGATTACCGGGAAGGTTTAACAGAATAAACAGCAACACATATTGTCCAGCGATCCCCGTCCCCCCTAGAATAAACGCTCTATTAGAGTCACCTGCTGATAAGGATGAACATACATGCCTGAAGAGTTTGCCATGAGAAGAGGAGGGGCAATATGTCGCTGATTACCATTGTCCTTGTATTCATGATAGCGATAGTTGTTACTGTGTTTCTATCTCATTTGTTGCCCGTAAAAATTCCATTACCTTTGATCCAAATAGCTGCGGGGGCTGGTCTCGCTGCCGGAGGCTTTCAGGTTGATTTCGATCCGCATATCTTCCTGCTGTTGTTCATTCCCCCTCTGTTGTTTCTGGATGGCTGGCGAATACCAAAGGATGCGTTTTTCAGTGATCTGAAACCCATCCTGTCACTGGCGATTGGACTCGTTCTGGTCACCATTATTGGCATTGGCTGGTTTATTCACTGGCTTATCCCAGCGGTTACGGTGGCCGCCGGATTTGCGCTCGCTGCGATTCTGTCACCAACTGACCCGGTGGCCGTCTCTGCCATGACTGCAAACTCTCCGCTGCCCTCACGAATGGCGCATATCCTCGAAGGCGAATCCCTCCTAAACGATGCATCCGGCCTTGTGGCATTTAATTTTGCGATTGCTGCAGTACTCACCGGTACCTTCTCCCCGGGAGAGGCGGTTACCAAATTCTTCCTGATGGCCTTCGGTGGCATTCTGAGCGGTCTTGTGGTCGTCTGGGTAACCGGTAAGTGCAATAATTTTCTGGTGAAACGGACACGCGAAGAACCGGCCATTCAGATACTGATTAGCCTCCTTATCCCGTTTGCGGCGTATATTCTCGCTGAGGCATTCCATGTCTCGGGGATCTTGGCTGCCGTAGCCGCAGGCATCGCTATGCACTATGAGCAGCTGTCGGGGCCTCGTTTACCGGCCACACGCATGAAAAGCAGTGCCGTGTGGAATATGCTTCAGACCACGCTAAACGGGATGATTTTCCTGATGCTGGGCGAGCAGTTGCCACGTATGTTACTGACTCTGCCAGATGTGGCACAACAGGCAGGCGCTTCATCCCCGTGGTACTTACTGCTGTATGCTGTGGTTATCACACTAGCCCTTGGCGTGATGCGTTTCATCTGGGTATGGCTGTCCATAACCCTGACGGTATTTCGTCAGAAACGTCGGGGTAAGGTCACGACTGCCCGCCCCCGGTTCACTGCGATGGCCGTGATGGCTCTCGCGGGTGTGAAGGGTTCAGTCACTCTGGCGGGGATACTGACGCTTCCGGCCGTACTGGATGACGGGTCACCGTTCCCGGGCAGAGAGTTGCTTATATTTCTCTCAATGGCGGTGATCCTGTTATCACTTATTGTGGCAGCTGTAGGACTTCCCTTCATGACACGCTCTCTCGGAGAGGATTTGCCTCATGACGCCGGTAGCGGCAATATCGGTGCAGCATTGACTGAAGCGGCCATCAACCGACTGAGCGATTTGCTTAGCCAGCCTGTCGATGACCCCGATGAGCAGGCATTACGAGCTGATGCCGGAAATATGCTCCTTGAGACATACCAGCGGCGGCTTCACTACAACTACAGCGATGAACAAACCGACGTCGGACTGGAGTTGATGAAACGCACCAGGCTTGAGAAGTTTATGCAACGTGAGGCTATTATCGCGCAACGTAATGAGCTTTTCCGTATGCGAAAGGCCCGTACCATCAGCGATACCGCATTCCATCAGACGCTCAGGGCGATCGACCTCAAAGAAGAGAGTCTTCATTAACAGGTGTCCGTATCAGTCCTCTCTGTTCTGCGATGAGTGGGGAGGCTGAAGGCTTTGTTAATTCAACACTCATTATCAATTATTGTGCCTAGGGAATTATGCATGTCTGAAAATATTGTTTTATACCTCTGTAACCATCGGTGGCGATTTTTTGTTTGCGATAGTCAAGAAAATGCAATCGGGTAGTCAAATGAATGCAACTACACACTTGGGCCTGTGTATCGCTGCAGGCCAGTGTGACAGGCTCTGGTGATGTTGTGGTCAGGGGAAATCCGGGGACCGTGATTTTTCTGTCGGTATGTTGGGAGAAATCCGGTTCACGTAAACGTACGAAAGAATATTCAACATAGTTTGTCTGGCATGATCCCCATCTCATGGATCAGCATACCAGCGTGTTTTATGTTCAGTGTCGTCATGTTTGAATTAAGGTCTTTCATCATAGGACTTCCACCGTATCGCACATACTCCCTTAATCTACCGTTGTAGGAAGCGCTGGAAGCGATTTTAAGCTGTTCTCTCGGACAGGTGAGATAAGCCACTCCGTGAATGAGATCGTCCTCTACAGCGTTCAGATAGACGGGAGAGGCGGCGATGACAAAGACATCATGCCGGTACAAGCTTAACAGCTCCGCAAGAGAAGTTACTTTTCCCGGAAGAACAGGGTCGGAGGTCAGCATTCCCCAGATGCTGGCGCTCTTTTTTCCAAGCTGAGAAAACGTCGCTTCATAAGGGATCGCGGGGTCAGAGCTGTGCCGCAGGCCCAAGCCTGCAGAAATAACCCAAAGGGATATACGGGAATGTGAGGCTGCAATGGACTTAGCCGAATTCCAGTGAGCACCACGGTAGATGTCTTTCGTTTCTTTTATGTCACACCCTGATGCGTAACGGTATTCAACGCGTTCCTTCCATATTTGGTAAGAAAGTTCTGTATCAGGTGTCTGGTATGGGAAAATTGTGTCCTTTATTGGACCACTTTTGCTTTTAGCACATGTAGTGATGAGATGTATGGTTTGCATAAGTTAAAGGCCTCAACAGAGGTGCTGATTATTAGCTGGGAAGCGTGGTTAATAAATAGTAAGCAGGATCATCGTGATGCACCCAATACCCGGAACCACATTGGCATTCTTCTCCAGGGAAAACAAACATCTGCCTGATAAGGTAAGCCCTTAGTTCTGGTGCTATTACGCTCTCAATTTTCAATAAATAACCATGAGTCATGCAATGTGATTTTAAACGAGAAAGGAGGGTGCTGAAGCATCCTTGTTTTTGAAATAGTACCGATACAGAGGAAACAACAAGTACAGGCTTACACAGGAGGGATAACGATCCGCAGCGTGAGCGTACGTACATATCCTCAAACAGAGATAAACCATGGACATGTATGGATTTTATGGGGATTATCTTACCTTCACATTCAGTCATCAATTTATCAAAGACGCTGATTATATTATCTATATCTGCATTAAGTCGTGTGCGGAAACATGGAATGTGAGTCACCGTCATATTTATTGTCCTTTTACTCATCCTTTAGATTTTTACGTATCTCTTCATGGGCAAGGTATTCATTATATAGTTCACCATATTTGAGCTTGAGTCGAGCCAGCCGTTTATTCTCTTTTAACACTTCAGAGTTAGCATCTCGGTACTGCTGGTTACTCGACTTTTTGACTTCGGCACCGGAACCGATTGCATACTCTTTGTTCTTACTGCTAATGCATAGACGACAACGGCTTTTCAGCCCATCCTTACCTTTGGTCTCTTTGCCGAATGAATCAAATGGCTTGACCAGATGGCATTTTTTGCATCGTTTATGACCGGCGGGGACGTCATCTTTATCCATGGTTCAATCCTGTTGGCGAAAAGGGGGTAGGTATGATTCATCAGCGTAGCATCATTTTCAATAATTTTCGACTTCTTCCCGAACATTTCACATAACGTACATTATGCGCACCTAAGTTATTGAATTTAAAATCATTTATTGGTTCGTCTTTTTCAGGTGCAGTCTGGCTATATAGAAATGTCCATACCCGGCCAGCATATTCATGTTTGTCAGTTAGTCTGGGGAATTGGTTTGCAGCAACGCAAAGTCTTCCCGGTTTTCTTCGTTGCAGTCGGCCAGCAAACATCCTTATTGATAGCCCTGTAGTCTGCTTGTTCTGTAGTAAATGCTATGACAACCGTGGTTACGGATAGATCTGCGAGTAAAGACGAATTGCGCTGTATGATATGACGACCAGTGCTGCAAGATGCAACCAGAAGAACGTAATACTCTTGTTCTTGAGCCATTGGGTGACCTCAGGATGGTCATCATTAGCGAGTCCTTTCTTATGGGCTGTCTGTATTTTAATGGCGACATAATAGGTCGCGAGATGCCTTAGTGTTAACCAAAGCAAGAAAACCAGGAAAATAACCAAACAGATAGTTATTAACCCTTTGTACTCTATAAAAGGATCGATAAATGAAACTATCATATTATTTTGCATTTAGCGGGTTCTCGTTCTCAGGCGAATTGGTATTCAGCCAGTTATTCATTCAACTTCAGTGCGTCAGTGCTTTCTTACTGAAGAAGATAACGTGCTCATCATTTCGTATCAGCATTTAACTGCAGAACGGAAAACCCTTGGGTTGCAGGTTGAGACACGTAACTAAGCCTACACTGCTCTAGCAAGGGATATATACCGTCAGTACATCCGGACAAGCGTATGCTAAGGGGCTGGATGAGCATTCCAGATTGAGTAAAAAAATCTTTAAGCGTTGATTTCTGCGTATAGATAGAAGGTTTCCCGGGGCCAGATGTCCAGCCATTCTGCCAGTCTGTATCCGAGAGCAGATAATCCTGCCATCCCATAGTTCGAAGTGTGTCTATCATGCAGGTGAACCTGAATAAGGTACTCTGTTTGGTTAACTCACCTGAACTCGCCAGCCATAAATATTCAACCTTATTATACAGGCGTGCAGACGGGCCCTTATGCTTACCCTGTTCCTGTAACCAGATAATATCCTGTGCTAATGATCTGGGAAACAGTTTACGTTTCTGTGCAGTAGACAACCATTGCATAATAAACATATGGGTTTGTAGCGAAGACTGTATCTTTCCTTCCCTGCGAGCAAGCGCAACAGCGATAAGGATACACCATGAAAAGTGAGCCAGTTCTGTATCTGGGCGTTTGGTAGGTAGAACAGTCAAAGAAATCTCCGTGCTAGTGCAGCTACTGGGGAAAGAAGAATACCACAAGAGAGGTCACTGGCGTACTTCAGTCGTTAATACCAGATCATCCAGTACAGCGGTGAAGGAAGAGATGTAATGGGTCAGAAGTTCGTACTACGGTCTTTGAGTTACTTTGACAAGCGCAGTGGGTTGAAAACATCAAGACGTGTTAAACAGCTATTGAGTAAAAGAAAAAAGCCACCTTAGAATGGTGGCTTCATATCGATTCAAAATTTACTTTTCGATTAGGAAATCTTCAAGTGATTTGCCTGTATTGAGCTGGGCCTGAATTGGACCCGGTGTACGTCCCTGGCCTGTCCAGGTTTTCTCCACACCGGTATCGTCGGTGTACACATATTTCGCAGGACGAGATTTACGCTGCTTCCGTTCTTTTACGATACCGGTTGTAGACATTAGTTCACTCGGATCAATACCATCAGCAATCAGCATTTCACGATATTGACTGAGTTTTTCTAAATGCACCCGGTTTGCTTCTTCATTTGCTTTTTCTTCTTCACGACGCTCACTAACGATTACCGTTAATTTTTCAAGAATATCTTCGAGCGCTTCTAAAGCCACTTCCCGTGTCTGAGCGCGAAGTGTACGAATATTGTTTAGAACCTGTAGTGTCTCGCTCATTTTGACCTCGTATTTTGATTGTTTGTGTCTCTTCGGTGCTGGACATACAATATATTAAGTACACATAATTCGGCAAGCTTTCTTTATAAAGTATTATGTATGCGCACATTAAATGGACTGATTCCTAGAACGATTTATTTGTAAGTCGATATTTTTAATGACAGAGTGAGATTCATTAATGGTTGGGTTAAGGGAATAATTCTGATTATAGAATTTTGTACTGGCTAATTCTTAATCGCTTTTTTAGGCCATGGTCCGCTATGCGACTGAATAGTCATTAAATCAATTAACATTTGGATGTACAAACAGGTTGGGTGGTAAACAACACAACAGCCGAAACCTGAAAAATCGAAATGGAAGAGTGAATATTAAGTTTATGTAAACCAGATTTACGTAAATATATATAGATGAGATTTACGGATGAATCAATGAACTAAATGTTAGCGCAAGAGATGTACAAGTCAGACAATTTATTTGAATCAGAACAAAATCTCTCAGTTAATGCTATTTTATGATTGATTTATTAATGGAATGTGTTCATTTTAGAATTTTGTAACAAGAAAGAGCTTGATACATATGCACTTGGGAAATTCAAAAGCCGCGTTTGGTTTTATATCTATAACCCTGCACTGGTTAACAGCAGTGACCGTCTATGTGATGTTTGCTCTGGGTTTATGGATGGTCACATTAGGTTATTACGACGTCTGGTACCACAAAGCGCCTGATATACATAAAGGTATCGGTATCCTTTTAATGATGGGCTTAATTATAAGGATCGTCTGGAGAGTCCTGTCACCTCCACCAGCTGCGTTAAAAAGCTATTCAAGGCTGACACGCGCGGGAGCTGGTATCGCTCACCTGTTCCTGTATGCCGCTTTGCTTACAATTGTGATCAGCGGATATCTGATATCTACAGCTGATGGGAAACCTATAGATGTATTTGGAATGTTTGAAGTTCCGGCAACATTAACGGATGAAGCCTTTCAGGCTGACCTTGCTGGCACGATACATCTCTGGGCTGCCTGGTCAGTTGTCGTTATTTCTGTAATGCATGGATTGATGGCCGTTAAACACCATATTATTGATAAAGATGAAACTCTTCTCAGAATGCTTGGGAAATCAAATTCAAAAACCGGAGTTAAAAAATGAAAAAACACCTGCTGGGTCTTTCACTGTTTGCCGTTCTGTTTGCGTCCGGATCAGCTGTAGCGGCTGATTATAAAATTGATAAAGAAGGTCAACACGCCTTTATCAATTTTAAGATTAAACACCTGGGCTATAGCTGGTTATATGGTACTTTCAAAGACTTTGACGGTACATTCACTTACGATGAAGCTAACCCGGCGTCGGACAAAGTCAGTGTCAAAATTGCAATGGGTAGCGTCGACACTAACCATGCTGAACGTGATAAGCACATTCGTTCAGCCTCTTTCCTGAATGCTACAAAATTCCCGGAAGCCACCTTTGTTTCCAAAGAAGTTAAAAAGAATGGTGAAGGTCTCGATATCACCGGCGACCTTACATTGAATGGTGTAATGCACCCGGTAACGCTGGATGCGAAACTCATTGGAAAAGGCGATGATCCGTGGGGTGGTAAACGCGCAGGTTTTGAAGCAACCGGCAATATCCACCTTAAAGACTTTAATATCACCACCGACCTTGGACCGGCCTCGCAGGACGTTGAGCTTATTATCTCTGTCGAAGGTATTCAGCAGTAGTTTAAAGCTCCGGCACCCAGTGCCGGGGCATTTACTTCACGTCAGGCAGGTTGTTTCTCTGGTATGATGCAAGCACATCATTAAGCCCATCCAGGACCTTTCTATCCATAAACCGCATATGGATGTTTCGTTTCCATACACAATAAATTTAATATTTAAATCCGTGTCGATATAGTCAACTTTTTGATAATCATTCTTCTCTCGAAGAGCAAAAAGCTTAGGAACGATAACATCCTGCTGGCTGTAGGATAGCCCTTCTATGTACCGGGAAATCCTGTAAAGGTCATTGAGGCTGTTCAGGTCTCGATCCGTTTCGTCAAGGTAGTGTACATCCTTCTTGAACCCGTTTTTTATGACCATATTTTCATTGATAACAAAGCTTCGGGCGTTCTTTTTAAAATCATGGCTCAGATTACCCAGGCATGAAACCAGGCCCTCGCAGAGTATGTCTGCCCGATTATTAACCGTATGAGAGACTTTCTCTCTTGCTGCCTGAATCGTCATAATGGGCGGTTCTGTTATCAATTCGTCAATAAATGATTTCAGTTGAGGTGCATTCCAGTAAATATTTAATGATGTTCGGTCTATGAGTTTCTTCCATGATTCTCTGTCAATCAAAACTCTCGCCCTCTCTATCTGGTTATCTAAATGGGCTGGGTTAAAGCGAACATATGCAATTCTGAGCTGATCAATAAGGGAGATGCCCATCAGTTTTTCCGCTTCGGATATGGCAGTTAATCCATTAATAAAGAGATTCATTGCCATGTCCCGCTCAGACACAACGCTTTCTACAAGATTCGTTTCTTTCAGTTCGTGGGAAGTCATATTGTCCCCTTTTTTTAAAGGATGACATATTAGATCGCTTCGTCAATACCCTGTTTTAAAGGCACATATTCATATAGAGCGAGCGCGGGATTTTGACCATAACATTGCTGTCGTTGAAGAAAAGTAACTTTCTGGCGGGTATAGTTAAGAGAATGATGACTGGGTAGGAGCATTGAAGCAATGATTCAATCAAGAGTGGCTTTGTTATCAAAACCACCCAACTATTTTATCGGCAGGCCAGATTAGATTGAGATGTCAGAAGGCCACATGAAATATTTCTCTCCATTTTTTCTGTAACGATTAAGTTTACTTTCACCGCCAATAGATACCCCTAACGGTGTCAATTCATACTTACCATCATTATCTTTGAGGTATCCCGCTGTGATCAGCTTCGTATACATGTCGGATAACCCCATCTTGTGCTGTTTTGATAAATTTGTGGTGGTTAATTTATTTGCAGGCTCGGCATTAGCTTCATCGTCTTTGCCTGCGCTGTCATCCAAATCAGTGGTTTTATCATCAGTAGATACGTGAGTTTTATCGTCACTTTTTGTGGATGATTTCGAAACATCTTTTTTCTGTTCCTGATTTTTTTTCGAATCAGAGTCAGCGGTTTGCAATGATGCTGGGGATGGAATGTTTTCAGTGCTGATCCGGATTAAACGCTGGGCCTCTGTAATAGAAGCATTGAATGCTTCCCGGTCTTCATCTTTAACAATTAACACCCCCAGTTCATGGTTATTTATTTGGCTAAAATCATACAGATTAAGGCTGCATATCAGGCTCTGGCTTTCATTAGCATAAAATTTAGCGTGAAGGTTCTGGCAGAAACTCAGTCGAACGTAGGGCAAACTGACCAGCCATTCATGGTCTTTTGGGTTGAGTTCAGATTTACCGTAGATGATACGAATATCTACCTTCATACGGTTTTTATCTTCAATAAGCTCCTTAATTCTGGCGCTGAGTTTCAGGTAAGGGCTTATCAGGATAATGCGCTCTTCGGCATTCGCGATGGTTTGCTCTACGTGATAATTCAAACCCGTTGTATTGAGAATCTGGACCATAAAAAACCTCGGTTTTTCTGTAATTTCTGAATGACAGCGACAAAATAAAAGTTACTTTTTAAATGGCCGCCGGTTCGATGCCTTAAAGGATGAAATGTCACTCAGTGCTTAATTATTTGCTTTACGCCACTGGCGTGGCTCTACCGCGTGTGGGTCAGACCATAACCCTTTACCTGCGTTACGTGCATTTTGCTCAAGAGAACCATACTGAGGAACCGTAAGCCGCCCCTGATAACGATATGCCCATGCCATGCCTTCTGCGACCATAACGGCATTAAGATCCTGGTTATTCAGATAGAGGGTACCCAGCATACGGCCATACACGTCCTGCCCGTGGTCCTCAATAACGACAACCTTGTTTGCTGCCAGCTGTGTCATGGCTTGCTTTGCCTTCTGGCCGAAGGCCTGCTTACTCTCCGGGGCATCAATCCCATAGAGCCGCACTCTGGTATTTGTAGCGCCGTCATAAACCTGGACAGTATCGCCATCAATAACTCGCACAACTTTCCCTGAAATGGTTTCAGCACAGGAAAGCATCGGCACAGATAAAATAAATACAGACAAAGGGACAATGGTAAATCTGGTCATCGGGATATTAATCATTTACTGTCTCTGGGTGATAATCATTCATTGTGAGTTGAACGGGAAAAATTACAATGAATTTGAAAGGTTACTTTCGAAGTATAGGTTACTTTATTAATTACATGCTATTGTGTCAATCCATATGAAAATTAATGCCGAAAGCGAATAAAAAAGTATGTCAGCTCAGGAAAAGGGGGGGCTTATGTCTACTGTAAGTGATGTGATTGTATCTTATGGAGTGGACAGTAAAAGGTATTCAAGAGACTTCCAGACCAAAGAGGAATTTAAAAAGAGCTGGTATGCCGTTTTATCTCGTGCGCACGCTTCTGTAGACGCGAAGGTAAGCTGTTCCTGTAAGGGAAAAGGCCCAAAATTTCTTGCCGTAAAATATCATACAGGCGGCGATACGTATTTTCTGGCACGGTATCCGAATACAGGTAGCCAGCATTCTCCTGATTGTATTTTCTTCACTCTGGATAAAGATAATTCAGGGTTAAAATGCTACACACAAGGCGTGGTCAAAGACCTTAAAGATGGTGGCTATGGTATCAGGCTCGACGTGGCATTAGCCTCATCTGACTCGCAATCAACGTCGATCGTGCCACCAGATAACAGGAATACCCCCGGTGGGGTCTCGCAAAATAGTATGTCACTGTTAGGTTTACTCCAGTTCCTTTGGGATGACAGCGGCCTGAATCGCTGGTATCCAAAAATGGCCGGGAAACGTAATCCAGCAAAGGTATTCAACCTTCTAACCAGTTCAGCGGAAAAAATAAAAGTGGCCTCACATCCACTGTCCTCTCATTTACTGGTTGGGGCATATCCATCGACTCCCCAGGTAGCCAGGAATATAAAAATGACAGAAGAGGTTCTGATTAACAAAGAACGTCTCATTTGCGTGAATGCACTGTCAAAATATAATCCTGAAAAGCATTCCAATGAATCAAAACGTCTTCCGCTTAAGTATTTTTCTGGTGTTCCGGTCGTGCTCATGAATACAGAAGACTGGACTCTTCTGGAGAAGAGATTCCCCACTGAAATAGCAAACTGGAGGGATGGAGGCAACGTCATCTGTATTGCTATAGGGGATTTGGGGCAATTTAAAGGGAAAGATGCGTACTATCTCAAAACCCTCCAGTTAGCCCTGATGACGGTTGATGATAACTGGATCCCGGCTGATTCAAGCTATGAACTGACCATGCTTAATTATCTACATAAACAGGAAAGATCGTTTATCAAACCCCTTCGATATGACGCCTCAAATAATGATGTATTCCCTGATTTTTGCCTGACAGATACAGGGGGCCATGAATTGTTTCCTATTGAGGTGTTTGGTATGGAATCCGCTTCATATCTGGCGCGGAAGGCGATCAAAGAAAGTTACTATAATGAGCGATATGGTAAGAATGGCTGGGCCTCCTGGGTTGCACCGGCTGGCCCCCTTCCCCAACTCCCCACCAAAACCAGAAGTTAACGGCTGAACAGATAAAGGGCTTCGGCCCTTTTGCTCCCCCCTGAATTTCTTCTCAAACCATGACTGATGATTTTTGCTCAGGAAATGTTCACTTTAGGCTTCGTGCGCTACGTAAAATCTGACGCACTCACCCCTTCATTTTTTCTCAGATTTCATGTAGCGCAACCTGGCTGAATTTAGACGAAAAAGTTACTTTTTTGCCCCCATAGTTAGATGCACAAAATCGCCCTCCTTGTTTTTACCGTTTTTTAACACTTGGAATAAACATAATTATTCGAAGTGTTAAAAAAGGTACGATTTTCAGTCAAACCGATATCCGATCTCCAAAATCCTTCAAATCTGAATTTATGTTTCCGACATCAGCTCGGTGATATTAATGAAACGCCTTTTCAATAATACACAAGCAAATCATTAAGATAATGTTAGCAAGCTATCTGTTTTACTTGTAACCATCACATCATGATTCTAATCAAATTGAATCTATTAAGTGACGCTGTCACGCAATAATCATGGAATTGAACAGAAATTCAGCAGCTCTGTCGTGTTTATGGAAATGGTCAGGACTTAATAAGAAAGCCTGCAGATTCAGAGGTGTCGGCTTCAGGCAGGAAGAGTAAAACCGGCAAAGGGGCGAATGCTCCACATTCAACAAACCACCCCTGGTTAGTTGAATCCTTTGCCGGTTTTCAAGAAGAATACCATTTAGCTATCAAGTTGTGTTCAGTTAGGCTCGCCATTTTTATGTTCAGTTTTCAGGCTCATGGAAAATTTTTGGTTAAATGCACTTTTCCGCTCTGTGTAGAAAAACACCGGGAACTGCTGTTGCTAAGATGGTTGTCACCTGAACAAACGGATGATTTTATGAAAATTATTGAGGTCAGCTACGGCCACACTGAGGGAGTATCTATTAGTGGTTTATATCTGCGAGAGACGACAACTACACAAAAATCCGGCACACTTTTAGGCGGTGGACTATCTCAGTCAGGCGTAGTTCTGGGTGGTGGCGGTTACTCTGGTAGCGAAACAAATCAGACGGGACGATCGGCTATTTTTGCACCGCCTCAGGGCAAAACAGCTGAACCGGATTTATCGAGAATGCATGAGCTGTTAATGTACCTGGTTGTGGGATTCATAGCATTGAACATTCTCACTTATGGTGCATATGGAATTTTCCTGCTCACAGGATTTAAGTTATCAAAGGCAGCTGCAGATTTATTTGAAAGTTCGTTTTACTTTTATATGACAATAGGTATTGTCGCTGCATTATATATAATGCTAATGGCTCCAAGGGATTATTCTCCGGTCCATATGGAAAATAGGAAAAATGAATTGCGAAAGGAAGTTTACCTACGTCTCCGTTATGTTGATTCAGACAACATCGTTTTCGATCCTGTAACACTAACGGGTTGCTATGCTGACAGAGACTATATATCTTCTTTAATTGAAAATATTATAAGGTAATTCTATAAGGGAAGCCTTAACATCTTGAAGGGCTTCCATTATCTATTTGTGGTGTTTATTTGCACGTGATGAAGTTATCCGTGAAATTTTAAGGTAACGTAATTGTATCGCTTTTGTAATCTACCCATGTTTTATATGCCACATATAAACATGCTGCTGGTAGATTTAAAATCAGACGCATCCCTACTCCATCTTTCATATTTTCCATCAGACTGAATAACCCGGCATCACTAAAGTAGATGATATAAATTAAATACCAAGAAATTATAAAGGGCATAATCAGTATGTAGTGAAATAAAACGTCGAATATGTAAAATATGCCAGATGCTAAAATGTTCAAAATACGTGAAAAGGTGGTTATCTCATAGTAATTCACGAAACCATTTTGACTCCTTCTGACTTTATATTTCATGTCATCCGACTTAAATTAATGATAAGATTCACGAAATTATCTTAACACTGAAATTTTCAAATGGATAGTTTTTAATTCCCTGTACCATTTCATAGACAGTCAGTGTTTATCCTGGTTTTTTCTTCCTGTGATTTCACTATTCAAAACACCCCTTACGGAACAAATAAAACCTGGTAGGATAATCATGTCAACTAAACCAGCTTTTAAATGAGGGTTAAATTTCATGGCAGGTACAGAACTTGTTCCTCTTGGCTTATATCAACACTGTGCAATGGCTTCTGTTGCTTACGTAGAGCGCCGTCGATCCATGGGCAGGAATCCGGGGGAGCTGGCCTATGCAAAAGCTTTTTTCAGAGCATTAACGGGTAAGGCTCAAATTACATCAAGTGATGTCCGTCAGGTCGATGCTTCTTATGATCCGTCAGTTCGTGGTGAGGCTACAAAAATGGATTACATCCGTGCTATCGATCTCCTGATTGATACCCGTGGAGAAGCCTTTACCCTGCCGCTCTCATGGTCTGTGGCCGTAGCGATGTTTCCAGGCTTACAGAACCGGGTAACACAGCGCCGCGATCACCGTGAAAGGATTATGGAACTGCGGGACCAGCGCAAGACCACCAGCCATTCGCAATCAAAAGAAATCTCGTTTCATACCGCTAAGGCCATTTCAAGCCAGCGCCTCAATTTCTGCCGTCCTGGGGAGCACAAACAATGGCTCAGGGACTGGCACGATGAGATCCATGGTCAGTGTCTAGGTGATAGTGATATTTTCATAATGCTCAGAACATGGTGGTCAAGATTCTGGATTACTAAATATCGAAGTGACTATATCTGGTGCAACTCGTTACATGAGTTGCTTGATGAAATTGATTATGTTCTTAGCTCAATTACTTTATGGGAATACAATTTGTGTGTTTCAGCATTGCCATTGAGTATTACATTTTCAATGTGATTGCTAATTTCATCCCGCAATCAGGGCGGATAAACTCATTTTATCTTACTTTTAATTGCCTCTCATCTAAAGTTTGGTGGTGTTTTTAGTGGCGATAACCTATAAACATTCAGATAAATTGCTCCTGAAATATGAGTTTAATGCTTTTAAAAATACCCTCTTGATGAGCTAATTCTATTTGTTATGATGAGCGTATTAAAACTTCCTTGCCTCTTTATACTTAAGTATCACATGGAGATTAAAATGGCTGACTATTATTCGCATTCTGCATTTGTTATTAATACCACCCCCGTTCAGAGCGAAGTTCTACTGGAAGCAATGAATGAGTTATTTGAGCCTGACGACAACTTCATTGCTAAGCTCATCTCCTGTCCGAGCACTGAAAACCTGTCTGAAATGGAACGTGTTGTGCGTCACTGTGTGCTGAATCATCCGGACAGAACTGTTGATGAAGTTATTGATGACTGCGACTGGTCATTTGATGGTGAAATATGTTCTGAGGGTTTCCTTGTTCACAGTGATTGCGGTAATTTCAATTCAGAGCATGCAGCGCTTTTTGCTCAGGCATCACTCATTGCCTTTGAAAGAAATGAACTTATCGAGTTTCAGATATCACACACCTCCAATAACTTCAGACGCACCGATGGCTATGGCGGTGCTGCTTGTGTCGTTTCCCGTGACTTTATTCGCTGGACTGGTAACCACGAGTTCCTTGAAGCTGAGCGAACCGCATTTACAGAAAGTATGCACTATTACTTCTGTTCTTTTACCGAGATCCACGGTGAACTGGAATTTCCTGAGAAATTTATTCTTCGCTGCCCGGCTAACGTAAACGCAGAGCATCGCTTCGATGACATACTGCTTAACTATCGCACTGGCGGTGAAAAAGATACCGATGGAGTCATCAATTTTGTTTCTGGCTCCTCTATAAAAAAAACCGACCTGAAAACGCTCACTCCTGATGAATATCGGGTATTGAAGCAGTTCCTGACGGTTATCTGACTTCCGATAGCAATAAACCTTCCTGTTTCGTTAACCGCACCTGATTAAGTTACACCGGAGACAACATGACAAAACAAATTTTACCTGCAGAACTGGCCGAAATTGTAACGGCTCTTCTGGTTAAACCTGAACTGCTTGGCGAACTGGACACACGTGTTGCTCATCAGGAGTTCATGAAGGCCATCGGATGTGTTGTTGCCGATTTCTGTGGTGGTGTCGTTAACGGGGTTACTGACGGAGATATATCGAGACCTTATCTCTCTGATGTCGACTGCACACCCTATCTGCATATTGAAGCAGATGATCGTCTTCCGTCACCGGATCACAATGTCTGGGCTAACTATCACATAGAGGGCTGGCAAGAAGGTGATGATATGGAGGCAGTATCTGTTCCTGTATCAGTGAAATCACAGCGAGCGGGTATTCAGGGGATTTTAAGTAATGCCGGTCTGACACAGGGTATCGAACAACAGTTACAGCTCAAAATGGTAGACTGGCGCATTGCGGAAGACAGTGAGATGCTCCCCGATGAAGACGGGCGCCCTTACACCGCTACCCTCCATGTAGCGAACCAGACATCACTGGAGCTGGTGGGCGAGACTGGAGAGCCATGCTTTGGGGTGTTGATCGAAATCAATCACGGTGTCCCTGCGCTACACCTAAACGTGGCCGGAGGTGATAACCTTCTGCATATACATGTTGCACAAGGTGGGCTGATTCTGACTCCGGACCATTCCGGGGTGCAGATTGGTTGTGCTGTACCCGATCGTTATGCCTATCACGATAATGCATCTCTGCTTGTCCGGTCATAATCTCAATACTATCCCGTTGAGCCTGGAAGATGGTTCGGCGGGACAGGTTATCCAGTAACATTGAAGCAAAAGTGCCTCACATTCAGAAAAAGTAACTTTCCAAAATGCCCCCACCAGGGAAAAACAAGAATCAGGAAAAAAATCCGTTATAGCCGATTTTTTTTCATCAGCTAATTCTGTAGCCACTGCTGTTCCACACTTTCCCGGAATGAACGGATCCAGTCCGGGAAAGTATTTTCCGGTGGTACCAAAATAGTCAACTGACACACCCACATCTATTTTTCGTATTGCCTGGAACCTGTGGAGGGGTCTCCTGTATTGCGGTGCGCAGTAGACTCTTGTCCGGGCAGATTCGGACTGGTGACGGACGTTCTCAGGCGGGGGGATGCTTACCAGTATCTGACGGAAGAACGTCGCTACGGTCTTTTCTGTTTCTGGAGCGTGGAGCCACTCCCGTAAATAATATTCCTCTGAAGATAGATATCAGCGACGGATTTACCACCCAGTTTTTTCAGCACTCGATTAATATGATCCTGAGATGACCGTTTGGTGATTAACAGTTCAGACGCAATGTCTACATCGGAACGGCCACACAGAACGAGACGTGCGACAGTGAATTCCTGATTAGTTAACCGGACAGTATTTACTGCTGGAGGACCTGCAGAGTTATTGATTGTTTTCAGAACAGTAGCGATGAATACATTCATTTCGGTTGTGGTATCGATAAACTGTGAGACATTCTTACGGTCACATTCTATTGAACTCCGCATCAGATAGCAGACACGTGCACCATAGTGATAAAGCTTACTCAGTGAGTGGAAATTTTCCTCACTGAGTGGGCATTCAATGAAAAATACATGCTCCTTACGGACCATATGGCAACGGAGATCGTCCGCTGAAAGTTGGCATATGGTGATCTCATATTTTCTGAGTAGCAACTCAATTCCTGCATACAGAAACTGGTTGTCTGTAATGACGTAAATCATCCTCTCTGTCACTCCATGTATTGTATCCGCCCCGTCTGTGAATGCTGCACTGTGACCGGAGCTAATACTGTCATGATTTCAGCGTTTAAAGCTGCCTTTTGCCCTACGTTGGTCTTTAAGGTAGGACACCAATGAATACACAGCGATGCAAAGCAGAACGATAGCGGCGAGCAGTGCAATCAGGTTGGTCATCATGTATCTCCGTATATATGGGATCAGTGACTAAACTACATTGTTGCTAAGAAAATTCCTATCACCATTTATTCATTTCATATCTCCCCCTGTTTATGGTAGGGCGATGTATAAACATTTACTGTTTATGAAAAAAGTCTTAGATAACAAAAATGAGGGGAAATGACCCTGCCTCTGTATTAATAATCCCTTAAAAAAATCCCGCTCAGAGAGGCGGGAAAAAATTTAGCAATCCACAACACAGAGTAAAATAAGGCATCTTCTGGCATAAATGCCCTTCCCGAAAAGGTTCTGGGTAACTATGAAACTTTATTTCTAAGCCATCGAGTCAGCCCAGTGTCCAGTATGAGTTCGGCAAGCCTGATGGGGCCAATCATGGTGACGCCTTCAGCACGAAGATCCTCACTCAATGTCCCTCGATGCCAGACAAAGAACATTCGATCATAGCTGTCACTGCTCCGGAACAGTGACAGGTACTCAGAGAATACAGACTGGTCAGCAACAGACTTTACTTGCACAAATGCCCGCTCGCCGGTGGTGGGCAGTTCAAGCTCAATGTCGACCGTCTTCTGTGTCCTCCCAAGGCTCCCGGTTCTTCTCCATCCGCTGGCGGAAAAAATCAGATCTACCAGCAACTCAAAGTCCTGCCAGGTAAGTAAACTACAAAGCCTGCTAATAGCCTTCAGGTACTGATCTTCAGCAATATCCGCGTCTATGATTTCCGGAGATTTCTCATCGTTAATTTTCCGCAGGGCGTAATCGGCCAAACGCACATCGCAGATGGTTCCCCGGTAATTCTGTGTAGCGAGTAAAGCACCGCTCAGGACGCTGTGGGAGAGAGGGGTTCCGGCCAGACTATGGCTGTGCCATCCGTTCACAGTGGGGCGGATCCTGCTGCCATCATCCAGTTCTGTGACCTCCCCGGAAGGCTGGCACCAATACAATAATCCCTGACTGAAAGTTATGAACAGTATATTGGGGGTGGCTGTGTAAAATGTCTTTATCTGCCTGACATCACTGGTGGCAGTGGACTGGTTATTTTTCCTCTCTTCTAACCAGACTTTATTGACTTCTTCCCACTTTCCCTCAAGGCACATCTGATGGGGTGTTTTGTCGTAACCAAACCTAATAATGCCAGATATCAGGCACTCACGTTCCCATTCGCCTCCCTCTCCCAGCTTGATATATTTAACTGCAGTTGCCTGAATCTTTTCCAAAATACAATCACTCCGCTGAACGAAATTCCAGACTGAATATCGTCTTTGTATATCGAAACGCTATACAAATCCGGCACGCTTTCGTCGGTTAGAAACACAGCCGCGTTGTATCATCATGCGTCATTCAGGACTTATAAAGTTGGATCCAGCTGATAATGTCATCGAGCTGCTGGTTGTCCAGTTGGCCGCAGTTTTCAAACACAGCAGCAGCGACGGTGCCCTGCATTCTTTCGGTTGACGAGCCTACACCGGCAACTGCCCCCATTCCCTGTCTGCCATCATCTGTCAGCACTCTTCTGCCGCTGCCGGTAAGAAGCTGCTTTGCTTCGATGCTCATTTATTTTTCTCCATGACACAGTCATTGTTAATTCTGTTAGGGGTCAGTTTAGATATAAACCATTATTGTAAAGCAGGTCTTTTTTGGACAGGCTTACCTATAGCTGTAGAGTGTACACACGCGGTGTGCGGATCAGTGGGAGCGAAGCTGCGATTTGACCACAATCAGGGCGCATTTTTTTCTGCTCCGTCCACAGAACTTCGCAACACCAAAAAAGCGTCTTTTCGGGGCCGTCGCATCGTCAACGCATTCATTTGAGAAAGTCAAAATCTTCCCGACGCTGAACTTCCATACCATGATTTTTCTGAATCGCCAGAATTGTCTGGTCGGCGGCGTGTAATTTATCCTGCAATTCCTGGCCTCCCGCTTCTTCGTTATAAAAAGACGGAGGAGTAGAGAGAATGGCCTCCATAACGTCCATCAATGACGCGACCTCTTCACCGCTCAGGGAACCGCAGTCATATATCAGATCGTTATGCAACGTTGAAATATGTCCTGCCATCGTCATTGAGTACGCCATTCCATTTTTCGTTCTGGGTGTTGACGATGTTTCAGTAAGCACACGCCAGTATTCAAACACAGATCGGGCAGTGGTGATTAACCTCCGAGTGTATTCCTCTGAGCTAAAAAGCCGGGAGCTGACCGTAAAGGGGAGTTTTCCGTTTTCAGCAATATACTGATAGAGCAAAGTAATGGCCTGCGTGGGGTTGGTTCCCAGCAGTTTCATTGTTTCATCCGTGCGTTGTTTGAGTTCTTCATCAATGCGAACGCTGATCTGTGACAGTGCCATACACACTTCCCGTGTAGTGAGTTTGCTATACAACATATCACAGTGATATTTGTGTAGCAATTATGCTACACGCTTAGTCCCTAACCTTGGCATTTCAGCACAATCGGAAAAAGAGAAGCGTGGGAATAAGCCGGGTATTCACATTCAGAGAGACGGTATCTCTGAGAATTTATCCATGGTGCGTTTTTTATCGATACGAGTCTGTAGCCACGCCTGAAAATCCGGGCATGTTTCCGCCATCCTGACGGCTTCAACAGAGAAAACCTTATATTTTCCCTGCTGCTGGGGCACACCAAGCCAGCGGCGTATGGCGGCGTCTGTCCACAGACGGGAGTTCTTAAGCCTGTAGACCGTGATCCATTTTTCTGACCATGCATCAAATTTCTGGCAACGCAGCTGGTACCGTCGCTCTTCTTCCCGTCTTTTCCAGTCGCTGTCTACAGCAAACTTTCGGTGACCAACAAAAATCCCCTGGACTTTGCCCATGTCCTGTCTCCCCCAATATGCAGTCATTATCCAGGGTAACAGTTCAGAGCCGTAACGACCAGCAGCTCCGGGCAGAATAGTCCGGTGGGTACCGGCACCTGACCCCGGAGAGGTGTCTACTGTATGCGACAAGGCGGGCAAACCCGGAGATGGCCATCTCCATAATTTCTGAATGCCGGCACGACCATCAGCAGATAAAACAGCAAACGTAAGACAACATACCTCAAAGTCTTTGGACCTTTACCGTGCCCAGCCCGCCCCTCGCCGCGCGTGTGAAAAAAAGAGAAAAATGAAAAAAAAGAAAAAAAGAATATGCCGAAAATGTGCACAGTCGTGACTCACGCAGAGCGTGACGCACCGAGGCAAAGGCTTTGCAGGGCTATGAGGTATGTTGTCTTACGTTTGGGTGTGGTTGTCCGTCCCTCCCGTTTTCGGTGATTGTTTCGCCTGACCCCCCGCTTTAACATTCACCGCTGGTGGCCCGCCGTCACGGCGAAATTTCTTACTGAGTGAGGTTTATGTGAGTAACAAAGGAAGAGAGGACAGCGTTACCGATGTTTTTAAATTCCAAGTGCAGGATGCATGCCGCCACTACGGTATGAGTGACCTCATCATCTCGCTGAACGGCAGCGACCGGGATATAAATGCAGATACCCTCTTCGGTGTATGCGACCGGTTCTTTCTGGTCGAGATGAAATCGTATAAACGTAATATCCGTGATGAATCTCTAAAACCGGCTGTATGTCTCCTCTGTAAGGGATTACTCAACAGTCAGGAAATTCGCCAATGGCACAGAGCATGTCACTTCATCATGTGGGGGCGTCTTGTTAAGGATTCGCTTGATACCCGTTACACCATTTACCAGGACAGTGTTTGTCGGGATTCTGTCCTTCCGGGCTGCCGTGGTCTCGGTTGCACTCCTCCCCCGGAAATTTATACCGGGAAAGAATTAGCACGTAAGGCGGCTCGCGGTGAGGCAGGTCTGTCTAAACCGGACTTTTTCCATTACCTCTACTGGCTGTTAAATGACAGAGAGTCCTATGATTTTATGATCCAAAAGCCTAGTCAACTTGGATTCAATTTGTATGGAACATCAACTGCAAACGGTCATGTAATCAGCAAAACTTTCAAAACTTATGATGACCTTGAAGTATGGGCTGATGATGCATTAAGACGTGTCCTAATCCTGGGTTAATTCTCTGAAGATATTTCGCCGGTGTGATCCACGTTTTTGCTGTCGGCTAAAGTAGATATCTCCTCTGCTGCGGACAGCGCCGGGTTCCCCCTACCGGCATCGACTACAGTAGACATTTCCCCGACTGCGGCCAGCTGCAGGAGCGCCGTCCCCGCATCGGCTACAGTAGACATTTTCCCTGCTGCGGCCAGCTGCCGGGGCGTCATCACCGCGTCGACTACAGTAGACATTTTCCCTGCTGCGGCCAGCTGCCGGGGCGTCGTCACCGCGTCGACTACAGTAGACATTTCCCCGATTGCGGCCAGCTGCCGGGGCGTCGTCACCGGCATCGACCACAGTAGACATTCACCCTGCTGCGGCCCGCTACCAACTCCTCGCCACCGGCATCGACTACAGTAGACAATTACCCGACTGCGGCCCTCTACCAGTCCCCGCCACCGGCGTCGACCACAGTAGACATTCACCCTGCTGCGGCCCGCTACCAACTCCTCGCCACCGGCATCGACTACAGTAGACAATTACCCGACTGCGGCCCTCTACCAGTCCCCGCCACCGGCGTCGACCACAGTAGACATTCACCCTGCTGCGGCCCGCTACCAACTCCTCGCCACCGGCATCGACTACAGTAGACAATTACCCGACTGCGGCCCTCCACCAGTCCCCGCCACCGGCGTCGACCACAGTGGACATTCACCCTGCTGCGGCCCGTTACCAACACCCCGCCACCGGCATCGACCACAGTAGACACTTTCCCTGCTGTGGCCCGCTACCAGCTGCCCGTCACCGGCGTCGACCACAGTAGACATTTTCCCTGCTGCGACCCGCTACCAGCTCCCCGCCACCTGCGTCGGCTACAGTGGACATTTTCCCTGCTGCGGCCCGCTACCAGCTCCCCGCCACCTGCGTCGGCTACAGTAGACATTTTCCCTGCTGCGGCCCGCTACCAGCTCCCCGTCACCGGCGTCGACCACAGTAGACATTCACCCTGCTGCGACCCGCTACCAGCTCCCCGCCACCTGCGTCGGCTACAGTGGACATTTTCCCTGCTGCGGCCCGCTACCAGCTCCCCGCCACCTGCGTCGGCTACAGTAGACATTTTCCCTGCTGCGGCCCGCTACCAGCTCCCCGTCACCGGCGTCGCCTACAGTAGACATTTACCCTGCTGCGGCCCGCTACCAGCTCCCCGTCACCGGCGTCGCCTACAGTAGACATTTACCTAGCCGTGGTCCGCTCCCCGGGACGCCGCAACCTACGTCGACCACAGTAGACATTTACCCTGTTGTGGCCCGCCACCGACGTCGACTACAGTAGACATTTACCCTGCTGTGGCCCGCCACCGACGTCGACCACAGTAGACATTTACCCTGTTGTGGCCCGCCACCGACGTCGACTACAGTAGACATTTACCCTGCTGTGGCCCGCCACCGACGTCGACTACAGTAGACATTTACCCTGCTGTGGCCGCTCACGGTTCCCCGTCACCGTCGTCGGCTACAGTAGACATTCACCCTGCGGCGACCCGCACCCGGGACTCCGCCGCCAGTATAGATCACAGTAGATATTTTCCCTGCTGCGGCCAGCTGCCGGTGCGTCGTCACCGCGTCGACTACAGTAGACATTTCCCCGGCTGCGGCCGCTCCCGGTTCCCCGCCACCGGCATCGACCACAGTAGACATTCACCCTGCTGCGGCATCTCTCCTGCTGCGTCCAGCTGCCGGTTCACCTCCGCCAGCGTCGACTACAGTAGACAACTCTCCTGTTGCGGCCAGCTGCCGGTTCGCCTCCACCAGCGTCGACTACAGTAGACAACTCTCCTGTTGCGGCCAGCTGCCGGTTCACCTCGACCAACGTCGGCTACAGTAGACAACTCTCATGTTGCGGCAAGCTTTCGTATAACCAACTGGTCTATACTTCTCAGTGTGCGCTTTGCTATTTTTCCGTTTTTGTCACTAAACCACACAGGTGGTTGCTTCGAGATCGTCTTCAACAGCTGAAAGTCCCAAAGAGTCCTAAGTCTAGCGGTTAACTATCTGACTACATTCCAGTGTGGGAGCTTAAATGGACCTAAAAACGTGGATTAAACGATGCGAGAGTGAAATCGGTAAGCCCTACATCTGGGGTGCAAACGGACCGGATGCTTATGATTGTTCAGGTTTTGTTCAGTTTGCCCTGTCACTCATAAACCTGGACCCTCCCCGTGATAATACGGCCGCAGGTCTGTATCAACACTTCAGCAATAATGGGTACAGTTCTCCGGTGCCAATGGCTGATGATGCTGAAGTTGGCGACCTGCTTTTTTTTGGTACTGATAAAGGAGTATTTCATGTCGCGTTGGCGTGGGGAGACGGTCGAATGCTTGAAGCTGGCGGGGGAGGAAGCAAAACCGTAACTGTCGATATTGCTCGTAAACAGAATGCTGAAGTACGCATTCGTCCCATCACTCGAAGGCATGATCTGTATTCTATTTTGCGTCCAGCTTATTTGCCATGGACAGCGACCCAGTGGTTACGGGACTTAGAATATGATGACGACGTAGTCATTGGCCCAGGGCACTTCACCAACCTGCCACCACTAACCGAATGGCTGGATGATGGCCGTAGTATGCAACTGAAGCGACCATTTGGGTACATCTCGATGAATGATCGAGAATGGAACGTCCCTATCGACACCATTGTGGACGGAGCTTCCATACCGCGTGTTTTCTGGTCCCTAATAGGTGGACCGCTCGAAGGGCCTTATCGTAACGCGTCCATCGTTCATGATCATTTTTGCGACATACGTACTCAACCCTGGCCTGACGTACACCGAATGTTCCATGACGCGATGCTATGCAGCGGTGTTCCCTACCTCAAGGCACGTATCATGTTCTATGCGGTATATCGATTCGGGCCGCGCTGGATCAATATTCCATCGATCGAACTGGCAAGTTTTGGGGTGGCGAAAAGCACGTCAATGGTGTCAACGGAATTTCCGACTGAAGCTTTCGATGCCGATTCATTTATCGCAGACTGCATACGGATAGAACAAGAGAACCTTGACCTTCCTGCAATTGAGTTGCTTGCAGACTCACGAACATCAGCAATTAAAACCTAGTTCACCAATGCATGTGATAGAAGTGAATGTAACCTGTGTGCAACTGGCCGTTTCTTCACCGGTTAGTTACAACCAGTATGACCAAGAGCAAGCAAAGTCTACCACCCAAGGCTCCCATATACCCATCACCAGCATCGAGTATAGTAGACATTCTCCCTGCAGCGGCCAGCTCTCTGCTCTCCTCCACCGGCATCGACTACAGTAGACAATCTCCCTTCTGAGGTCATTTGCCGGTACACAAACCGTTTACTTTAAAGACGGATTTCTCTTGATGATCTGAAATGCGATCTTATTACCTTCTTTAAGCTCTTGGTATTCAAGATATCCGATATCTTCCAACTGCTTAAGCGCCTTTCGTACTGTAGAGTTTTGAAGAGCCGGTCTCGAAGTCAGAGACAAACGTTTTCTAAAACGTTCAATACTAACGGGGATGGGATTAGGAGGAAGAGCCTCAATGAACGTGTATAAAGCTTGTGCCGATTCCTTACGAGCGAGGGCTTTAAGGGCCCTTAACTTCAGGAGTATCTTGTATTCCCCTACATACAGATCCTTCAGAGTTTTTGATGGGGTCAGGATGACTTTGTCATTGCCAATATCAACAGTGGACTCACCAATGAGTTGAACAAATTTTGTCACTTCAATGTTGGTTCCCCTATCCTTAGAGAACTCGACTACATTTGACATGAGCTTACGTAGTGAATCCTTGATTTTCTCACGAAACTCAGCCTTAAGACGTCCACGTGAGAAACCACATCGCATAGCAAATTCAGTGAATCGAATAGATATCGTGCCATCATCATTCGATTCAAGCTCATTATCCGTCAGGACCGAGATGATCCCGGTCCAGACTTTGAAATCTGTATCCATATCTAGCCTTGGTCCGGAAATGGTTATCCTCTCAAAGCCTTCTGATTTCGCTATCTCTAAATGCCTAAGGTCGTCTGAAGCATTAATGTTGGATCCTACATTAGGTTTTTTAGCGATAGCTTTATTCGTGGATTTTAATGTCGGGACAAAGACACCTAGACGCATAAGCGGAACCGTCTGAACACTAGTCTCTGATGTGGAAGAAAGGATAATAACTTCGCCAGTACTCTGGTTTGTCTCTTCAACATGCAAGAATGACTCATTGATTTTGCTAGACATTTTCCTTAAGTCCTAAGTATGAATAAATCAGTTAAAAGATAGCATACAGTAGACATTTTTATAGCATACAATAGACAATATATAGCATTCAGTAGACATATTGTAGATTACAGTAGACATTATTTAGCATACAGTAGACAGCGATCCCCTTTTAAGCCAAGCGGCACAAGGCTTCTGACGATCCGGGATCTTTTTGGTACTCTCTGGATCCTCTATGGATCAGTTATTGGATCTATCCTGTGGAAAACTACAATCAGAAAAAACTGTGCCGGTGGAAAGCGAGGCCTGGTTTAACATACATGCTTAGATTTACCTTCTCGTCTTCTCATTACAATGAAGTGACCCATAAACATTCACTGTTTATCGTATTGTGTTGAAATCATCTTCTAAAGCGACTTATTTGGGTTATGTATCAGAAACCAGTCATGGAAAGCCTTTTTACCATCAAAACCAGGTAGTTGATGGATAGACATATTCCAGTTGATTATTTTGACGATGAACCCTATGAATGCCAGTTCAGCCTCATTCAGTTCACCATCACCTCTCTTACGTAAAAAAAAGTCGTACCATCGTTCGTATGCCGGGACATTGATAGATTCTGAAGCCTCAAGCAGGCGTGGGATAAAATATACCAACTCGTCAAACGCTTTACTTCCTGGAGGGATATCGGCGCGGCTTAAGCTACAGAGAAGGTTTAAGGTGCACCTTAAATGATGCCACTGCAGAGACGGTGACGACGGTAATACATTCATGCTTATCGGCAGTTCATGCGGGATCAACGCAAGAAGCTGATTACCGCTGCTGGTGAACTCCCTCTTGTACTGGTGTAAGGCATCAGGCTTAACCGTTTTCATCATTGGATGGTAGATCCATTTTTTCGCTTCCTCAGAAACGAAAAGTAACTTTTCTACCGCATCCATCAGCTTTATACCTTCTCCCTTCTCCCGGTATGGTGCGACGATGCTTTCTATTCGAACCGCGTCTATCTCAACCAGCGCCAGCTGGCCGGTCTGGGCTAACAGGTCTGGATTTGGCTGGATGTCCTCAGCTGTATCATTGATGAAGATCCCGATAGTTGTGTCATTACACTGCCCGATAAGGTCAGCATTCAGCCCGCATACAATCCCACCAGCGGTGATGTTTTTAAGTGTGACAACACCTTTTTCCTTACCGTGCAAAAGGTGTGGAAGAGCCAGAAATTTTTTCTCCTGTATCTTCATCTGAATGTATTTTTTTAGATGTTGTAAGGTCAGTTCACTGCAAACGCCTTTAACATCCGTGGAGTGGCTGAAATGCCATTTTTTACTTTGTCCCTGTCTGGCTATGAGAGAGGTGCCACAGATGAGGCAAATACAGTTGCACGAAAGACCATTTTCAACACTGGCAATATCAACGATTTTATTTGTGTCTTTATCAAAACCAAATGGGATCCACTTTCGTGCATTGCGTTTCATGTTGATTCCTCGTTTAATGCAAATAAAATATTCTACATCAACCGCTTTACTCAAACCGGAAATAACATGATTAACTGGAAGTTATTTAAATATCATCAGGAATGAGACTCCACACAGAGGCGGGTATTTTGTCATATATCTTTTTCATATAAATCTCAGCCCTGCGGTGGTCATAAGCCCCATTCAGACTGATAATCTCGTTTATTGGTCCACCTTCCTCGTTTAATTTATCCTGGATACGTTCAAAAACTTTATCAAGGGTTTCTGTTGTACTGCATTTTCTGAACTTCAGGAGATAAACTTCTCTGAGGTTGCTTTCAGCATTTGGGCTTTTCAACAACGGCGCTCCGGGGCAGGTTTAAAACACTCAATACTTTCGAAAACAATAAATGAATGCCAACAGACTGGCAAGTCGGGCATTTCTGGTTTTTTGTTATTGTTCCTGGCTTTGAACAAAAATACTGTTAGTATACTGGTTATAAAACCAGTGCTGTTAAAAGACATGAGATCTTCCATGACAGATAGAACGAAGCTGATAGCCCTATCCCGGCCCGATGACATGAGCGCACTGGATGCGCTTAAGCTATTACGTTTCCGCCGCTACAACACTGCGAGAAGCCAGTTAAGGACCACCCGTGTCTGGTCGTCATGGTGTGCCAAAAATGGCCTGACGCCCTTCCCTGTGGCTGCTGTTGATGTTGAACGTTATATCAACGGGCTGAATGGATCCGTCAAAATGGCGACCATTTCTCATTTCATTGCTTGCCTTGCGAGCGTTAACGGGAGTCTCGGATTCCCTGACTTCCGCAACGTTCTTATTAAAGCGCTTGTCCAGGTCTGGCGGGCGCGGGAAAATGAGAAAAAAGTGGTTACCGGCCAGGCGCTTCCTTTTATGGTTGCAGACCTCAATATACTCCGTCGGGCCCTCCAGAAGAGCGACGACGTCAGGGATATCCGTGACCTGGCTATGATCTGGGTTGGTTTTGAAACGCTGCTGCGCAACGTGGAAATCAGGAGGATTAAAACCGGTGACCTCAAATGGCAAAATGACAGTGCCTGTTACCTTCTGGATGTGATGCGGACCAAAACAAGCCTGTCGAGCAACCTGACGTTTCAACTTTCGCCACAGTGCAGCCGACACGTCAGGCGACTGATTGAAACGGTGGAGTATACGGATACAGAAACCTTCGGGAACCGTTACCTGTTTCAACCTGTCAACGTCCATACAAACCGGTATTTTCCGGCCACCAGCAGTAAGCTGTCCAGAGGCAAATCTATAGATAACATGCTCCTGAAGGCTGGCTTCAATCAGGCGTTGCTCACTCAGCTGCAGAAGGACTCACAGGTCACACGAGAGGATGTCGGTATTCTGTCCTCCAATTCACTGAACCAGGCATTTTCGCGCCTGTGGGATATAGCCGGTAAAGTGGGTGATAACCGGCAGTCTGGCCGGTACATTAAGTGGACAGGGCACAGTGTGCGAGTCGGGGGGGCTATTGAACTGTTTAGGGACGGATACACTCTGGAGAAAATTACGGAGATGGGGAACTGGTCTGATCCGAAAATGGTTTTCCGGTATATCAGGGCATACCTTGCCAGTGAAAAAGCCATGGTGAGCTTTATGCGCAATCATCTGGACGACATATAACCAGAGTCCTGAGATACCGGCAGGCAGGTGTTAACGTGGTGTGGGGGTTAATGAACCGTCGTTAAATATTAATCTCCTTTAAACCGGTTAATACAAAATTACCTTTTTCTGATAGTGTGTCGAAGTCAGTCAGACTGAATTCATGGGTATGAAACCAGACAACACGACACGTTGGACAGGTAACCGGTAATTCATCTTCGGCTATTTTCTCGCAATTATGGATAATTTCACCCTGCTCATTCCTGTCGATATTATAACCACTTGTGCAGAGTGTTTCGTACCCATGTGCACCTGTGACAATATGTGTGGCTGTTCTTTCTTTAATCTCTCCATTTACTTTTATTTGCTCACGAGTAGTAATGGTTCGTTTATTATTCATTGTCCCTCCGGATGGAATGTAAAAAAGAATGGCTATTACGCTTGTGTTCACCTTGGCTGCAGGCGGGGAAAGTTTCAGCCAAAACCACACAATCAGGGAAATCAATACTCAGCGCCTTTCTGAATGGATGCAGACTCAGCCTCATTTACCCTGTCATTGTGAAACGCCCCTGTTCCTTCATTATGCGGCCGTACGGCAGGAAGACGAAGAAATGTCTTATCTTGCTCCAGAATGGCTTCTGGTGCGTTTCACGAAGGAAAATTAGGGTGATTTAATTTGTTAGCGTTTCTGGTCTGCCTTTTCGGCTTTCCGTTGTTTTTTCAATCTCCGTTTTACCTTGATACCCGCCAGGGTGTAAAGAACCACACAGGCAATGAAATTTACCAGTGCAGCAAATTCCACCCCCAGATGAATCACTGCCGGTTTGATGGGCAAAAATAAAGCTACGAGAAGCAGAATAAATGAAATGATACACCGTAAGGACATCCCTTCCGTGCCGTCGCCCCGAATATTCTGGCTCGCACCGGCCCCGATTTTGCTTGTCAAAAAATTAAGGCCATACGCACACAGGGCGGTTACGACCATGAAAATTGCATAATTCATTATTCCTCCAGGGGTTTTAATTTCAGCCTGACCACATTTACCAGTTTCTTAATGCCGCCCTCGCCGGGAGCAAACACATAGCGATATCTCGGCCAGGTGGTGTGAGAAAAAACCTCACCAGCGGTATTCATATCGAGTGGCAAAAGTCTTGCTGTCTTGCTCTCTGGCAGTTTATCTACGGGGATCATCCCTTTCCTGAAACTCTTCATCATCAGTGCAAGTGGGTTTCTGCAATTTTTATTGCTCATGGTTTCTGTGTAACGGATCATCCCTCCCATCGTGATCTGGACTGTACCCAGTTCGCAGTCAAACTGTGGCATCGCAGGCCAGGAAGGAACTTCAAGACTCGTGCTGGTCAGAGCCTGCCCGTAGCCCTGCTCACTGGTTTCCACCGATGTGTTGAGTCCCGGGAACAGAGCATGCATATACCGGATGATCTTTACCACGCCGGGCGTACTGGCTTTGCGCTGATAGATATCAGGCAGCCAGGCCGATGTACTGGCCCATAAGGTGGTACTGGCATAAACCTGTTTCTCCATATGCCACAGAATGGAGGGATCCGAGAGGAAATGATGAACTGTCAGTAACTCAGCCAGAAATCTGTCTTCACTCGGTTGCGTCATAGCATTTTTAAAACTGATCTGAACCCGGAAACGTTCCTTCGCGTTCACAAACGATATTCCCCGACTGACCGCGACCTCGTAAAGCCTGTTGGCCGGGTCCGCATGACAAATACCGGTTAAAATCCTGCTCATGCCGACTCCTTAATCACTTCCACCAGCCCAATTCGGGGCAGGACAGATCGATATTTTTCATCAACATTTCCGCGCTTCTGCCTTTCACCTTTTTCGTAATCTTTTAACGGGTTAAAACGGCCCGGCTCACTGAACAAAATTAACGGTAAAGGGGCTCTGAAGTTGAGTTTGTACGGTCCGGACACGTCATCAGGATCATGTGGACTGGTGTACCTGATATTGACGTTAACAGCAGGAAAGTTACTTTCCCGGATGATGCGAAACTTCCTCAACTGCTCATCTTCATGGCTGACCTCTTCATTGAGCAATGACAACATCATGATTTCCTCACTACGCTCCTGCTTCAGTCGCTTAACATCCTGTATAGTCAACCTGATATCAGGCTGTAGTGCCGTTAGTTCCCTGCGTAAGCGATCAATAACCGTTTCCAGGCGGGTGAATTTATGAACGACCGGAATTTGCCAGGTGAAACCGAGTGTGCGAATTTTCTCAGTCACGATGCGGATGTTACGGGATGCCTGCAGGGTCACCAGCCACGGGCAAACCTGATGCAGAATTTCTGACCGGGAGTCCCTGTATTGAGTGATACTTTTGACCGCATCAGCAAACTTATCCCGTAGCCGGTTGATTTCTCCTACCAGCGCCAACACTTCGTCATGATTATTATTGACGACAATAAACCCGGGGTATTTACGGGTGATTTTGGTTGAATAAGGTTCATTTTTCGCCAAGCCTTTATCAACCCGCTGCTGCCGGTAAATGTCCACCAGGGTGTCGAGGCCAGGCACCGAGTGAGTCACCTTAATTTCCTGTGGGGGATGATACTCCTCCATGCTTCGTGGCTCCGGGAGCGAAGCAAGGTAAGCTGATCCGATCTCGCTATCCTGGAGTAAACTGTGCAGCTCATCGAGTTTGCGTAGTTGCTCTTCATTGTAATGTGCGAAGTCAGTATTCATTTCATCTCCCGATCATGTTTCCCGAGGGCGGACGTTAGTCGTTAAATGAATTCAGGTAAAGTTCTGAATGTCAGCCATAGCGGCAGGCGACGTCCGTCCTGACACACCCGAATCAACCGGTATCGTGTTTTCTCCATCGACACTAGCCAGTAACCAGCAGGGACAGGCCGGTTAATCGTTATCAGCTTCAGGCCGTAAAATCCCCACGAAATGAACATTCGCCCGGCGTGTTCGCTGAAAGAGATCCTAAAGGACGGATAAAGTAGCCAGAATGCCGTAAAGTAGAGATACCATGAATACGGAACCGTCATCTGCAGGATTTCATAGTTACGCACCGTCGCTGTAATGAGTCCAAGGCTTAAAATTGCCCCGATACCGGCATAGGCTTTAAACGATGCACTTTCGTAGTTCTTCCAGGTAATGTTTCCGATACTGTGCACTTTACCCATCGTCCTGCCTCACTGTAATTGGCTATGGCTCTTCATGCGTGGGAGGATATCGTTCTCCCACAGCGACTTTGAGCTCCCGTGACCACCGGTAAGGCGCATTGCACAAACTCGATCAAACACGGAAACTTCTTCCCTGATTGCATGGGTTTGACGATCCGTAAGCTCAATGTAGTCAGGAACAATCTGCATAACCGCGTTCATCATTTCGGCTTTCATAATCCGGGGGCCTTCCTCGGTATCTGCCACATAGGTCTCATCAACATTAAAACTAAATGAACAGAGGAGCTGGCCCTGGGCCTTTGGGCCCATCTGAACTCCTCTGCTGTCAACCGTCAAACGAACGATGGCAAAAGAGCCACCATCACTGGTAATATTTCTGACCAATATGCTGACAGGTGTCATATGCAACCAGCTGTAGATACCCAGGACTATTTCTTCTTTGAAAATCATATTCAATTTTTAGGTTCTCTTTTTTTTCATTAATGAATATGAAAGCATAAAAAAATGCTCTGTAAAGCCCTAATCTATCGAGAGCAGAGGTTTGGTATTTTTTAATTTGTACTCGATAATAATACCAGCAGCATCAGCTGTTGTTATTTCAGACAAGATTGCGTCAATAATTTCAGGGTCGGATATGTTATTGAACCCGAGTCTACGCACCCTCTCTTTTACACATTCAAAACGACGTGCTGTTGCTGTGTCAATGACAAGCGTGTTCACCGGCAAGCCGTCAGCTGCGCCATGCACATCATTCGTTTTCATGTTTGCTCTCCAGATCTGGAATATAATCAAAATTAAAAGCAACTGCCTTTTCTGGTGCACCATCTGCGATGAGCTTTAACCATGAGTATGAATCTTCCTGGTTTAAGAAGATAACCAGGTACCCCTGATCAGAAAGGTTATGTTGTTTTATGAAATCAATATCATTATCCATTCCGAAACCCAGAGGACCACGTACTATGCGTGATTGTGTTGGTAAGTGATGGCTGAACAAGGATAAGACGACTTCTCTCAGGTCTAAATTATCGTGAGCAATGAAAACCACCCTTCTACCATCAGTAACCGAAGATACGATGCTTTTAACACTGGCCTTAATGCTATAGCGATAAACTAACAGTCTCAGTCTGGTCATACTGAGACAAATGATACCTGCACTTGTGATTAAAGCACCATAAACTGAGCCTTCAACGAACCAGTTGATAAGCCCGACAGCCAATAAAGCAACAAAAGTAACTATGCTGAGAAGGAACAAATAAAAGTTTATTTTGTGGTCTTTTGCATACCACGTTGAAACAAGGGCCAAAATGACCATCACAACCAGTAATGAATACATTGAAAGGTCATACGGGTTACTCATCAACACACTCTCTCTCATGCCCAGGGCAACCCCTGACAGGTGAAAAGTCTGGACAATTTTGCGTTGTGATAAGTCGTTCACCGGCTGCATAACGCAATTTCAAGTCCGTACGTAAAGCTTCAGCATTGTCCCCACCAAAAAGGTAGAGAAGGAAATCATCATCGGCCAAAAGTAACTTTTCTAGGCCATAGCATTCGTGTCTGTAGTTCATCAGCCCTCCTTTAAACTATTAAATCACAGTAGAAAGGCAAAGTTTCTGGACTAAGGGACTAAAAATCAGACTTAGAGAAAAATTTTTGGCAAAAAAAAAGCGCATAAAATATGCGCTCTTTTTTATAGACAACAATGAAGAATTAATTTAAGCAGCGAAGATGGTTTTCAACTCGCGCAATGAAGTTCTTCATTGAGGGAAGGTTTAACTCCTCTCCGATGTGAAGGCAGTCAAAGAGTGACCGTACGGGATCGGAGTTAAAACCTTTATTATTAACAAAATCTAAAATCTCTTTCAGATAGGTGTTTTTGTTGCCACCGCTAAAAGACTTAAGTAAAGGCCCTCGATCTAACAGAACACCGGCATTTTGCTTTGTGAGACGGACGCTCTGCATGCTAAACATTTTACAATGATAATATGCAAAGTCCTCACTACCATCCCAATCAAGTGCCATGGAGGAGTGAAATTCAGATAACAAAAGCAACATGGTGCCATGATCGCGAACAACGTAGATAAATTCAGAGTTACCATTGATTAAGGCTTGCTTGATTAAACGCAAATCTGTCTCTATGTCGTAGTCATACCACGGTGTATTAACAAGAGTGGAGGAATGCTTCAAAATGAAGTTATCTTTTACCCAGGCGAATACCGATTCAATATCAATTGCAGAAATATTGTTCATAACAGGCTCTCTTAATGTTAAATGAGAGAGCCCCCACAGGGAGAACTCTCCCTGTATGGGTTATGATAATTACTTAATCAGGTCGAAAAACTTTTCTTCAAGTTTACCAGGAAAAGTTTCTGTCCCATTGAGTATCAGCACATCATTCCAGTCGACACCTTTCTTACCATCAGGAATATCAATTTCTGGTAAGAAAATGTGAACATGGACATTCGCGTGAGGATAGCGTGCAGCGAATAATGGTTCCATTCGGGTCTTAAGAACCTGTGCAGCAGTTTCTCCCGCAGCATTACCTGTTTTTGGATTAACCCGATCTTTATCTGCCCAAATTGTCAATTCGATGAACTCGCAATCAGAAGGAGGCATAAAATGATCAGGAATTTCCAGCATTTCCATAAACGTAGAACTTGAAGATGCCCAGCATGGTATTGAAGTTGCCTCAGTTACAGACAACGCATTCTCTATACCTTCGCTGATACCCAAAAACCAAGCCTTAGACATTTCATCATAGGTTGGTTTAAACAACTGGATCGAGCCACCATTCATCTGATAGACCGGTTTCATCATTAACTTTGGGTTTTCAACATCTGCTTTTACAAGCCCATCATCACTAAGATGAGTTTTATGGATAGTGCAATTGCGACCTAACTTATCGTTAAAGATAGCAACCATCGTGGGGTGAAAGCTGGCAGGTTTATTAGCACCATGCCAGTAACGCATTTTTGGATTTAACCCCAGGCTTGCAGGTAACTTTGTGAGAATCCTCTTGATTCCGCGCCCTGAAAGATATCGCGCTACTAAAGAATCAGGAGTCGCAACGTTAGTATATTTGTATACAGCTTCTAATTTCTTTATGCGATCAAGCCTTTCCTCCTCACCGATATCGGAGAAAGATGAAGCTTTTTTCTCATAAAGAACGATATTAACGCGATCAGCTTCATTCAACTTTCTGACTTTAGAAACACCCATCATTTCCAGAATGTCTTTAGCTGCCTGCGTTTTACTAACATTTTTAAGTTCAGCAATTAAATCAATGCCATCAATGAATGCATTATGTGGATAATCTTCATGTATAGCATGAACACTTTCTAGTGAACGGTCTTTAAATCTAAATTTCGTTTTGCCGTCGCCTGTAAACGGGCATTTTACGGAGCGAGGTGCTTTTTCTAACGCCTCATGAAATTCAGGATAAAAGGACAGAACATTACGCCATCCACCCAATTGATGAACGTGAGACTTGACGAGGTCAAATGTCTCTTGTGCATGCTGCATTGGTGATTTAGCCGGTAAATTAGAACTTGTAGAATGACTCATAATATTCTCCTGGCTGACATTGTGGGTTTCACAATGCCTACTGCTGTGCAGATAACATTGAGAAACCCACAACGCAGAATGAAGGAAGTGCCACAGGGTGGCACATTCATTTATAAGATTTCGTAACCGTTATTCCGATATTTACTCACCAGTTTGTCAACTACTGAGTCCATTACTTCAGAATTTTCCTCGGAAAAGCTGGAATCACGCACAAGACGTTCAACCGGCAATACACCGTCAACAACTTCTCCTTCAGTAACGTATATCTTGGTTCCGATCATTCCACCGTCCAATTGACGAGAGTCAACTCGGACACGCTTAATATATTTTTCACCTTTCATATATTTGCTCCTAAAAGGCGAGCAAATACACCCAGGCGGGTATATAAGCCCGCAGGGGAAGGTATTTAAATTTAGACCAGACTTCTGATTAATTCCTTATACAAAAGAATTAATTCAGATATATCGTTTATTGTTTTAAAATAAACGCCGTCGAAGCCTTGTGGTTTTTCAATGCCATAACCGATACAGACAATTTCTATACCATGTTTCTTGGCATGTTCAACTGCTCTGCTAACGCATTCTACAGGACTAGACGGTAAACCATCTGTCGCTATAAAAATAACCTTACGTGTAAAATTGAAACGTAATAAATATTCTACGCATTCATTTATCGCTTCAGCAGTTGGAGTATGTAATCCGCTACTTACATTTTCGTAATCAGAGAAATTGTGAGCAACTGATTCGTTAAATGGCTTAAGAATGTCTATAAAACCTTCTTTCTGGACCGGATAAACAACATCAGCAACATCAATATTGTTTACCGACTCACAAGCCAAGGTAAAAGCGAGGTTAGCATTTAAAGCTAGTTCACCAACTTCATACATAGATGCCGAGATATCACGTAGATTAACTATACCCACGTCAGATCGCTTCCATCCATCCCCACCTTTCTTAAAGACAGATGTTGCGCCCATAGGTACCTCAACAAGCTTTCTTCCATGAAGGCGAGCTCCACGGTCTGTAAGCCGGTTGTTACGGCGGACATTCTGTTTTAATAGAGAAGAAAGTAACTTTCTTAGGTCACGTGAATTATTTTGTGCTTTAGTATAGTCCTCTTCAGTAAGACGGATAAAACCGATGCGAACCCCGTAATTTGTAACATCTTCATCACTGAATGATGCTGCCATCACGGTAATTGCTTTTTTAAGAGCTTCATGAAAATCATGCGATGGTGTTTGGTCATTGTCAGAATCAAGATAATTATCAAGATCCTCTATGGCCTTTTTTATCTGTTCGGGTGAGTAAACAGGTTTTAGATCTGAATTATCACTTACAGAAGAATCATCGGAGCTGTCAGAATCATCAGAATCATCAGAATCATCAGAATCATCAGAGTCATCAGAGTCATCAGAGTCATCAGAGTCATCAGAATCATCAGAGTCATCAGAGTCATCAGAGTCATCAGAGTCATCAGAATCATCATGTTTCTTCTGCTCTTCTTCTTTCTCTTTTAGATCATCACGTAATTTTTCAAACTCTTCATGAAGTTTTAATCCTAAATCACATGCCATAAGAGTTGAATTAACACCGGTAGCTTCTGCGATTAATGAATCAAAACGATCTTTCAAACCTAATAGAGTAGTATCAGCAAGATCAAAGAAATTTTTTAAAATCTCAGGAATGCCTTCTTGCCCTAATTGGTTGACTCGGAGTTTATTTAAAATGTACATTTCCACATATGAAACTATATTTTTTCCATCTGCAGTCATGTAACCATCTTGAACCATTAAAGAATACATTTCAGAAAGCATCGATTTAGATAATGGAAAAAGATTCCCAGTTTTCTCCTCCATCTGAATGTCTTCAAAAAGGTTGATTTCCCGATGAAGTCTTTTTAACTTAATTCGTGCTTTCTTCTCATCGTTTTCTGAAGAGAAAACAGGAACACCATCAGGTAATATATGATCAAAACCTGGTAATTTTGAAAGGTACTCATTCTCAAAACTTATGCAGGTTTCTAATTCAGTAAAACGATTATGACCACCTTCATGACTAATCCAACCAGAGCATAACTTCCAGTATTTATCATTACTAAAGTCACCATCAGGTAAATATATTATTTTTTTAACCATATCAATTCGTGGGTTCATTTTGCGACCGGCAAACCTAATAGTAAGGTCAGGGTCAGCACCAATGACACGAGCGATATTCTGAGCTGCTAACTTTGAACGCAAAGAAGAACTTAATTTAATAGACATAAAACACCCATATTATATTAAATGGGCGCACCCAAGTGGGTATGCCCACGAGGGAATTGAATAATCAAAAATTGAGTGACGTTCCGAAAGTTACTTTTTTCTGCACGCCATCATTTTTTGACACTAAAGGTAATGAACTACTCTGGGTATTAGCCTGAGGTGATTTAGTTGCAAACGGATCGACAAATTTCAAGCTTGAATTATTGACCAATTTATCATCTAAATCATTAAATCTATTTTTAATTTCGGAAATGAAACTAGTTACTAAATCATCTCCATCCATGATTTTGTTCAAACGGTCAGTATCACTTAAAAGTAATAACCACTCGCGGAACAAACTCATGTGAAGGGCCGAATCCAAATTTCCATTCGGAAGGTGGTTTAATACGCTTTGAATTGAATCAGCAATTTTAGTTGCCCGATCATCCATAAACATAAAACTAACAACCTTTTCCTTCAAATTAGCAAGTTTCTCTACAAAAGTCTGGTCAATCTTTGGCTTAGTGCAGGAAGCATAAATAGATTCAGCAGTCGCCGCGATATCTTTAATTAAACCCACTGTATAGCGGTCACCTAAATCCTCCCCATCAATTGATATTGGTGTGAAAGGTATAGGGTGGCTAACCTGGAAAAGAAAAGAATTTTCGAAGTCTGTCTTTGTCATTCTCAATTTTTCAATCAAGTCTGCAATTTTGGGACTTCTATCTTTTTCCATCTGAATGTACTCTTCATAACGTTCTAAAGCATTCTGGATACCTTCTTTGAAGTACTCTCGGACGGCTTCAACTTCAATTAAGTACTCCTCCAGTTTAGATGTCGGAAGTATGTTCATTGAGCTGAATGGAATGCAATATTTACGCTTTAAATTACTTAGTCGCGTATGCACGGCGCTTTTAAAGTTCAAAGCCTTGCTGGAAATCCATTGAATTTCAACCTTGCTAACGCTGGACTGGTCTGATACTTCATCTTCAACAAAAAACTGTCTTATTTCATTAGTACGACGGCGACCCTGCGAACCTTCGACATCTACCTTAATGATAACGGCACCATCTTGAAGTTCAGGATGGCGATCAATGAAAGTTTGAACGGATTTGCTGATGTGAGTGGTATCGGCAATAGCAGCAATTTTGATTTTAGCCATGATATTTCTCCAGTGTACACCGGAAAAATATATCCCAGAGGGAAAATATTTCCCGGTGGGGTTTTATAAAGTACGGAATTAAGATTAACTTTCTACTTCAATTGTGAAATTGAAAGAAACATTTCTTCTGGGAACAATTGTTCAAGCAATATATCCGCCCTACTTCTTGCTTCAGAAGATAACTTAGAAGTGAATGCAATTGTGAACCCTACAGAAATTTCTTCATCAAGAACTTTCGAAGTGGCAATCCATGATATGAGTTCACGAATATCCATAACCAACTCGTCGTCTTTCAGATTGTTGAGCTCAAAAGCAACTTTAGCAAACACTCTCAAACATGAAGGACTCAGTTCAGGGAAGTGAGCCTCTGCAGCGTTATACATATCTTTTTCGTCAGGTCTAAACATCGGCAATATTAAAAACCGCTTAATAAATGCAGAGTCTTGAGACTGTGAAGAAGCGAAACGCATATCATCTCCGCTCATGTTCGTATTAGCAGTGCCAATAAATCTTGTGAAACGATTTGCATGAATCAAATCGCCTCCTTCTTTCGCAGTTGCCCACGGTTTACGTTCTAATGGCATATGTAACTTAGCAGCAGTATCGGGATTTATTTTATCAATCTCATCAAGAAGAATGATGTGACCATCACGATAGCCTTGGACAAGGTCACTATATACATACCGTGTATTACCATTTTCCAGCGTTCTCATACCTTCAAGGTCATCAATAGATAATTCGTTATTGATTTGCTTGATGGTGATAGGCCAGTTAAGCATGTGGCTGATATATAATGCCAGCTCAGTTTTACCAGACCCTGACTCTCCTTGCAGACAAATTCCAGCTGTTATCTCATTATTCATGAGCAACTTGATCATTCGACGAAGGGTTATCGGATTTGGACGGTACTTACTATTAAGTAGTGCACGAAAAGGAGTGACTTTTTTGAAAATTGGTACAACGTCATTTTCAGAAAAGCTGCTTACATTAAAATGCTCATTCGCACGAACAAGAATGTAATCATCACAATCTTCGTATTCTACTGCTTTGGTTAATTCATGTGATTCGAAATATTTAATCTCCGATTCTGAGTCTTCATTAGCAGTAAGAGAAACAATATTGAATGTATTATTAGCGGCGGTAGCGTGTGTCATAAATAACCCCATTTCATATATGTATAGTAAAGTCTGTTTTTGATAATGGCTTTTGAAGTGTTTAAAAGTAATCCGTAATCAAATCCGTATGCATGAGAAATAACTTTACATGCATCTGAATATAACCACTGAATATAATCAACGGCTTCAGTTTTTAGGACGTATGAATCTTTAATTCGATCCCATGTCCATGCACCATTCTCACTTAAATTTTCAAGGATTAGCATTTGCTCGTCGAAAATCTTTTTAAAGAGTTTCAATCTGTCTGCTATTGACCATTTTATAATTAACGATCTCCTTGAGTCGCAATAACCTGGATCCAAAAAATCTGACCATTTCAGCGGGCCTATAATAGGGTGTGAAAATGTTAAGTTGTCAGTGTTTAATGAATTGATAAGGTTTTGCATTGACTCTCTTGAACGCACCTCAAGTAAGAGCCTTGACTTTATAAACAGAATAATTTCATCGGGGTCATATCCAAAGTAATGACACACGATTTGAAATTGTTTAGTACAGTACCAGTCTAACTCCAATTTTAATTTAGGTGTTAAATATCGATAACCATGTGAATCGATTTTATAAACCATGGAATGGTCTATATGGTACTGAACAGTTACAAATGATGATTCCATCAACTTATAGAACAATGTGGAAATATGTTCATCAGACCAAACGAAATCATCAAGCTCCTGATATTCATAGGTTGATACGTCACCTATATCAGATTCATTGATTGAAGATGAAACCACAGGTTTATATACCTTCTCCTTAACTTCATCTTCCTCGAATAAAAAGAAGCTAAAACTAAGTTGGTTTTTATTAACAATCCTTTTAAATTTACTACTTAAATGCATGATAGGTCTCTCCAACGGAGAAACCCAAAAGGGATTTCTCCCTATAGGGTTAAAGAAATTTAACGCGTTAAGAACCTTGAAGCGCCAAAGCCTTCTATCGGTTTAGGTACTCTATGAAGCAATTTCTGGGCTTGAACTCTGACGACCGTGAATTCACCAGAAGACACTTTATCAGTAACAAGACAACCAGAAATCATAAGGCTATCACCTCGAATAATTTCCTTAAATTCCTTATCATACAGGTCTTGTGGTATCTTCACCTGGATAGGGGAAACGACCATTTCGACTTTACCATTATTTTCCATTTCTTGTTTGTTATCCAGTATTAACATAATAGTGTCATATTCTGGACGAATTATAACCTTATTAACCTCACCGGAAACACAGACAGTATTAATATGATTAGTAAACATTTAGGCCTCTTTTAAAAAATAAAAAGAGACCCAGAAGGAGTCTCTTTTCTCCTTATGGATGGTATGCGTGTATCTTGTATAAAGAAGACGCTATATATATGACGTTCATTGAATGTAGCTAACGAAGTTATATAAAGTAGAAGCTCCAAAATAGACAACGGCTACACAAGCAGCTCCTTTCAGAACTCTTGATGTTACCGAATCATAGAAAGAAATAACCTTATTTGGAATTTCAGTGATTGCTTCATCAACTAAGGGCTTTTCAGTGAAGGCCTTTGCTTTTAATTCCTCTTCTTTCAATGAGGCTTCAAGCTTAAGCAACTTAGGCATTGAATCAGAAACAACAAAATCAAAACCATCAACTTTGTGGATCATCATCTCTTTAAATGAAAGCCCATAATGTTTATCTTTAAGACCGAACTCTCTCATCAAAGGTTTCAATTTACTGTAAAAGTCATTAAGGTCCTTATGGGGAGATTCTACAGTCTCAATAAAGTTTTCACGTTTATAAAAAACAAAGACTTCATCAATGACAAGTTGAAGCCACTGACTTACTTTAACTGCTCCAAGTTTAATCAGTTTTTCTTTTCCGAAGTTAAGATTTTCTGATGAAACAATAGAGTCAATATTTAACTCGATAAGCCTAACATCCAGAGATGCTAAAAATTCTTCGAGTGTTTTTTCACGTGGAATGTCAGGGAACTCTTCAAGAAGTTGCTCTGCCTCATCGAGAGTGATCTCCTTAATGAAAGTATCGCTAACATTAATGCTGTAGATAACAGAACGTTCAGAACCAACAAGATGCTTCAGTTTTGAACTTTCCTCAAGCGCTTTTAACTCGACTACACGGCTGACAGAATCTGTCATATACCAAATGTAAGCCTTGTCGTTATCAGTGCCCTTTTCAATTTTGCAAATATCACTGCCAGTATTTGATGGTGGAATTTCGTCACCATAGAATACTTTTGCATGCGCCATTAAAATTGAGTCTTTATCAATTTTTTTAGGAGCTTTAGCAGCTGGCTGTGAAGTTTTAGCAGTATTTGATGTTTTAGCACGAGTAGATGTATTAGCAGTTGAATTAGCAGTAGTAGCAGTCATTTTAAGTACCTATTAGTTTAGATTTGAGTAACTAAAACCACATACATAGTTTCAGTTAAAGGTGGCATATGCCGTCGTTTATCACCCGGAAGTAACAAACCGCCTGAATTTATACTTTTCTGGCATTAAGGAGTCCGTAGAAAGTTACTTTTTAAAAGTAAATAAGCTACGAGTTGTGGAAATACAGACGTGAGTAATCGCACCAGCGCCACTCTATGAAAAAGAGGCTCTGGTGTCGCAACTCAAAAATGAGCTATCCATTTATGGATATCTTAGAAGGGGTATAGGTATTAAAACAAACTATTAATAAATTTATACAACAACATTCTTTCATTGTAAACAAAAATCTTCTTTGCCTTCAACCACAGCATATTCACCGGATAACTCAACTACTTTAGGGAACGATTCGGTTATAAATTCAGATGGTTTTCCATGCCACGTTATGTAAAGCTCTGACTCGGCGCGTGTCATTCCTACAAAAAATAATCGGCGCTCCTCCTCAATACCTTCATCCCCAATGGCTTTTGGTGATGGTATTTGGTCATTGTTGCAATTTATAATTATTACTTTTTTCCATTCAAGGCCCTTTGAACCATGCAGTGTGCAAAGACATATTCCACTCTGCTCGGTATCAGTTGGTTCTTTTTTGCTCCCCATCGTCATGCCAGCTGCAATATTAAGCATCTTCAGCCATCCATCTTTGATTGCCCATCGATAGCAGGACATTAATGATAACCGGGTAACTGATGGATCACCTTTAGTATTGAACATTTTGTATCCGGCCATTTCTAACCACTCTTTTATTTTTTTAAACCGGTTTTCTATCTCTTCCTTACTTTGCGTGTCAGTCAACATGAGCGTCATATGCTTATGCAGCATTTTAGTGAGCACAGAAGAATCATTGGGTAAGTCCGTTTGCTGAAAAGTAACTTTTCTGGCACTCATCTGTTTCCATAACACATCAAGGATTTGCTCATCTTCATTTAGAAATGAAAGCACTCGTTTCATCAGACCAACGTTACCAGGCTGCCTGAAGTAGGTGAACAGGTGAAGGATATTACTAGGCTCCAGTCCTTCCCAGAATGATTTACCTCCTATCCGGGTGACCGGCATCTCGAGATAACTTTCCATCTTGTCCAAAGTGGTGTTGTTTCTGCTCAAAATGGCCCAGTCATTTGGGTTCTTCTCCACCAGATCTCTGATAGTCTCAAACTGGTTTTCTGCATCATCAGTTTTCACAAAAGTAACTTTCCCTCTATCTCCTTGCCTTCCTGATACAAGGCTTTTCTCGTAACGTGCCTTGTTCTTGCTTATCACCGCATCAGCAAATTTCAAAATGACTGGGGCACAACGGAAGCACTTTGTTAGATGAAAAACATTGGGGTTGTATGCTTTGTTGAACTGCCTGAAAATCTTTACGCCTCCGGCATCCCTGAAGCTATATATTGTCTGGTCATCATCACCAACTATCGTGGTATTGATCCCTCTTTTGGCGTGTTCTGAAATCCATGTGAATTGAATTCCATCGGTATCCTGTACTTCATCAACAATCAGATGCGTGATACCTAATGGCCTCATTTTATCTGTGCTGAGCATTCCAACAACATATTTTGACAATGAGTTGAAATCTGCAACATTGTCCTTTTTACAAAAATTCATATACTCGTTGTAAAATGCTATTTGGTCACGTGTATATTTTATCTTAATAATATCAGGATTTAGTTCTCGTCCGATCCCATCAATAAATGGCATGATGTCGTACACACCTTCATGGTAGTCCAAATGTTTCTGAACACGAGAAACCATAGCCATCTGTTTGTGACCGATAAGTAGCCCACCTTTCCAGCCGGTTTGATTAACCATTTTTTTTATGAAACCATGAAATGTGTCTACCTCAATCCTACTCATGAGTTGTGGTTCTATCATTTTTTGTAGACTACCTTTTAAAGAATCAGTAGCGGCACGGGTAAAAGTAACCAATGCTACTCTGGCTAAAGGATGTCGCTGAAAAATAGCTTTAGTTCCTTCCTTCATTGTGAAAGATTTCCCACTGCCTGGGCATGCAATCACCATTGTGTTTTTATCCATGTTTCGTATAACACGGTCTTGTTCTTCAGTACTAGATGCCATCTTAGCTCCTTTATATCTAGGTATTTATAATGTCACATCCTGGTGCTTTTTTTTCGTAATAGTATCAACTTTAATTTTTTTCTTTTTTTTCATTTTTTATGGTGATGTGCTTGTAGATTTCTTTAGTTTATGAAGGCAATCCTACTCATGTTGTGTTTCATAAACTCACACTGTTTATGACCTATAAAAGATAAGATTAAAAAATACCCCCTTGCACAAGGAATTTTATATGGAATAATCACTTTAAATAAACCACTGGGACACATAAATGAAAAAGACACTGACCACTGTACTGGCTTGCACACTCCTTGCCGGTTGTGCTACACAACCAACCAGCCCGGAAAACCGCATGTTTACTAAAATGCATGACGTCTACTGGCACTCAGATCGTCAGAAATCCTTGGCAGTAAACGCATACTCATTGGCTGGGGTCCAGGCAAATGTCGAAGAAGCTGAGAATGCTGCTGGAGGCGTCGATGAAGGTCTTGCCTCCAAAATGCTTTTGAATACGGCTACTGGAGCGATCACCGGTGGCCTTAACGCAGGAATCGGAATGTTTACAGCATCTCTTTATAGTGAAGCAGATGCGGAATACATCCAGGCCCCACAATTTGTAGTTTTCGTGCCAAACCCAACCAATCTGCCATACAATGACTCGGCACTTGTTAAAAATGGGGCGAAAATAATTATCGATGCTATCAAAGATCATCCTAAACTAAACAATGCAACTTACTCACAACAAAGCAAAGCTCTTTCTGAATGTACAATAACTAAGTCCTTTATGGGGCCTTGGGATACGTGTGAGACTAAAACTGAAGTACCGCAATCTGGTAGTAATGGAACAACCTTCTTTAAGTATCAAGTAATCCGTCCAGCTACTGGGTCAGAACTAGATGAATTACATATACGAGCTGGTAATTATACAGTTATTCGATATGTCTACTTTATGGTGAAGGGACTATCTTTTGATACCACTGGTTTCCCTGGGTTTACACTAATGCCTCAAACACCAAAAACGGCCCCGGGCTATGCAAGTGTATCTCTTAATGGCGGAGAATATTACTTTATTAAGGGTGATTTAGGATATAAAAAATTCCCTTTAAAAAAAGGCATTGATTAAAATATTATAATCTGACCGGGCTATACCCGGTCAGATAGTTATTTGATAATAGCTCCGGTAATAGGATCCGTGTAAACTGAACCTACTTCGCAGATTGCTGGTCTTGGTAAGTATGAACAGTCAACATTTTCTGCTTTCAAAGCCTGCGTATTCTCTTCCCTCGCTTTTGTCATGTTGACATCACCACCCATTGACTCTAATGCTCGTTCAGATGGTAACTGTGCATTGTCATTCTTATAAGGTCCCATATTAGCAACTGAGCTTTCTGTAAATGTTGCATATTCATCGGGGACCTCCCCTGCTACAACAGCAGATTCAATATATTCAGTCATGTCTATTTTATCCCAGTCAAGTTGCTGAACCTGTGAGATTGTTAATCCAACACAACCACTTTCTATGGGATTAATACCTAATTGAGGATAAGCCTGCTGCATTATAACTCTCGATAATAACGAGTTGTAACAACACATATCCGTTGCTTTTTTAATACATTTCTTTGTGAATCCAACGTTCAGATATTTAACACAGCGGTCGGTATCTATTACAAAACATGCTCCTTGATTCTTGTGTATTGATGCCTCCATTTCCTTTTGGTCACAGGCAAGAAGCATTTCGAGAAGCATTTTTGTTATTTGATAAGCTGTATAAATCCAACCAATAACATTCAAGGCCAACATAAAGTTGGTAACAGCTGAGGAAAAAACAGCCTGCCCGGCTGCACTTGCTGTTTTATCAAAAACAAAGTCCCTAATTGCGTCGGGTAACATGTCGTAAGCTTTATTCATTAACTGCTGTTTAATTGCAGCGAGTCCTCCAGTCTGTAACCCGTCTTTGGTAAGCTCAGTTGCGGCTGCGGAACCACCCCCCTCTACTGTGGTAGATCCAATCAGTTTAGAAACGTTGCCTGTAACTGACTCATACACTGACGTCAGGGGTTCGGTCACTCGTTGCCACATTTGACCCACACTTGACGATACTCCGGACGTCCATTGCCCTACTGAATTAGTCATAGAGGCCCAGGTACCGGATTCGCCTCCAGTCCAGGTCGTCAACTTAGCTGAGATTTTACTCCAGTTTGTATTTCTCAACATGGTACCTGCCAGGATAATGGCTTCAAGCTTACCAGCTGCTCCTTCAGGAGCTTCGCAGCAGTCAGTTTTTGCGAGTCCATTAACAAAACCTACAGAGCGACCGCACCATTGCTTCTCACCAGAAAAAACAATGCAGGAGTTTGAATCATTTGGGTCGCTGCACATTGCGTCACCCTGCATATTCTGGACCATGCTTGTGTAGGCAACAACTTTTCCAAAATCTTTATTTTCCTCATTTGCACCAGTATTACACGTACCACCAGAACATGGGATCATACCTATGCAAGTATTAGACTCATTAGTAATAGTAACGGTTCTTGTTGTACCTTCATCGCAAGTCCATTTTTGTTCATACATATAGCATTGATTCGTGCCTTCATCGAACCATCCTTCTGCACACGATTGTTTTGACATCGAACACGACGAGTTTGTGGAGTATTTGGAGCATGCATCTGGCATGGTCTTTATATCATCGTAGTTGTAACAGGCATCATTCCCATCAGCATCTTTCAAGATATTACCTGATGCGTCATACTGACATAATTTTTCTTTTCCTAGTGGGTCACAGAAATAACCTTCTAGGTTTGTTTTCCAGGTTATATTGTTTGTGTCTCCGTCATAAAGAGGTGACGCATATTGCAGAATAGACTGTGGTAGTCGTTTTGTTCCAACATCCAAATCGTTAAATCTATCAAAGCGACAAAATGAGTCTGTTTTTTTTACAGCTTCATAGCACCCTGCTGGTTCTTGTATGTGTTTGTCTTCAAGTTTAATATTTTCAAATATCAATTCTACTTCAAAATACCCTTCGCCTTTACCACCTACCCATACAGTGGATGACATTTCAACTTCATTGTCTGACTCATCGTATACTGATTTTTTGACTTGTTCAGTAACATCAATAGGCTCTTGTAGTTTATTTGATGTTTTTCTCTCAAGACCATTTCTTGGCGAACCATAACCCGGATCACGATATTCACCATCTATATGTGCGAAAATTTGGGTGTTATCTATTTTGACCTGCATGTGATCATCCCATTCTGCAGAAACTATTTTGGCAGATTTAATGACAGCATCCTGGTGAAAATGAAGTGACATACTATTTTCATGCACGCCCTCATCAAAATAGTCATCACCATGTCGTCCGAACCAGACTCTTATACAATTGTCACCACATACGCTTAGGTCGCCATTTCCTCCTGAAATGTATACAGGAACACTAAATTCACGAGTTATCGTACAACTGCTGTAATTATCCTTTTTAGGTGCATTACAGTAATACTCCTTATAATCTGGAGTGTGTTTGTCAATTGTTGAAGTAGTTGTCTGCGTTGAGCAATTCTGTAGCCACTGCCCTGTTCCGGCTGCTGCATTGGCAATCTCGCTTCTTCCACTCGTGAACATAGGGTCATTTGGTGAAATATTAGGTATAGGATTCGACTTGGTAGCAGACACCAGCGACCGGTAGGCCTGGCCGTCATAGCTGTTTGCTGTAAAAAGCTGACTTTTCCTGTTTTTAATATCCTCTACAAACCCCTTCTCATCCCCATAACTGTCATCTGCATTAAACTGAACATCAGCATTATTTTGCTCTGAACTGTACATTTCAGCCGTATTGGTGCCCGTTATTCTGCCACCAGCATTAGGGTTAGGTTTAATTGATATACTTCCATCTTCATTCCGGGAAAGTAACTTTCCTCCATTTTCAGTTCCATTAATTGTTATGTTATTCCCACTCATCTTTGGAAGTGAAACTGTTCCTGCTATATCAGCTCCGTCTGTTTTTGCAAAGTTTAATACATCCTCATTAGAAAACTGCTTACCACTGTACTTACTCATATCAACACTTGAAGAGCCAGTGTTGTCGTATGAATTCAGTTTCTCAGTGTATGAACCCCCTTCACTACTCTTATATTTTTCCAGAATATTATCTGTCGTAACCGTTGCGGTTCTGTTTGCAGCGGGGTTACTTAGGTCAAAGGTATTTTCAAGACTCTCATATATTTCGTTTGCGGCATAAACCCTTGGGGTCAATACCATGTTTATCAGGGTGACATAATATGCCCAACTCAGTGTGTTAGTTATTATGGATACGGATAAAATCAAAGAAATAATTTTTTTCATATGTTTTACCGTTATCAAGGGATATATCTAACGCAACAGTCATTATATCTCCACAGCATATATACGTAGTTATTAACACCTATTCGTTTACGCCCGCCTTTTCTAGTGGACCAGTCATGGACTGAATCACCTAATCGATGGCAACACTCAGGCCCTTCTGCTTCCGGAACGGGGTATAACATCGACAAACGATATTGCGATCTTGGCATGAAGTAACTAAATCCTCGCTCACACATCGCATCCTTACCCATCGTTTGCATCAGCATTCCTTGTCTGTGAAGCTTTGTTATCATTCGTTGTGTCAGCAAAGATGAAACTCTGACTGAATCGTCGTTCGCAAATACGTGGCCCGTTAACGGATATAGATTGCCATCGCATCCGGCGCAAAAGTGTGCACTCAAGTTATCTGCCCCTGCAGTCACTTTGACGCAGTCTGCTGCACACCACATAGAAGCAATAGGGTTTGCAAACACTACAGCCTCTGGATTCAGAACGAGCGTAAGAAGGTCATTTTCCCAAAGAGGGTCTACCTCACTTATATATGTCAGAGACGGATCAATGTATGGCTCGGCCGTACAATCCCCCATGATGAGAAGCTTTAGCATGACCAGTATCGGGAATTCCCATAAATGAACATCATAAAACCCCGCTTCGTTACCACCTTTCGGTTTATTGGTAGCGCCTTTGCCCATATCAAAACTCGATGCCTGCAGGCTTACACCTTCGAGAACTGGTGAACACCACGGGGACTGAACTACTTCAACCATTTTTACTGGTTGAAAGAACGAAAGCTGCCAGCCAACCTCAGGAACCCCGTTCTGGTCAGTACAGAAACAAACAGGTTCTGAAGGGGCGGCTCCTTCTGGTGCTTTACCTACTCCCATAATTCTCATAGGGAAAATACAGCTCCAGCAAATATTTTTGATCAACCCTTTCCATACGCCAGCTGATTGACAAATTCCACTACCGTTTTCAGCACCTATTGCCATACCAGGCAGCGCCAGGCTTAGCATAATTGCTGTGAACGCAGGTAAAAGTAACTTTTTAATCATTGCGCCACCTCTTTTTCTGATTGCTGATTAATTCGGGTGTACTCGCGCACATCAGCTTGGGCAAATTGCTGGACTTTGAAATATGTGTTTTCAACGGAAATAATTGATGGAGTGGCTTTGATTAGAAAACGGTTAATGATTTCGGGGTTGATTTTGTACATTTGTCCATAAAACTGTCCACGGAGCTCTTCCAAATGTTTCCAGCCATCTTCACGTTTGATTCGCGTAAAGACAGGCATGACCTTTCCTTCTCCAAAACGGTGCATAAACTGTATCTTCGCCCAGGTTAACTGCTCTGAATTCATTGGGTCGAAGATGATCATGGTAAGTTTCTGAGGTAATTGTGCTAGAGGGTTACCTCTTTGACCGGCAGCTGCCAGAAGATTTCCTTGATTATCTTTAATATCTTCATTTACCTGAATAGTTGGGTCGATATACCAGATTTTATTTTCGTCTGATACAGGAAGGGAGGCCATCCATTGATTTTGCCATGTCGATTTTAATGCATTCTTCTTGGCTGCTTCCCAGTCATATTTATTACTGCGCTCCTCCAGTTCCTGTATTATGCTCTTCTCTTTTACAGGGAATGTTTGGGCAGTCACCGGGAAGGATGTTTTTTCAGGGTTTTCTTCTATCTGTTTCATGAAGTACTTGATGTTAATCGACCCGCTGATCTTATAGGTCTTATTATCTTTTTTGTAAACCATAGTTGGTACTTCTTTAACGCTATACTGCGTAAAACTTTCCGGGTCGAGAGTGACTAAAGGTTCATTTTTTATTTTTGCATTCGCTATATAATTACGCAACACTACCTGCATCTGAATTAGGTTTTCAACACCATCCTTAAGTCCCCGGAACACAACGCGTGCATTATTTTCTGATGCCGTTTTAATCAGGTCAGTCAAAACATAATCTGGCATGCTGAATGATGCAAATATCGTCAAACCATTATCAGTTGATAGTTCTTCATTTTTATTGTTATCCAGTTTCCGTTCAAAGTCCTGTGCTGTAATTCCCGACTTCCCGAACATTTTTTCTATGCTTGATGACTGCGTTCTCATCGTTTCGTTTTTTGTCTGATTTATCTTTTCAGCATCCTCTGAAAACACTTCAGTGGGTTGGTTTTCCTTAATGTCCTTAGCTACTTCACTCATGGTGTTCGCTTCTCGTAGCTTACCTGTATGTTCAATTACAGCCCGGACGCTGTCAGATACAGAGCTTGGATTGTAACGAGGCGTACCGACGACCGACTCCATACTTTGAGTTCCAGCTGGTTCAGCTGAGTCACTAGCATGTGTAAGAGGAGTTACTAACAGACAGCAAAAAAGTAACTTTTTGAGGCATTCAGAAGATGGCATATGCTTTTCCTGTGATTGTCGTTTCTGGTACTGTTCCCCAAAAACGGGAATCCCATGAGTAGTCGGTTTGTCCTACAACAAATATATGCCCGGCGGGAACCGTCACTTCTCGGTTCAGGATTTCTGGTGCAATTTGATATTTTTTCACAATACGGCTTCCATCGACCGGGAATAGACGATCTCCGTTTTTAACGTATGTATCGGTAATCTGGATTTTGTCCCCTCCCTTCCCCGCGACAATTTTAATTACTTTATCGCCAGCCTTAATGAATCTCGCATCCCTGTCCATTGTAAAGTTAATCATATCTCCTATTTCATATTGCTTGTCGTGGTTATCCACCATGTAATATTCAGCAGGAATGCAACCATAGAGCAGTCCGTGGCCCAGCGTGAACCTGGTAAAAAATAAATGTATCAATACAGAAATTATAACAAAGTGCAAAATTAGTGATTTATCGACTTGTAATAAACCCCTACGTTGCGGTGAAAGATACCTTAGAGACATCAACATATAATGTGTCCTGAGTGATTATTTCAGATCATTATGCCCCAATGGTGAGTAATTTTTTCCAGATAACAGGAGGAATTTCATGATTTACATAAAAAAATAGCCCCTGATTTAAGGGGCTATGGGCAGTATATGGTTTGGTATGATGTCAGTTATTTAGTGTGATAAAACTTGTTGCCGTATCACCACTGTCATCATAAGCAGTGATTGATACCACCAGCTTACCTTTGTTTTGTGACTTTGACAGTGTAGCTGTGCTACCAAAAACGCCGCGAACCTGGTCATTAACCTTCCATACATAACTGGATATCTTTCCATCCGGGTCATTACATTTAGCCGTAAAAGCCCAGCTCAGCGGTGTTTCTGTATAAGTCAGGCTACAATTCGGTGGTGTGTTAGGTATCACGTCAAAGTCGACCGTTACACTCCCTCTCTGGCCCTGCGTACTGACAACATCCATTTCAAGCTTGTAGCTGCCCTCCATAATGTTCTCAAATGTCTGGGACCAGTAGTTTTTTCCTCCATCTACAGCTTTGCCATTCAGCTTAAAGGAGACATTATCAATGCTGTCGGCTGAGTGAGCTAGTTTTACACTCGACCTCATAGATAGATCTAATGGTGCCCTCATGAACTTGTTTGAATATTTGGGGTTAACCGTAATCTCCATTGGGTTCTGTTCGTTTACAACGAAAGTATATTCAACCCTTGCCTCATTATTACGGTTATCTTTCAGAACATAGGTTAGTGTATGCGTCCCTGACTTGAACACCTGGAACACTTTTTTCCCATTAGTGTCACTATCAAGTGTCATGACATCTTTGTTGTATTGCCAGTCCTCAGTGAAAACTACACCTGGATAGGTAACATCCACTCCGGTTACCGATACTGCCAATTCGGATGGGATCATTGTGTATTTGAGCTTTGTATTAAGGCGAGGCTCAGGGAATTTATATACCCATGATTTCACACTAATCGTTCGCTTCGCTAATGTCCTTTCCTTAGCCTCTGGCATGTATGCCTGATAGGTAAACGCAGCGTAACCACGTGCATCAAGCATATCTTCGGTTAGCACTGTATCGAGAAGCCCGCCCTTCTTAACGCTCCCATCAGGCAGTATCCACTCCTCTAAAACCTCAGCATCAGATGAGTACTCAGTATTTGGGTTCGTGTAAGTTCCCTGCAAAGTTACTTTTTTGCCAACCTCTACTTGCGCGTTACCCTCAACCTTTACTGACAATTTCTTGTGCTTAATGACGGTTACACGAGCTCGTGTTTCTTTCCACGCGGATGTACCGGCCATTTCATCGGTTTCGGTATATCGGACCTTCGCAAAAATATACTTCGGAACCTCCGAGGAGGTGATCGTGTATTTTACACCCCCTTCAGTCCAATCTTCGCCATCCTCAGACCATTGCACGTCTACAGCACTACCTTTGATTTCTTCATTGTTGTCGGTCAGCGTTACAGGGATACTGTGCCCCTCAAGCACCTTACCTACCGTTATAACTGGCTTAGGTTCTCTGTATGCGACCACAGTGAGATTATCGGTATATGACGTTTTACCCGTGTATTTGTTCGTTAATTTTGCGCGATAGAGCCACTTGCCCACCTCTTTTTGTTTGATACTGACACTGCGAAGACCAGTCATATCCTCAAGAGTACTCCATGTAGATCCATTGTTACTGGAGATCTGCCATTCAGTCGGGCTAAGTGAATCATAATCATCAGTACTTTTTGTTCTGAAAGAGACCATTGCCGAAAGTGGTACACGGCCAACAATAAGCGATTTAGAAAGACCACCTTCAAGGTCAGCGCCTTTATAGACCCGGATACTTGTTGTGGACGTTTCACGTTTGAGCTCAAAGTCATCAAACGGGCTCCTTACTGTTGCTACAGCAATAATCCGGTGGCTACCCAGAGTCAGATCATCCATGTTAAGCTCACCAGCTGCAATCCCCTCTGAATTGACTGCCAGCTTGCCGGTCAATGGAGTTCGTTCAGAAACGGAATAATCTTTACCAGTTTCAGCATCTGTCACCCATTTTGAAGTAACTTTGTAAACCACTACATCCCAGTTACCCATTGTTTTTTCGTCGTATAGAGTACAACTACAGCTGTTATTCCATTGACCAATGTTAACCGACACAGGCACTTTGAGGCTCGTTGCCGACTTACGCTCTTCTACCTTCATGTAAGCACGAATGCTGAAGTTAGGAACGGTATACACTTTGAGAATACTGGAGGACTTAATACTCGGTTCGTTCTCATAGGCAACATCAATGTTGACGTTGGTTTGTGTCCATAATGGAGCTGCTGGAACTTTAATTCGCTCGGAATAAGTTACAGGCGTGTCACCACTCGATTTGTTCTTATAAGTCGTCGTTTCCGGATCCTGACCCTCAACCTTAGACGTCAAGACAATGTTGGCCGGTACCGACTTCGCCAGAACTTTTGCCGCATCGCCTCCAGAGATATAGACCAGAGCGGTATTTTTTCCTAAGGTACTAACCGTTTTACTTAACTTGTAAGAAATCTCGGGCGCGAAAGGTTCTACTGCCGGGATCGTTTTACGGTTATGAGCTGCAAGAGCTTTTGAGCCTTTTGTGTTTATCACATAAACGTTGTAATCAAGGATGTTATCCCCAACTTTAGAGAAGTAACCCGTCAGGCCAGGCACTTTAGATTTAGAGTAAAACTCCATACCCGCAGGAACGTTGTTCCACTGTACATAACAGGCAGTAGCGTAAATCCCATTGCCGAACTGACCAAGCAGAGCCTGAGCATCTTCCTCAGTAGAGAATATTTTGCAGGTATTTCCTGATTGTTGAGTGACCAGGGACGTATAGGGACGTACGTAACTGTAAATTGTGGATGCTGAGTCGATGGACTTCAGGGTGAAGGTCATCGGCATGTAGGTGAAATCAATCGAATAGGTTTTAGATATTCCATTAACGTTTTCAGCTACAATTGTCAAAGTATGTACTTTGTTTGTTTCCAGTGACGTCATCTGATTTAAACGATATATGCCTTTCACATTAGTTGGGCTGTATGAGGCCATGACATTATCAATAGCAACGCTTTTTATATCGGCCACGCCCTCTTCGCCTTGGAAGGCTGCAATAACGATTTCATTCAGAAAATAGACTTGATCCCGCTTAACGAGCTCCGCACCTTCCTTGTAGACAGTAACTGTTGGCTCATCAGAAAGTACTAATTTCGAATCCGGTTCTGTATAACTTGAGTCGTTTCCGGCTGTGTTTGCGACAGAGAAAGTCGCAATATACGACGCACTGGCAAGATCGCTTATATCAAAGAAATAGACATATTTCCCGGCAACTTCCTGATACCCAGCAACTGGCTGCAGAGTTCTCCGGGAAGGAGTAGACCAGATTTTGTTAAAATTGAGTTCAGTACCATCGTCCAAAGTAACTTTTGTGGTTGGCGAAAAACCACCATCAGGAGCTAATGTCAGCGACATTGCCGCTGGTTTCCACCAGTCACCGGTACTAGACTTTGCTGGAACCGAGACAGCAACAGCGATTGTTTTCGGACCGACAAAAATGTCTTTATCACCTACTTTAAAAGCCCGAGCTTCTTTAGATACGTTCCAGAAAGTGCTATCGACTGCCGGAGCACGGTAATCCCAGCTTAGTCTCACATTAGCTGCGATAGGTGGGGAAAAAAAGTTATTAGCCGAGTTCAGTGTTATGGCAACATCCCGGCTGCCGAAATCGGTACTGCCGTCACTGATACCTACACTTCCAGTCGTGATAGAGCATTTGGATGCGCCAGCCGCGATAGCACATGAAGTTCCGGAACCGACAGAAGCAACCATATCGTAATCGCGGGGCTCCACAGAGATCTCAATATTTGAGAGAGTTTCATTCTTTATGTATGAAATCAGCGTTGAGCCCGAGGTGCCGTTACTCATTGACCCTTTAATACTTGAAAAAACGGGGGCTACGGGTTCCACAGTCTTAAATATGTACTCCCCTTCACGAACAATCACTTTTTCTCTTTCTGAGCCTGAGTAGTAGGCGATCTGCCAGGGCAATTTAATGTCACCTGCAATTGCGGGGAACCCCTTGAGCGAAAAACCATTGGCAACCGGCATACCGGAGTTATTGGGTAACCACTCGAAAACACATTTCAGGCTTCCAGCCGTGCTTTTGACATTAGGGTCAGAGGATACATCGCAGCCATCCGAGACTGGTATGGCAGTTACCGTATTTTCTTTTACAAACGCTGTATTTACTTGTGGTGATGTCGAAAATTTGACATCAGGTAAGGCGGTCTCTAAGGTCCCGGAAACCATGATAGATTCTGCGTTAGAAACAGCACTGAACACAGAACAGAACATCAGCAATGAGATTTTATTAATTTTAGTCATGGGAAGCTCTGTACGTAGTTATGCCATAGTTGCACCTACTGTATCTTATGAGGAGAGTGTATTTACCGAATTACGTGAAGTGTTTTTTTTAAAATTTCGCAAAACGCGTTTGCCGTCAGGTAAAAGTTACTTTTGGGATCGAGCGCTTGCATTTAGACGCATGCACGTCAGTATCGTATCGGACGGTAGGCCAGGATTTCTTGATTGAATGACTGACAGGAGGAAAAGTCCTAACCTAAGGCAAGCTGAAGGTTCGATACTAATTTTATGTACGAAATTGACTCCACTTTCAGTCTTGTTTATGGCAAGAACCCCACCTTCCAGTATAGCTGTTAGTTTTCCGTCAAAAGTTACTTTTATGTTTTTGTAGACTCTCTTCCCATGATGCATGGTTTTCTTATCTTTAAGCGCTGCTTCTGGAGTAAGGTGAAGAAATGCCATGCATAAAGTTATGACTTCATCGTCACTAAGCTTTGTTGAAATGCATTTACTACCTGTCCAGTCAAAAGAACCAGACTTTTCTGGCGATGGACCGGTAAGTATCAGGTTAACGTCACCATTGGAAGCTGAAGTATTGAGTTCAAGCGCAGCTTTTCCGGAGTTAAATACCTTCTCGTTTCTGTATTGCAACAGCGACGATGAATCTTTTGTTAGATCTTCCACCATATATTTTTTTCACCTTCGTTTACTAAGTTTTTAATAAGTCCAATGTATGTGTTTTCACCAGAACGCTTCACGGCAATAATATATGAATTAGTTTCCAGTATTAGATAGCTCCCCGAAGGTGCTCCGGATGGGAGCTCTTCAGTAGTTAGTTTTTTAGTGTACTCGCTTTTTACAACTGCTGGTATGTTGTTAATAAGAATTGTTTTATTATCAACTATCTGAAAGTTTAAACTGGTTTCATCTCCAGAAAGGCTTAAAGCGCGTACCGATTTTTGTTTAAAGCTTAACAGGCTCTGCTCGCCCATCAGTAGTGAATAAAATAAAGCCAGGCAAATAATAGGTAATACGAATAAACTAACTTTTTTTAAATTAAGTTTCATCGTTATCTTCAAACCCCCCTTGAGTTTGGCAGGCCGTAATGTAAAGAAGCCTGAGTTGATGTAAGAAATTGCCTGCCGTTGCTCCACCGACAAATGTTATCAGCCTGTTAATCCTTGTCCCGGCATCCTCAAGCTCAAACTCAGCAACTCCGCAATCAGACATAATCGTCATGGTGTTTTCATCCAGGTCTTCATCAAGAGAAGGTGGAATAATAATAGATAAAATAACAGTGTCGACCGGCGCTATTTCCCAGTTGTGATCTTCGCGGGCCATAGGAGTAATCTGAATAAAGTAACCATCCAGAATCAAAGAAAGTGGATTATGGGAGGTTTCAGCAAAGCCAAAAGTATTTGGTGCTTCTTCGAAGGTTAAGCCAGAACGCTCGATAATTCTGAGTAGTTCATGCTTTCTTACCCCATGGTAAATCATGCCATCTGTCATCTGTAGTTACTCATGTGCTTTGATGGGAAGTATGTCGCTAAAATCATACCAAAAACAAACCGGTCCTACTTTAGCCAGAACGATAAAAAAACTTGTATTCGCAGTGGCTGCATAGATATATCTAATCTTAGCTTAACATGTAAGCTACGGATTTTCGCTTTCATCGACCAGCTCCGTCGTGGAGATCCCACGTTACGCAGCAAGGACAACAAAAGGGGCTATATTATTCACTTGTTCTGCAAAATCATCAATCAATAGCCACTTTTCTGACGGTTTAAAAGTAACTTTTATCAGAAGCAATAGGAATTAGGTCACATTAGGGACAAGGATTGTGATAAATTCACCCTGCTTGTATTTATCCATTAAAAACAATACGTTAAATCATTGTCTTCATATCTTAAAACTCGAACATCAGGCTTAGACCTTATAGCTTAGCCAACTTTTTGTTATGAATCATTAGAGTATATACTCCGTGTAAAATCGAACCTAAGGTCTGACCAGTTTTGAGGCATATGCCATTTCTGCCCCGCAACATCGTACAAAGAAATGTTAATCTTATACAGTCAAAAAAGTCTGTTTCACCATAACCTTACAGATTCTTAAAAAAAATACGGCAAAAATAGCATTTTGCCTCCATAGCCAGCTCATATCTGTATGTTTGAAGGTATGATCAAGGTGAGGTGAAAAATGACTATTCTTTCAAATTTAAACATTGACCTGACTAACTTTAACGGACGTATTCTTATAGTAAGTGATCTGTATGGTCACTTTGAATTACTTCGCACAGGGTTGTCACGCTTGACAGCTGTTAGCGACGAACTCGTTATTATAACTACCGGTAACCTTTTTGACTGGGGACCATCTGCTAAGAGTCTTTTGAAGTCAATTGTACAAAGAAAAATTGGCGACCAAAAAGTCCATGTTTTTTCAGTAGTGGGCTTTCATGAGCTTCTCATGACTGATGCTATAACTCAAAAAAACAATAAAAGCCTGCGCTATTATCCAGACACGCATACTCGTAAACACTGGAGAAGTTTGGGCGGTAAATGGCATGATCAATATGATCAAATCTTACTTGAACGTGACATATACAAAATAGACTACCCATTGGTTATTAATGTAAAAACAAAGCACGGTATTTACATAATTGGTTCGTCTGATATCCCCCAGGATGGAAGGGAATGGAAAGACATAATAGATACCCTAAACAAAATGGACAGTCAAAAACTGCGCATTATGGCAAGTAATATCACCAGGAGTCGCTATTTTCTTGATTCTGGCAAAGTAATAGACAACGTTTCGCTTGTAGTGTTAGGTGCGCACCAGCCTAAAGAAATTGCATATGGACAAAGGTCTAACGCAGTGATTAATAAACAAATCACTTGCCTCTTCCCTAATGACTGGAATGGTTTATCCTCTGCTCCTTTGGATTTTAAAATAAGAATTCTTGATATCACGGATACAGAACTGGGGCGTTTATATGAAGTTTAAAATAGTATCCTGCCTGCTATGCTTACTGATGCCTGCGACTTATGTTCTAGCTGATTCACAAATTTATCTTAGTGCTGATATCCATGTAGAGCAAAATAACAATATGTTAAATTCTAAGGTAGGGTATTTCAAAAGTAAAGATGAAAAAACAAAATTCATAAGAATCACAAATGAAACGGTCATCACACCATTAATGTTAACATTCCCAGACATTGATTTTTCAATTGCCGCAAAAAATGGACATGGTACCATTGCATCAATAGGTAAAAATTTTGTGTGGGTTGAGCCTGGAAGTGACGTAGTTCTCCGTATTAATGAGGGTGTGAAATTTTACGATTTCATTCCAGTAGTTTATATGGTTGGGAAGAAGAAACCTAAAGTTCTAACAGTTGTGACGGGTAAAGAAATAAATGCAGCTAAAGAGTCCATTATTATCACCTATAAGGACTCGCCTGAATTTATTCGAATTACTAATAATGATGTTGTAAACAGTGTATCTAATTTTGATGAAGTCAGTAAAATTAAAAGTGGATTTTCTAATGTAAACGTTAGCAGGTTTACATCAATAAATCTCGACAAAGAGGTGTATATAATTTCGAGAAATGGGATGTTAGGAGGTTCACAGTATTTCACAAAGAACCTTATTGCCTACCCTAACGAAAATATTATAATAAAAGCCACCGGGGTGACTCATGTTAAAAAATAGCTTAATTCTATTTGTAACATTGCTACTTTCTGCTTGTCAGCAGCCTTTAGATTGGCACAGGAATCTACCTGCGATAAGCTACACACCTGTTAAAACCATCGATGTACCGGGTAAACTTACAGCTAAATACACGGTTCACGTAGTGAATGCAGGTTTAGAAGTATATGTAATTATAGATAATGGATATAATGAGTTTATGATGATTGATAAACTCGCTTTATATGGGAATCGTTGTGGATATGAATCTCAGAATGAAATTATAGTTCCACCATCATCGGTCAGTACATTTATGGTCCCGAATATCGCATTATTAGGATTGTGCTATACAGATGATATTAAAATGGTTTTTGTAAGCAAAAAGTTCAATGGTTTATCTAGTGAGAACAAAAAAATGGCCGTTCCTGTAGAAGTGGCGATGCGGTTTAAGCTTACTTCAACTAAAAAATATGAGGAGTATGTTAATGTTATTTATAGCCAGTGGGATTAAAAATTCTTGTTTCGCTCTATTCACTTTATTTTTTACAACTGGGATTACATGGGCCTTTTCCTACACTATAGATACGAATCCTCCTGGGGCAATAATCATTAACGTTGTCACAAAACAAAAAATAGGGGTAACTCCTGTGAAAGTAGAAATACCAGATACACAGGAAGGAAGAACATTTGGTATCTCATATAAGGACTACCGGAACGTTGCCCTCATGATATACAAACCAGCTCCAACGCCTGAGAGAGCCTTTACGAATAACCCCCCCGTTGTCGTCACAAGTGCCCTTCCGGGAGAATATCCGTTGGGCGTTAACATTGATGAATCACAGGATAAAGTCATTGTAGAATTGAGGCCGGTAATGTCTGAACGCGTAAATATCCAATGAATAAAGGGGCGTTAGCCCCTATATTCATTTATGCAACTAATTTTTTGGAAAGCCCTAATTGAATTTGTTCCTGTTCATACACTCTGTCGATAGCCTCTGCGTAGGTAAATCCGTCCTCAATAAGACTCCAGATTTTACGCCTGTCAGCAGGGTCTGTAGTAAAGCAAAGTTCCATTTTACGGTCTACATATAGACGTACTATCTGCTGTACGTTTTCGAAACGAATCATGATTTCAGAAAAAACAAATTTTTCAGTTCTTATCAACTTCATTCTTTCATATTCAGATGCTGTTGCAGAGATATATTTGTTCTTTTGCATTGAATCGATCGCTTCCGGAGATTGCTTCATGATGAACTTCCATGGCGAGTTGTTCGCGATTGCAATTCCGATTGGTGACTTGTAGAAGTCTTCAAAACTCTGTGTAATACAGATTCCTGCACAGTTAGTTTTACGGAAACGACGCCATGCAGCTTCGAGGAATTTAGTAAAGAATGAAACAGCTGCATCATCACCATTACTTTCCCCAATGTATTCCCAGGCTTCATCCAGGATAAACAGACGGCGTCGCCCATCTTTCTTAATAAACATGGCATGCTGTGCAGCCTGGATTATTGACATCAACACAACCCACTGAAGATGTGGTGTAGGTTTGAGCTCTTCCAGCTCAAGAACAATAAAGCGACTATCAAAATCAATTGGTGGCAATGATGTTGTAAACCTTCTACCGTAAATGCCACCTTCACACCATGGACCAAGTTGAACGCCAATATCTTTAATTTCTTGTTTATCATGATTCTTGCATTTTTTTGCAAAGCCAGTGACTGATGGAAGATAATCATCCTCCGGCTTCTGCGCTTCTTCGATAATAAGGCGAAGCATTTCAGCTTCCTGGTAATCGCTTATGTTGCCGCTGCTCGAAGCCATCAGCTTTATTTGGTTTAGAACCATGATGGTCTGAGATATAAGGTCTGATTCCTTATTGGAGTCCTCTGATTTTCCCGTTACTCCATCCAGTGATACCTCGGCAGAATATTTTTTTACCATGAAGGCAAAAGGATTAAGTGAAAATGTAGCATCAACACCGAAGTCAATAAACTGGGAGTCCTCGAACTGCTCAGCAAGCCCCTGGTAGGAACGTCCGATATCCACTACAAAAACCTGGGCACCATCAGCCGAGGCATTAAATTTACCTCTTAAATCAAGTGGAGGGGAAAACTTATCGTTTGTAAGCTGTTCTCTAATATCATCGAAATGATACAACGGATTTATATGTTCACCTGAACACAGATAGTTAAGAATGATATTGTTAGCTGCAAATGATTTTCCCGCTCCCGATGTTGCACCAACGCAGACATTATAAGATGCAGAAGTCTCAAATATATCAATCATAACCAATTGCCCTTCACGAGTGACAAATGGTATGACCGGGTTTTGTGTGTTGCCTTTCCATGGACCAAAAATTGGAGCTAAATGAGCTGCCCCCGTATTTGTCATGACGTCACCACGATCCATATCTCTGAATGTGGCAGGGTCATTGCAGAGAGGTAAGGCTGACATGACACCGGAAAAGCAAATATAACTATCGTCAACGACAGTGATTTTTTTTTCACTGTAGTAACTTATAAGGCTTTTCGCAGCAACCTTGACTCTATCCAAAGTGTTATCCATAACAATAAATGTCATGTAGGTTCTTAATAATTTTGCTTTGTCCTCTAACTCTCTGGTTAATGCCGAATAATCTTTATCCATATCAGCAAGACGTGGAAGATATTTTAACACGATCGGGATTTTAGATTGGTTATCTGTGATTGCTTTATAACGCAGATACTCTTTTTGAATTTTCTTTTGATACGGGAACTGAATACAGAAATTAATTATAAACGGTGAGAATATAGTTTTGCTTCCTGTCATCCAGTCAACAACTAATTCATATATAGCCCCAAAATTTACATACTCAGGGAACTTTGTCATAGACAGGTGTTTAAAATATCGCTGAGCTGTTTCTTCGCCATCAGCAGTAAGTGAAGCGAAATAATCTTCACCTACTTCAAACTTTCTTCCCGGAACGTTTACCTGCTGATTTAATGGTTGCAGAGAGTTAGATTCCAGTCCACCATACTTCCAGCGAGCATCTTTTCCAGGGTTAATAACTTTATCAACGCTGTACAACCACATATCAGCATCACCAGTAACCGGTGATAGACTAAGTCCTTTCAATTTAGCCAGTAAATCTTTATAAATTGCATCCAGCCTAATTGATTCTGATTCGTTTGGCACAAAACTATTGATTGGTATTCTGACAGTTATCCAAAGCTCAAAATTCCTGAGTTTTAAATCATCGGCATGGGTAATTTTTACACCATCAGCAACTTTCAATGGGTCATACTGACTCTTAGAAAGATAATCAAGTGAATATACGGTCAACAGGTCTGCTTTTTCATTGTCGCGACCTCCCATTCGATTACCGCGACGACGCAACCAACGTGAAAGTGATGTATTAATATCAGGCAATGCTACCAACGACATCTGCATAATGGACTCAGCAGGGAAATCCATTTTAAACAAATCAGTCATCAGGTTTTGTTGGTTGTCATATAATCCTGGTGATGGGTTACAAATGAAAAACATGCCCACTGCATTTTCTTCCAGTAAAAAATATGGAACGTCTACCATTCTGTCCACTACAGGAATGAAGTTTCCAAGATTTAATCTTTCCAGTTCTTTTGCAAGACGAGAATTGTTCATACGTTTACCTTACATTCCGTGGTGCTATTCATTTCTTCATGGAACGAGCTAGAATGAGCCGGTGACTCCAGCAGCCGTTACACCTTTAGCGCTGCGTTGCTGCTGCTGCATGTTATCGCGAGCACGATCCTGAACTTCCAAAGGAACTATTCGGGCGGGATTTTTCAGTGCTGAATCTCCAGCGACCCATGTTTGTGGTTTGACATTGACATATACATAACCAGGTAGGTTTAACGCGTCGTTATCGTCAGTGTAGGGTGCGATAAGAACACGCATAACCTTGCCTTGTCGCAACACAGCCAGAGGCTCTGGCGCAATCACTGCTTGTTTGGTGCCCTGCACCTGGTACTGACGTTCTTGATAAGCGCTAAGTGTTGGGTTAACAGGCTTACCATCAAACTCTGAATACAACCCTTTACCCGCCGGAACATGTTGCTGAGAAACATAACTTGCGGTTGTAAGTGGTTTAACCGGCTGCGGAGTGCCTGAAAATAACGGCTTTGGCCCAGTATTCACAACAGGTTTCTTAGGGTACTGCACGCCTGGCGGAGGTGTTAATGTAGTTGGATACTGACTATCCGCAATATCCTGCTTTCCCACATCACCTTCCTTCTTTAAATATTTGAGATCGTCATGATTGTTGGTTGCTTCCATAATAGCCCTAGGACCCATGCACAGTACCCCCTCCTCAATGCCGGGACAGGAACTTTCAGATTGTCCGATGCAACCAGATAGGGTTGAGACTGCAGCAACTGACATGATGAGTTTTATGAAATTTTTCATATATGACCTTTATTTATCAAATGGGTTTTGCAGCAAAGGTTGTAAATTCACTTTCAACCAGGCTTTAAAGTCTGTGGGTATCCCATTTCCTAAAAGCCCATCTTCGCGAACAACAGACGGTGTGCCTTGAACGTTATAAATAGATGCAAGATATAAACCTGTTATGATCGGTTCTACAGAGCAGTCAGTCAGGCTTTCATGTGGAATAAGACGAGTATTAATATCGTTTGTTTTACCTAATAATGACTGTAGTATATCGTAATTAGTTACTTTACCGGCTTTAACAGAACACCACATCTGCTTGACTCTCTTTGCAGCCCCTCCTGGACTCGGTAGAATTACAATGTCAAAACGCACATCTTTTTTTATTTCATTCATTTTTCCGAGGAAAGCAACACAATCCGCACAGTCCAGTGTAATAAATATCACTGCCTGACGTTTTAGTGAGGGGTTCCCAAACTGTATGGTAAAGGAATCCTCAGTTCTGAACGGTGCTTCACTCATCGGTAAAAAGTAACTTTTCCTGATATCAGCAATTGTCTGAATCTGAGTCTTGCGGATTACGTCATAGGCTTTACCTTCGGAAAATGAGTAACGACCTGTTGTTGTAACAATCGTCAAACCACTTCGTTGATCTTCAAATAAGAAAAGTCCACCAGTAGGCAAGTAGATTGCATCCTTCGCCTGGTAGGCCCCTAGCTTGTTTACCAAACCACGTGTCGACTGATTCAGAGCAAGACCGTTATCAGATGCTGAACGGGTTAATGCAGCAGCATCTGCATTGTATTGACCATTCGAGAATGAATATGACGAGTTTAGTAATGCAATCAAAATGAGTAAATTGAAAAGTAACTTTTTCATATTACTGCTTTTCCTCAAACATTTTCGGGTTTATTCCATATTCAGCGAGTTCACTCTCAACGTCTGTGTCGCTAATGTAAGAAATTTCACTTACAGATGACGGTCGGGTTATCACGTAATTCATATCAAGGACAAGTACGTCTCTGGCACGGTAAAGCGCCATTAGCTTACGGATATAGGGTATATAATCGTTATTATTGCCGTTATGTGCTTTTAGATATTGTTCATTTAGTGCTGAAGGGTTCAGCACAGCGATTTTTACGGGCTCATTAAATAGGCTAAATCTGCCATCTATTTGTTTCCAGAGAAATACAACAATTCCAGAAATAATTGCAGCCAGAATGAAAAATTTTAGCGACTTTTCTGCAAAAGCGTATGATACAGAAAATGTCAGATTTTTTTTCTCTTTGACATCTTTATCAAAGTCCGCGTCATTATGTTCATCTTTATTATTCTGTTCAGTCATGGTCATTTCGCCGCTAAGTTTGTTGGAATGGACGCGCCGCTAAGAACAACAAAAGTAGCGTTGATTCCTGGGGAAAGTTCAACAACCGGCCATTGCTGATCCATGATATGAGTGTACCAATCGACCATTTTATTCAGTCCACCTGATACAGCACCGCTCGCACCGACCGCACTTAACGCACCAATATTTGGTCCCTGATATTGAGCTTGTGAGTTGGGGTCGATATTTAGTTGACTAACCTTACTTGGGCTCAAACCTTGAGCAAGCGCGCTTAAACCACCGGCAAGAGCACTCCCCATGATTGCATTACCATTTCTGGAAATAAGTGTGCCTTTGATTCCTGCTTTACCATCGATCTCACTGACGGCGTATGCTTCCAGTTTAATATCAAAGCTTTTTCCTTTAGAGTTCACGCAACTAAGGTTCGTCGTTCTGATATAGACTCGCTCCGAAGCCATATCCCCCCGGGCTGTGCCTAAAAGGTTGCAGTCACGCAAATCCATTCTGTAGTTGTTAGGCAGGAACACATCACGTTTTACCCTGAACGTCACTCCAAGTGGTTCTTCTTGCGACGACAGAGATGTAGGGGCCTCAACACCAGTAATCAAGACTCCATACAACTGTGACGTTGCTGGCAAATACTGATCGTCTGAACGTCTTGAGTGTTTTGCGTTGCTATCTATGGGTTTAGTTCCATCACCAGCTAACGCAGGTGAACCTGATTTAACTATTCTCTTTTGGTTAGCATTTGTAATGTTCTTTTCAACAATAGGTGTTACTTCCAGTACACCATTATTGGCCGTGGTAATGCTGTTGCTTGTAATGGTGCGAACCAGTTGATTTCGTTGAGGGGATATCCCACCAGCAACAGGTATTTCCTGATTGCGATTACCTGCAGCATTACCATTAAGTTGGTATGCAGAATTGGGCTGTTGGCTGTCAGTAGGTTGTTGAATGCCACGACTGTCGAGGCTGCGGTTGCTTGCCGGACCTTTACCATTCTGCATATCTGAAATCTGTTGAGTTAACTGCTTAATCTGGCCTCTAAGCTCATTAATCTCACCAGAATTCTCAGATTTGTATTTTTCCATCTGCTTTACCTGGTCCAACATACTTTGTTGGTCTTTACGGTTTTGCATCTGTACTGTCTGCAAAAAACGCTTCTGCCCTTCTTCATCCATATTTTCAACCGAAGATGTATCAAGCAGATTAGTAACCGGCTTTATTTTTTTCGTTTTCTTGCTTGAGTCATCCCCCCCCATTAGTGTGAGGGTCACCATCACAAGAGCAGCAAATGCGACGATGAGCAAAAATGCCATACGAATGGCTTTATTTTCTGCCCACAATTCCTTCAGCTTCAATGTTTTCATTACGTTGACCTTTATTACCGGGAGGTAAAAATCTCTTTACCCTCAATGATCTGACCTTTTCATCTATTTGCGGAACAGAGTAAGGAGGCTCAGCCCGTAAATTTTTGAATGTGTTGTTTTCAAGATGCTCATAGAACTGATTTTCGCTCTCCAGTGCAGTTTGAGATATCTCCTTAATCTGCTCATGAGTTTCTGGTTCGAAATGGCTGATATCGCTCTCAGTGGGTATTTTTTGCCCTGATATTAAATGAGCATCACGATCGTCAATCTCATCAGAGAGCAAATTGTCTATGTCATATACTTTGAAAGCATCATAATCAGCTTTTTGGAATTCGAACGATTTGTATTCAGAGGGCACAATTTGTACAAACTGAGAGCGTTCATTTTCAATGTTAGCGATGTAAAAACCCACACCCAAACCAACACTAAACAAAATGGCCAATTTGAACTTAGAAAAGTAACTTTTCTTATCAATCATTGATTAGACTTGGCCGCTTAGTTACGCGAGACTCACGCTCCTGATAAAGCTTGTCACGAAGTATATACAGCTCCGTTTTTTCACCAGGTTGTAGGAATGCTTTATCAAAAATTGCAGTGGCAATTACTCCAGGAGTAATACATTTTTGGTCATCAATAACCGATGGATAAGTCAAGTTATTTTGAACAAGAATTACATCAACAAGTTCACGAGCTCCGACCAACCGTTGGCCCAGTTTTGCATAAAAGTTAAAACTGCAAGGCGTCCGTTCCTTAGTAGGTATTACAGAAAGTTTATCAAGCTGAAGCGCGAAGCCGGTAGGAACTTCACCGTTAGCGACGGGATAAAGAATATCAATGATACGTTGCTTACGGTCATCCTGTGCGATCGATTTTTCATCAAGTTCACCGGACTGAGCTTGCTCCAGAAGTTCCTTGTTCGTGTTTTCAGCAATATGGCGATCGCGTTCGATAGCCATATTCTGGGTTAACTGTGTTTGGACATGAATCATAGCGCCAGGAACATCAATTGGTATCAAGGTCAAATTATAAGTGGATGCAGGCACCCCTTCTTCAGATAACATTATTCCAACCGGAGCGTCTTTCTCCGTCGTAATAAAAACACTTCCTCCATCAACATAGATGGTCGTATCTTCTGGTGGTGCAGTTGTTGAAACACTTACATTTTTGAATGTTGTCTGGATCCGGTTTTGCAAACCAAGAGACACAGGTAAGACAATGTTCCCGCCTGGCGGCACAGTGACATTTTGCATTGGCTGATAGCGTTTTTTTGCTTCATTAACAGCTTTTTGTCCTGGACCTTCAGCTGGAGCATTATTCATCAATGTATCCGTCATAGAACGAACTGCAGGAGATGAAGCACTAGCTGGGGAAAGCCCTGGAGCAGCTGGCAACGTTGTAGTCGGCCGGTTAGTATTTATTGGCGGTTGAATAGCATTAGTACTCGTTACCGTACCGGGGACCTGTTTCACTGCATTGGTCACAATATTCATAGCTTCAGAGGAATCAGGCGGTTCATCAAAAGCTTGTGTATTCACTGCCGAAGCAGGAATATTAAATGTTTCATCTGCATGAACAGCTGGAGCAAGCACGTTTAAAGTGATAAGTAATCCTATGAGTTTTCTTTTCATATTATTGGGCTTCTGCTTCATCTTGTGGCTGGATCATGTCGGTATTTTCGGTGAACTCTGTTTCCAATACCTTCCCATTAACGGTTACTTTCTTGATATTAGGTGTGCCGGAGTATTGGTTCAGGTACAGGATTCTTGGGCGACCACTTTTAACACTTAATACCATCTCATACGTCCAACGCTCAGATTGTTCCTTATCTGATACGTTGAGAAATTTGGTTTTACGGGTGCCCCAAACATACAGCACATTGTCACCAGGCAAAAAGTTGACATCTTCCGGAATAAAAGTTTGGTCAACTTTTCTTGCAAGCATCAAATCAGATGCTTTCTTAAGCTCAGCTTCTAAATCTGATTGTTTTGCAGCCGGAAACATTTTTAAAATATAGTTCGTTACGAATGTGACATTTTTTGGGTTAATGTTTCCAAGAGTGGTGGCGATAAACAGACCCCATTGTGTTTTATAGGACTCGCTAGCCTTGGCACCTGCTACAGAAACTTCTTCGGTCATATCTGGGGGTATGGCAATCACTTCCGTCGTAGAAAAAAACACCACTTTAACAACAAGAAGTCCAGCAATAACAGTCAACAAACGGTTGTTTAATATTAGTTTCTTGTCCCGTTGAATTAACTGGGAATATGTCAGTTCTGCACCTGTTTTTTTACCTTTCTTAGGTAAATTCAGTTCCTCAGAAACATTGAGTATGCTTTTCCTGCGTTGTATTTTATCAGTACTATAGCTTTCGTTCTTTTGACGTCTTCCATCATCTTTCTCTTCATCTACTACATTGTCAGCAACCAGCTTCTTAGGTTTAAACGAGAAGAAGCTCGTGACGTAATCTAAAAGTGACTTTTTCTTTTCGTTCATTACTTCTCCGGGAACTTTAGCTGTAAAATCTTCTCATAAAGGGGTCAGAAAAATAGCGACTTTGGAAAACGGATTTACCCGGTAGAAAGCCATTCCACCACAACTTATGTTTTAATCTCCCCCTGATCGCACTCTCCTTAGCTTTGCCGTATGCAATCCAATATCCGATTGCTGCAAATGTTGCTATGGACATGCATTCAAAAATATTACCAAATGAAAGCAACCCCATGACGACCCCTATTTGCTTCGCATCAAAGAAGAGAATTAACAAAGGGAGATTAATTCTAAATGGAAACCGGTATGTGTAATTATCCATTGTGTCAGTACCATTGCTCATAATGACCCCTATTGTATAGGTAAAAAAAAGGGGACTTTCGTCCCCTCAGTATTGTTTTGCCCGTTTAGCAAAATTTATTTTTTACAGTGCTACACCTGCATCAAGGAAACCAGTGATGATCTTTTCGCCGTTAGCCAAAATCATCATCATCAGGAAGGAAACGAGAGCAAGGCCCGGGTTCGGACGACCGATAGAGAAATAGAAAGCAGAGATCAGCATACATGCTGCCAACGCTTTACCAGGCGCTCCGCTCAGTGCTTCAGACAACTGGGTCCAAATTTCACCCAGAGCACCGTCATCACCGCCAGCCAGCGCGATTGATGAGAACAGAGCTGCACACATCAGTGCGATAAATACCTGGAACATTTTATTGCTAAGCAGATTACGCATACCTTCGGACAGTGTGAAAGAAACTGCTTTCGGGGCCATAGCCATGGATTTGTTGATCATGTTTAACTCCTGAAGACTGAAATTGTTTATGTGATCTGGTGACTAACCAGCCATTTCAGAATACCTAGGAGATAATTTTAAATTTCAATATATGGATGATATTTTTTATAAAAAAAACAAAAAATGAGATCCATTTAAAAGTTACTTTTATAGAAGTAGGAGCATCTCCTATAGTGTTATAAATTCAGAACTAGAGCGCAGTACATAGTCTAAAATGTCGTAACCTCATGAAAGATATGTTAATAATTTGGATTTGTTGATAATTCTGTTCTATCTCCCCTGTTTCTTTGTCAACATTTTCAGCTGATAAAAGTCACTTTTACCCATATTATGACTCACCAAAACCACACCAGATGTCCTTTAGATTCATTCTCAAGCTTCAACTTTACCGTATGCAAAAGTCACTTTTATCAAATTCATCACTATTCATTCTTCTATGCCATAAAAGAATACTGCCAGGTTAAGATCCTTACCTTGGAAAAGTAACTTTTGGACACACTTGTCCATAATCTCAACATAGTCGTTAGGAGTGTGGTTAGTTGAGAGCAGTAAACATAAAGCAAGAGATTGGAACTTCTGTTGTTATGAAATCTAGCTATCATTGACGAAAGTAACTTTTGACGGTTGGTTTCGAGTTGAGAAGGTCACCTTAGCGGCCAAACCTATAGAGGCTACTAAACTACAAAATTTGGTGGTTTACCATAATTATGGGGGTGTTTGGGCTGCAGATGCTTCAAAATGTTACGAAAAATGAAGTAATATTGAAGAAAGTGTGATATATATAAATCATTGAAATTGATCGTTTAAATCTATTTTTATAGTTTTTTAACCTAAATGTACACGGTTGCAGCATGTAATCTGGAATATAATCTGCCATCTTTGGTGAAATTTACAACATTACCCTCTTCCATAAATGCGTTTCAAATTGTAAATTTAGGATCATTCTGATGCAGGACGTGAATGGAAAATCATGAAAACGAGGTTACTTGAAGTTGCGGGTTTAAATCTAAAAATATCGCTTTATAACAATGTGTTAGTTCTGAGTTGCAATATTGACGGACATTGTAACTATGAAACCCGCCGCATTATTAGCAACTCTATTCTCTCTGAATCAGAGATTTTTGAAAAGATGGACTCGGAATGGGTCTTTAAAATTTTTTCCAAAAATATAAAACATATCATCAATGTATTAAATTCCAACGTCAGCATCATACCTTTGGTAAATCATCAGGTATCTTCTAGGAACGAAATGACAGATACAATGTCATGTCTAAAGCTCAATTGACTTACGATAGTTTTAACCTCTAAAGGGATGTTCGGCTTTAAGCGCCATAGTCCCTTTCATCGATCAACTAATGAAAAAAAAATACCCCCTTACCTGATAAATTTTTCCTGATAGGATTGGAACATATTTCAGGTGAGGTAATTATGTGGGTAACGACAGATAACATTTTCATCGTAGATAATCAGCCTAACTCTGATGGTCACATGTATATACATCGCCCATGTCCCAACTGTTTAGGGTCTGGTATCAATTGTCAGGTCTGCTCTGGAATCGGGTCATTACCACCGGCTCTTGAAAAAGTTTATCCCGTTTATGAATGGGCTGCACTACACGGGCTGAAGCTACCTTTCAATCAATCAGTAGAGCAGACTTGCTTGAAAAAACATCTGGTTGAACGGTTGGCATTCGTGGAGCAAGATAAAGGTGACTTTTATTCATCTATCTATGCATCACTTAACAAAAGTAACTTTCCTACAAGACTCCAATATCGTTATATTTTGCCTGCTGCCGACAAAACAAAACCATCTGGCGGTCGGTTAGTTATGCCTTTTAATGCAAAACTTGGGGTAACTATTTCTGTGACTCTTTTCGTGAAGCATATTGACGTTTTTACGAGGAAATTCTCAACAGAGAAATTTTCATCACTCCTTATGGAAACCCCTGAACACCGGCATTTTATTCTATATGACACCTACCCTTCGCAGTATAAAATAGGTGATGTCATCGATGCCAAGATCTATACAACCAAAAGGCTTTGGATCAATAACATGAGTATTTTACAAGTAAAATTACTCTCTATTTCTGATGTTAAAAGCTCCTCATCTGTAAATCAGTCAGATAATGCTTATTAAGTATTTAAGGGCTAATTTGGATATGAATAGTCATAAAAATCTTCAAGAAATCGAGGTGTTGCAGGTATTTTTCAAGAAATACCATAAGGCTTCCCTAAGTTTGGATCATTCAAAGATAGAGATAGCGTCCTGCGACATCAGCGCACTTTTGGTTAACGGTAAGAAATGCTCTCGCCCTGATTCGATAAAATTATCAGGCCCTATCATGCATACACGATTTCAACCTCTGTGGTTAGCTATCTTGCTTGACTTGAACGTAAGGAAAAATGTTGAGTTAGATGTGTTTGACTTTAATTTTGTAGTTGTGGAACTGATTGAAAAGTCAGAACGTGTTTGCCAGGCCATTGGATTACGAGCAATCAAATATTCACTTTCCGATGTCTCATATTTTCTATTGCTCTTGATTGAGTTCAGGTTAGAAATTGTTCTCAACAATTGTGTTCGGACCATAGCTATGTTTACAGAGGTAAGACATGAGTTTGAAACAAGCACAATCAGCAAAGGGTATATAGCAATCAACCCTCGCGCTGCCTCGCAACTACATGTACTAAGCAACAGAACAGCCATTGTCTTATCAACCTTGTTTTTCTCAAAACGGACTAGTCTTTACACCCTGTTGCAAAAGTTACTTTTGAAAAAAGAAGGTTTGATTCTCGCTGATATTGCACCGGCAACATTATCAGATTTGAAACTACTGAATCACCATGGCGTTATATCTTACACAAGAACCAGAAAAAGCATTGAAATTCATGGTGTTAGTGTTTTCATTGAGGGGTTAAACCTTATGTGATTCCTAGAAAAGTTACTTTTAAAAAAAATAGTTCTGCATTGCTGATCCTTACAGCAAGCCAAAAATAATTCATACCATATTAATGTAAAGTAATGCTTCTGTAGTTGAACTGGTCATAGGTAGAAGAATGAATAACAACCAACAATCTGCATCCTTTTTTATCACAACAGAACGCCACGGCCGTCAGGTCAGAAATTTACGGGAATTTAGTGATGCCAACCCGGATATCTGCCATAAGGCTGTGAATGGACAGCCTTACATGATTGATCCGAGGGCATTGGAGCTCGTACCTAACTGGAACTGCAGGGAGATGGGATTGGGGGAAGAATATTACAAGCTTCCAAAACCTGCGGCGCACATTCAGAACCTTAAAAACGCATTCATCAACGGTGCAGATATCGACCCTATCACTGTCGTCATTGTTGACGGTCGGCCTCGTGTACGTCAGGGAAACTGCCGTACCCGTGCAGCTTTACTTGCTCTCAAGGAAACAGGTCTTCCTATACTTATTCGGTTACGTGAATTCCTAGGTGATGATATTGAGCAGGAATGGCACTCTTTGGATGGTGCAAAAGCCCTTCTTTTATGCCCCGTAGGTCGCGGAATTGCCTATAGTCGTTTGGTTAATGAAGCAGGAATGTCCGTGGAGCAAGTTTCCAAACGTGAAAACATTTCAGATATGGCCGTACGTCAACTCATTTCATTGGCAACAATCAATGATGAGCTCAAAGTACTAATTAGCCAGGATGTGATTTCGTATACTTTGTGTCTGGAATTGATCCGTGATCTTGGCGAAAACGAAGCCCTTGAAAAAATACGTTCAGACCTTAATGACAAGATTAAGGTTCTCTCACCTGATTTATCAGGAGTTGGTTCACTTCCACTTAATGTAACTGACATCATTAAAGCAACCACGGGTACACGTAAAGCAGTCCGGATTACAAAATCTTCGATTGGCATTCAGCCGATCCCACGAAAACTATCTCAAAACCTGGCGGCCAGTATCAAAGAGGTTTCAAACAGATTACGAGCCTCCCTTCCTACGGAGATTGATCTTGAACAAATTGGTCAAAATGAAAAAATAAATATTGAGGTCGACAGGCATTTTGTTGAGCTTATTTTGCAGGCTTATGCCTCTATTCGTGATCATGAAACCAAGCTTGAGCGCAAAACCACAAAGGGTAAACTTTCACAGTCTACTCAATCTACAGCTGATGACACCAATATAACACCGGCCTCCAATGCTCCTTTGAATGAACCACCTTCGAACAATCAGAATAACGAATTTTCGTTACTGAATTTGCATTCTGCTGTATGAAGTGAATTACCCATAATTATTTAATTTTTGAGGATTGAGCTATGTCAGATTTAAAAGATATCGAGATGGAGGGGATACCTCCGTTTCCTGAAAATGGTGAACCTTTAGCAGTCACGGTTCTTCCGGTAATCATGAATAATTTTCCTATTGCTAATCCAGAAGAGAATTAACGGCTGTTGCAATCCTATTCTCTTCTTAAATTATGGGGGTGTGCCCCCATAATTATATAAATTTCAACTACTTAATCGCGTTATTTTTTATAAACACTGAGTAACTATATTTTTTCTGTTATTTCTTAATGTTTATGATAAATACATGAGAATTGCCTCCACCCTGCTCATACATCATTAAAAATAGGGCCTATACAGGGCGTTTTTATTTGATTTAATGGTGTAATATACAACAAGGCGGGGGATTCTAAATGAAAAATTCAAATGAACAATGGTTTTCAGTTGATGGTCAGTTAATTGATAATAAACTTGTTTTTAATATTCATGAATTCAATGGTTCCGCTCGGTACGAAAAAAACTATTTATGTACATATTGTCATGGTTCCGGCCGTCATCGCATCAGTTATGCAAACTCTTCAGGTACTTGTACTTCCTGTAAAGGCACTGGAAAACAGGGTACTTTGATCAAAGAGTGTTTCACGTTGCAGGTTCTTTTCAAAAAGAATTATTCAGCTGCCCAAAAGGTTGTTAATTCAACTTCCTGGCGCAAGAACCAAATTGATAATCTATCTGCACTTGAGAAAAAAATCATGTTATCAAGCAGCAAAAATCAATTCCTGAAAAGTCTTACACTTACCATTAAAAGTGGCCGTCATCTTTCCAGTAAGCAAATTGCGGTAGCAGAGCGTATCCTCTCCGAAATCAACTGACCTCCAGAGTTCAAATGTCACTATCAATAGATAGTGACATTTTTTTCTTTTGCCCTCTTATCTCGAAATCAAAAAAAATTCGCATGATATTATTCCCGTATAGACCGATGAGCGTCTTTGGAAAGTAACTTTCGTGGCTTCTCCCATTAAAAGGTTTCCTATGAGTTTTCCACAATTCTTACATCATTCTGCTTTAGCTATGACCGTCTCTATTGCCGCAAGCATGCTATCCATTGCGAATGCCCGGGTATACGAGTATAAGTTCACAGATATCCATGGGGCTCAAAAAAGTGTCTCTGAAAGTGCGCCGTATCTTAATCCGCATGGAAGTTTTAATGTCCTCCTCATTGGTGGCTTAGACCAACAAATTCGCATATCAGTTTTTCGAGATACGGATACCAATGCTGTCTTTAGCACAACAACCGGCATCATTACTGTTGATGATCGAATTGCCTCCTCAAGCGGCAATTATTTTTACGGGAAGACAGTCACTATTCCTCCTATCAGTGATGGACGTTACACCATAAAATCTGACATTTTGGATTCAAAATCGTCCGTTGTTTCAACAACAAGTCATCTTGTTGTAATCGACACTGTAGGACCTACGTCAGATAACTTTTCAGTACCCTGGATACCAGGATACAACATGGTGGTAACCGGGCAGCGTTGGGAGCTAGGACAAGGACAGGAAGCTGCCATCAATCTTGCAATTAAGAATATCAATGATCTATCTGGTTTTGATAAAGCTATAGTTCAAATTATAAAACCTGATGGTTCTACACAATCAAGTTATGCAATGACGTATGATGAAGGTTCTAAAGCAGCTACAGCCCCTATAACCAAAGGTGGAGGGGCAATAGCCAAAGCTACTTGGATGCCTGTTTCTGATGCTGATGTAGAGTATCGCTTTAGAGCATTTCTCTATGATAAAGCGGGAAATTTCACTCAGGTACCCGATCAGACATTTCTTTTTGATTCTTCGGCCGGAGAATATGAACTATTTGCAGTTGCTGATCCTAATTCAACAACAAGTGTAGTTCCAGGTATTGCTACTGGTTATATTAAATATACTGCTGGCATGACTGTTAATACCAATCCTGTCACTCTTGTCTATAAAATACCCAAACATAATTATAGAGCGTATAATAAAGCTGGTTTATCTTTCGGTTCGCTGCTTACTGAAGTTAATGGTTACGTTTATATTAAACAATCCACGCCGGTTGGAACGTCATTTACTATACATAACGGTTACCAGTATGGAGGTGGTAACTCTTCTTATAACATTAAGTTGAGTTCAACGGCTCCAAAATCTCCTTCTATTAAATCCTACGCAACTACTTTTTCTACAATTGGAAGTTTTTCCGCTGGTACAATGAAATTCACCAATAAGGATTTACCTGGTGAATATCAAAGTGCTACTGTCATCGTTGATCCAAGAGATTATGTGCAGTCGTTTTATAATATTACTCAAGGTTATGAAGTTTGCACCATTCCCCAAGGTGAAATTTCTTGTACGGGACCATTTTCATATTCTATAAATAAAGGTAATGGGTACTTAGCTCACTATTTTATTGTTCGAAATCCCGATAAGACACTTTCATCAAATCAATTTGAAATTCGTAGTATTTGGAATACAGATTTAATTCCAAAAATCACGGGCTACGATTATAAAGAAGAAAATAAGTCTGTGCTTGTTTATGTTTCTCAGCCTGGAAATGGTAGCTGGCGTGATGTTTTAATGCTCTCAAAGGTAGAGATACTCGATACAATTTCTAATGCAGTACTTCTTACTGGTACAAAAGTTGCCATGTCGGGCGAAGAGTATACCTATGCATTTGATTTATCAGGCATACCCGAAGGTAGCTATAACCTTGCGTTTAGTGCTACTGATACTTTCAATAATACATCTCAACTTCCGTTCCAATCTCTTGTTGTTGACAATACTCCCCCTTCAATTTCTTTTTCTTATGAAGGAAAGCCACTTCTTACTGAAAGCACTGTATATGGACTTGAGAACATATCTATCTCTGTAATAGATGCGCTTAGTAGCTCGGAAATATATCAGATGGTTCTTCAGGGTGGACCTACCTCTGATGATGTAGAATTGGGTTTCGTGAAAAATTCTGATGGTACTTTCACGCCATTATATCCTCGCTTATTCCCATCTCTAGATGCGAACACTGATAAATATACACTTCTAGTGAAAGCTAAAGACAGTGCAGGAAATGTGAGTACTAACTCTATCCGCTTTGCATATTACCCTAAAAACCTGATTGTTTTGGATCAGTTAAACACCCTTGCAGTCAATAAAGCCCTTTCTTTATCTACGGGAGAACCATTGGCGGTGTTAAAGGCCAGTCAATTGAGAAGAAATGATGGATCTTTAGCAAAAGGTATTCAGACGGCTCTTGTTACAGTACGCTCTGATGCTTCTTTCCCTCTAAGTATTATAAGTAACATCGTTAACCCTGGAGAAACTAAAGAAATACAAATTGATTTGGGCACAGTTGGAAATGATGTCGTAATTCCAATATTTCCTGGTACAAATGGTATTGTTGGCTCTGCTGGTTTTATTGTTGAGTTCCCACAATTGAAATAAACTCTTTTAGGGCCATTCTTTTCGATGGCCCTAACTTTTGCCGGTAAAGGTTAGGATGTATATTCGTTTCACATACAATACTTCATTTCTCTTATTTTTTTCTGTTTCTTTTCCCCCTCCCCTATTCCCGTGATTTCTTTCGATAGCATCGAAAGTCAGCGTATTTCTGTTCCCCGGAAGACCGTACATAACTCCGTCGCTCTCAGCCTTCATACTTATATCTTAGCTGTATCATGTTACCTCATAGGTAATAAAATACCCTGTAGTTCGCATCCCCCCGAGTCTCAGGTGCTTTCTGATGTCTCTCTGGAACAAAGCAACCCCCTTGTTCGCAGAAACCCACTGGGCCCTCATACTCTTACCGTAGCCTCGCAGGTATAAATTCAACCCCCTTCTTCTCAGATCGGATTCGTGAGCGTGATAGGCTTAAAGGGTCTTTGCATGACTAAAAACAACCCCGTTGTTCGCAGTTACCCAACAGGTTCTCTTACGCGTCCTGATGCCTATCAGGATCAATACAACCCTGTAGCTTGCAGATAGTCGCCCTGGTTCTCATACATTGTCCTGATGTCTGTCAGGAACAATGCAACCCTTTGTACGAAGATAGCCACTTTGATCACTGCGGTTTTCTGATTATTCGCTGGTCAAAAACAACTATGTTGTCGCAGTCATGAACATAGATACTCAGCAGATTCCTCATACCCGGCCGGTTCAAACTTCCCCACTGTTCGCACAAACCTATCAGGTTCTCTTATTCGTCCTGATGTCTCTCATGTAAAAAACAACCCCGTTGTTCGCAGAAAACACTTTGGGGTCTTATCGGATCCTTCTTGCCTCTCAGGAACAAAACAACCTCGTTTTTCGCAGTTACCCCAAAAGGTTCTCTTACGCGTCCTGATGCCTATCAGGAGCAATACAACCCTGTAGCTTGCAGATAGTCGGCCTGGTTCTCATATTCGTCCTCATGCCTGGCAGCAACAATGCAACCTCTTTGTACGCAGATAGCAAAACTTAGATCTCTACGGTTTTCGGCTGATTTGCAGGTCAAAAACAACTATGTTGTCGCAGTCATGAACAGGGATAATCAGCAGATTCCTCTTACCCAGCAGGTTCAAACTCCCCCACTGTTCGCACAAACCCATCAGGTTCTCTTACGCGTCCTGATGTCTTTCATGTAATAAACAACCCCGTTGTTCGCAGGTAGCCCACCAGGTTTTCTTACGCGTCCTGATGCCTCTCAGGAACAAAGCAACCCGTTGTTCGCAGCCATCCAACTGGGCTCTCATTGGCTTCCTGATGCCTCTCAGGAACAAAACAACCCCATTGTTCGCAGCTATCTAACTAGTCTCTCATTGGCTTCCTGATGCCTCTCAGGAACAAAACAACCCCATTGTTCGCAGCTATCTAACTAGTCTCTCATTGGCTTCTTGATGCCTCTGAGGAATAAAAACAACCCCGTTGTTCGCAGGTAGCCCACCAGGTTCTCTTACGCTTCCTGATGCCTATCAGGAGAAATACAACCACGTAACTTGCAGATATTCGGCCTTGTTCTCATACTCATCTTGATACCTGTCAGCAACAATGCAGCCCATTTGTACACAGATAGTTAACTTGGACCTCTGCGGCTTTCTGATAATTCGTGGGTCAAAAACAACTATGTTGTCGAAGTCACAAACAGGGGAACTCAGCAGATTCCTCATATCCGGCAGGTTCAAACTTCACCACTGTTCGCACAAACCTATCAGGATCTCTTACGCGTCCTGATGTCTTTGATGTGCAAAACAACCTCGTTGTTCGCAGCTATCCAACTGCGCTCTCATTGGCTTCCTGATGCCTCTCAGGAATATAACAACCCCGTTGTTCGCGGCTATCCACTGGGCTCTCAATGGCTTCCTTATGCCTCTCAGGAATAAAACAACCCCATTGTTCGCAGCTATCCAACTGGGCTCTCATTGGTTTCCTGATGCCTCTCAGGTACAAAACAACCCCGTTGTTCGCAGCCACATTCCGGTAGACCCATCCACTTACTGAAGTACCAAAGGCAAAGACAACCTCGATGTTTGCAGCAAGAATTCCTGCTGCTGATGTTCATAGCTAACGGTGTAAACAGTGGATATAAGAGAAGGGGAAGGGAGGGGAGGGGAGGCGGATTTCATCGTCTTAGTTAATGCAAGGTTAACACTAATATTGAAAAGTAAGCTGTAGATATAGGCCGATAGCGATAGAATTCACCAAATCGATATTTTTTCACTTTGAATAATTTTTTATTGTATATCAATATGTTGGAGTTTTTATGCTACATAGAGTAAACAAATGACTTGTGCGCGAAATCTCGATTTGAGCGCTTAATGTGGTAAAAGTGCATTGCAATGCACTTTTACCTTGTAATGTGCTCAATCCTCATTAATAATGTAAAAACTAACCTAAGGAGAGACTATGAGCATATTAAATGATATTCGTGCGATCGGCCTGAAAATGAAAAACGAGCAAGCAAGTCTTAAGGAGATTATCCTTGAGTCGAGCCAAGTTGACGTTTCAGATGAGCAAGTCGATGGATTAGACCGTCTTATCTATAATCACTGTTTAAATAAAAAAACTCTCTCTGATTTTTTTGGTAAATCAAGAAATACATTTAGTAGAATTCTTTCCGAACTGCATGAAAAAAATGTAATTGGTGAACCTATTTTCCAAAACAAGAGTCACCTGTATACCCGTTGGGATGTGCAAAAAATAATGGATGCAATGGGCACACCTCAATACCGTGACATGTATTTGCCGCGAGTCATCGTGACTGAAAACCATAAAGGTGGGACCGGTAAAAGTACAACAACAGCAACACTCGCTACCTCAGCTGCTTTGGATCTTTATCTAAATGCCAAAATATGTGTCATTGACCTAGACCCACAAGGTTCATTAGGAAATAACCTGATCCATTCCACTAGCGAAGATAGTGTGTATCTAACTATTACTGACGTTTTGCTTAGCGAAATTGAAGATAACGATTTCACTCAATATATAAAGCAGGGATACACGGAGGCTGAGATTATTGGAACGATGGCATTTTCTACGCATCTTCCCAACATGGATGTAATAACAGCGTTCCCGACTGATGACCGATTTACTGATAAATATTGGAGTCTGGATAAAGAAACAAGACACAAGCTGCTTACTCGTTTTCGCGATGTTGTTATACCTGTATTAAAAGAAAAATATGATCTTATATTTATTGACACTCCACCACAAGACTCTCCAATCATTTGGTCAACAAATGAAGCTGCTGATGCAATACTTGTTCCGATTACACCACGAGAATATGATTTTGCATCAACTACAAACTATATGATTACTATTTCTGACCGACTTGAACAATTGCCTTCTAAGGGTGAGAACATTAAATGGCTAAATGTACTAGCTGTGAATGTTGATGATAGAAGCCAACATGAAATTCGTACTTTAAATAAACTGGTAAGAACAGTACGTGATAGATTCATGACTACAAACATTAAACACTCAGAAGCTTTTGTAGCAGCTGCCGAAAAAGGTCGAACAGTACTCGATATCAAAAAATCAGAAGAGCTCTGTTCTTCAAAGCAGTATGATATAGCTGAAATGTCAGTTCAGTCGGTATATCAACAACTTATCAATGAGATTAAAAGTATCTCAGTTAGGGAGGGCAGTGAATAATGAGCGAAGTTGAACGCGGTACAAGCAAAGACAAATACTTAACCGGAAACGGTAAACGTACAGTTGTCGATCAAAAAAGCGGGCTTCCGCCTCTAAGAACTCCCCCTACGCAAAAGCGACTCTTTACTCTGGCGAATGGGCGCAAAGTTGAAGCTCGCTACGTAGTAGTCCCAGGATCAGAAGTCTCTGATAAAACGCTCGTTCATGAACTAAACCCTCGAAATCAAGAGGCAGTTGATGATCTTTCTACAAGAGATATACTTCCCCTAATTAAAGAAAGTGGGGTAACAACTGAAGCTATTGCTGTATGTCGGGATGGTAAATATTACCTGGTTGAAGGTAGTCGCCGTCGATACTGCTGCATCAAATGTTCTGCAGACCTGCCTTTATGGTCATTCGATGAAGAAATTAGCCGTGAAGATGCCGCTTGTATTGTAAATGCAGCACAAACAGCAAAGCGATTCTCATATCGTGAAATGGGTATGAAATACCTTGAAATCATGGAGAATAAAAAGTTCAAAACCAATGATGAACTTGCTTCCTATCTTAACATTGGCATTGAATCGATAAGAAAAAGAATTCAGGCCGCTAAAGTAGACAAAGAACTTATTAGAATTTTCCCCGATTGTGAAGGGATACCTAATACTTACTATAGTAAATTGGCTAAAATTGAAAAAACCGCCAAAAATAATAGTATCCCTCTTACGGAACTCACATCCGAAGTTGGGGCAGAAGACAATAAAATAAACAACATTAATGATATTGAGGAAGTTCAGAAGTCTATATTAACAGGTTTGCTTTCAGTGCTTAGTATACTTTGTAATGATGCACAAAAACCTTCTAAATGGACAGTGTCAGATATTGCAGAATTTGATGATAAGGATACTTACGCTAGGATTAAGAAAAGTACTGACGGTCAAAAGGTGAGTTTTGAGTTTAAGCGTATAAATCAATCAACAATAAATGAGATAGAACGTTTAATTAAAGTCAGTATTAACAAAGCAAAATAGAATTAATATGTATAGTCATGGCTCTTTCCCTTTTAAACAGGGGTCATGACTTTCTCATTTGATCTCACCAAATACAACCCCATTGTTCGCAGTTAGGCCTAAGGAATCCCGCTCGCTTACTGTTGCCTGGCAAGAATAAGACAACCCCGTTGTTCGCAGTTTGGCTTCGGGATTCTCGGTCGTCTCCTGTAGCCCTGCAGGATGAAGACAACCCCATTGTTCCCAGTCAGCCTCGGGATTCACAGTAGCTTACTGATGCCCTGCAGGTTGTATAACAACCCCGTTGTTCGCAGTCAGGGACAGGGGGGTTAGCTGTTTCCCGATGCCCCGCGTCCCCAAAAAACCCCCTTAAACTCGTTCTGAACACCAGTAAAGGCGGGTTCTTTCTTTTACACCTAGTGAATTGTTTTTCACTATAAATTTGGGTGTTATTTGGGAATTTTTTATATTCATGCTGATAAGATTAGGAATGGTAGCTGGTTTGGATTATATGGGCTTTCGTTTGCAATTAACTGAACAGGAAGGATATGGAAGACTTATATTTGCTGTTTGCTAAAGACAGAAATGGCATGTTATACGATACCCACCATGCACGGTTAACCTCTGACATTACCTTTTATTGCACACAATGCGGAAGTCGCATTTACTACCAAAATGAAATTGAAACTGATAACTTCAAACAGAGACATTTTTTTAAGCACGTTATGGCGGATGAAAAAGATATAAGCATATGCGAAGTTAACTATCTCAATGAAGCGATTAAAGATATAGCCCATAGCATTCTATGTAGTGAATCTAGCATTTTTGTTAGTCCAATTTTTACTAAGGGCGTAATTCAAGCTCCAGATAAGATATTCGCCCCTCATAATGTCATTATCTCACATGATGATCTCATCGGTTCCCAAAGCGTGGATTTCAAATGGACAAGTTCTAAGGGGAAATGTATGGGGTTAGTTTTCGTTGACCACAATGAGGTAATTGAAAACAAAATGTATGACGTCAACGATTCCAAGGCATTCATTGCAGAAATAAACTTGGCAATACTTAAAAGTCACCTACGTTCCATGATCAAATCAAATCATGGGGTAGATGCTGGTTTAATCAAAGCAATAAAAAAATTATTATTGAATAAAAACACACATAGCCGGTGGATTAGTTGGAACGGGAAAAAATCAAATTTAAGAATATCTCCAGCATACTTTACTACCTTCAACAACTACGGATATGACAGTTATAAAAGCGTAGTTTCTTTGGAATACTTGTTTCATAATGAAAATGAATATATTAACAATAATACAAAGTCAACTTTGAGGCTAACAGGAAGAAAGTTTGATTTTCAGGTTAAAGAAATAATTTATCAGTTCAGCCTAGAACGAGGAAGTTGCTCAGATACGTTTTATGTCGTCATCTATGAGAAAGAATGCGTTTTACTTGATTATATACTTAATTCAGTTCCAGTTAATGACGATACATACAACCAGATTAAAAAGTTGTGCATAAAACTTATTCGTATATATGAATCTGCCATGCGTGGTTAAAGCCTGACTTGAAAGGGCTGCGCCCAGCCTACTCACGAATAACCCTGGCAATTTCCGGCCAAAAGTAACGTTTATCCCTTTCAACGGGGGAGGGGGGGGCAAAACAATGAACGGATCTGATCATGTCGAAATACGACACTGATCATTTCTGGAAACCTCCCAGCAAAGCTGGTATCCATCGTCCTGATGTGGCGATGAACGATGATAGAAAGTTACTTTCTGTTATGTGGTGATGATTTGGGGCAAACGACCCTAATCAGGTATTAACCTAATCAGGGCTCATCTGTCGGACAGATTAAAAATTCAATTTGTTCCGTTACTACTGGATTTGTGGGAATTCGATAATAAAATTGCTTTCCCCGGTAGAGCCATCTTCTGCTGTAAAAATTGGGACAGTTGAGTTTTCACCGTTCCCAAGGTCTATCTGAATTTCTTTTGTCTCACCGGGTTGAATAACGTTTCCAAGAATGTTGATCGCATAATCTGCGTCTTTCCTGAGCGTGATATTGGCCGTTTGTACGCCTTGCGCCAGTGAGCCATCGTTACGGCGCAGCTGACCGGTACGCATAACGGCCAACGGTGTGTTATCACTGGTTTTGAGTGCCTTCACTACTCCCAATGTTTTTAGCTTCTCAAGGGTAACCAGGTTTTTTGGGTAGTAAGCGAACTGAATGCTTTTTTGTGTCGTGTTGCCTTTCGCGTCGGTAGCAAACGCGGTCAGTGTATATTTGTCCGTATCTGAATCCAGGCTAGGGAAGAGACGAGGGTAATCAGGGGTATAACTACCGTCCTTATTCTGGTTAAAACCTAATATAACGCTGTCCGATGCCGGTCCGCCTTTAAGCTCAAGCCGGACAAGGCTCGGTGCGGTTAACGCATCATTTAGCGTTATGCTGATGTTCTCAAGCCCGTAAACGATGGCTCCCGGGGAGAGGCTCGTATTTTCATAGTTAAAATTAACCACCGGAGGCGTCTTGTCGTTAATTAGGTCAATGAATGGCGACGATGTTTCATTGTCAAAGGTGTCCTTTGCCTGGAAGCCCAGATTATATTTCCCTTCGGCAAGTTTGCTCAGATCAAAACTATATGTGTAATCCTCTCCAGCAAGGGAAGTCTGGGTTCCTGTCAGCAATTGACCGCCGGTTTCGGAATCCACCAGAACTGCTGATTTGAGTTGTAACAGATCTCGGAACTTACCGCGCTCAGGTTGCGTTACAAATAACAGTACGGTTTTGTTTTCTTCTTGGTAACTATATCCAGTTATTCTTGGTAGCAGGTCAGTGTTCCAGTGGTGTCTTTTTTCTATACTGACTGATGAAAATGTTTTATCAATATCTGTCAATCTGAATGAGTAGGTCGTAATACCATTACCTGATTTTGGAATAGACCAGGATACCGCACCGATGCACTCTGTCTCACCAGCCGGTACCTGACAAATCTCTGTATTTCCACTCATCGCCCTCTGATCATAATTTCGTGGAGACGCAGTTATCCTTACGGAGCTGAATTTAACGGGCAAATCTTTGGTATTCCAAAGATAGTTTCCTGAATTCATTTCTCCTTGCTTATCCGATCTTAACCATGCTCCTGGTGCTGCCGGGCTGACTGGAGCCTCACTTCCTAAATTGATATCATATGAGAGTGAGCCGCCACCCCATTGATATCCGTTGTGGATGGTGTACGTGACTTTATAGGCGGTCTTAGCTGATACATAGCTGTAGCCATTCGCTTCGGAAATAATCGTTCCGAATTTTAAACCAGCCTTATTGTATTCCCTGCGGTTATACGATGGCACCCGGTACACCAGTGTCAAAGGGTTCTGGTTTACGGTCATTCCCGGCTTATATGCTATGTAACCTTCGCTAAAGCCTGGAACCACGCTCGTTTTCGAAGTTGGGTCATAAACAGCAAACAAGGTGTATTCGCCAAGGTCAGAGTCAAAAATGAACTTCTGGTCCGGCAAAACTTTACGGTTTCCCGCTTTATCATAGAGCGTCACACGGAAGCGATATTCCACATCAGCGTTTGATACAGGCATCCATGATGACCGACTCATATTCCCTTTTGTCCACGGTACAGAAAGGGATGCTGACCCACTGTCATACACCATATCGGTAATGGAATAGACCGTGTCATCAGGTTTAATCACCTGAATTGTCGCTTTGTCAAAACCAGTTGCAGCTTTGACATTATTAACATTCAAGTAAAGCTTTGCTTCAGCCCCCTGACCCAGTTCCCAACGTTCGCCGGTTAACACCATATCGTATCCGGGATTTTGGTCTATGCTCAGGTTATCTGATGAAGGGCCTACAGTATCGATAATAAAATTGTGAGAGGTACTGTCGACAACCGTGTTTTGAGTATTCAGGATATCAGAGGTTATGACATAACTACCGTCACTCAGTGGGGGAAGTATCAGTGTTTTTCCGTAAAACTCTTCACCTGTAGAAGCCTTGATACGGTCATTGACCGTCACGCTATCCGTAGTGAAACTATATACACCAACATTGTCTTTCTTTACCGTTACCTGAATTTTTCTGTCTAGGCCGGATATGAGCTTTACTTGAATTTTTTCGTTGGTATTAAGAACACCAGAATCCGCGCTGATTGACTTATCCGTTCCGTAGATATCTTTAATCTCATATTCATAGACACGAGCATATGAAGGGAGTGAAAGGGTGGTCAGTATTAGCGTAGTCAGTAAATTAATTTTAATTTTCATATCAATTTTCATATCAAATTAGTCCAGAGAATTACAGAAGGTTATGCCTTGGCGAAAGTTACTTTCTTTTCTGATTGCATGCTTTTAACAAAGCCATACGGCAAGGAACACTACCAGCCCCCTGTTGCAGAGGCGGTGGCTGTCGATAGTTAGTTAAGTTGTGGGAACTCGATGATGAAGTTACTTTGTCCTGTAGTACCGTTAACTGCCGGAAAAATAGGTACTGTAGAATTTGCGCCAGTTCCGAGGTCGAGCTGTATTTCTTTGGTTTCCCCTGGTTGGATCACCGTCCCCAGAATGTTGATGGCATATTCAGCATCGCTTCTGACCGTGATATTGGCCGTCTGTATACCTTGGGCCAGAGAGCCATCGTTACGGCGCAGCTGACCGGTACGCATAACGGCCAGCGGTGTGTTATCACTGGTTTTGAGCGCTTTTACCACGCCTAGCGTTTTCAGCTTTTCAAGCGTCACGAGATTTTTCGGGTAGTAGGCGAACTGAATGCTTTTCTGGGACGTATTCCCTTTAGCATCTGTGGCATATGCAGTGAGAGTGTATTTATCCGTCGATGCATCCAGAGTTGGGAACAACCTTGGGTAATCAGGAGTGTAGCTCCCGTCAGCATTCAGGTTAAAGCCAAGGACCACGCTATCAGATGCCGGTCCCCCTTTGAGTTCCAGGCGGTCAAGAACTGGCTTAGTCAGCGCATCGTTAAGGTTAACGGTGATATTCTCCAGTCCGTAGACTGTGGTACCGGAGGGGAGCGGGGCATTTTCGTAGTTAAAGCTGATTTCAGGAGGCGTCATATCATGCACGAGCGTGATGAATGGAGATGATGCCTCATTTTCGAAAGTATCTTTTGCCAGAAAGGCTAAATTGTATCTTCCTTCCGCCAGCTTACTCAGATCAAACGTATAGGTGTAATCTTCTCCAGAAAGCGCAATTTTGGTTCCATTCAGTACCTGCACGCTGGTATCGGCATTAATCAGTTCAGCGGACTTAAGCTGGAGCTGGTCCCTGAAGTTGCCATTGCCTGGTTGCGTCACAAACAAGAGCACTTTTTTCTTATCTTCCTGATAGTCGTATCCGGTTATCCTGGGAAGAAGATTGGTGTTCCAGTGGTTACGCCTTTCCTGATTTATTGAGGATAGTGTCTTTTCCTCGTTAAACATTTTAAAGGAATAGGTCACGCTACCATTACCGCTTTTGGCAATAGTCCATGATACAGGCCCGCTGCACTCAGTTTCGCCTGGCGGGATCTGACAAATTTCCAGGCTCCCGGTAAACGCTCTCTGGAGATAGTTTCTAGCAGAGGTACGGACTCTCGCTGAAATGAATTTCACCGGGAGATCGCTTGTCTTCCACAAATAGTTAAAAGAATTGATTTCACCCTTTTTGTCGGTCGTGAGCCAGACGGTAGTAGGCGTTTCCGGACTTTCAGGGGTATCCGGTCCCAGTTGCAGATTATAAGTGGCGGTAGCGCCACCCCACTGATACCCATTATGGATATCGTATCTGATGTTATAAGCAGTTGTAGCCGCCACATATACGTAATCGTTAGCTTCTGAAACGATTGTCCCAAAACTTAACCCAGCTTTATTATATTTTCTTACGTTGTTTTTTGGTAACCGGTAGATGAGAGTTATCGGATTTTGATTAACCGTCATGCCTGCTTTATACGCTACGTAACCTGAAGAAACTCCAGGAACTACACTTGTCTGAGCTTCGGGGTCGCGTATTGCAAAAAGTGTGTATTCTCCCAACTGATTATCAAAAACGAATTTCTGTTCCGGTAAAATAGTTCGTGTACCAGCCTTATCGTAAAGTGTGACCCGGAAACGATACTCCACGTCAGCATTTGATGTAGGCATCCAGGTAGCCTTTTTTCTTTCCCCTAACGTCCATGGAGCTGACAGCGAAGAGGACCCGCTATCGTAATCCATGTCCGTTATTGAATAGACGCTGTTGTCCGGATTTATGACCTGTAGGGTTGCTTTGTCAAAACCGGTCGCGGCCTTAACGTTATTCACGTTCACATATAATTTTTGTTCCGCCCCAAGTCCGAGCTCCCATCGTTCTCCCTGAGTGACCATTTCATAACCCGGTTTCTGAATAATGCTGAGATTGTCCGAGGTTGGGCCAACACTATCGATGATGAAATCCTGCGTGGTTGAGTCGACCTGATTACCCTGCGTGTTAAGTATTTCAGAGATCACCTGATAGGGACCATCACTCAGGGGAGGAAGCGTGATGATTTTCCCGTAGAACTCTTCGCCTGTTGATGCCTTAATTCGATCACTTACCTTAATGCTATCGGTTGTCGTGCCGTAGACCTCCGTACCTGACTTCCGGACAGATACGTGTACTTTGCGATCTAGGCCGGAAATCAGGCTCAACTGAATTTTTTCGTTAGTGTTAAGAATGCCGGTTTCCGCACTGACTGATTTCTCCGCGCCGTAGATATCCTTAATGGTGTACTCATAGACCCGTGAATGCGATGAAAAGGAGATCGTCGCGAGGATTAACGTTGTTAGCAGTTTTATCTTGGTATTCATATCAAATCATTCCCAGCAGGCTTGAAATCAGAGTGAAGAAAGTAACTTTTCTCTCTTCCCGGCCGTCATATCAGCCGTTGTCGTGTTTATCCAGAAATTACCGGCCCACCAGCAGGGACCGGTAATCGTGAGCCGCTATTTAATTTGCGGAAACTCAATGATGAAATCGCTTTGCCCGGTAGCACCGTTTGTCGCCGGGAAAATTGGGACTGTTGCGTTGACGCCAGCGCCGAGGTCTATCTGGATTTCTTTGGTTTCGCCCGGCTGAATGACAGTACCCAGTATGTTGATCGCATAATTAGCGTCAGTCCTGAGCGTGATGTTGGCCGTTTGTACACCCTGAACCAGGGAGCCATCGTTACGTCTCAACTGGCCGGTACGCATGACGGCCAGCGGAGTGTTGTCGCTGGTTTTCAGCGCCTTCACCACACCCAGCGTTTTGAGTTTTTCCAGGGTAACGAGATTTTTCGGATAGTAGGCGAACTGAATGCTTTTCTGCGTGGCGTTCCCTTTGGTATCCGTTGCATACGCGGTCAGGGTGTATTTATCGGTATTTTCGTCAAGGGTAGGGAACAGACGGGGATAATCTGGCGTATGGGAGCCATCGGCATTCTGGTTGAAGCCAAGAATCACGCTATCAGATGCGGGGCCACCTTTCAGCTCAAGACGTTCAAGAACAGGTTTTGTCAGCGCGTCATTCAGGCTGATCGCTATGTTCTCCAGCCCATACACAGTAGAGCCAGAAGTGAGCGGGGCATTTTCATAATTAAATATGACGTCAGGGGGAGTCATATCGTTCACCAGCGTGATGAACGGGGATGACGATTCATTATCAAAGGTGTCTTTGGCAAGGAAGGTAAGGTTATATTTGCCTTCCGGGAGAGCTCCCAAATCAAACGTGTAGGTGTAATCATCACCAGCAATCGCTGTATTGGTACCGGTTAACACCTGGACATTTGAATCCGCATTAATCAGAACAGCAGACTTGAGCTGCAATTTGTACCGTAAACTGCCGTTCCCCGGCAGATTCACAAATAGCAGAACCTTTTTCTTGTCTTCCTGGTAATCATAGCCAGTTATTCTGGGCAACTGGTCAGCATTCCAGTATTGTCGCCTTTCAGCATATTGTGAGAAAAGGGAACCATCGGCATTGGTCATCTTGAAGAAAAACCCCATATGGCCGTTACCACTTTTTTTAATATTCCCTACAATTTTCCCTTCACACTCCAGCTCGCCGACAGGAATGTCACATAAGAAATCGCCGGTATTAGACATAGCCTTTTGAATGTAATTTCGTGCAGACGCTTTCACGCGGGCACTAAGAAATGTCACCGGAAGATCGGTTGTTTTCCAGAGGTAATCATATGAGCTTACCGCGCTTTTCTTGTCCGAGGTAATCCACACGTCAGGAGTAGTGGGGCTTACCGGCGCGTCTGCCCCCATTTTAATATTGTAGGTAACACTGGCTCCGCCCCACTGATAGCCGTTATGGATAACAGAGAGCGTCTGGTAAGGCGTCGTGACCGACACATAGCTGTAGCCGTTCGCCTCAGAAATTATGTTCCCGAAGGCCAGTCCGCCTTTTCGGTACTCCCTGCGGTTCGTAGAGGGGACACGGTAGATAAAAGTGATGGGATTCTGATTGACCGTCATCCCCGATTTATATTCAACATACCCTTTACTAAATCCGGGTATAACACTGGTTTCAGCTGTAGGGTCATAAACCGCGACTAGCGTGTATTCGCCTAAATCCGAGTCAAAGAGGAACTTCTGATCCGGGAGGACTTTTCGGGTACCGGCCTTGTCGTATAGCGTGACACGAAAGCGATATTCAGTATCCGCATTAGACACCGGCATCCAGTCGGCTTTAACCGCGCTCCCCTTAGTCCACGGAACAGAAAGCGATGCTGAACCGCTGTCGTAAACCATGTCCATTTTTGAATAGACGGTATTATCAGGATTTAGGATCTGGATAGTGGCTTTATCAAAACCGGCCGTCGCTTTCACATTTTTGACGGTGACATAGAGTTTTGCTTCTGCCCCAAGCCCTAGTTCCCAGAGGTTTCCGGTAAGGACCATGTCATAACCCGGACGCTGGTCAATACTCATGTTATCGGCAGTGGGGCCAGACGTATCAATCAGGAATGATTGGGTTGTCGAATCAATAAGGGCATCCTGGGTATTCAATATTTCCGAGGTGATGGTATACAGCCCATCACTTAACGGGGGCAGGGTTATAACTTTCCCGTAAAACTCTTCATCTGATGATGATTTGATGCGATCGGCAACTTTCACGCTTTCTGTCGTCGTGCTGTAGACATTCACGTCGCCTTTTTTCACCGTCACCCGGATTTTCCTGTCCAACCCTGAAATCAGGCTAAGCTGGATTTTTTCCGTGGTGTTCAGCTTTGCTGAATCGGCGCTAACGGATTTCTCCACACCGTAGATATCATTGATTGTGTACTCATAAACACGGGAATGGCCGGGCAATGAAAGGGTGCCGAGGATTAATGCCGCCAGAAGCTTGGATTTGAATTTCATATCAGTACCAGTCTAAAGCATGGTTAAAAGGTCGCATTGTGTGTCGCTCTTAACCACTGATGGAGCGATACATGCCTAAAAGTTACTTTCCTTCTCCGTTGAAAAAAAACGGATGTTTATGATTCTGCACTTCAGGCCAGCGGCTTATTTCACCTGCTGGAGAACAGCACGCCTGCTCTTCTGGACTGGCGAGTGTAATGAGCGATTCCACACCAGCGTGTTTTCGTAAATCGAGATGAAACCAAGACTAATCAGCTCCTGCTTAATCCGTTCGTTCAGCAATGAACAGGTCTTTTGCCCCGTCAAATTTGAAAGGTAATTTTGTAAGGCCTTTGGTGTGGCCGGGAGAGATTTAGGGGAGGATGCGCAGGAAAGCTTCAGTCTGTTAATCCAGTAGCCCATGTCATGCTCTTTGGCTTTCATCACTTTCATTGTTGAAGCCTTGTCTTTAACCGGCTGCGGAACGGGCAGGGCTGGAGAGATCCTTGTACAGCTGATCCCTGTTGCTTTCAGACGGGCAATAATACCGTCATAGCCCTTGTCACGGGAGATAACAGAGAAGTGTGACGTATCCCCGGCCAATGCGGTCAGTTGTCCGAGTTCCAGGACCAGATGGAAATCAACATTGTTTTTGGATACCTCAGTCGCCGGAATAATGCGTAAAGAAATTGCAGAGCTCAGGGACGTAACAGGAATTTTAATGTTTTCCTGTTTAGCGCCCGTGAAGAAAAGCACTTTGTCAAAGTCATGAAGGGAAACTCCCTCAAGGCTTCCGATATTTTCATAATCAATCAGGGCAATTCTGGTTTTGGGACTTCGCATTACTCTCTCCCGAAAAAAAAGGTTGAACCAAATATCAACCAAATCGCCTACACCACATGCAGGCCAAAAGTAACTTTTATGCCTACGTACATTACCTGCACCCAGTAAAAGTGACTTTTTAAAGGGCAAATCCTGACTAAACGTCCAGCTCCTGATTCACCATGGCTACGGCCATTGGTCTGGAGCCACTGGTATCATCCACCTCGACGGCTATATCTATCCAACGGCTGGGATCTGAAACCCAGTCAATAAGCTCTTTTATGGACAGGCTGTGCCTGATCTCAATGTTTTTAATGCTGTCATTGCCAAACCAGTTAATCCGGTTCACATGCTGTTTTATGTAGTACACATCCCATGAGCCATGGCCCAGAAAGTCCTTACCCCACTGCCGTTTAAGCTCTCGCCAGTCACAGGGCAGAACGTCTGCACGAGAAAGACTGTCTGTTATCTGATAGATATCTGAAAACCCGACCTCGCTATCCGGGATCATTTCCAAGTACAGGTTTCCGGCAACCGGATGTTTCGCACTAATAACCACGTTTTTTGAGCTCATCAAAGGTTCCCTTTTCCGTATGAATAGGCCTGATGCCAATAATCCAGTTATATCAAAATCAGGATCGAAAATTTCTGAATAACAGGACGAAAAAAAGCCATGGCGAAAAAAAATGCGACAGAAAAATAGGGTCTTCCAGGAGCTATCTAAATTGCTATTGTCAAAAGACTAATCCATACGGAGAAGTCAAAATGACACCTGCATTCAGGTTTGGTAATGAGAAAAATGTATACACAGCAAGAAGAAAGCGGCTTCGCAGAAGAGGAAGGCTGATTCACAGCCCTAATGACAGTTTCATTACTAACAGAATTCTTGATCAGCTAATTGATGAGGTTATGTATCAAGAGGCATTCAGAGAAAAATCCATCTTTGAACGTTAAAAAAAACGCTCAACTGCAAGAATGAGTCTCGTGGCGGGAAAATCTCAAAATTCGTTATGTTAGATTAAATCCAGCATTTAAGGCCAGTGCCCTGCAAGGTTAAAGGGAAGGGCGGTAGCGTCTTAAAAATTCGTACACTTTGCGCACTGAGGAGAATATGTCTACTACTACCATAACGCGAAGATTCAATATTCTGGTAGCTGGGTACTTCACAATTATTTCCTGTTGCCAAATTATGGTATTCCCGCACTCTCAACCCATTTTTCTGGTACTGGTGACCATGGGAATTGCACTACGTCTTTTTACCCTTCAACAGCATCAAAAGAACATCAGGTTTCTGGTTTTTTCCCTTTTCTCGCATCATCTGGTGCTTGGCATTCTTTCTGTTGTTCAGTTTTATGTCAGTATCAGGTTTCGCAGAGATATTTATCTTGAGTACCAGCTGGTTTACGCACCTTTTCTTATTGGAATAGGGTATGTCTATTTCAATGTATGGAGACGGCGAGCATAACTATCATCAAACCTCAATGACTAAGGGTATCTGAATGTTATTTTCAAAACCAAAAATCCGTCCACTGACATTTTCACCCGAAGAGATTGTGTGTCTTCAGAGCGGCAACAAAACGCAATTCAGACGACCAGTCAAAGGGGGGCGTTATTTCTCAGAAAGTATGGACGCAGGAAAGAACCCCGGGGCAATACATCCGGTATTAAAATGTCCATATGGGCAAACCGGCGACAGGATCTGGGTAAGGGAAACGGCCAGATCGGAATGGCAAAGAACGCTTGAATCTCCCTTCCTGGTTCAGACGGGGGTACAGTACCGCGCTGATAAGGAATACCGTGAGATCACCGCAGAAACGAAGCACAAAATGTTCCCAGCTAAAGCACGGACAACTCAGGGTGATTTGGCCTGGGCAACGCCAGTTGGTATGCCTCGATGGGCAAGCCGGTACCTGCTTGAAATATCCGGTTCCCGGTTAGAGAAGCTTGCTGATATCAGTCATGAGGATGCGTATGAAGAAGGAATATTGACTGAAGTATGGGATCAAACCGTTGTCGCCCGAAATTATGATACCCCTGACTCATTCTTTCAGTTCTGGTCTGAAGAGATGGACCACTATGTTGAAATGAATGAGCTGTATCGCCGATCTTATCAAAGTTTATGGAACCAGATTTATGGGGGGGACAGTTGGGCATCAAACCCACTCGTTTGGGTTGTAACATTTAAATTAATTGATTGAAGGTTATGTTATGAGCAATATTTTTAAATTAGGCGTTGTGCCTTTAGTTGTTTTAGGTGGATATAGCTTGCTGTTTTATCCAGGCCATGACGATATACCGGAAAAACAAGCCCGCCATTGGGTAAACGACTGCCGGTTGGTAGAAAAAAATATTGATAATGGTTTTTTTTCTTCCGAGCAAAATCGGCTTCAGTGCGGTGATGTCGTTGAAAATGTAAACGCAGCTGATTATGACCATGTTATGAATGGCAATAAGAGTATAACCATATCGGAGTTAATCAAGGAAATATTCAGTGAATAGGTAACTTACAGAGTGAGTATGCAGGCCTTCATTTGTCGATAGCTGATTACCCTCTTTCTATCGAATTATGGGAAGACAATTCGCTCCATACTCAATACCTACCGGATAAATTTAATGGTACTCGAAAATCACGATAAAGTTATGAATTCAGGACCAATCAGGAAGGATGGGTTGGCGCACAAACCAACATATATTTGTTCAAACGACAAAGTTTTGAACAATGCAATAGAAGTACTGCAAGGAGACAGGCAATGACAGCTTACTATCTTGAAGGGAATAATATCGCCTGGCTTAATGGTGTATGCTTATTCCTTATTGTTATCGGTTTTTTGTGCACGCTGACTAAATTCATTATCCCTAAAAAAATTTCTCTGCGAATGAATATAGATTATATCTTGGCTTTTGGCGTTATGATAGCTTTGGCTGCGATCGTCACGGCTGTCATTTTTACCAGTAGATCATTTACGATGGATGAGCTTGAAGCAGGGAGACACTGGAAAAAAGACTGTAAACTTCTGGAGGTGAACATACCTACAGGAACCTTTTCCGAACCAGTTAATAAACAAGACTGCGGTGGCGTTATCATTAATGTCCCTAAGCTTCAGTATGACGAATATATCCGGCAGTGGGAATTATACGAAGGAAAAGAAAGATGATTGCAAAAATTAGAAGGGGCAGTATGAATGCTGAAGGTGATTTAAAGAAACTGACTAAGCTTAAAATGAAAAAGCTTTGGTGGATTATATTTACATGTTTACGTATAGAGGATAATACTCCCCCTCCTTTATGGGCTGCTACAGTTGTCGCTCCGATGCTATTATCTTTATTTTTATTTTGTCTAACACGGTCAGGTTTAATTGCACTAATTTCATGGGGGGTGGGGGTTATTGTTGTTATTTGTTTTTATCGCTATCTAATGCTCCCTAAAACCTGGGCTGGCATACTTGACAGGCAATTGCTGGAATATATCGAAAAATATAATGGCCGCGATAATGAAGATTTTTTTACTGGAACTAATGATGTCCCGCTTGAAAATCTCATTAACGACGGCGAAGCTAGTGTTAATAACATAAAACACTGGTGTCATGATGAGAGATGGGATCTGAGAATGAGAATGCTAAATGAATTTGGCATTAAGCCAGAACAAAAAGCGGATGTTGTCGTTAATCTTAAAAGCTTTAGCGGAACGAAAGACTGAAGCTACTGTAAGTAAAAACCTGTAATTCCAAAAGTTACTTTCTGGAGTAGTCATGGCTGAAAGAGTAATCAAAAGGGGCGGGGAGTTGGTTGAGCCGCCCTCCCACAAGAACATCGTAGATAAAGATGATTTGCCAGGTAAAGCCACCAAACCTAAAACTAAGATCACAAAATCACAGCGAGCTGAACTTAGGCTTAAATTTGCAAGCCGTTGTGCGTATTGCGCATGTGAGCTGAAAGAGACTGGTTGGCATGCTGATCATGTTGAGCCCGTACGTCGTGATTTTGACATAGTCCGGGCCCCTCAGGGGAGTCGGGTTTCTCATTTTGTCCGTTCTAACGGACGTGTATTTCACCCGGAGCGGCATGAGCTCGACAACCTGTATCCCTCATGCTCTCACTGTAACCTGTTTAAATCGACGTATACGATTGAAGGATTCAGAAAACAGATTGCCCACCAGCCCGAACGCGCTCAAGCCTATTCTGTCAATTTCCGCACCGCCCAACGATTCGGGCTAGTGACGGTCATAGAGAGACCGGTTGTGTTCTGGTTTGAGGTCTATGATGCCACAGCAGCTCTGGAACCCCAGCTTTCATACTTTCTGGAGCACAGGGAGGCTTACCAGCGTTAAGGTTTGCTGTCTTTTCTTGAGCTGCTGTCGGCTTCTTTAATCCGTTCATCAGCTTGCTTACCGGTATAAATACATATCGCACTGTTGTAATTATTTAAAGCAATCTCGCTTTTGAAATCACAAAAATATGCCGGGTGTTTTGTCGCAATGATATCGCCTTTCTGGCATTTTCCCTCCAGACCTTCTACCAGACTGTCATTATCGGTGCCCATACATGCTTCGCCGGTTGGGGTGATACCTTCCTCCTTACAGCCTGAAAGAATGCCTGTGGCACAGACCAACATTATCAGCAATTTTTTTTGCATTGTTCCCGTTCCCTGTTATATATGATTTTTCAAGTCTAGGCATTATCGGGCATGATGCACCTACCAGTAATCGTATCGCGTCTGTCCGGCTTTATGCCTCAACATGGTGAAAACGGATAAACGTATGCCATCTCAGATACCACTTGACCCAAAACTTCCGGCCAATTTTGATGACACCCCTAACAGTGAACGAAGCAAAAAACAGCTGGATGAATGGTGGGATCATCCTTATGGGATCACTAAACCAGACGGCTCAATTACGGTCAGGTGTCTCAACGGTGGAGCGTGGGACCGCTCATCGGTGCTTGGAAATGCAGGAACTTACGAAGAGGCTTGTGTCCTAGCCCACGACGCCCAGGCAAAATGGATTTTTACACGTCAGCAACCCATTTTCATGTATTCTAACGAACCTCCCTTCAGGCTGGTGGTACAGTCTCAGCGACCGGACTATGAAGAAAGCATCGTTGGTGAGTTCAATACTATTGATGAAATGAATTTGTTCTCGTTAAAGCAGAAAAAACCCGAACTGCTTGAGCTACCTCCGACCATTGAAACAAAAGGCATGGATACTGAGGCCTTGACCTGGTACGGGAACGAGCTTGATCTGGCTGCATCGAGACTTGAGGCAGCACTTAAGACCGTTTCTGTTTTGCGTGACGAGGTCAGTATGGCCTTTCTAAGGAAAAAAGGAGACGCCAGTTAGCGGAGGATTGTGGGGTTACCGGCGTTTATCCATAGTGTCCACTATCAGGCCTATATAAGCAGACCTCGAATCTTCGCAGTCGGTTTGCCTTGCATAGGCTTTTTTTATTGCTCCATCGGAGAGGGGATGCTTCATATTGAGAAATAGCATGACCACTAACACATCAATAGAACGGGCGGATGCAAAGTACTCATAGATGTAATCGGTCGTCGTTTTTTTAAAATCCACACCAACTGAACCGAGGTCAATCAGTCCTGCGATTATTTCTCCCGCCTCACCATTCCTTACGGTACGCTTTAACAGGTTTAGTTTACGTTTCTGTGCTTCCTCCCTGTCTCGTTGAGACTGCAGATACTCGGCAAGGCTTTTAAACATAACGGCTTATCCTGTTTATTCTCATCACACCGATCATACGGACATTCCGTGATAGTTGGAACCTGGCTAATTCCTGGCGCTAGTCCCTATGTTTGACCATTCCGCGAAACGGATATATAATAATCGTCAAATGGAGGTGGCTTATGTACAAAAACACCACAGCGGAAAAACTACCAGACACTACTGGTAACCTGACAGATTTTCAGCTTAATTTACTGAAAAGAATAAACAATATTGCACTGTCTCTGATGCCAGAGTTTGAGGACAAATCTCAGGCCATGGAAGCGATCACACTGGATGATGGCTCATTGATGCAGTTGCTGTACTCTGTGCAAATGCAGCAGAAAACGCGCGCATCTGAGTATGAAATGCGTAAGGTTCATCGCCGTCGTGAAAATCTGGAAGCTTTTTACAGAAGCCTTCAGGAAATGGGCGGCACCCTTAAAGTCAATGATGTGGCTGACATACTGGGGATTACCCGACAGGCAGTGAACATCCGGGTGAAGAAGAATCAGCTTCTGGCCTTTAAGCAAAACGGTGACTTTATGTTCCCGGTCTTCCAGTTTACTGATAAAGGTCTGAGACCTGGATTTAAAGACATCATGGACGCATTCGATGAAAATACCCATCCGGTGTTGCGGCTGGAGGTTTTCAAAGCACCGATTGCGGTCAGCGATGAGCAAACCAAAACACCCGTCCAGATCCTGACTGATGGCGCAGCTGAAGATGAACTGGCTCTGGCCGTTCGGGCCGCACGACTATTCGGCAGCCATGTTGCCAGCTGAGATTAAGAAAAAAGGGGCATACCGCGCCCCTTTTTAATTACTTCGGTTCGGGCATAATTCTGAAGTTTAGTAATTCCTCAAACATCTCTTCGCCGGTCATGAACGTGCCATGCCAACCTACAGGAAAAATCCCTGTATCTGTCTCCCTGAAAGATGCATAAGGTACCATCCCCCCGGGAGTATCAGTGAAAGCTGGTGGCTTACCAGGCATTTCCCAGAAAGCGTAACAACGCTTGTAGCGATAGTGCCTTCCAGAATAAGAGATCCCATCAAAATCACTTCCAAAATGCGTATGCAAATACGACATAAGCCATTGTGTGAAGGTATAGTTTTCGTTTTCAACACTGTCAGGTGGAATGTGAAGCAGCTGGCATAAACCAACAATATCGATCACTTTTACCGTTCTGTTGACATCTATCGAGCACATATAATGCTGATGTAAGACTTTCTCTGGGTAATTAACAGGACCACCCAAATGAAGTAAACGTCCGTATGCTTCCGCCGCTGCCGTTAATGATGAGTCTGCAGCGTACCACACGGCAATCGAACCACCGGGTGGGTTGTAGCGTCCACAATCTTCAAATAACACTGGCGCACTGAACTGTACTGCACTTGCATAACGCTTCTTCTGGTGACGCTTCAAAACAGCCGAAGCCGGATTGATTGTCACTGTCGGAATACGTCCTACCTTTTGTAACGCTACAATTCCCTGCGTCACTTTATCTTCTTCAAAAATCCATTTATCCATAAAACACCTCCTTACAACAGATTAGGCCATAGGCTTTCTCCATTCTCATTTATAAAATGTCCCTGAAGTATCGTCATTCAAGGACGAATAAGACCTGCGGTCTCGCTTATATTATATCCCAAAAAAACCATATGTTTCATATAAATATGGTTTATCTTCCAGATAAATTTAGAGTATAAATGTTAGCTTGCATTGTACCTAATTTAAGGTACAATCAATATTGAAAGGGAAGGCTACGGAGCCGCCCATTAACTGCCTCAGGAGGCGTTCATGTCAACTATCCCTCAATTAGCTGAGCTGGGTTTTTCCTCAGATGTTGTTCCTGTGATCAATACCCCAGCGCCCAATATGACTCGCGGATTTGAGCGCTTTCATATCAGCTATAACAGTTCATCTGCCGGGTATGGCTGCGATACAACCGCTCTGGTTCTGGATGGACGAGTCTTTTTCGTACTGAACGGGGACCATGCCTGTGATATGACCAAAGCTGCTGCAGCACGCGGTATCGATGGTTGCATTGACGTCTTCATAGACCGTATCGAGTCGGCTAGTCGACACAGCGAGCATAAAATGGCAATTGGTCTGACAAACGATGAGTTCGGATTGATGCCGACCGCGCTCGCTGTCATCGGAGAAGAGAACATCCTCCGTCTTTTATCAGCTGTGACAGGAAACGCTCAGGACTTTTCAGCGTACGGTATTAATCAGGATTAACCATTCTCAGCCCCTACTGACCCATAACTTATGAGGCTTGTATGAAACTTGAAGATTTAACAGGTGACGACCGTACTCTGGTTGTAGTCGCTCTCCAGGCTCTTTTCCGGGAGCGAACTAACTCATATCAGGCAGCCTGCACCGCCTGCCAGCTTGCAGGCGAGAAACCACCAGCTGAGAATCTTTTTGGCGTGGAGGCAAGTATTTCGGCAATTCGCCGGATGGGAGCTCTCCCGCAGAGATGAAACCAGATATGAAATCAACCAGTGAGAACGACAACAGACGCGGATTGCTCATCAGTGCAGGTCAGTTGCTGTTTGGTGAGCGCTGGCAAACAGAACTCGCCAGAGCCCTTGGACTGGCGGACGGCAGACGCATCCGTCAGTGGCTTTCTGGTGACAGACCAATACCAGTCGGTATATGGGATGACCTGAGTGAACTCCTGAAGGACCGAAGTTCCGAAATAGCTCTGATATTAAAAAACATTCAAGACATCACGAAGCCTGAAAAGAAATGACGTACCTGGCTAACTTGTAATTACCATCAAAGGAGATTGTCAGTTATGGCGATGAATAAAAAAGAACAAGCAGCCTATGATCAGCTGGTGGCACAGGCCAGAATAAACAGAGCTTTACGTTGGTCTGACTATCGGGTTGAACGTGATATGCCCGTACCGGAGACCTCGGGGGATTACCAAAACGGATGGAGCTTCAACGTGGCCTCTGGCACTGTTTATCCGACATGGAGCGGTAATAGTGTCCACGGCACCCGGGAGGAGGGCGAAGTTGTTGATGCAGCCTCCCGTCGTATGCGTGGTATGAATGGTAGCCAGAATGGCATACCACAGTTCAGCACTAAAGAACGCGCCCTGAAGGCATTACGCCGCTCACTAGAAATCAAGTTTGCCATGCAATTGGATGGCATAGATAACCGATAAACACATTTAAGACAGCACGAATGAGAACGTATAGGTTCCTGGAGCTGACCGTTGACAGGAGGCATAATGACGCAACAACACTCTCATCCGCGTGAGGTGGTGGAGATGTCCCGGCGTATTTTTGAAAATTTAATCTCCAGTAGCCTCAATTCATCTGATACCACAGGAACCTGCATGTATGGTTCGATTCTGGTATCCATGCTCCTGGAGAAATTTTCAGGTGTCAGGACACGTATCGCCGGTGGAGATGGTGTTGATGATGGTGGAATACTTACTGCCGCCGGTATGAAAGGGCATTATTGGGTTGTTGCCAACGTAAATGGAATGCTCTTTGTTGTCGATATCACGGCAGATCAGTTTGGCATGGACAAAATCGTATACAAAGGGCTAAAGGATGCTCCAGAGTATATTGAGGGCCACCAAATCACCATTGATGAGCATGTTCATGAGACCCTTCACCAGATCATAGGAAGTTACAGTTCAGAATATAACCAGCTGTGAGTTCTATAAAAAAATTTGGCTATGTTTTAGGCGAAACGATTCGTTACTAAAGAAGAACAGCATCAGCAGAAAGAGGAGGGGAATTTTTATGGATAAACGTTACGAGTTGGCTGACAAGCACGGGATGTCCCATGAATTCATCGACTGGTTTTTCGATAAAAAGAAGGATGGTTCTGGGGACCTGTGGTTTGTCATGATGTCGGCAATGTGGGAGGGCTATAAAGCCCGGGACACCCATTCGACAAAAGCATTTGCGTACCACCAAGAGCAACAAAATTTTGAAGCATGGTGGGAACAGAACAACGAAGGGGGGCCTCTCTCTGGTTGGGAGAATCTCCGAGCTAAAGATGGATATAATGACGAAGACATTGACAAACAATGGGAGGCCTGGCTGGGCAGAGCTCGTTATACTGGTTAAAACCACAGATATTATTTGCGCTGGGTTAAATGAGTGATAAACTATCACGCAGATAACCTGTGGAGGCAATAATGTCTGAATTTGATTCCCTTGCGGAAGAGCTGGTGGAAGAGGCACGTAATGAAGAGGCCAGACAACAGCAAAGGGACCTGTCACTGATAGGGAAAGTCCTTGAAATCTATGATCAGAAGTTTGTTGCCGAACTTCTGCGTAAGCTGGGAAATTCAGACTGGACCAGGGAGACCCTGAACCGCTGGATTAACGGAAAATGTGGGCCTCGTTCACTTACCGTAACTGAGGCATCGCTTCTTGAAAGGCTGCTCCCGCAGCCGCCAGCTAACCACCCCAATTATGCTTTTCGGTTCATCGATCTCTTCGCCGGTATCGGCGGTATCCGTCATGGGTTTGAAGCCATTGGCGGCCAGTGTGTTTTCACAAGTGAATGGAACAGCTATTCAGTAAAAACTTATAAAGCAAACTGGTATTGCGATCCCGAAGCGCATATCTTCAATTCGGATATCCGCGATGTGACCCTCAGTCATAAAGAAGATATCAGCGAAGAAGACGCCTACACCCATATCGATAAATCGATACCCGATCATGATGTCCTGTTAGCTGGATTTCCATGTCAGCCCTTTAGCCTTGCCGGAGTCAGTAAGAAAAACTCACTTGGCCGTAAACACGGTTTTGAATGTGATACCCAGGGGACCTTATTCTTTGATGTGGCTCGTATCATCATGGCAAAAAAACCGGCCATCTTTGTACTTGAGAACGTCAAGAACCTCAAAAGCCACGATAAAGGGAAAACTTTCCGTGTCATTATGGATACCCTGAATGAACTCGGTTACGACGTTGCCGATGCTGAGGCTACAGGTGCCGATGATCCAAAAGTTATAGATGGTAAGCATTTCATCCCTCAGCACCGGGAGCGTATTGTTCTGGTAGGCTTCAGACGTGATCTGAATTTAAGTCAGGGATTTAGCCTTGGTGACATTTCTTCTCTGTTCCCTGAAAGAAAAGTACTGTTCAGAGAGCTCCTTGACAGTGATGTTGATGATAAATACACACTAACGCCAAAGCTGTGGGATTATCTCTATAAATACGCCAAAAAACACCAAGAGAAAGGCAATGGTTTTGGTTTTGGACTGGTGAAGCCTGAAAATGATGATGCAATTTCTCGCACAATATCAGCGAGATATCACAAGGATGGTTCAGAATCGCTCGTTGATCGTGGTTGGGATAGCGAACTCGGTGAAAAGAACTTTAACGACCCAGAGAACATGACCCGACGTCCTCGTCGTCTAACACCGCGTGAGTGTGCCCGGCTAATGGGATTTGAGCAGCCAGGGAAAGTAACTTTTAGAATCCCCGTATCCGATACTCAGGCTTACCGCCAGTTCGGAAATTCCGTCATCGTGCCGGTATTCGATGCAGTAGCGAAATTGCTGGAGTCACGGATCATCGAGGCTGTGAAGGCGCGGAAATAGAAGGTATTGAAAGAGCCCCAAGGGGCTCTTCAAATATCTATGCTGGTATCATCCCATTGCGCATACGACTCTCGCCAGATGTGGGGGGATGTCACCAATAGAGTTTTTTAAGTTCATCGATAAACGCAGATAGTGACATTAGCTCACCCCTGATTTCCTCGGGAAAGGCCTTATGCAACCCTACCGGTACAACGAGCCGTATCCCCTCAGACTGCATTTCCCTGAACTGTGCCACAGATACGCCCTGCTGTAAGGTGAACAGGTGTACTGTATCAATTCTGTCAGCCTCATTCAGTACCTGCCGCCAGCGGTCCTTACAGGTGGTTTTAACCCCCAACATGCGTAACTGTTCAGCAGGGTAATAAGGATCGTGATAGGCAGCACCGGAAGGAAAGATGAAATCGGGTTTTTTCTTACCTTCCGTGATAGCCTGAGTTTCAAAGCTCATTACACCGTGTTCTTTGAAAAGAGATTCAAGATGGAGCTCAAGACTTTTCCCGGCACGAGACTTCCTCCGGTTACTCACTGAGTTAGCAAGCGTAATAAAATCATTCACCGTGGCAAAGCCTTCGGCTATCTGACCCAGCACGTGCAGTTCCTCAACGGCAAGAAAAATTTCAAACTCAATTTTCCTCCTCCGCATCAGTTGTGAGTCCGGATCGTCAGTTGTTCTATCGTAATGACACGCAGCAAAACCAATAATTTCCCTTCCTGAAGGGAAGTAGTGAGTCCATTCCAGTGGAAGCACATACTTTGTTCTGCCAGGAGAATTTTCTGTAACCAACCCTCCAATTATTTTGTCTCCAGGACCAAAAATCGTTGCTCCCGGGATAACTTCACCAATAATTGGTTCAAGAATATCTTCCTCGGTCAGGTCCTTGCAGACCCAGACATCACAATAACTGGAAGATGTTCCAGGCACATGGTCGAAGGCGAGAAGTGCCAGAGCGCCGGTATTCTCCGGATTCTGGAGAGGATTTTGTCTGCCAAAGCCCGTCAGACGCTTTTCATCACGGGTTCCCCCGAAAAATTTATTGTTGTAGTAAATGGCCCTTACATCATGAAGGTCAGGGCAATCAGGATGAGATGACACGTGAACAGAAAAAAGAGCTTCAGGATTTCTTAACTGAGTATCACGGAGGGAGGGGAAGAGCTCATCAATGACGGCTCCCGGCATGTAAAGACCAGACTGGTGGGATCTTGTAGCGCCGGTATCGTTAGCGGATAAGCGCTTAACGTATATCCAAACATTCGCAGAACACTTTGTTTGCAACCACTCCGCCAGAAGACTCATTCAAACCACTCCACCATAAACACTCACTGTTTATGAGTGATGTTACGGATCCTGAGGTTAGAAGCAAGGCTAAAAGAGACAGAGTGGGGCTGGGGAAATGGGATGATTAACTGTGAATTTATTTAAATGTTCAAGAAGTTACGCTGATAAAAAAACGTGAATACTAGCACTAAATGTTTGAAAACAACGCTAATGACATAGGTTTAAATATCATCACCACCTCAACATTATGTTCCTCAACGTAGTCACACCAACATTTTAAATCAAGTTAGAAAACACAATGGCGCTATTTCTTCTTTATAATTTCTCACTGTTTATGAGATGGAAAATACCTGTTGAATTCAAATGTGGCATCCAAAGAATTTAAGGGATTGACGAAGCGACTTTAAATGTAAGAATAGATATGCGCGATGTTCTCATCAATGAAAGACTCACAGGAAAGAGCATTAAACTCGTTCCGATAAGTCTACACCATGCGTACTCATTATTATTTATTACAATCAAAATGCGGGATTTTATTGACTAAGCATTTATATGTGGAAAAATAGATGCATCCCGTATCACTCTAAAAGGTAACATATGAAAATCCGAGACCAGATTACTGCAGAATTGAATTACCAGGCATCTGTAGAAGGAGAGACGGGTAATATAAAAATGTGTCGTATTATTCTGGAATCTGTGAACAATGTTGTTGTTTACAATACAATGACAAAGGTGGAGAAAGCACCAAACGCTGACTCTAAAACCGACGAAGAGCAGTATTTCCACTATGTTCGGCCCTGGGTTATCCCGTTCATTGAAAAGATGTATATGGCTAAAGACAAATGAATGCTGCATCGCTAGAAAGGAAGAACTTATGGCATTACTGATTACAGCAGATGATAGTATACGCAAGCTATCCCCTCAGGACCTTGAAGGTAGCCGTAATAATGACGGTGCATTCTCGCTTGCAGATATGCAACAAATGGTAGGCGGTTACATTCAGGCTGTAATGCTCAATCCTGTTATTGTACATGATGGCATTCGTTACAGCTGGTTGGTCATTAATGAAGAAGGAAAGCTTCTGTCCTTACCAGGAAACAACAATGCGACACTCATAGCGAAAAGTGCTATCAGGCCTGATGACTATATAGTAGGCAATGCGTTGATGCTTGAAGAAAGCGAGTTTCAGTAATATCGAAGTTTTAAAATATTTATGTGGTGCACTGAGTTTGAGTTTTTAGTTTAGCCTGTCAATGACAGGCTTTTTTTTCAAAGAAAAATACCGGAACCGGGCTAAAAGTGAAGTGCAATCAGGTAGAGGAAAGTTACTTTTTTGATTTTCCGCAGCAGAGATGGAGTGCCAAGGTATCAGGCTTAACATCAACCATTGCCAATAAACATTCTTTATGCCCGTATGTGCTACCCCCTGATTTATCGATATATACGACTCCATTTTCTTTCAACCTTTCCCTTCCATAGCGGGCTGCATACGACTCGGACATATTTTCCGAGCAAATCTCGCAAGGCCCTAGGTAGTCACTACTCCGGCCTGTCGTCCTAATGACTTTTACCATCCGACCTGTAGGTACGTTAGAAATCATTTAAATAAGCCTCCAGCAAAATCCAAATTGAAGATTAAACGTTCCCCGTAAAAAAATTGTAAAGTAAAAAAACTAAAACACTAAACCCAAAAATATAGATCGTGATGATAAAGATTCTGGCGGAAATGGTTGGCGTCATTCTTGCGTTAAATGCACTGATGAATAGTGCGATTGCCGCAATGATTTTTATAATATACTCAGGGATAACATTGTTTTCACCTAAAATCTCGTATACCTGTGAGCTTAACAGGCAAAAAGAAAGAATAACAAGCGGACTCAACCATTTAAGGTTGCGAATTAAATACCAATCCTCTTTGCTGTTTTTCATACTCATTCATACCCTCTAAATTTAATTATCGACCAGATTCTAATTTCACATTACTTTTTTAGCTTAGATAGTACTTTTTTGAACGGGGTGTACTTATATGCGATCAATGTCATCACTGAAATCATACCAATAGACAGAATAAAAAGATTGAAACAATTTAAATAAAACTCAAGCCGAATGCTCAATTTTCTCAAGTCTTCAAGTTGCTTGAGTTCGTTACTGACATCATTCATTTCCTGATTACCTGCTAATGTCATCGAACGAAAGAGCGCATTTTTATCAATGGCGACAAGAGTCTCTTGAGCTTCTTTTGCGATATCAGAAGCCATCAAATCAACAATCTCACTCTTTGTTAATGTTAACTTATTGAGTTCCGCACCAACATTCGAAATATCCGCTTCGTTGTCTTTGCTTTCAATAATAGTAATCAGATGCTTAATGTTCGAATTAAGCTCTTCAATGTCACCTTGTTTAACTGTGTTCATCAACATCAGGGACATTTTATTTGACAGTTCGTCCAGTTCTTGATGAAGTGCGTTTTCCTCTGAAATCTTCACAGAGGTAGGGCCTCGTTCATTCATCAGATCGGTAATGTGATTCAACTCTCGTGAATCATTAGAGCAAAATGTATCTATGGGTGGCTCATCAAAACCTCTGGCAAAGCTACCAGAACTCATGAATACCGTCAGCAGAAGGGCTGGCAGTAGGGCACGGGGCAAGTTTGAAAATTTGGGGGTTTTCATAATAGCTTCCTGAACTTTTTGGATCGTAGTCTCTCTATCGTAAAGGTCAATGCTGTGGATTTTCTGTCTTTACTGACCATAAAAAAGGATTTAGCTTTTTTTTTTTGCAAAGTCAGTCTTGCGTATGCCCGCAACAGATAGGTGCTGATAGAATCAGCACCTCATCATCCGTTCCATTTTTTCCATTTGAGCTAAGTCAGCCAACTCACGACGATCGCGGCGTTCTAAGACCAGAGCTTTTTTTTCACTGAAAGTCAGGGCACTGATGATGGGGACCTTAATTTTCCCACTGCCTTTACAGCTGCTGCAGGCAACATCATATGCACCGTTGAGGATCCTGTGCCGTTCCTCTGGCTCCATATCGTAAAGTTCAGAGCTGGTAAAACCATCCGAAAACGCCGGGTTGTCCATGGTACCGTGGCCTTCACAGTGAGGACAAATTGCCCAATAATACTTACCCATTTATGGCTCCCTTAATCAGCTGTTACACCATTCATCGTAAGTTTTTAGTGGTTTTCCGGTAGTGACGTCAATACCGTTACCATTATCTGCACAGGCAAGGTAAATCTGGTATTCACTGTCGTTATCACCACGAGAGCGGGTTTGCCAGTTTTCATTTTGTTGAAGTTTCATGACCACCTCTTTTTGAGTTATTAGTGTTATCCTACTCCATTTAACTCGCCCATCAACCCCCTAACATCTAGAATTATATTTAATAAAATATAGCTCCATAATAAAACCACTCATGTTCTTTCCTTTTTCTATAAAAGAAATGTTGCTTGCTATTTCAGTTAAAGATAATAAAAACTCTCACTGAGAGGAAGTCATATCATAATACTGTCCATAGGTTAATTTTTTAAACTCAGGGGGGATAGATACTTCGTTTCTGAATCTGTCTTCTCTATTCGGAATACAAAATACCAGAACATCATTTCTTTCACGGAGCATACCGCAATTTGTTGTCAGCATGGCTGTGGCATGCTTGTGGAAGGAGGATGGACCTCCTTGTGCTGTACGCATCACGCCATAGTGGTTAATGATGTAAGATGCCCAACAAGGGTAAGAACCGAGGCTTTCATTTGCTGATTTAATGACTGAATCCAGTTTTTTATTGTACTCACGACCTTCCTTTGTGTTGCCTTTGCCACGTACAATTACTACCGGTTTATTATTGAATATAGACCGTTCTTTTATCGTGATGGGGCACGGAAACGTAAAATCGGCATCCCAGGCAAAGGCGCGCAATTTATCCCCTTTATCCCCCAAACCGCTTGAATTAATGAATGCAATTGCCCCGACTAACTTGCAGGCGTCATCAAGCACCCTGGAACGTTGTTCGCCGAGTGCATAATAGGATTCAATTAACTCCTTAACCTTTGGCCCTTCAACAAGGTAATAATCATAATACTTAGCCTGGTCCGACATAGTGGTCTCTCTCGTGTTGTTGATAGTTGCTGCAATCAAAGAAAGTTACTTTTCTGAGACAGAAAGCCCAAGAACTTCTTTCATCTGTTTCTGTGTCCATATCGTTTTGGTAATGGTCAGTTCTACATCACCGCGATAGGCCGTACCATCAGGCAAGATCACCAGGCTAATTAGTTTTTTACCTGGTTTAGAAATTTCAAACCGGTCTTCACTTCTGTTTACGGTATAACCCTTTAACAGAGCCTCCTGTACGATTTTTTCTATTCCTTTCTTCGCCATAGCCCCCCCCGGGTTTTAAAGCGTAGCAATCAGGGTTTATGATCAAATATCAAGGACTACATCGCCACAGGGACGGCAGCAGCATGGAAGAATTTCATCCGCACCCACGTAAGCCAGGGGGACGCAGTCGTAAGTGACTTCTCCTGATTTTTTCTTGAGCCTGCATGCACCACAAAAACCTGAACGGCATTGTGATTCAACAGGAACCCCCGCCGACTCAAGTTGCTCCAGGATAGAGTTTGCACTATTTTCTGAGGTTATAAGCATTTTGCTTTTTTCAGTAAAGATAGTCTGACAATTGATACAACCTGACATAAGCCGCCCCCTTTATCTTTATCATATTATATCATTTCACCAAGCCACCATAACCCCCTAATTATGCGATGAGTGAAAAATCACCTCGGAAAAGTATTATCATCATAAACATTCAGAAATTATGAAGTCAGAACCAGCCCTGTTGGAAAATCATCAATCATAAATGGCGGATGTTTATGGTAATTAATTTATGAATTTTCACGATCAAACTAAAAATGACCCCTTGATGCAGCGTTTTAATATGCAATCATGTTTTCAACAAAGGAGAAAATATGATTCATTCATTTGAAGAAAAGAACCTTGAGAAGTTATTTAAAAGCGGGAAATCGCAGTCAGGTCTTCCAACGGATATAACTAACAGTCTGAAAAGGGCGCTTGAGGAGCTGCATAATGCGGCAAGCGAAGCTGACCTGATACGCCTGAAGAGCCGCAACTATGAAAAAATCCATCATACCCGGCTGCGTGAACGTGAAAGGGCAGGCGAAATGTCGTCTATCCGGGTTTCATCAAAATACCGCCTGCTCTTTACCTGGGGTGATGGTGGCGCAAGCCGGGTCAAGCTTACCGCTCATGCCCATGCGTAAGGAGTTATGATGAAACAGCCAGAAACGGAAAGTACTCTGGACGAGGTACGGGCGATCGAACTGTTCAAGTCTCTTGGTCGGGAATGCGTACAAACCCGTCTTGATAGCCTTTCGGCTATAGCGATATCACGCTGGGAGGATGCAAAGCCGTTGCCGCCTGATTATTCGGGTACTCCGATCGATTTTCTCACGGATGAGGAGCGCGGAGAAAGGCATCTTATGTTGATAGGACAGATGCTCTGCATAGATGAAAGAGCAGAAGCCCGGGTACGGATCAAACAACGTATAGCCAATCGTCAGATGAGACGCCACCAGCTTTGTGCTGACTGACATTAATCATAGAACGGTCATTAGATTAAAATGTTAGAGAAAATTTACTACCTCGCCCTTATTCTGATTGCGTTTTTTATTACCTGTGGGTTTGTTTTAGCATGGTGCAGACGTAGTCCACTCGCTCTGACTTTAACAGTCAGCGCCCTGGTTATTTGTCTGGCTTTCCATTCCCTTGAAACCTCTGTAGCGGTTGGAATTGAGGAAGTATCGTCCGGCTCCAGGGACTTTACTCAGTGTACGTTCATTGACCAGCAAGGACCCGAAGTAAGCGGCCTTGGTTATCCCATCGTCGTTCTGATGTGTGATGACGGGCAACATGTTATCGACGCCAGGATTTATAGCCAGCAGCTGACGCACTATCAAGTGTGCAGCACTTCAGAAAATGAGGGGACTTTCTGCCCTTAACAGTCAGAGAAAGTAACTTTCAAAATATAAATTGTCTGTAACGGCGTTTAATGGTGCCAAACGGGAAAAGCTCATTTTGAATCTGATAGTCTCGCCACTGGATAGAAAATTCAGTGATAGTTAACACTCAAAATTACATAGAGAAAAATCATGGCTTATGAACACAGCAAGTCCCCTCAGAATAATGATGCAGGTAAGAATGAGAAGGGTTGTGATAAAAAAGACCAGGGCAAAGAGTGCAGCATTTTGGCTCCTACGCCGGGAGTAAATAAGATTTTCCTCGACCAGCTTCGTGGTGGGCCTATGGACAAAGCATCGGTGAACTATGAATACCTCTCACCTGATCCTGCTGAAACTGCACAACGTCTTGCTTTAGCTCATTATGTTTCTTCAGGCCTGGACAGGAAGGTCTCTTTCAAACCTCTCAATCTGATTCATATTATGATGGACTATAATTTGGACGCGGATAAAGTTGCGGTGATCGCGGGTGTCGATTCTGCTGATGTCGAATCATGGTTTCACACCGGCCTTGCCCGCGAATCGGACTTATATAACATCGCTAGTGCTATTGGTGTGTCAACGGAATGGATACGCGGCTTTGTATCCGGAGAAGAGGATTCGTTGAAGGCTAATTGTGACGGTCTGGCTAAAGAACTGCAGAAGCTTCCAGATGAAGAAATCACTACTCTGGAAAGAAGCTTCAGGCTCAAGCTTGAACAATGTCAGGCGCTGGATACTCTCATCGAGCTTAATGAACCGCAAGAGAACCGGGAACAATCGCCTGATACGGTTAATCCATTCGATAAGACTGATTCAGAGCTTCTGATCTCGATCTACCGGTCTATGGACGAACCTGAGAGACAAAATCTGTATCGTATCGTCTGTTTACGCAGTAAAGAGCTCAATGCGTTACTGGAGCATCACAGTCAAAATATTTTACCTAATTATTGAATCTGTATGGTTGATGAGCTGGGCATTCGGTTTCATAGGGTGTTCAGTTTCACTCCCCTAAATGGTTTCAACTATTAAAAACACCATAAAGATTGAATGGGTTTATATATAACAGCGAAACAAATCTACACCTGGCAATGCCATTTTTAATACGATAATATACTCATGCTACTTATTGTTTTTATGGTGATGTACTTATTTAACTCGAAAATAAATGTTCAAGGATTAATTATGGCAATCTCAGACATCAGCAAAGCCGTTTCAGTCAAGGACCAGGACGTTTTCCTCGTTGAAGTTGTAGATGGCAAACCAGTTGTAAAACAAATTACTGAGGATTTTGTAATTATCAGTTCAGGAGATATTCCCTCTAACCGGGAAGAGTTCATGCATTTCAATGAGAAATACTTGGCTCCAAATGGGGTCGGTATCGATATAAACTCACTTTCTGACGACAAAATCGAGAAGTATATAAACGTATTAAAAGAATCCTTATCTAAGGATATGGCGTCTGAGATTACGACTGACTACTCTGGCCCCGCATTCAATTCACTTAATTAAACTACGGCACCAGCAATCAGGGGGGGCGATATGCCATCAGAAAACAGCGTAAAAATCACCTTCACTTTTAACGGTATGGCTCCTCAAAATTGGAAATCTGCTTTAAACAGTCAGAAGAAGGATTCGTGGATTGATCCGCAATCCAGTGGCAGTAAGGTACTTCAAGAAATCCTCCGCAATTCCGGTACCTCGGAAGACCGTACCTGTGGTTACGATGTTCTGTCGTTTTCGTTTCCCTCTCAGCGTGATATTTTGTCGCAACTCCTTGGTCTCTATGCTGTTGCAGACGCCATGGTCCTTCTCATGGCTGCGACGCCTCTTTGTCGCAACGTGTATACCGTTGTAGTCACCACCCACCAGCTGCTTTCAGACGGGAGCTCTATTCTCTCAGAACAAAAAGCCGTACGCAGCCTGTACTTCATGACACAAAACGGCATTTGTATTCAGTCCGACTTTTCAGTGGATCTGGATACTGACAAGTTACCGGGTGCCCGGTTTTTTTCCAGCGGAGATGACCTGGAACAGGCAGGCTTGCAGTACTGGGGGGAGAATGGAGGGGATGCCTGGAGAGCCATTGTTACAACCATGCATGGAAATAAAATGCTCCTCAATGGGGCCGGACAGATACTTGAACTTGGGGATACACCGGAAGAGCGAATTAACGCTGTCAGCAATTAAATTCATTTAAAGGGCGACGTTTATGAACACAACTTTTCTGGGTCAGAGAGAGTTTATCAAGCATGGATGTTTTTTATTCCTGTTATCTGACGAAAGCTGTTTTGCTGTTAATAATATTGAATGGGCGGAAAAAATCTTATCCAGTGATAATGTTAAATTTCAAAATGGTCGGATGTCTCATGAAGTCGCCCGCGAAGTTATGGAAGAATCTCAAGATGTTTTATTAAACTTTTTGAGTCTGACATTACCGCAAATTTCCACCCGATAATTTATCTACTGGAATCGAAAGAGACTATCGGGCCCCCTGAATTCAGGAGGGGCTCGTAACCATAACCAGAGCTCCTTCAGTCAATACAATCAGAAGTAAATAGTTTTATCAAAATATGAATGCAAACCAACCATAAACAGTTAATGTTTATGTTGGTGTCATCAACAACACACAATAAATTTTCCTTTTTTATAATCTACCCCTGGCGTACAGATCTAAATGTGAGATAATGGGTTTGTGAAATTTACCGGAGTCTTTTATGTCACGTCTGAACATGGATTTAATCGAAGCTATTTATTCTGAATCTGACCGCGAACTCACTAATGATGAGTTGTATCGGGAGGTTCAGTCTCGCCTTGCTATTTCAGATGATGCGTTCAATACAAAAGAAAAATTCGGTACGGCGGGTGTTGCCCATAATAAAATTAAACACCGTATTCGCTGGTTTCAACAAACACTAAAATCCATGAACGTCATCGAACGTTTAAGCTCTGGCCGTTCTCTATGGCGTCACTGCAGGAAAAACAAATCCGGACTTTCCGAAGCGCGGGAAGGGGCACGTCTAGTGGCATTCAGTACGGACCTTGGGGTAGCTATTTTTGGTAACTCTACGATGGCTCTACCAGGAAATACAGAACCGGTTCATCTTTGCCTGACGTCTCCGCCATATCCGCTAAGAAAGCAGCGTGATTATGCCGCCGCCTTCAAAACCGACAGTGACTATATTGATTTCATCGTAGACGCTATTCGCCCGATTGCACGCCAGCTGGTCGACGGTGGTTCTCTCGTACTGAATATCGGTCAGGACATTTTTAATCCGGGTCAGCCTTCACGTTCTCTCTATCCGGAGCGACTGTTACTGTCTTTGTGCGAGAAGCTTGACCTCTACCTTATGGACCGGTTGCCATGGGTCAATATGAGTAAGGCACCTTCGCCGACATATTGGGCTTGCCGCAAAAAAATCCACCTGCTGGCAGGCCATGAAATGATTTTCTGGCTGACCAATAATCCTGATGCTGTCCGCTCCTGCAACCAGCGTGTGTTGCAGCCCCATACTGAGAGGCATAGCGCATTGATCGCCCAGGGCGGAGAGATGCGTACGGCCATGTACGGTGACGGTGCTCATACCCTGAAACCCGGGGCCTTTTCTCACAACACAAACGGGGCTATCCCTAAAAATGTGATTATCAGAGGGCATGCATGTGCAGACACTCGCCGGTTTCATCAGGAGGCTAAGCGCTTAGGGCTGCCGGCACATGGGGCAATGTTCCCGACGGCCATCCCTGACTTTTTCATTCGGTTCCTGACAGACGAAAACGAACTTGTCGTTGATCCTTTCGCCGGGTCTCTCAAAACAGGCCTTGCCGCCGAACGGCTCAACCGCAGGTGGATGTGTTTTGATAGTATTCTCGAATGGTTACGAATTTCGTCCACCGGTTTTTTCTCAGAATTTCCGGGATTTGAGATGAACCCGATTATTGATAACGGTGAGTTATTCGCGTAGCGGCCGTTTTAGGTAAAAAACTCATTATTCATTCTGCCTGTAGCGGAGTGAACAATCACAGGAGATGGCTTTATGCCTGACATTATCCCACACGAACAGCAACCAGAGCGCCTTCAGAAATTCCATTCTCTCCAGGGTGGACAATACTGGCGTGCTAAGCACGCTATTCCTGAAGAACGTATTGAACAGGATGAAGTGCTACTGATTGAGTCGCTCCGCTGGGTCGATAATGCTCTGCACACTGTGATCCTCCGCACCCACCCATCAAAATTCAATAAGGACTTTGTTTACAAATATACCGATGCAGCTGGTCGCAGCTGCAGCACAGCAAAATCGTTCAAAGAGCATCGCTTTCTGTTCAACGACTTTCTGGACAAGTTTGAATTTGCAGATGACGGACAGGATATCCGTAGCCACGAACTTATGGCTGCTCAGAACCGTGTGAGCCAGCTTACTCAGCAAATGACCGAAACCATGGCTGATCCTGATGCTCTGCGAACTGAATTACTCTCGCGCGTAGAAGCTAAGAAGGCTAGTTCATCAGCTGCAGGTAATGATAAAAAACAGCTGCCCATGCTTACGCGTCACTCGCCGTCTACCGAAATAACCTCTCTTGGCTCCGCTCTGTCATCTGGTATCGACGAAACAAAGATAGCGCAGCTGCAGCAGGTCGTAGAGTTCAGACATGAAATCGCACAGGCTCAAATCGACTGGATTAAAGAAAAAAATTCTGCGATTTCGAGGGCGGTTCAGGCTATCACACCCTATCTGGAAGAATCAGCAGCAGCTCAACTTGCTGTCGCGGAAGAAAGCCGGGAAACGCTTAACAAGCTGATGGATGGTATTAAATCCCTCGACCTCTACATCGGAAAAGATGTTGTCGTGAACACTATCAAAGAAGGCGATTCGGCACCGGCACACGTTCCGTTAACCTTTGTTCAACGTAAGCTGGTGGTCGATGAAGAAACGGCGGTTTACCTCGATATCGGAGAATGGTTCGATTTTGAAAAACTACCACTGTTTTTCAAAGCACTGAATGACCATCCTGGCTTGGTAGAGCAGATATTCCCGTCTGAGCGGTGTGTCGTGTGTATGACAACCACCCGCCGCTATATTGATTATCAGGACCGGTGGGCTAACTGGGAGATGAATGCCAGAAACCAGACCGTTTTCCTTATGGTCCGGGACGGAGAAAGACTGTTCCAGGTATACTCCGGTGTAGAATCTCACCTCGGCGCCCATACGCTTTTCCCGACAACTGATGAACAGGGGAATATTTTTCGCGGTGCTGATGGTGCACAGGTTACCTTCAATGACGTGTCCTATACGGACCGCCTGAAAACGCATGAGATGGTTGCTCTGCACTATTATCGGTTCCTCATCCTCTGCTGTGGTCTTGACCACCGGCTCAAGCTGTTTGGTGAGTTCTACGACCCGCAGGATCGCTTTAGTTTTGTTTCTATGGACTTCCAGGAAAAGTATTGTCGCTTTATTCATGACCATGACGGTACCGGGTTACTGGACGATCCTGACGCAAAAGTCCGTCCTTCTATTGAAGAATACATAAGTGAAGCCAACAGCCATTTGCGGCCTGGTTCAAGGGTGTTTTGCGAATGGAGAACTGTTTGTAACCCTAAAACCGCGCCGAGTGCTACGAAACCTGACACTGGCTCCAGTTATCGGGGCTCCTATTATTTTACGGCCGATTTTATCAATGATGAGGGAATGGCGGTGGCCTATACCCGAAACAATGAGATCTGCGTGGATGTACCGGTCAAAAAGGATATCTACCGGCGTAAACGGCCTAATGATGTGCGCGAGTTTAATGCGAAAGTGTCACTCACGAATTTCAAACGTGATGTGTGGGAAGATTCCAGCAGTGTGGGATACCTCTGTCTTGATGCGGTAAAAGCAGACGACCTCGACTATTACATTCACAGCCGACCAAGCCGTAAAGGTTTCATGTACTTCATAAAGCTATTCAAGCGTCTCTCTGCCGTTCTTCGAAAGGAAGAAGAACATGAGCAGCCATATCGACAAAAGCTCCTCAGAGCGCTGGTGGATGGCAACATAGGGACGAAAGCAAACCGTGCGGAGATCGTCGATAAGACAATCATCAACTGGCGGGCAGATAGAAAAGGCCAACCACTTAGCGAAGGCATTGAAAACGAGAAAAGCTGGAAAGAAATACTTGGCATGATGGACCTGATCGCATGGCGTGGTTTGAGCCATAAAGAGGCCGCCGTGGAGATGGCCATTTCTCGTGGGAGCCTGCCATTACGTCTGGTTGTTACCACTAATTCCCGGCTGGCGTTGTATGTTACCCCTACTGACGAGGAACGAGATGACCGCCTGGAAACCCATAAATGGGTTATATTGCTGACCTTTAAATTGTCACTAAAGGGGCTAAAACTCGATTCTTCCAGACCTGTATTGCTAAGCAAAAATAGCGTATGTGAAACCACACTCTACCAATGGCCGGAGGCCAGCGAGTGGAAAGGGTTGAAATCGGCTTTCGGCAGTTTCGAAGAGAAACAAAGAGCCTTTGAATTTATTGAAACGGGTAAAGAGGATCTGCAAAAGCTGTCTCCGGCTAATCCCGTAGAATTTGAGGCTGGAGTGCGTGAATGGATGATGGCTTACTGCGAAATGAATGATTACCGCAAAACCGGAGGCCAGGTGCAACAGCCCACTTTAATGATACCTGTTGGCATCTACATCGATCGCGGAGTCTGGCAGTACGTATACGTAACCACAGGAAATGAGGCTGTGGGGTATTTTTACCACAATGCCAGCGATTCCTTAAAAAAGGAACTTTTCCATGAGTACGTCTCGCGCTTTGCTCAAAAGGAAGGCAAACGGGAAAGGATTGAAAAACAGGGTAACCGACTGGCATTGGGCATGTCGCAGAAAACTCCAGATGTCGGCATGTTTAGCGCTGACCGTAAGCTTAGTATGGATAACGTTGAATACGGTTCTATTTCGTTCAGTGCCTACAGCCAACTCCGGATGTTAGAAAACCGACTCTTTTTTGTTATCTCGGAAGCTGAACGCGGACTACACCGCAATATATATATTGCCGATAATCTCAAAGACGATAACGACGAGTTTATCATCGATAAACTACTGGGCTCGTCTCACCAACAGGAGCAGGAAGCTGTTGATGTATTCGAAGTAAAACTGCCCAAGTCTCTGTCAGAAGGCCCACTCCCGGTGCTGAAATGTGATGGGGAAATATATCGAATTCACCACTGGTTCGATATCTGTCCACAAGGGTCGGACGGAACCATTTCATTGAGCAATATCGAAGCGCCGGTACATACGGTCACCAGGCACAGTTTTGATAATAAAGAGTTGGCAATGATGTTTATCCTTAAGGAGGACAGTTCCGTAAGGAAACATACGTCCGGTGATAAATTCAAACCGCCAGCAGGAATTAACGAAAGGTGGTATTAGGGGGGCTTAATGTTTAGCCAGTTCTTTGTTTTAACCAGTATTGTTGTGTGGATTATGCCGGTGATGACCATCGCCGGAGCAATTTTCCGTAAGGACCTGTTAAACCGGAAAGAATGGACATTTCTCGTATTCTTTAGCGTTATCGCTGCATCGTACGTGTCTTATTCCAGCTGGCAGGACAGAAACATGGGCCTGGTACCAATAGGGAAAGAATATTTATCTTGCAAGTTAAAATCGCGTAATGAGCCAGACCTCACAAGTTTCAGTTTCAGGACCGTGACACTTGATTGTGGCGGAGAAGAAAAAATGGCTAAAGAGGAATTGTATGATGCAGCCGTAAAAGCCGCCACGAAATACGGTTACGAGTAAATCATCAAGATCCACTTTTCTCCATTTTAACCCCCTGCAATTTAAATTTCGTTCAATCCACCAGCACAGGCCCACGGTCCCCGGTTTGCCGGGTACCGGGACCTGTGCCGTGAGACCACTTTAGCCGGGTCACATCACTTCAAAGGGAAGCTATCGCCGCCTCAGTCACCCGGTCACAAAATTTTTACAGGCATTCAGCCTGCAAAAATTTTGAGCTGCGGCTTCCTTCATCGCCCTTTTTTGTTCTGTTTTCCCCGTCTGCGTTTGTCTCACGGCACAGGTCAAGCCGCACACTATCCTTAACTGCTGGAGAATCCGCAATGAACGCTTTTAACAATCTGTTTAACCGTCACTGTCAAAACACTCTGCTGGGTCATGGTTGGCCTGCCGATCTGGAACTGGACTATTCATTACGTTACTGCCAGGGAGATGGAGTGGCATTTTACGGTGTGCTGCATGACAAAGAAATTTTGACCTTACTGTCTGGTCTGCTGAAAGATAACCACATCTCTGAAAAACTAGCAGAAGAGGTTGCCGAAGTAATAAAAGGCAGTGGCACTACACTCATCCTTGAGCGCAACGGTTATGGCTACCGATATTCGCATGCCAATACAATTCGGACCCTGTTAGAAAATTACCCTGACAACATCGAATATGAAGTCCGCTTTAATGACGTTCTGGAGAGCATAAGGGAAAGTATTGAGCAGATTTGTAACACGCTTGAAAACGACGGTTATAAAATTCATGAAAGCATGACTCCAGCCTATGAAGGCGAGCTTGTTATGTCACGAGCAACAGCCAATTTCGAAATCATTGTCACCGAAAGCGAAGAGGAGTTCTGGGACACGTCTGATACTTGGGATGATGAATATAAAGATTCGTGTATAGCGGATATTCTTAACGGAAAATGTGTACTGAAGAACCTCGAAATCATAGTGAGAGGGAAATCTACAGGAAAAGTTTACGGGCAACATTATGCCGAACTGGTCCACATTTACGAAAATAGTCCGGTGCGGAACTGGTTTGACCGGGAATGGTTAAGGGTAGCGTTTGAAGAAGCGCGTGGAAATATTGAAGATGCACGTAGTGAACTGAAAAACATCAGGTCATAATTTGTATTCAGGGAGGTGCGCCTATATATGATGTCGCACCTTATTTTAAATATTTCCAAACGAAGAACAAAAATACCTGTCACATTCAGAAAGGAAAATCATTATAGCACTATCCAGTAATTCATAAGGAATTATGGCGTAGAGAATATCCGATGTTTACTGGCTTAAATTTCGCTGAAAAAAATACGGCTGTTAAGTAGATACAGGTATCGGAATGCCCAGAACTTCCGTCATTTCGGCCCCGGTAGGGCAGTGGAACAGCGAAAGGTGATTGCCGCGCTTCGCCTTTCCAACCGGTGACAGCGAACGAAGAAATATCTATTCGTCCCCTATGGACGGTTCCGGTTAACGTCCTCAAAATGGTCAATGTCTCTAGGCTTTCAGGGATCCGCTTGGCCCGCTAATCCAACATTTCGCAGATCCTTTCCGGATCAAACAAGATCTAACCTTTCAGCAAGCCAATCCGTCAGTCAATTAGCCCCTCAGAAGCCCGTAAACGCTCTCTGGACACATTTATCAGAAAAAAGGTATCTACCTACGTAAAAATTTTACGATTAATCCTGTGGCGTTTCAGGGGCATTTTGTCCTAGAGGCGATTATTTTCACCGTTAGCTGTTCTAAAATTCTACCACCAGCATTGCCCGGCAGAGATACAACAGCCATTGTCATTTTATTTATCATATTAATAAATAACAGTTTTTAAAACAAAATGACAGCGCTCGTACGTTGTCTTTTTCCGCTTGTTTGCCGTTGTTTATCCCGATCTGGAATCCAGCTTCGGGAGGTGCAGGGGGTGAATACCCGGAAAGGAGCTATTTTGCTGGTTTTGCGAGCAACCTGGAGGGTCAAGACACTTATCACCGTTATCCACAGGGTATAACCAATAATAGATCCCAATATGATCCAAGATCTAACCCAAATAAAACCTAAAGGATCCCCGCTCCTTCATCCCATTGATTATATGAGAAAAATCGTCACTTTTTTACATCGTTCGTACGGGATTTTGACACCGTTCGTACGTGATTTTGTCATTGGTAGGTTGAAATTAGTCATCGTTTGTATGTATTTTTAACATCGTTGATATGATATTAGGTACTCGTTCGTACGTTTGCACAAGGATAGCCTGTGAAGAAAGTAAACCAAGAAATATCTAAAGATATCAGTGGGAAGGGTGATTTTTCTTTTGAAGTGACAGGACAAACAGGCAAAGTTACTCACTTCGCACCTGGGAACACAGGCACTGTCCAACCCGTTGCGCTGCTAAGACTAGGGGTATTTGTCCCGACTCCCTTGGCTACTGGCAAAACACGTTCCATTGATAAAGTCGTGACTATGGACGTGTCAAACGAGCTCCAGCATATGGAGGTCGCTTCCAGTGAAGGGTACAAGGAGATCTCCCTATCTAGCCCCCGGCTGGATATGAACACCGATTTTCGAGTCTGGCTGGGAATTGTCAGGACGATTCACGATTTTAACGATGTCTCAGTTTCGGGAAGAATAAAATTACCATTCTCAACGTTCCTCAAAAACTGTGGATTTGACCCGGCACGATCGAATAAGCACATGAAAGCGCGTATCGACGCCTCGATGGTTAAGCTAAGAATGGTGACCTTTCAGTTCAGAAACGAAGATTCCACGCTTACTACCGGCCTGATAAACTGGGCACGATATAACATCAAAACAAATGAGATCGAGATAGAAGGTGACCCCCGTATCAAAGAGCTTTACGCGATTGATTATAAGGTTTTTTTGCGGCTTAAGGCACTGGACAGCTTACAACGAAAAGAGTCTGCACAGGCGTTGTATACCTATCTGGCGAGCTTGCCGAAGAACCCGGCTCCAATCAGCATGAAACGATTCCGAGACCGACTGCGGTTAACTTCCCGCGTCTCCGCTCAGAATGAAATTATACGGCGCTCACTTCATGAGCTACATGAGATAGGTTATCTGCAATACCATGAAGAGAAGGTCGGTAGAAACATCAAATTTCATATCCTAAAAAGAAGCCCATCTCTCGGTGCGAAAAAGGAACCTATTCTGGCACCCGCACAAAATGACCCGATCCTGGATGACCCGTTGCTTGAAAAACTGAAAATGATGAAAGCAGCTGGTTTTACCGGCGAAGAGATTGCTGCAGTTCTTGTTTCCATCGATAAGATGAAAAAGATAAACGGCAAGAATAATGATGAAGAGGCTGAAGACGCGGATTTTAGCGAGGAGTGAGACTGCTCAACTAACATAGGGAGACTTGGATTTCTGAAACTACACGGGAAGCGCTTCCCTACCGTTCAGGGATGCCATGAGACTCGTTCATTTTCTGATTGCCTTCCTTCGGACGCAAAAAAACCTGGGGCATACCCCATCTAACTATCAAAACGTCATCGTTCGTACGTTCAAGGTTTCCGGATGCGTGTATCCGAACCTATTGTCATCGTTCGTACGTTAACGTACTTTGCTCGTCAAAAATACTCCCGACAAAAAGGCAAATGCCAGGAACGTTCTGGAAGAAAACAGTTTGTATGAATTGATGATTAAATTAATAAAAATCAATTGGATATATTGTCGCGAGCTACATATACACCTTCCCTTCACTCATACTGTCTTCTAAAGACAGTTTCCGCTATCACTAGCGCAACGCAAAAAGTCATCGTTCGTACGTATGAGCGATGACAAAATGGATCAGAATCATTGTTCTACTGAACAGAAAATCTGATAACAGATGTGTGCGGAACTAGTCTCCGGCCTAAACCCTTAACATTCAGCGTTATTTAATTGGTATTGATACTCGTACGGCGGTACTCCCTTACTCAAAAGTAACTTTTCATACTTGCCCGATGCGTTGTCCTGTTAAAAACGCATCAGAGTTTTCCAGACAGCGCGCTTTAGAGATTCAATCTTCCACCACTTAACTGGGACTAAAAGTTACTTTTGGCGATAAGCCCTGTTAGAGCAGCTGATCCCATTTCGTCGTGCATCCGGACGAACATATAAATGAGAGATAGGACTGAGCAAGGCATCGAATCCCATAAATGAGTCTTCACTTGTACGTCTGGCTTATCCTAGCCTCAATTGATCACTCAAGGCTTATCACAATCAAAAGTAACTTTTTTAAACTAACCCACCAGCTGTAGCACCGGAATGTCGTTGCTCATCACAGGTTGAACAATTTTACAATGTGCTGAAATAATTTTTCGGAACTATGGGACTTTTTTGGAAGGATATCGGAAATAAACTCATTAGATATCAATACTGTATAAATAAACAGTGCGCGGATGATGCAATAATCGATCTTCAAACTTTCAGTGAGGAAAAGAAATAACTTAAACAGTCCGTTACTGCCAGGACGTCAGGGAAATTCTTTTAGATGGATGGTTATAATGAGTATTATTTAGATAGTTTAACTTCCGGGCGAGGTAACAAAATGAATAACATGAAACATTTACCACTCAAAGACACCCTTGTTGTGGGTATTCCCGCATTGCTGTTTATGGCGTTGCTTTACTCACTTAAAAGCAACTTTCCAGAGGTAGTCGAGCTTATAGGTACTTTAGTCGTTTTTATCATAACACCAGCCCTAGTTGCTCTGTTGGCAATAATAAGACGGGGAGTTTTCATGTTCTTTGCCGGAGCTCTCGTTACACAGGTGCTTACCGCTTGTCTGGTTTATCTTGTTTCTACCCGGGACATTAGCGAATCACTGGGCCTTGGAGCGTGTGCAATCGTGATTTACGTAATTGGTCTGTCGAAATTTGAAGATATCAACTCATAGGTAAAATAGGCAAATAAGCATAACTCAGCACATTAGTGCTGGCGGGTTTTACTTCCATCAGCACAATTTCATCTCAACATTGTAGCTTCAGTCTCTTCATTCTTTTTATTCTAAAATCACTGAATGTTTATGAAACTAAAAGGATTTTTATTTCTAAATATTAACTTTGGGGGTTTACACAGCGTTTAAATCTGTATAATTGTTCCTGTTGATTAGGAAGTAAAAGAAGGTGTAGAACGCTTATGGGGGGGAGAGGAAGCTGTCGGAGAACACGTAGCCTGCGTTGCGTACCTTGCTACGAAAAGAACTGGCACCGGGCCAGAGCAGGGCTCGATTATACTGGTTGGGAAGACGTCTCGGTCGAGGAAGCCAAAGGAACCGGCTATGTCTGTCGATGCAGGCAATGTGGACATGAATACATATCTTACTCATCTGCTGCGCGTCGTGTGCATCAATACCTGATGAGAAGGAAAACAGGCATACCTGACATTCAGGGAAAATAAATTTTCTACAAAGGGTAATTCATCTACATAACTAAGAAATTTATTTGTGCTCCAGGATACAATTTTGTTGTATTCAGGTCTTGCACGGATGTTATGAACAAACTATGTGCCGGTCACAAGATTATATGTCCTTATATAATTAATAAGGAATTATATCGGAGCAGCGAAGGTATATGATCCCTACTATTGAACCATTTCTGTATGGAAGGAATATTTCTGATATTTCGGAAAAACATTTCGCGCCCTGGTTTTGCCCTAATGATGAATACCCAGTTCTGGTGCTGGCCTCAACGATCACTGTCCCTGATTCACCCTCACAGGACTGGTTTCTCGGGGAAGAACAATGTGGAGGGTACAGTTGTAACCAGTTCCAGGCTGCGGTGTTACCGCTAAAAATACTCCCAGAAAAAATTGTGCTACTGGAGCAGGTTGCAGGCGAAGTATTTTGTCCAAAATCTCTCGACTATTTTAACTTTGATAGCGATGAGGTTCGACAATGTATCCGTCGGGATTACCAGTCATTTGTTATGTCTGCCGGGTTAACGTGCTCGGATGACAATGCGCTTCTTTTGACACAACCGCTATACCCCCTGGATGCGTCTGAATCAAACCTCAGGGCTTTAACCTCAGATCAAATCAATCTTGACAGACTTAATGTCAGTAATGGATTGGTCCTTTTTGTTGTGGGGGTGAACTGCGACTGAGAGCAAAGAAGGGTAGTCACACAATACACGAACTGTACATCAACCAATAAAAGTAACTTTTGAGGTAAAAATGAAGAACATTAAACGCGAAGCATTACTGGTGCCCATCATCGGCCTGCTGATTCTTTCTTATCATATGGGCTATTTCCTCTCGGATTGGGCGTTCTGGCAGGTATACGGGATCCTGGCTGTGGCCTATTTTATATGCCACATTGGACTGAAGAAAAAAGAAGCAAAAGATGCTGACCAAACGGGTGACGCAACCGGACAGTAAACAATTCCAGTGATGGCCTGGACTTTCATAATTCTGGGCCACACCATTTTGCTGATACACGTTAACTCAGAAAAGGAATCTTATGAGCAGCATGACAGTTTCATTTTATAGTCAGAAACACTACCAAAACTCAACTGAAGCTATCAAGTCAAGGGCGACGGTATCAATTGAGATCTGTTGTAATCCCAGCCTGAACAAACTTATGGCTATCTCAGAGGCTATCTGCACGTGCGCAGGCATTGAGCCATCGGTTGGTATCATTGTCGATGATGCTCTCACAGAGGACATTAGTGAGGGTGAGAGTATCTGTGTGGCCTTCTATAACCACAACAAGTACAAAACTGCTGATGCGGCTATTCAAGCAGATGCTATCAGGCGCGTGAATCTGGATTTTTCCTTAACTCTTAATGATTTGCACATGATTATTGGTGCTGTAAGTCGATGTGCCGCTATTGATAATGTAATCGGTATTGCATTCCCTACGGCGACGGTTATTGATATTGGGCATTCCGGGCAATCTATGGACCAGAAAAGCATGCTGCATTCTTAAAACTCACTCGCAAAAGTTACTTTTGCATGGAGGTGCTTATGCTTTTTCGGAAATTGGTGCTGTTGGGTGGGGGTTGTATCTTACTTCTGGCCTATCACGGAGGCTATTTATTACGTGACTGGCCTTGGTTGTTCTATTACGGGATGATCGCATGGTTGTTTTCATTTAGCTGGTATCTTTTCATTACCCGTAACGCAACTTTTGAACCGGGAACGATAAAGAACGAAGAGAAATCATTACCCATCGTGGGTCAACCCCAGACTCATCGGTATAAACAGAATGATAGTAGTGATTCTTCACTGATTATGCATAGCGCTTATTACTCATCAACAAGCAACAATCATGCGGAAAGCATCATTAACAATGGTGCCGATTGCAGTAATTCGGACACTTCAGATTCAGGATGCGGTGGGGGTGATTAACAGTCAAGGATGAATAATTAATTTCTCACAAATCAGTAGGTAAGGAGGATATATGGTATATACAGGAATAACCGATCACGCCAGACTCAGACTTATGCAGCGTTCCCGACTTCCCCTGCATGTACTCACTGATATGATCGACAAAAGGGAATATGTCGATTTGGGTTCAAAGCCAGGAATATTAAAAAAACATATTCTGATTTATAGTCGCCTGGATGAAGGTTGGTACGTACTAATCAAGGATATAACATCTGGATGTATCGTTACGGTATTACCGGAGAATTATCATGATTCTTCATTTATTAAAATCAAAGAGTCAGATAAGAAATCTGCATATGATTTAGCATTTAAAGTAAGAGCTTTGCGCCCAGAATTAATTAGTATAAACCTGTGTTATAATGATCTCGATGGTTACCGGCACTCGAAAAATATTTATTCCATACCGATTTCACAGGTGGAAGTGTCGCAAGAGTCATTTTTAAAGTCAAAGTTTATAAAACTGCTTAAAAGAAAGATAAGGGAAAATAATGCTCGTGGACTTTTCTTTGATGAACACACCATAGAGCCAGGGTATACGCCGCTGTTCCTGAACGTGAGGTTCAGTCCGGATAAATACAAAATATTATATTTCTGATTACAGGAGCACATCAATGAATGACAGAGCGATTTTTTTAAATATCCATGGAGAAGATAAGACCCCATTTATTACCGAGGTAGAAATGCTTATTGGGGGAGTTCCACGGCTCATGTATCCAGATGGCACAGAGCAGTTTGCGGACGATGAAACCGAGACAGTCCTGATTTATTCACCTCGACTGACCGAACCAGAACTTGAAGCCTTTTGTGAATCGAACATTGAGCATTACCAGACTTTTCACGAGGCTAATTTAAAGCAACTACTTAGGGGAGACAGAGTAGCAATAACACAGTTTTGGCTTGAATAAACTAGGTTGCTTGATCTGCAACGTTTTGGAGGGAATCATGTATCTGCATCTTGTTCCAACGCTATACCATATTATTTCAAATAAATGCCAACTTGAATCAGTGACGATCCCGGAATTAGGATTCGAGATTAAGGGTGATGCGCTTTCATGTGGAAGACCGTATCCAAATAAACGGTTGAATGTGGGTATGCAAAAAAGCCGTAAAGCGACGGTTGGATTGTTGCTTAAATATGACAAGAAAATCAACCATTTTACTACAGAATATAAATGGTCTATTGAAGACATAGGGAATATTCAGCACCAGGTAAAGACAATTGTGCTTGACAACGAATTTGACCTTGTTTCACAGTGCATAGGCTTAAACATCGGTCTGGATGAATATAAACCAAGACTCCATGCTTCTTATCACAATGTTGCTCCTGTTAAAATTCAACCGACAATGGAATCATACCGAGCCGGTGATGCAATAAACAAGTTGCCGCATGACGTATGGGAGCGTGATATTCTCAGGTCAAGAATGGAGACATTGCTTTTGCATACATTGCAATCAGAAAGAATCTCTTCATACGGTCTATTTATCGACCGCCTCCCTTTACTTGAATCGGCAATAAATATCTAAATTATACATAATGCCAGCAGAATAAGAACTTTTAAAAATCTGCACTCGTTGTTAAAATAGGAGGAATTATGAGTGATTGTAAGTATTACAAGCGTCAGGAAGATCTTAATGACTGGTTTCCATACTGGATGTTTTTGGTGTCTTTAGTTTATATTGGGTTTATTGTTTTTCTGGTGTTTTTATTTAAAAATATGAACACCTCTCCGCTAATAACAGAGCGAAATTTGTCTGCTTTCATTAGCGACGATAGAGTTATCCGCATGTGTAAATGGGCAATGATGTTTGTTGCTATACTGATATACCCAATTATTATTATTAAGGTTATGGACTACAAACCATTAACGCCCTCAGATATTAAATATGAAATTGATAGTTTAATATTTTACAGAGATTTGAATATACACAGGAACATCATTTCCCAATATAATAATGGGCTTGCGTATTACCAGAAGCTAATCGAGTCGGGGATTGTTTTCCGACGAGGAAATGTAAGGGTTGTTGAGAAAAACATCACAAAAACCTTGTCGACTTGTTTAACAGAAGAGGAGTTGAACGCAATCAATAAAAATGCCGTGACTAATTATTGTTGCGAAGAAATAAAACTGATGTTTAAAAAAGGAAAGAATGGCAATAACATTAGTTAAGCGCAATAACGATGTAAAGCCCTTCGCTCATTCACGGGCTTTACTTCTCACACCAATTTTCCCCATGGCAAGTAAAAAATGCTCAATCTAATAGATTAGAATGAAATCATTTATTTTTGTGTTTAGTGTGGATGCAATGCCACAATGTATACGAAAATAAATTATTTGTAAACAGTGATTGTTTATCCATTTCTGATATCTTTCATTTATTTCCCTAACTCTACAAACACTGAATGATTATCTGCTTATATGAATTTTAATGTCGTCGCGCAATCGGATTTTTTTTCCAAAAATATTAAATAGGGGGTTGATGGGATGATAAAAAAAGGTATCCTGGCTCCAGTAGAAAGTTACTTCCAATTTTGAGTTAATCGTTCTGGAGTCTATTATGTCCGTTGAACACGCACTGACCGCTGAATTAAACACATCAAAGAATGGCGGAGATATTATACCTTCTGTTGCTATTGATTTAATCATTGCTCAACGCACAGCTGGGATTGCGGCGTTTATGGAAGGTTTAGAGAAACTCAGCGAAGCGGAACAGCTGTTTGCCGCTGCGGCTGAAAAGGACTGGTTCTCGGGGCTGGATGAGATCGTTGCGACCGGCAGGCGTTGTCATAAAGAAAATGATATAGAGGCTGTCCGACGCCGGGTGGCTCGTTGCGTTGATAGCAGTATCTGGACACGCTTGATGACCCAGACTGGGATGTTTACGTTGATGAGCAGTGAGCAACATGACAAATGGAATGACCAGCTATACAGCGAAGAATGCCCGGAAGTCACCCTAGACAATGTCATCAGTACTTTTAAGCATCTTCATGCCTCGAAAAATGAAACTTTTGTTACTGGTATTATTGATGTTTTCCGTAATCTGTCCTGGGACTACAAAACAAATAATCCCTGCCGTCTGAGCAAGAAAATTATCCTAGAAGGTGTATTGTCCATAAATGTGTCACGAACCCGATACGCTTCGGTCAGGACTAATGCTCAGAACTGGATTAACGATCTCGCTCGTGCTTTTTGCCTGCTCGACAAGAAAAACGTGCCAGATTCCCGGGTTGCTGAAGGAAGCCAGTACAGGGATTTTATTAGCCTAAACAGCTATACGTTAGAAGGTGTATTTAGCTGTGAGTGGTTTACTATTAAATCCTTCTGGAAAGGTTCAGCTCATGTGACTTTTACACGCCCTGACCTCGTTGAAAAAATTAATGAGATTGTGGCTAGTCGATACCCTGACGCTCTACCATCCAGAGTCTGAAAAATACACCCACTTATTTAAACATATATGACTAATTGTTAAGGTAACCTGACATGACTATTGAAATTAAAGAAAGCTATACCACCGCTGTTATCAGCACCGCGCACATTGCTAAAGAAGATACCGAGTTATTAACGGATGCCAGTTATAATCCCCGTACAGATAGTGGACGTAGCTGGATTCACGTAAACGAATATGGTTTTATTATTCGGACCAGCGTTGAAAATCCGGGGTGGAAACAGCTTTTACGTGATGATGGTATCTCATGGCCTACAATTGAAAATATCGAAAAAGTACTTAAAGCAGGGTACGAATGTGTTCATTTTGACCGTGACGCAGAAATCATAGATGGCCTGCGGGCTTGGGACTGGTAACAACTAATTACCAGGGCCTCTCAACCTATCGGGCCGAGGCTTAAATGTAATGGGTAGTATAGAAAAACAAGGGGTCGGAAATGGGAAAAGAACACGGGTGTAATTCAGTTCAGCCGGATTTACCAGCGACCGATAATGGCGGTCGACATGAAGTTATTGTCACCGGCTGCGTTTCAAAACACGGGAGAGGGATTCATTTCTGCAATAATGAGCTTCTCAGTGGTGCTAATCATAATCTCTGGTTCCCGTTAAATTCTGATGACGACTGGTTTTCCGGAATTGAGCGTGTGCTGGTTATGAATGGATTGGCGGAAAATGTCGTTAAACTCAGCCCTCTTAATGACGGGAAAGACTATCACGACTGGAAAGTAGTTTATAACTGCCGTATCATCTGACTACCTGGAAAGTAACTTTTTATCTGTTTGAACACCAGTTGCACCACGGAGTTATTGAATCTATTAACCTAAAACAATATTGTTCCCCCCCCCTTGCATGTGAATTTTATGTACGGGATCAACACCTGTTTTAGTGCAGGATAAATTATAATCAGGAATACCATCTTTGCTATCAAACATACCGAGGATGTTTTTAATGTTTAATCAAACTGAAAAATCTATTGCCCAGATCGTGGAGTATATTCCCCGGGCATGCCGTGATATGCAGTTAAAAGAGGCCAAGACACGGCTTGCTACAAAAATTGCACTTTATATTGTTGACGGCAGTGATGCAGGGGTGCTCAACAATACCTTCGCTCGGGCACTCAACAGTCACACAAAGGAGGCATTCTTTGCAAACGTTGCTGCTCAGGTGGTTTATAATGACCCCTTATTACCATCAGAGTAAAAATAATCACGCTGTTACTGTTCTGATTATCATATTCTCGCTGTAGTTCTCCAGTGATTATGAATGGTATTACGTATAAAATATTAATAGGGGTTGATTTAAGACTCGAAATTGCTATCCTGGTGGTAACAATAATAGAATTCACGTAGTGAAAGAGACAGGCAAATGAGCGCTCATATTCGTAACTTTAGTTGGAACCGCGTTAAACTGTCTACACTCACTTACGACGAGTTAGACCAACTCAGAAAGAAAGTCGAAGAAGAACATGCCTGTAATAATGGGATCTACCTATATGACAAATCTGGGTTGAAAAAACTGGATGCTTTGAGTTGGGCTGTTTATCACAAAATGAAAGCAGAGAAAAAGGCAAAGCAGGGATAGTTAAGTGTACTGTCTTAAAAATAAATTCTCTTTTTGCTGCGCATAACCTGAAAATGCGCCCAACAGGCCGTTTTAAAAATGTTCTTCGTTTATACTATGACAAAGAGCTTCTTGGTTCTTACGCACAGATTGGTTACGTCAGGAAGCTCTAATTATAAATCGTGCACACAAAGAATTTACCTGCTTTTTGGGCCCAGTATCTTCAGGGTGCATTCTATATAACCAGGCAATAAGGATCCGCTTTATGTTAATAAAATGCATCAAAGACACTGAGGGGTGGTGGACCGAGGGCGAATATTACGAAGCCAGAGTTGTAAGTGGCGGTTTTGCGCTAGTTGGCGATGATGATGAACCAGACGGAGAAGGTTGGAGCGCAACGCCTATAGATAACAAAGACGACGGCTCGATAATTTACGCCTTAGGCGGTATCGATGGCGAAGTTCTATTTGAGGAAAGCGCAGTATGAAATTTGCGAAGTTCTGTGAACTGGTGACAACCATATGGGCAAACAAAATCAACCAGCGCCGCGATCCTGAAGTCACGATCCTAATCCACTCGCCTGGTAGTATCGGAGCAACACCATCAGTAGAAGTCGAGTCCATTCAGGCTGGATTCGACTGGGATGCCGGTCAGGTGTTGATTTACCCTGCACAGCCTTTGACCACGCTGACGCCAGAACAGGTAGCGGACATTACCACAAGCGTGCGCAAAGGCCAGTCCTGGCACGCCTATGAGGCTTACAAGAAGCATAAAGCCGCAATGGAAGCCGCCGCGATTGAGTATGCGAAGGTAGCAGGGCAACGTGATGAATTACTGACAGCCCTAGAAGGACTTTCCGCTGCTTGCGACACCGGCGAACGCGACCAGGATGGAAAACAGCGTGGCCTCGCCATTCCTGACAAACACTCTGTATGGGCTGCGCATGAAGCCATCGCCCGCGCAAAAGGTAGTCCAGCATGAAAACTGATATCACCGTACTGCCGCCTAAAATTAACAATGGCGTACTCCGGCGTTGGAATGCTCAGCGTGGGCAAAGAAATGGCAGGGGGGGGAGATATAAACGCTTCCCTTCAGTTCACAACTTGAACAAGTGGATTGTTGATCGTTTGATCTCAGAAATTATCGGTGAGGACAGAGATGCCTGATATCACCGAACTGACACAAGATGAAATCAATGCTGCGTTGGCACAGCTGAAGCAGATCAGCGAATTCCCCACACCCTCTACTCAATACGCACGGGTCTTACGAAAATATATTGCAACGCTGGTGGAGGCGCAGAAGAAGGCGCATTCAGTAATGAGTGGAGTCGTAACCGCAGCCTGTATCCGGGGAGTCAGACCATTTGATGGAATTGAGTGCGATCCCCCAACTCTGGAAGAAAATGCGGAAGCGTGTGGCGATGCCATGTCTGCTCGAATCAGAGAACTGGAATCTAACCCACCAAAACCTAAGGAATTAGCCGAAGCGCTTTTTCTGATTGCAACTTTACGTGAGCAAAGCGACGGTTGGGAGCGTAAAGCCATTAACAGTTTCGCTGAGCGTACGCAGATGTTCCAGCGCATTGCCGAGTTGGAAAAGAGAAACCAAGAACTGAAGTCAGGGCTGCTAATTCCAGCCGAAGTTGAGCGACTGGACCGAGCATCTGGCATGAACGCTGAGGCAAGTTGTGTCGACAGGAACAAGCCTGGAATGATTGTGGCGGTGCACATTGATGCCGGTGACTTTGTTAATGTTAATGGTCTGATATTAAGGGTAATTGAAACCGATTTTGACGACCACGACGTAACTTTATATTTGGCTGGTGGTCAAGAGTTTAAATGTGCTGCTGGTTACCAGATAGAAGTGGTCCCTGTACCAGAGGATGAGGAGTAATGGCTAAGCGCGATTTTATCCCTGCTGGCGCGACCTGCTGGCAGGGCGGTTGTTGTACTCACAAGGGGATTACCCGTCGCCATCGTTATGTTACCGGGGGCGATGGGAGGAAATTCGAATCGTGCTCCTATACTGACGACTGGTACGCACTTGGCGACACGATTGACTCTTATGGGAGACCATACCGGTATCGAATCTCGGGTGAGAAGGCCACGGTTCTTACTCAGTTCTGCATACAGAATTTAAAGCCAGAGTAAAACAGACAATGAAAAAATATACCGAGCTTGACAGAAAAATCATGGAAAAAATCGGTGTTACCCCGATCCCTTTTCACCTCTTGTTTTCCCATGACGACATCCCGATCGAATGCAAAAAAATTGCCATGAAAGAAGGAAAAAGCGAGCCATTCCGCATCCTCGATCGTCGGCTTCAGGCACTACGTAAAGCCGGAGAAATCCGTAGCACCTCTAAAGGTTGGGTGAGGGCTTAACAAATGACCACTAAATTACCTTTAACAGACGATCGCCTCTCCACCATCAGTGATTACTTTGTTGCGATGGAAGAACATTACAGTGACCCGGCAGACCGAGAGAATTTTGAAATCTTCAGTGATGCTAAAGCCTTTCTGGCAGAGCTACAGCAACGTCGCAAGGCAGCAACAGGTCGCGAACCGGTGGGCATTAAGCTTCCCCCTAAGATGTCGAATGATCGCACAAATGCGCATGAATTAAGCACAGGCGTTGACGTCTGGAACCGATGTATTGATGAAGTGGCAAAACTGAACGGCAAATGTATCCCGTCAGTTCCATCCGGGCTTCACCCGGATACGCAAAAGCTGGTGACCAACTTCTGCACAGCACTGGCTGAAAAACTGTATAAGGCGCAACTCAAGTACGGCCACTCAGATAACTGGTCATACGCAAATTGGGAAATTGAGTGCCAGACAGCTTTCCACGAGCATATCGCTAAAGGTGACCCCCGCGACGTTGCCGCGTACTGCGCATTTATGTGGTATCACGGCTGGAGAACCGAGGTCGAGCGGCGAGAACAGGTCGTGCCAGATGAGGTCGAGCATGTAGCCGCCGTACTAGAGCTTATCGGTGGTTTTGAGGCTGCTGATATCGATAGCGACACAGTAGATTTACGGTTTGAGATCGACGATGTGGACACTGGCTCTGACGTATCCATTACGGAATATGCCGCACGCGCTGCCGCGATTATCCGCATGCTGGCTGGCAACGTTCTGGTAATACCAGATGGTTGCAACATGGAGGCGCTGGAGAACACGCAAACTGAGAATGAGTTACGCACCGTCACCTCCGCAGCTAACGAGCCTTATGGCTTCACAGATGGTGACCGTCGCGGGATGATTTACAAACCTGAGCATGCCGATCGGCTTAACGAGCCTCTGCCGGTCTATCGCAACGTGCAGCAAGCGCCGGTAGTGCCGGATGCATTGATTAAAGCTGTAGATTTTTATGAACAGGTGAAGCGTGAAAATCCGTCAGTAGAAACGGGAGCCTGGAAAGATGCCGTGGAGTGGGTACTGAAGGAAGCCTGCCTGGCTGCTAAAAAGGATGAATCATGACAAAGAAAATCAGATTAACAGACGCGCAAGTCTATACGCTGCGCAGAATGAAAAGCGGCACCAGGTACTTTCTACAGGGCGATGGAAGACGTGGGGATGAGGACAACGGTATGCGCAGAGTCAACTGCCCGTCGCTTCCCGTCCTTTTTAGAAATGGTCTCGTTGATTTTTGCAGTGATTGCGTAAAGCAGAATTACACCTGGTATAGCGTGAAATTGACCCCTGAAGGAGCAAAAGCCGCAAATGGATCTCAGACAAGGGAAGAGCGCGGTTTTTCCGGATGAGGGGTGCTTACAGTGCGAGGATGCAATTGATCTCCGATACCTGTCAGCATAACAGTCAGAAAAAGTTACTTTCCTTTCTCCCCAGCAGTGATAATACCCGGCACTACGGTTTTTTTTGATATTCTCCATATTTAATTTTTCAAGCTTCGGGAGAAACTTTTCATTCATCGGTCATTATTTCTCAGTGTCTATGAAACCACCATGGTTTATTTTTTTTGTGACGCTACCATTGGATGCTGTCAGAAAAAGTTACTTTCCTGGTGATATGCAATTAGGGGCTTGCGCAAACGATTCTAAATAGTATCCTGGTTTGAGGTTGATTAATATTATCCGAGACTGGACACCACATGCCGGGAGAGATGAACATGAGCAATGTGCCTGAACAAAAAACACCTGTAATTAATTTTGAATGCGATCATTGCGGACGCATCTATGACGATACTGATGTTTGTACTTCTGAAGATTGTCCTGATAATGAAATCGCCATGCCAGAGCTGCTGAATTACTGGACTGTTGATGAAGTGGCTGAATGTCTCGACGGCGTGGGTGATGATCTTTACAGAAAGCTATGGTCGTACATTACAGCAGAGACTGATGGTAACCCGCCACTGGCTAAAGTTGCCTGGGAAGCGTTGACTCATGAAGAGAAGGCTGAAATGGTCCAGGCAGTGGAACAAGAGTTCCCGGACGGTGATTAAGTTCAGTAATGTGTGACAAACAAAGTGTCGTGCCGGTAATGGGTAAAGAACGGAAATAATACACAGCAAACCCTATAAATACCTTCCACCAGCAACAATGGACATTTACGCTTGTATCCATTCTGGAAGAGCAGGCCTCAGGCCTGCTTTAAAAAAGAACAACTAAACAGCTGGTGGATTGGGATAATTTAATCAACATTAGTGTTATCTGAGTGGTATCGCGATATTTTCACTTAAATATTTCATGGTGAATTAAATGAAAGCATTAAACGAACTACAGTTACGCCAGATATCCGCATGCCCTGGGAACATTGAGTTACAGGATTGGTTGAAAGTACTTGTTGCTGATAATGCAGTGCTCGTTCGTTCTTTAACGGTCATCGCTAATTCAGATGAGCATCATGGTAAGACGATGGTCTGTGATTTTGATTCGTTGATTTCTGTAGCTACTGCTGGTCTGAAAGAGCATGAGCAACTCCTTAAAGGGAACACTTCACCTGATTGCGAACAACAAGAAACAAACATCCCTATGTTCTACGTGGATGGAGATGCGGCAATACGACTTCTCAAGGGGCATACTCGTTTTGCAGCCATGACGACTGAACCAAAGTCTGGTAAGACGTTGCCGCTTTACATAATCGCTCAATCTGCGTCAGTCGTTCCGGCAGAAACAGAGCGAAAAGGTAAAAGGCTCCGCGTTGCAGAAGGGCGGTATGCTGCTTACTTCCCTCAAGAGCGACCGCTCGATGGGGAGCAGATCATCGCATGGGATGAGAACGGTAATTTGTTAGGCATTGGTTTTGGACGAGACACACGCGATACGGGAGTTGCTATCATCGTCAACGGAAAAAAATACGACTCAAACCATGTGATTCACTGGTGTAGTTAGCCATTCGAATGTGGCCGGTATGAAAGGAAGATGAGAATTATGACCAGTATCAACAGAGTTCGGGACGCTGAAATCTTTCGGGCCAGAACGGGGGAGTATCCGGTTGACATGTACATCAAGTGGCTGAGGGATGGCGCACTGGATTTCGATGCCGACTATCAACGTGACTATGTCTGGGGGCATGAGGAACAACAGGCTTTTTTACAGGGGCTGATATCCGGCTTTCCTCTGGGGTATGTGGCGCTAGCAAGAGCCCCCGATTGGGCATCCCGGGACGGTGCATATATTGAGGTTGTTGACGGCAAACAACGACTGACAACATTATGGCTGTTTATCAACAACAAAATTCCGCTGGAACTGGCAGGTGTGCCGGTTTTCTGGCAGGACCTAACTCGTGGTGAGCAATTCGCCTTTGGAGCTCCCACGTTAACTGCCGTAGTGCTTGATGACGCCACGCCACAGGACCGTCTGGACTATTTTATAGCAGTTAACTTCACAGGTATGCCACAAAGTGATGAGCATAAACACCGGGTTCTCGCACTCAAAGGAACGACTCAGTAACGTTCAGTCAACCAGCCAGTTAACGAGAGCATGATGAGCCAATTGCTGGTATGTACCAGCCCCTTCAGGATGTGTATCGGGAGGTCTGTTCAATGGATCAAAATCAGGTTTTAGACGCAATTAACAATAGCGATGTTACCGCACATGAATTGTTGAGCGAAGCAATGCCAAACGCCGCCTCCCGTTTTTACCGGACGGCAAAAAATCTCTCCAGACTCCTGGATGAGATCCACGAGCATTTCCCAGATGCAACGTATTATGCCGCGTCCGGCACATTATGCTTATTGCTGGGGGAAAGCCACAGCAAGGCTGACGTGGCGCAGCAGGAGCTATTAGCCCATACTGCGCCTGGTTTGAGGGTGGAAGGGGGGGACTGGTAGTGACGAATACCTTCGGTAAAGAGTGGCTGGAAAACGTAATTCAGGGCATGGAAGAGTGCCGTGATGAAATCCCGTTTGGACTGGATGAGGACGGGAACAACACGCTACAGGCTTTAAAAATTGCACTGAACTGTCTGAACGGACCGCACATGGTTGCCCCCGCTGGTGGATCTCTGTTATTTCCTCCGGAGGTACTTGCACTGAAACAGCTGGTTTCTGGGGCATCACAGGGACCCTGGCATCAGGAGTTTGAGCACGACTGCCCATGGAACATCGTTGATGAAAATGGTGTTCAGATCGCTATAACACAACAGCGTACTCTGGTTCGTGACAACCCTAAACAGACCGACCGCACTGCTAACGCTGCATTCATGGCTGCTGCCAGTCCAGCTACCGTCACCGCACTGTTTGAGCTTACTGAAGCGTTGCATCAGGAGAGAGAAAGCTGGCGCGTCAGTTATGAAAACGAGCGTACTCGTGCTGATAAACTTGCAGCACAGATTAGCCGGACTGATGGACTTCAGAAGCAGCCGCTTGATGAGTCTTTATCAAATATGCTCTGGTATGCGGAAGAGTCTGTATGCCACCCTGATCCAAATTACCGCTGCGAATTTGAGCGACTGGCGACTCCTGGCGTTGTCGCAGGATTAATTCGCGAAGTGCAGCAGTACCGAAAGGCTGCAATGGACAATAAGCCGGTGGCGTATACATCCAACACAGAATTAACATTTAAAGACGGATTTGGTGAAATTTGGTGCAGTCCTCTTCTATATGGTGCTGATATCGCGCTTTACCTATATGCTTCCCCATCACCGGGACGTGACAAGATACGCCTGGAGCATGCCGCATGGTCACAGGTAACGTTTGGTAATGTCGGCCCTATTGGCCCGCTGAAGCACCTGAGAAGAGAAGTGAAGGAAGTCATCGCTAAGCCGCATGATCTGTCCGAGTGGGCGGATATGCAGTTCTTAATGTGGGATGCTCAGCGCCGTGCCGGTTTCTCTGACGAGCAAATTACCCGGGCGATGGTTGAAAAGCTGGCCGTTAACAAGTCACGTGAGTGGCCGGAGCCAAAAGACGGTGAAGCACGCCTTCATATTCAGTCACCGCCACCAGCTAAAACGAGTTCTTAAAGGGCTATTTGCGAAGTGGATATATATTCCGCCCGAAATATCTCTGGCCTGAGTCTGTGAGTTTATCCTGAACGTAAAGGAGTAAATATGGTAACGGAAACGGAGTTGATTGATTTAGACCTGCTCCGGAAATTTGGGGAACGATGGAAATACCGCTATTCAGCTGGCGCTAAGTATATCTTTGCCAGCAGCAAGGCGCGGGCGATTGAAGGGGCGGCAGAAGCATTCAGGAAAGCCCAGCCGGGTGAGCTTTTAACACGCGATGAGCGCTATGAGAAAGCAAACCGGGAGGATATCGAACAGTCGGATAATTTGTGGAAACACCTGAACCTTGAAGACCTGCAAGCCCTTTTCTCACGTATGGGAGGCGATATTAAATCGCTGCAAGGAGTCTCCCTGCGAGAGTTCACCGGCAACGGCGGTCGGCGCACGGCAGGTGCTGTTGCGGCTCAGGGGGCACGAGATACCGCAGTAATGTGTATGCGACTTGAGCGATACATACAATGGCGGCAGGAAAACAGGATTTCCTGACCCCGTATCTCAGCATCAGTTTAAATACTGTGATAATTTTACTTCATCGCAGTTTCGTTAACTCAGGCAGACCTTATGAACGCTATTTTTTCTGATCTCCCCGTCAAAGACGGTAAGTCCGGATCGTGGACACTGGATACGTTCACTGTCACCGAAAAGGACGCAGAACGTCTCGCTATTCGTGCCGACTTTTCAGGCAATCAGGATGAATTTATTCCTCCTGGAGAGTATCGCCGTCTCTCATGCAACAGCGATGTAGTGATGTCCAACACGCCGATGGAAATACGGACCTGCATGGATTTCATCGAGCGGGCTACAGGGCACGTGCTTATCAATGGACTGGGGCTTGGCATGGTGCTCCATGCAGTGTTGATGAAAGCAGACGTTACGCACGTTACTGTTATTGAGAAAGAGCAGGATGTGATCAACCTTGTCGCGTCGAGCTTTGCGCACGATAAACGCGTAGAAATTATCTGTGCAGATGCGATGACGTTCGTTCCACCAACAGACGTCACCTATGATGTATGCTGGCACGATATATGGCCTCAGTTCTCAATGGGGAATCTTGATGAAATGGAAATGCTGGAAAGAAAGTACCTTTATCGTTGCCAGTGGCAGGGTTCCTGGGGTAAGGAACAATGCGAGAAAGAGTTAATTAATTTTATCCAGATTGAGGGTGAAATTGAAAAGTGGCTGCAAAGAGTTTAATTAAAATAAATCGTCGCATATAACACCGGCATGACCCTGTTTTAACTCAGAAGTTATGGCGTGGTATGTTTAGGTGTTATTGTTGTTTTTTCTGGCTTAATTCGAGTTAATGAATTTTCCGGCAACCCCCATATAAATCAACCTCCGCCTTTGTTGTTAAAATGGGGTTGCATACGCAATTAAATAATGTACCCTGGAGTTCGGGTTATCTGTGGTTTTCGTACGTAAATTGCGCATCACTACAAGGTAATATATCTGCTCACTTTATTATGGGGTTTATTATGAGTGCACAAGATTCTTTGGAAATACTTCTCGCCTGGCTTGAGGATAATGTTGAAATGGAAACAGATATCATCTTTGCTGATGATATTGACTCCGCAGCCATGATACCCGCAATCCAGGCTGCTATCGCTGGTTTAAAATCAGATATATTTAACGATGAAGTGAGAAACCTGTTAAAGGTTAAACATAAGCAGGTTGTTAAAGACGCTCTGGACGCAAGCTCAGACTTTCTGGATACGGATTGCGTCATGGACCGACTGGGTATTTCATACAGTGATGCAGAACTCCGGACTTCCGGTGCTATGGAGCTGCATAACGCTCTTCTCGGATGGGCATCAGAATGACCGAAATAGCCCAGTACCCGGCAGTTAAGCAAATTAACTTTTATATACTGGAGGCCTCACCGGAGTTGCTGGTGGATCGCCGGGTATATCTTGAAGTTGTGCTGCTGAAAATCTGGCGAAGCCGACTTGAGACAATCCGGTCCTGGAATTGTGTTTCTGATGAAGATCGCATTCTGGCTGACGCATATCAACGTGGCATAGATTTTCTGACGAAGACATTCAGGCTCGTCACCCTGGATTGATTCTTTAATTCAACTGTGATGCAGAGGACGGAACATGTCTGAGAGCAAAGCCTTCAGGCCCGATGGCGGTGGAATGAGCTTAGGGCGCATTCAGGAAATTGCCGATAACCCGTATTGTGATGAAGAAAAACGGTGGCTGGCTCAAACGTTTCTGGCAAGAGCCAGTCAAAAACCAGCTGCATATGTGGATGCTGTTAATCTGCGCCAACTCCAGCGGGGGGAAGTGGAATCAGCGGTAATTTTTACCAATATGGAATGTACCGCCCTTTATCTCAATCCTCCTGCCATTCTTAACGGCGTCGATACAGCGCAGGTGACGAGATGTTCAGACCTGCTCGATTTAGAGCTACGCATTGCAGAAGCCAAAAAAATGGGGCTCGACACGACCTCGGTTGAACAGAAGTACCACGAGTTAATTGAAGAGATTCGATCGAACAGGCATCATTCCGGGAACGAACGTTGACCTGCTCAGTATGGTTATGGTTTGCAGTCAGATAAAGTAACTTTTAAATATAAAACACCATAAATAAAACGGTTAAAAAGGTGGTCGAATGGAAACCAACGAACAATTACTCAGTGCACTGATTGCGGCACTGGAGTGGATTGATGCAGTTCCTTCGGATACGGCTCTGCCTGCAATGCCAGGATTTGACCGCGATGAAGTGAACGAGTTGATCGCAAACGCCCGTAAAGAACTGCAATCAAAGGTGAACTAAACAGATGAGCTGTACTGTGCATAGCATGAGACTTGTACCTGCTATGTTTCCGACGACGTGGTACTGAACCTGAAAAGTAACTTTTCCATCGGCGTTCAGAGTCCGTTTTTTGAACAGGAATCAACATGACGAGTCAAGCGTCTACGATCTTCACAATCAGATAAAAATGGTTTCTTCCTTCCCACAAGCTTTGCCACCTTTCCCATCGCCGCTTTTGTCAAAAAGTTACTTTTGAAAACACGGACTCAGCACCTGAAAAAGTTACTTTTCTGCCCTGGTAAACGTGTCCGATCGTCTTTTCTACCCTCAAAAAAAAGTAACTTTTGACGATTTATGCCGTAAAACCAATGAAACACGCATCTTCTCTATGACCCTTCATTTCTCGCATCTCATTCAAAATGCTCCAGAAATTATGGAATACGGGAAACCACTACAAAAATTTTCTTCCTCTAAACACTAAAATCCGCCTCCTGGTTCCCTTGTCACAAAGAAATCATGTGTAGAATTTTTGCCGTGAACAAAAAAAAGTAACTTTTTTCACGCCAAAGTGAAAATAGGGGCTTGATGGAGCGTTTTGAAAATGTATCCTGGGTCTAACAACGGCAATGACCGTTAAACCACATACAACAGGAAGAGGAAAATTCAATGACTACTGCAACTCTGGCAACTCCAGCTAAAACTAAAAACGAAAATGTTTCTCTGCGTACCTTCTTAGAAAAAAACGGTATCGGTGGTCGTCTGGGCAATGGTCTCGTTATGGACCCGACGCATCTGAATATCATCCCGGGCTTTAACACCCGCACCGCTGGCCTGGGTGAGGCCTACTGGGACCTTCCTGAGGTTAAAGACCACCTGGCGCGTCTGGCGCAGCAATATGCCGATAATCCTCTGGAAATGGCCGCTATGGTTGTTCAGGTTCGTGATGGGCAGGTTGTCATTCGTCAGGGACACTGCCGTGAACGTGCTATCCCACTGGCTAATAAAATTCGCGAAGAACGTGGTGAAGGCCCGGTTGATAAAATCCGTGTTGACGAGTTTCGTGGCTCGGATAGTAAAGCAGAACTTTTTAACCTTAAGGGTAACGACCAATTGCCGGTTTCTATCGTTGCACAGGCAGAATCACTGTATCGCCTGCACAACGACAGTGAAGAGCCTATGAGCATTGAAGAGCTTGCCAAGGACCGTAAAATCTCCGTTACTCATGTTCGTAAATTGCTCAAAGTTCACACCGCGCCTGAAGCGTTAAAAGGTCTGATCGTAAAAGGTGTTGTCGCATATTACGCGGCGCTCGACGTGATGGAAAAATACCCTGATAACTGTGTTGCTATCATTCAGGAAGCGTTTGATAAGTTTGGTAAAGCCACTGACAAAACTATTGGTCAGGTCATTCTGGCTCAACGGACAGGCGAAAACGGCCCCACCGGTGAATCTGATGGCAACGTGACAACCATTACAACGACTGATGCAGGTGACGCATCTGATAACGCATCCGGCGCATCCGGTGGTGCGGTGGATGGTTCTGCGGGTAGCGTGGCTGGCGCGGCTGGTGGCTCGGAAGAAGGTGCAGAGAGTAACAATACCGAACCAACACCAACACCGGCACCGGCACCGAAACGCGAACCTAAACCAAATATCAAAACTCAGCCGTCTGTATTCGATGTGCTGCCGAAAAAAATCTCTAAGGAGATTGTAGACAACTCCCTTGATGTTATTAACCGTATCGTTACTGAAGCGAAAGAAATTCCGTTTATGGAAGACGGTGCGGAAGTTCTCGCTAAAGCGCAGTATCAGCTGACTTTATCCTATGAAGAGTTTCTGCTGCTGACTGCGGCCAAAGACAGCTACGATAAACATCTGGAAAAAATCCAGAAAAAAACTACAGAACAGTAAGGTAATAATCCGTAACCGGGGAGATATCCCCGGCTAACATCCTGTTAAGTTCATTTCGAACACATTACCGGCTTGTTTTCAGACAAGCCAGGGACATACATAAAATGAATTTTATTAAGCTTATTATTTTATTTGCCGTTGTGGCTTTGCTGGTTTATGGATTCAGCGGTTTATCAGGAAAAGATTCCGTCGCCTTTACATTTCTGAGCTTTGGTTTTTCAGCTGTTATAGCTGCATTTTTCTGGATAATGATTGTGTTGCTGGTGGCTCTGTATTTGTTTGCTTCAAGCTCAATCAGTATTTATCCAAAAATGCTTTTCCTGGAAGGTACACTTTTTGGCTGGTGGTATTTTGTTTTCAATTTTCTTATACCAGACGGACAGTCTCTAACCTTGCTGGGCGTAAATATCTATAACCTTGGGGGTTATTTTATATACGGAACGACCGTGCTTATTGGTATCGGTATTGTGATGATGATGTTCCGGCGGTCAACTAATCAGGTTGATAAGGTGAAAAAGCATGGCTGATTTCGCTTCAACAAAACAAAATTCATCGTTTGAGCTTTGGTTTGAACAACTCCAGATTTTGGCTGAACTGAATGGTGATGTCGCTGGAGAAAAGGCTGACTGGGTGCAGGCCTATGAAGCGGGAATGGCTGTTGATTCTGCGTACTATGAAGCCTTTGGTGACAGTGATGACTGACACGAACAATCAGGAAAGAAACGGTTCAAAATTTCTGTTTGGTGTGACTTCTACCGACCGCATTATTCAGACTGAGCAAGGCGATGGATTCATTAATTCATGTATCGCAGCTCACGGGATTATCACCAAAATTATTTTGACGAGCTATCGTGCTGCTGGTGCTCTTACGGAGATGGTTCTCTTTAATGAGCAAGGTGCTACCTTCGTTATTACCATTGAGTCAGGGGTGTTTACACCTTCTGGATTAGTGCTAACTGATGAAGATATCCAGATAGCACACAAGCAGATCACATTATCCGACACAACAGACATATTAATCCTGGCAACGAGGATGGCTAGACGTGCAGGGCTTAAGCCCGTTTTTCCTGAACAATCGGAATTTAGTTCGATTTTAGAATTTACAGTCAATTAACGCACATTTATTAAGGTGAAAATATGAGTTCTGATGGTGTTGAATTGTCTTCTATATCCGATGGTGTTGAGTTGTCTTCTATATGGGAGGCGGGTTCCTGGTTTCCCGTTCGTGAGTTTGGCATTCTGTTATTAGTCATGCTGTTCCTGATGATTGTTTTTGGTATTTTTAGGAAAGATTTTTCCCATTTAAAACCACTGCTCACATTGTTTGTTTTGTTAATTGCTCTTGGCGGGACGATACTCTTTATGACCTTATTCTTTTCTGCCAAAAACAAAAATGAAGCTGAATGGCGAGACTGGGCAAAAGACCACTGTAAAATTGTTGCTAAAAAAGATGGGTCAACAACTACTGGTGTCGGTATATCCCTGAAAGGGCAGGCTGGCCTGTTTATTGGCGGAGAGCCAGGGCAGACTGGTTACAGTTGCGATGATGGCGTGACTTACTGGAAAAATGAGTAAGACCAACCATTGCGATATCCTTTTTACGTTCTATTTATAATCTGTTTGCGATAAATATCTATTTACTATTTCAGCTACCTGTAAGGAAATTTTATATGATGCAACATAATTCTTTACCTGAACTGGTTCAGGCGAATGTGGATGGCTACAGCCGTAGTATCAATAGTTTTTTGCAGCAAACTAAGGTGATGCCTCTGGCTTTCATCATTGGCGAATCTGGATCCGGTAAAACTTGTCTGGCTAATCTCGCATTACCAGGGGCTTTATATCCCACTGCGCGGGAAATCGCAGAATGTGACAATATCTCTGCAGACTTTTCAGGGGCTGACATAGTCATTGATGATATTGAGCTGTTTGACGCAGATAAAATCCACGAATGCATTCTGGCGGTTCGTGCATCAGGACATAAAATCATAATCACCGCCAATCCTGCAGAACATACTTTGTGTACAGGTCTCTTTAGTCGTCTACCTGTGCCTACTCGGTGTTTTTTTGCGAGGTTGCATGATCGCCATACTCTTCAGGAGATGAAGAGAGAAAAAGACTCCCTGAATATCCCGGCTACTGGTTCGAATTTTTCAGCCTAACTTAAACCCCGGCTTCGCAGTTTGGCTGGTATGTCCCCCGCTAGCGGGGGTTATCGGCAGTAATTTGATGCCCTCATTTGCACCTGAAGTATGTCCCCTGGATGCGGGGGTTATCGGATGCTGAGCCAGCTTAAACTGTGTGTCTGTCCCCCGTTGGCGGGGGTTATAGAGCAGTTGGTCTTTTCGGAATTGATTGTTTTCGGTGCGGGCCCCGTAAACGGGGGGATGGACGATAGCGAAAGCTCTCCTTGATTCCTCTCTTGTGTGCCCACAATCTCGTGGGGAGTGATGCGAATGAATTTTGGCGAGCAGGGGGCGCATCCCTGATTTCGTCTAATGGATTAAATCAAATAGTAGCGTGTCCCTAGAAATTTCTTCTCCTGCATTCATGAGGAAGCAACTCAATATTAGAATATTTTCTCAAGGAAAGTTACTTTTCTGTCGTATAGACGTTTGCACAAATTTCAACTCAATAACCTAATATCCTAGATAGCTCCACTGTATTATGCCTGGTTCCAAGGGGTTACATACGAGTTATCTGGTCGTTTTAATCTAAAGTTGTTGTACGGAAATTCTCCATGGCGCTCTACTATCCATATTTCGTTGAGCACCTCTTTGCGCTCTGAGTTCGGATTAACGATGAATGCTTGTACGGTATCATCTTCCTGATCGATGACAATGCATCCCGACCGAATGTCATCGTCAGATGAGGTAGGACAATCTTTATTCCCATATACTTCTGCAACACTTCCGTGATCGTTAATTTTCCAACCAGGAGAAATAGCTATGGATGGTAACTTAAATGCTCCCTCTAAGAAAATCTGCTTTATATAAATATCAACTGAGTCTTTAACTTGATCGCAACCAGTAAGCAATAAGCCTGACATTATTGTTAGAGTGATAAGTTTCATTTTCATTTGCGATGTCCTCCTTTTTTTAAATTTATCACCTGTCGAAGATTTAATCATTATTTTATGAGTCACAAATGTGAATTAAAGGGCTTATGCAATCAAAATGGAGTGTTCGGTCAGATTCAACAGTTGATATCAGATGGTAGACGCCTTGATGCTTGTGTTTGGGTTTGCTCAGATGAAAAACAGCCAGTAATTATGGATTTACGAATGACGTCGCTAACCTGTTACCTGATGGGCTGGGAACCGCCTGAAACATAATTTATACTGTTTATTTATACAGTTATATTTTGTGGCGAGGTTAGTTATATGTTATTGGTTCCTAAAGAAAATCTGGTGAAACTTAACATTCCACTGTTTCTTGAGTTATGCCCCGCTGGTTTTCCAAGCCCGGCCCAAGACTATACCTCCAGTGAGTTAGACCTGAACGATTATTGCATAAGGCATCCCTCTGCAACCTATTTTGTCAGGGCACAGGGGAACAGCATGCAGGATGTGGGGATGCGGGATGGAGATTTGCTGGTGGTCGACCGTTCACTACGCCCTCAGAACCGAGATATTGTGATCGCCGAAGTAGACGGAGGCTTCACAGTTAAACAGCTCCAGACTACTCCCAGACTGGCCCTTCTGCCCATGAACAATGCCTATTCGCCTATTTACCCTAATCCTGATGAGCTTACTATTTTCGGCGTGGTGACACATTGGGTTCACCGTGCCAGGGGTAATCTCTAATGTATGCACTGGCTGATGTAAACAGCTTTTATGCAAGCTGCGAAAAGGTCTTTCGCCCAGACCTTCGATATAAGCCTTTGATTGTTTTAAGCAATAATGACGGCTGCGTAATCGCTAGGTCAATTGAAGCCAAAAAATTGGGCATCCCTATGGGATTGCCATGGTTCAAATTGCGGGAACAGAAGTTCCCGGAACCGGTTATGGCCTTCTCCAGTAACTACGAGCTCTACGCCAGCATGAGCGCCAGGGTGCATTTCTGCCTGGAAGAATTGTCATCCCGTGTCGAAGAGTATTCCATCGATGAATCCTTTATTTTAGCTGGTGGTATTGATAACTGCATGACGTTTGAGGAATACGGACATCAGCTGCGCGATCATGTTTTCCGCTGTACTGGACTGACTATTGGTGTGGGGTTGGCTCCGACCAAAACCCTTGCGAAAGCCTGCCAGTATTCCAGCAAGACCTGGCCCCAGTTCGGAGGGGTAATCGCGCTGACTGCAGGCCAGCGTAATCGGATCGATAAGATGCTTTCTCTGATGCCGGTAGAGGAGGTGTGGGGGGTTGGTGGACGAACCACGAGTAAGCTTCATGCAATGGGCATAACCACTGCGCTGGAGCTGGCTAGGGCAAACCCTGCATTCATACGAAGAAACTTCACTGTAGTCCTTGAGCGTACCGTAAGAGAACTCAGAGGGGAAAGTTGTATTAATCTGGAAGATGCCCCTCCGCCAAAACAACAGATCGTATGCAGCAGGAGCTTTGGACAGCGTATTACAACGTATGAATCCATGCGGCAGGCAATTTGCCAGTATGCTGAACGTGCTGCGGAAAAGCTGCGGCAGGAACGTCAGTACTGCGGCCACCTGTCTGTTTTCATTAAAACGTCTCCTTTTTCCAAAAATGAACCGTATTACAGCAAAATTGCAAGCGAGCGACTCAGCATCCCATCACGTGATACACGAGACCTTATTGCAGCTGCTGGCCGTGCTCTGGATAAGATCTGGAAAGAGGGACATAACTACGCCAAGGCAGGCGTCATGCTGAACGATTTCAAACCTGCTGGCGTGACTCAGCTCTCGCTGTTTGATGAAGGGAAGCCTTATGCGAACAGTGATGCACTCATGAACGTACTGGATACGATCAACAATTCAGGCAAAGGCAAAGTATGGTTTGCAGGTCGAGGCATCGCACCGGCGTGGACAATGAAGAGAGACATGCTCTCTCCGGCCTACACAACGAGGTGGGACTCGATACCGATCGCTACACTCTGAGTATCGCAATCAGGAAAAATTCCTTCCGTCTGCTGGTGGTTGATATTTGCTCTATTATTACCATTTGGGTATAATGCAAAGACCAAATGGAGGTTTGCTATGAAAACATTTAGTTTGTCCTCAACTCCAGCCAGACCACAGCGCCTCTGGCAGGTTGCCGGGTTAAATAATGCTGATGGCGTAGCGCTTCTGGGCCAAATCAATGAAGGTCTGGACGGGAAGGTGGCGAACCGGATAACTGACTGGGCCAGAATAACCCAGAATGACCTGAGAAAAATGTCCGGTATCCCGTCAACCACATTTAGCCGCAGTGTGAAGGCACGTTTTAACCCGGAACAAAGTGAACGTCTGGTACGTATTATCCGCGTCATTGATCGGGCGGTAGATTTGTTTGAAGGCGACAAGGAAGCCGCACAGAAGTGGTTGAACGAACCTAACCGGGCATTGAGCTGGAAAGTGCCAGCAGACCTGATGGCATCCGAAACGGGAGCCTATGAGGTCATTAAGCTGATTACGCGTCTGGAGCATGGGGTGTACTCGTGATCCTCTACAGGCTGACGAAAACAAAATATCTTTCTACGGCCTGGACCGGATATGGTGCGAAAGAGGCTGGTGGGCGCTGGAATAGCGTGGGGGTGTCAATGGTATATGTCTCCGAAACGGCATCACTAACGATGCTGGAGACGCTGGTACACCTGCATGCGGCACAGATAATGGACTCTTTCACGCTACTGAGTATCGATGTGCCTGATGAACTGATCCAAAGCGCAAACATGGATGAATTACCGGGCAACTGGGCTGATGAGGATGCGCCTCAGGAACTGGCTGATTACGGCGATGCCTGGTCATATACCAGGAGCTCGGTTGCACTGCGTGTTCCCTCAGCCTTATCGCCGGTAGAGTTCAATTATCTGTTAAATCCTGAGCACCCTGAGTTTTACGGGATCGTGCAGAAGGCTCAACAGATACCGTTTCGGTTTGATAGTCGTCTTAAACCTGACAGGAAGTGAAGCAAAGGAGGAGAGTGTGCTGTCATGATGCCTGGCGCTCCTGTCCGGTGTCACATAAAAAAAGCCCGCCAGCGGCGGGCAAAGACTACACACAGCTATTACAGGATGATTCAGGCAGTTTCTTCGTAAACGTTGTAATCCAGCTTTGCTCCACTGTAATTCTGCAGGCTACGGGCTTTATTCATCGCGCAACTGAACGCATTCGAACGATCGCCTGCACTCCCATTATGCCCATAGCGGGCAATTTCATACGGTTTCTCATAACTGCATTCTTCCAGCACAATAAATGCTCCCGGTTCACTGGTCAGCAATTCGAAACCAAGACCTGCGGCCTTTGTATTCCTTAACTGGTAATATGCAGTGAGTGTCATAATTGATTCCTTAAAATAATACCGATACAAAGATATTTCTACAGGCATTGTTGAGCCTGTAAAATTGCTGATAGTTCTGAGTGCTTGTAAGTAATAATAACTTATTCAAGTGGCGCGTCAATTGGCTAAATAACCTTACCTTCATTAAATTTTGAAAGAAATACAATCAGGAAAAGTGACTTTAAAAATCTCTTTCAAACATGACGCTACTGATATCTGATATTGCCTGGATAATTTTGTCATAGGCGTACACCTATATTTTGGCGTAAATCTTCAAACAGGTGGCTGAGTCATTTCGCGAACATCAGACATGGATGCAGCTGGCGAACAAGGGGGGTGTCCTGGCACTGCATTGCGTCTGCACAGAGCCGTTACACTGGACGGCACAGAAGTGGTAACCGGAGCATACCGACAGAGGGGAAAATTCATGACTGAACTCCAGCAGATGCCAGGATGCAGGGCAGAAACACGGCAGAAACCATCTTAAAAATTATTGGATTACCAGCTTATTAGCCTGGGAGGATGGGAGTAAACACGGTATAATGGTGTCGGCGCTTGAGGCTTTTTGCCTCATAACGTTTGAGTGGTTTGGATGTTGTGTGGCAGAAGGCAGAAAGCCCCGTAGGTAATTTTCATTAACCCACGAGGCCCACTGAATGTCTAGTCAACACCAGTATGGCCTCTTACCGTGCAATTTGCAAGGAGAAGAAAGCCATGAAGCTACCGCGAAACGCCCTAGTCTGGTGCGTATTAATCGTGTGTTTAACGCTCTTGATATTCACATGCCTGACCCGGAACCGCTTATGCGAAGTCCGGCTAAAGGACGGGAACAGGGAGGTCGCGGCAAGCCTGGCTTACGAATCCAACGGTAAGTAGCAACCTGGAGGCGGGGGAAACCCCGCCTTTTCAGGAGCTGGGTTGATCTGACATGCCTGAAGCGCTTTATGAAGGGGTTACCGGTTCGCGCTGGTAGCCCCTTTTTCCTGCCCGGATACCAATTAAAAAACCGCACGACCGGCGGGGAAAATCAAAAAAAAAGCCCACCAGTGGCGGGCAAAGACTACACACAGCTACTACAGGAAGATTCAGGCGGTTTCTTCGTAAACGTTGTAATCACACATTGCGCCGCTGTAATTCTGAGAGCTTCGCGCTTTATTCATCGCGCAGCTGAAGGCGTTCGAGCGATCGCCAGCTGTACCGTTATGTCCGTAGCGGGCAATTTCATTCGGTTTTTCATAACTGCATTCTTCCAGAACAATAAAGGCAGCAGCTTCACTATCCAGCAATTCGATACCGAGCCCTGCATTTTTTGTGTTTTTTAACTGGTAATATGCCGTAAGTGTCATACCGGACCCCTCATAAGTCATATTTCTATGGGTATAGTTGATGTTTATTGAATCGCCCTAAATCCCGATATTAACAATAATATTCAGGGTAATAAATGATTAAATCAATGCATCGATGCGTCAATTTCCGTTATGTTAATTTATTATTTAAATAACTGCAATCAGGAAAAGAAATGTCCGACCACTGCCACCCGGTGAGACTGGTCATTATTATCCGGGGGGGTAATTGCTGGGCATATAGACACTGACAGTTTATTAGTATAGATAACTGTTCAATAAAATAACACAGTCCATAAACAGTGCAAAATTATGGACTGAGATAAACAGGAAAGTAACTTTTTAGGCTGAGGTCATCACACAGACATAGTTCCTCAATATTAAACCCTTCATCGCACCCCCTTGAACGGCATGATTCGTTAATTATTTTGGGTCTTGATGCGTTGATTTTAATTGCTATCCTGGTTATCAGCCAGCGGAGTGTTCTTAAGGGAGCACCGCAACGTTAAAGACAGGAACAATAAAATGACTACAACACAATTAATCACTGCTGCAGAGAATGAAGATGTGTTTGCCAATATTATGACCACGCTGGTGGAGTTGGCAAAACACGAGGGCGATTTCATGTTGCATGACGCCATCTGTCGGGCGGAAATCGATATCGACGAAGATACATTTTACAGCATGATTGGGGGCCACAGGCAATCCGCTGCACAATGTGTCCGCTTACTCAGGCGCTGCGGGGCTATCACAAGTAAAGCAGTGTACGACCTTGCGTCGAACGTCGAGCGTCTGGCTCTACGGCTTGCCCGCGATGAATGGCTAAGGGATATGCCATTTCCGTTAAAATCCCTGACATTTTATCAGGACGAGGCGACAGCAAAACGCGAAAGCTATCTGGTCAATCAGAAAGAGAAACAGTATCGGTTCAGTGTCTATGTAACAGGGCGTGTGGAATACCCTGAAGATGACCCGATGCAAGGCACCTACATCACTGACGGGACATTCCTGCTGGGTAAAGCCCAGACCGTGGCAGATGCGCTGGAACGGGCAAAGGAAGCCGCTATGCGCGGTGAATGGAACGAACGTGGGGAGGAAGAGGATAGTTATGATCCGTGGATGTGCAGAGACTGCGGACCGGTCAGCTTTTATGAAAGAACGATCGAAATCCGGGATGAAAATGAACGGCTAGTGGTTGCCGGTAATGCCTGCAACCTGGAATGGTACGGGCACGTTGCTAGTCTGGAGGAAATCCGCCGAATTGAAGAGCAACAGAAGGCACTCTACGAGAAAGCCAGCTACGAAAGCGGCTGGGACAACTATGAGACCGCTCGTCAGTTGCGACAGGAAGCAGAACAGTTATCCGTCGGTATTGTGGATGAATACTGGCGCAACCACCCGGACGTTATTAAAGAAGTGGAGGAGTTTAATTATCCGGCGTTCATGGATGAAGAGGCGATCGCCTTTAACGCTGACGAGGACAGGGGGATAGAATGACGGTCAGCTGGTGGGGCAAGCATGTACAATCCAAACCCGCTAAAGCACCTGGCGGGCCAACTGGCGCACGCCGATCACCCAAGAAACCCGGAACCTTTCTTCTGATTGCGATTTTTCCAAACGACCAAAAGTGTTCGCGGGCACAGAGGGGGTTAAGGGGGAGTGGCTGACCGCACGTATCCGATCCTTTCCCTTGTACTGATGCAGGTTGCTCAATCGTCATGTACTGTTTTCTGAAAGAAGTGATGAAGGCAATCAGAGGAAAAGTTACTTTCGCTCACACTGGCAGGCACCCCGCACATTACCTGAAGGATTTGACGCAATGATGACGTGCAGAGCGGGCGTGAAACGCCATACCGCTGTCAGGACTCTGTAAAATATTCCGTGGCGTATTCAACCGCATCCAGCGATGCGCAACCTGTCATACCGAAGTAACGCCGGTCAGTTACGCCGTCAATCCTGAACGGTACCAGCGTGCCGGTGTGTCCTACCTGTACCTCTCGTACCTCAATGATCACATCCTTTTGAGTTAAATGGGGCTTCGAAAACAGCCGTTCGCCATTTAACAGGACATTCTTCAAAACGGCGGCTGTGGCCCGCTCTGTCGTCACTGAAGGGCAGGCGCGTATATCCGCCTGGAGAGACGCGCGGGCGTCCAGCCAGTACCACGCTATAAGCACTGCTATAAACACGGCCAGCGCTAAAACAGATATCCCTGCTACTTTAAAAAACTTCATCATGGGCAGCACCACTTACCGATTATTTTACACCGGGCCGAAATATGACACAGAAACATAATGCCAACCATCCCTGATAATGTCAGTGGACGGAAAGGATGACTGGGGTAAACAAAACACAATCAGAGGAAAAGCTATTTATGACCGATATCATTGGGCCGGTATGAGTTTGCTGAATGCCTGGGTAAATACGAGTGAGGTAAGGGACATCAGCCTTAAGTGATGGCAAGCTAATAATGCCTGGTAAATTTCGGGTTATCGGGTACACAGCAATAATGAATCTTCAGGCGAAGAAAGTAACTTTAGTCGCTGGTGGGTGTAAGCAGGCAACAAGACGACCAGGACTCAATGACGTCATAACGTCGGGGTACGCTATCTCTACGCCAGAGGGCCAGTCTTTGGTATCAGCTATAAAAAGCCTTCAGGAAGCGCACAGTACGACAGCTGGCGCTCTTTAGTGGCATTGCCTGTAGTTCCGGTTCAGTTCGGCCCGGTATGCCCCTGAGTCCATAAATGAACGATCTGCCGCGTTCCGTCTCAGTGTGTCGGACACAAACACATCATTAGCCAGTGTGTCCTGCATACGTTTTATGGTCATTGTGTCATTGCAATTATGTCTACGCACACTGGCAATATCAGAAATAATCAATCCGATTACCGGAGACAGTTCATATAATGCGATTATATATTTTTTCTCTGGAGGTCTGACTTCGGGGTCACTTTCTGCAGCAATGCCTGACGCAAATGGGACGCAAAGAAGAAGGGACAGTATTAATTTATTCATGGCTTCTTCGGCCTTGAACCACGGCAGGCACAATATGAGAGGTAGGATACAAAAGAGAAAAATACAAAAGGGATGTAAAACCAGACCCTCAGGGATTTAATTTCTTCATCTGAGACCAGAAAGGTCAAAGCAGATATTATGGCGAAACAGATGAGTGTCAATGTGAGTGTAAGCATAAATACAAACTTATCATCTGAAGTAGTAGGGATGAGGCATGATTCTTTTCGATCGCTTTTGTGTTCCATGCAGGCTCGCTATTAATGATGGGTCAATATGCGATGATATTATCACAACAGGTCATAGGGTTCGAATGGCGTAAATCTTAAATACATTGATGATGGCGATAAATTTAGTTAATCGGAAAGTTTAATATTCAGATTCATGAATATTGTTCAGTCACTCAGGTACATTGTGAATTGTTTGTTAATACTACCGCAAGTGGTTCATTCGCGTCCAAAGAATGCCCTTGTGCTGGCCCCGAAAGAGAGAACGTAAGGCAGCTGGTGGATAGCGATGTAAGCTGCAGATAAGGGACAGAAAAGAACCAGAGTCAGTTATTATTGACCCCGGTCTAACGATATATGACATCAACGATGAAGAACGGCAGGGGGAGGGGCAGGACGACTGCTGGCGCTTTCTATTTACAATGTTTATAGGTATCGTTCAGGGCCGTCCGGTATGCATCAGACCCCAGGTATGAAGAATCAGATGCGTTCTTTTTCAATGTGTCGAATATGAACTCGTCATTAGACAGGGTATCCTGCATGCCTTTGACGGATATTGTTTCATTGCAATTAAGCTTACGTACGTTAGAAATATCAGAAATCATAATACCCATCTCCGGCAAGATGGCACGTACTGCATCGATATATTGTTCTTCCGGCGTTTTGGTGTTTGATTTGCTTTCTGCTGCAATACCCGATGCAAACGGCACGCACAGGAGAATGGATATTATCGTTTTTTTCATAAATTGCTCTTTTGTGTGGCAGGTCGGAAAACAACAAAGCCTGCGTGGCTGATGAATGTCACTCTGTTACTAAACTTAGCACCGAAATGGCCCATGAAAAAGCATATCCCAGAAAAATATGCGGGTACGAAAAGGGCACAAAAATAACATCATCCCTCAATGAGGCTGGGGCTGCTGGTGGACGCTGGCAAACACAAAGCACAGCCAATCAGAGAAAAGTAACTTTTAACCATCGCCGGATACTAACCCTGAAATGCCTGGGTGATTATAACTGGGTAATGAATCTCAAAAAAAAACCTGAAATGAGCTGAATGCTCTAACCAGTGGCTACGACAGACAATATGATTATGTATAATGGCAACATGCCTCAACATTAAAGCATCAGCGAAAATATAGGGGCTTTATGTTTTATTTAAACGTTTATTCTTCGGGGGGTAAACGGCATGATAGTTCTTATGCATAAAGCCGACAACCTGAATTACACCGTTCGACGTGGTTGGATTCTTGCAGTGATGGTGACCTTAGGAGAAATAGCTCTTCTGGGGACTGTTTACTGCATTTACGGGTCATTAACTCAGATTTAACGCAATAGGGGGTTTTATGGATGGAAATGTTGTTTGGTGGGGTTGGGTTATCGTGGGTGCGGTGTTCCTGCTAATTGAGTTGTTCACCTCAACGTTTTTCGGCTTATGGATGGCTATTGCCGCAGTGTTCCCGGCAGTCCTCTCTTTTATGATCCCTGATATGCATCTCGGATGGCAAATCGGCATTTGGATCATATCCATGCTCGTCTGTGCGTACCTCTGGGTACGTATCAGCAAACGCAATAACCCGAATAAGTCCATTCAGGACACGGTTATCGGGCAAATCGGCATTCTCTCCCGAGGCAGCGCCAGCGAAAAGCAAGGAATCCTGATCCTTCAAAAACCGGTTGAAGGCCGGACCGATTGGGAATGCATCTCTGATGACGAGATCGCGCCAGACAGTCGGGTCGTTGTAACAGAAAAAGTAAACCACGATGTTTTGCGCGTGGTTGTCTCTAAATCGTCTAATTCCTGAAAGGAAGGTTATAAAATATGCCAATTGGATTAATTGCTATCATTATCATTCTGGCCGTTGTGCTGTTAACGCTGTTTAAATGCGTGCGTATCGTACCACAAGGGCAACAGTGGCTGGTGGAACGCCTTGGGCGCTATCACAGCCAGCTCGAAGCGGGCCTGAATATCGTTATCCCATTCGTGGACAGTGTTGCATATCGTCTCTCCACGAAAGACCAAATCATGAAAATTCCGTCACAAGAAGTTATCTCCAAAGATAACGCCGTGCTGTCGGTCAATGCTATCTGTTACGTGAAAGTCGTTGACGCTCAAAAGGCGGCATACGGTGTAGAAAACTATCAGATTGCGACCGTGAATCTGGCGATGACCTCCCTTCGTGCGGCAATTGGTAAACTGGATCTGGACGAGAGTCTGTCACAGCGTGATGAGATTAAAGCAACCCTGCTGAAATCTATGGCTGATCAGATGACCGACTGGGGTTTGTCGCTGCGCTCAATTGAGATTCAGGACATCAACCCCTCTGATTCTATGCAGGCGTCGATGGAAGAACAGGCCGCAGCAGAACGTAAGCGTAAGGCTATTGAAACGCTGGCGACCGGTAACAAACAGGCCGCTATCCTCGAAGCTCAGGGGGTGAAAGAGTCTACTATTCTCCGTGCTCAGGCTGATCAGGAAGCCGCTATTCTGCACGCAAAGGCTCGCGTATCCGAAGCCGAAGGGGTCAAATCCGCAAACATTTTGCTTGCCGAGTCTATGGCTGGTGAAGGTGGGGAAAAAGCAATGCAGTTCCAGTTAACCACTCGCTACATTGAAGCCCTGAGTGCGCTGGGTGAAAGTGAAAACGCGAAGGTTATCGCGATGCCTGCTGATCTGACTAAAGCCATGAGCGGCCTAATCGGTTCCGGTGTTGCGCTGGGTGCCGGTAGTGAAGTTGCCAAATAAGCCTGCATGGTGACGCTATTGGGGGCTACTAGCCCCCATTCGGTGAGTAATGCTGAAAGACAGTCATTCGCGTTTTTCATGATTACTTATTTTTTCAGGAGTCAAATATGGGCATTAAATTTCAAGATTTCAGAGATGACAGACAAACCTTTGACAGGGGGGAGTGGCAGGCTACCATCGACATGAATAAATGGCTGGAAGATAAAAACATAGACGTTATATCAGTTGAAACTATTTTTAAAGTCTCAGGATCCATGGCGAGCACTTCCAGCAGGTTCGAGGCAATCCGACTCTGGTACAAAGAAGTCAGCCCGACTATCTGAAGTGTGGGATGGGTTAATCGAGCTGGGTATGCTGGTTAACCTTTTCACCGGAGCATAATAAATCCATCCTCCAACAAAAAGACATTCACATGAATATCAAAATTCAGGAACCACCTTCTCGTACTCAAACCTTTGTCATGAGTACGCTCTACGTAATTCGTGGGCTTGCGGTAATGACAGTATATTTTTTCAAAACGTTTCCTTTAGCATTCTTCTATGTATTGCTGGTGGTCACTCTGTATTGTGATATGAACGATATACCGTTGAAGGGGATTTTTCAGGAGGGGATGCTCATTAAGCTATCCGCCTATGCATTACAAGCAAACGTGCTCTGGCTTGGTGTTAAGGTGTCGATGAATTCAGACGAATTTTTCTAGGGGCATAAGCTTCATGGCACCGGACTCATAAGGCAAAAGTAACTTTCTGAGTCATGGATATAAACCTTTGCCTGCTGCTGGTGGATGGACTGGATGATCGTCTTATTGAATGGAAATTAACGTAATGAGAAAACACACAATACTCCTGGCTATTAGTTGTATTGCGCTTTTATCACAGGCGGAGGCCGCAAGCCCGGACACATCGTGGGTGCATTCTGCTGATAAAAACGGCACATTGCAGGCCAGTGCCTTGGTCGAAGGTTCCGACGTCTCCGAACCCGATGATGACAACTATGTTCGTCTGACAAAAAACGAGTATGACGAACTGGTCTGGAAGGCTAAAACCTACCCAGTGCTAAACTCGATGGAAACAGGCAGTCCCCGGGATAAAACTGTTTTTTCTTGGGATTTCTTTTGGGCTTGGCTGGGTGGCTCTTTTACGACAGCCCTCATTTATTTTTTCGCTTTTCGGGGGAAAAAAATGGATCTCAGACCGCTTTCGGGGGAAAAAAATGGATCTCAGACCGCAACGAAAGGCAGACAGCATGAAAAATGAACAGCAATCAGAAAATAATGGATGTTTGGTTTTGCCCTTAACCCACAGCAATCGGGGCTTGGATTCACTATCACTCGAACAGATAGCTGCATTACCAGATGCCCCAGCGTCTGGAGCAGGACGGAAAAGCAATCTGTCATTCTTACCGTTTATCGCCTCTCTGAACGGCGTACGCTTCGCTGACCTTGACGTGGAGCTGGCACACCGTTTTACCGCTCTCAGGGGCATTGCTGGCACGATAGGGTTGGTACTGGTAGCAGAGGTCCATTCAGGCCCGGACAATGCAGTTGTGCAAACCCCAGAGGGGATGAACTACAAACAGCTGGTGGACTGGTATGTAGAGAATAACGCGATGATATCAGTCAGCCGGTTTGTGAAGGACTCGCCGTGCTGAGCAGGCTTCCCTGGCTTCCCTGGCGTCATTAAGCAGGTGGTGCAGAGCTTCAGACGTCGCAGCTACTGTTCCCGCCTTTGGGGCCTGCGAACCCACGGCACATCCCACGTGTTGTATACCTCGAAAAAAGTCACTTTTAATCTCCGGGGCAGTCACATCATTGCGCCTCATAATTCCTGGTTGTTTATGATTGCCCGATCACCTTAATCCTGCTACTAAACATCCCCCAAAAGTACCGGCACCAAAAACTCTCACTAAATATGGAACTAGGCATGGTTGCGATGTCGATAAAAGTCACTTTTATCGGAACAGGCGAAAGTCACTTTTTTGCCCGGGTGAAAAAGGGGGCTTTGAGGAGGCGTTTGAATCTTTATAATAAGAGACTGGTAAATCTGCTGGTGGACCTGACATGACATTTCTTAAATCTCTGGACTCACCGCCATTCATCGCAACGTATCGTTGGGCGGGCTCATTCGATGGACGGTATATGCCTCAGGCGTATTCACTTCTGCAGGATCTGAATCTCCGTCACTACCTGCCAGTGGTCAATGCCGAGTTTGATATATGTGTCATTCACTGCGGCAATCAGTGGTGGCGCTTCAGGCTGGTGGATGTGAAATCTGATGAACATCAGAAAAGGATGGTGGCCCGGACGGCATACCGGCTAAACCAGTCAATGGGGATCGCCGAGCAAATGGTCAACATGATCCACGCCTGGCAGTCGGTGCCTCACCTTAACCCACCAGCATCTGACTATATAAATTAAACAGGGCCCGCTGGTGGCCCTGTTTATATCTGATGATGAAACGGGTAGCGCTATTCGCGGTACTGTTTATGGATGACTTCAGACCGTTTACGTGAAAATAACTTTTTCAGCGCACGGAAGAACAGGGTGGTTGTCAGTAACGTAAAATAGGTCACTCTGTGCGGTACGGATATGGGTTGCCGGTGTTTCAGTTTCAGTGAATAGACGTGCCCGAGGTCGGTCAGCAGCGTCTGGGGAAGCATAGCTTTACGCAGGTCATTTTCGATCCAGCCAGTTTCCTCCACACTAAAAACCGGCTCTGCCTCGTACGAGGTGAACTTGTTCCCAAGGTCATCACAATTAGAGCACAACCACTCCGGAACGGGGTCCGCCATGAACTTACTGCGACCGGTCAGCAACACGACGTTGATGATGTGCTTATCATCCCTCTTAATAGCCCGACATACGCCAGATATGTGCGTTTTATTCTGGAGGAACGGATTCAACATCCTGTGTTTAGCTTTACCGTAGCCGTACACCACCGTCCATGATTTATCGTCGAGGGCACCGTAAATGTCACCGGCATAATGCTTTTCTTCGATAATGAAGATCCCTTTCGTGCTGATAAATATATGGTCAATCTGTGTCGTCTGCGAAGAATTCAGCGGAAGAGTTACATCTGATATGAGTCTTCCCTCCAGATCGGCCAATAGTCCTTTCAGGGCATTACGCGTACGCTGTTCACTGAACATGTTACTGACAAGCGGCCAGACGCACAGAATAATGCATGACAGAATAAGCATGACGAACACCAGAAAGATGGTCGATAACGTGGTCAGGTCCATCGTCACCTCACCGGGCTGGTGGTATTCAACGCACCGGACAGCGTCTCTTTCAGATTAACGTCCAGGGACAGCCCCAGCATGCTGCTTAACGTGGCTTTTGGTGCGTTATAGTCCCGAAAACGTGTCGTGCCATAGACGATGCTAAGCCGTTCACGCACCTCTGTGCTGGTGGCTGTATCATCGATAAGGCCAAACTGCTTCGCCCTGTCACCGAGCCAGAAACGCCCTGTGTAGAGCAGTTCTTTATCCGCCTGTTCACGGGAAAGTAACTTTCCTTTGCGACCGGATTCGACATCATGAATAAACTGTTCATGCATTTTGTCGAGCAACTCACTGTGCAGAAATGCTTTGGTTTCGTCATCAATGGGACGCCATGGGTCAAGGGATGCTTTATAGGCACCGGCCGTTAACGGTTCGTTAGCTACACCAAGGCGATCCATAATCCTGGACACATCCCAGTGGTCCATACGTACGCCAATGCTGCCGATAATAGCGTTAGGATCTGCATAAATGGCATCTGCCGATGAGGCGGCGTAATAACAGGCAGAGGCGCACATATTTTTAATGCTGACGATTATCGGTCTGACGTCACGGGCTGCTGCTGGTAATTTTCCATTTCCGGTCCCCAGTGCTTTAAGGAGTGCCTGTTTAACGTCGTCGGCTGGTGCTGGTGGTGTGTCCTTTTTATTCGATGACTCAATCTGCCCTGAATTATCTATAGTGAGCCCCGGAGCTCCATGAAGGGATGCCCTCAGCGCATTTATTTCCCTGTAAATATTGATGGCGTCAGACGGGCCGCCACCACCCGATTCGGCATCGATGAGAATCGCTTTGGCGTGGGGATTATCCCACGCTTCGCGTAACGCACGGGCAATAATAACCCCGTCACCTGTAGGGGTACCTGTTCCCATTTCACCATGAATACGGATAACCGCAATATGGTCCGCGCCTTTCCCGTTCTTCTGTTTATCCTGATACATGGACCAGCCACTATAACCAGCAAAACCAATACCAATTATTGTCAGGACCATTTTTGATAACACATGCGATTTATACAAACGGAAAAATTTCTTACTTTCACGTGATACCACATCCTGAACAGAACCTGTTTCAGGTTGAGGTGGCCTTTTTTTGAACATATATTTCCTCACATGAGTTTTTGGTAATGCGCAAGAAGCCGGTTAATGGCAATAGCAAGCAACGCCAGAGCAAGCGGCGGGAAATACTGTGTCAGCCCGTAGAATAAATTCAGGTTAGGGACGACCAGATACGCAAATAACAACACGCCGATTATCGTCAGCGAGCGGAACCAGAGGCGGTAAAGCTGAATTGTAACATCACCAAAAACAAATCTCTTCATTTTCCACTGGTAATAACCATCCAGCGCTAAGGCTATCATCAGGGGCAGGAATGTGAAAAACCAGCCTACCAGCAGATGCCAGCGGTAAATGGCCTGGTACATCATTAGCGGGATGTTTCGGGCTGCGGTATAGCTCGGACTCATGAATTTGTTTACCGCAAGGTTCATCCCCTTCGCCGGTTTTGTTTTATCATCCTCGGGTAAAAGGACTTTATTTATGTAACTTGTGAGATTTAATTCTACAAAGAGATAATTAAACGTCTTTTCCGTATTCTGGGTCACTTTCTGCCATCTGTTGACATCCATAAGCGATTTGCTGGCGTTCACCTCCGCTCTGATATCTTTATAAAGGGTATTAGTGTCCTCCAGATAAACGTTGAACAGAAAATAAATCAACAGACCCAGCCCTAACCCAAAGCGCAGCATCGTCATGCGCTGCTCCGCCATATCTTTTTCAGCCATTAGATTCACCTGCAGGTTTGTTATTAATTGGAAAACAGTCCGGTCCAGATGGTAGCCAGACGGATATTCGTTGCTCTGTCGAGGTAGTGATTCTTCCAGCCATGAAGAATGCCCGAACAGGCAAGGTCATCCGATGCGATCAACCTGGATATCAGAGAGAAAGTTACTTTTCGGTGTACGTCTGCATTTTTCCAGCGCACTTGGCCTGGGGATGGCATATACACCGTATCTTCATCTACTGGACGTAAACGAGAGAACTGGCTAAACGGCTCAGACCAGGGGGTCCACACTGCGCATAATGCATTTCCATTAAACCGGACGGGGAGGGACAACACCGACGCAGAGAACTCATCGAGAACCGACTGAATAATACAGCTCTTGCGGTACATCGATGGCTGGTGGCGGTTGCCCAAGATTGAAAGGTCAATGACCCGGTTGAAAAGAGAGGTGTATTCATCAGATGGATCGCACAGGTTCCCGCTCCATAAAAGTAACTTTTCTTTCAGGCCGGAGATAAGGGCATCCTCTTCGAAAATGCCAAGGTCATGCTGGTGGATGTCGGGCACCTTTCCGTTTCGTTTACGGCGCATCACCTGATATTCAACCTTTTCAGGCATGTCGAGGAAAAGGGAAAGTAATCCTGAGATATCGACAAACGCGGGTAACAGGTACCATCCCAGCCGCTCTGAGTTAACCTGGATGAACGCCATGCGTTCCTGATTGGTATCTATCTGGACGTCAACCCTGTGGCTCTTAGCCATGCTGGCGGCCAGCAGCTGACTGAGCCAGTCGGTGAAAGGACCCTGCGAGACTGACCAGTTGTAAGACAATTCCTTATCGTCGTGCGTAACGATGGTGACGGCATACCGTATGACAAAAAATTCGGACAGTGTCCGGGCCAGCACATCCAGACTCTCAATGGTGTCATGGGCATACACCTTATAAAGATCACCGGTAAGCTTCTGTGCATACCGTGACAGTATTTCCGGAAGGGCCTCATCGTCAACATCAATGCCGTACTGTTTCAGCGCCTTATTGGCGCGTGATATATATTTTGGTTGAGTTGAATTCATACTGAGCAAAGATGCCCGGGAAACCTGTTTTCGCTCCATAATCAGACCACCTTTTGTGATTTACTCAGGATTTCATCAACATTGAGATTGCGTCTCATTTTCAGTTTATAGGGCGATTTCATCACCATTTCGACTAACCCGGTTGATTTGCGCATTGCCTTGCCCGGTATGGTTATCGGCATCTGGCCCACGATTTTTCGTCCGTCCTGAAGACAGGCTATAAAATGAAGAGTTGGTATCATTGAAAGCAACTCCTGCGGAATTGCACTCACCATTGTGGTGGACTTTCGTTCGGAAATTGAACCATTGAAATCGGTATGTGACTGTTTGGTGCCTGCGCTGGTGGTATAGGTGACCTGGTTCATTGATACGTTGGCTTGGCCCACTTTCGTCAGGACAAGCTCCTGTGTTTTAGCATCTGTCACACGTGTACAAATGTAGTTGTTGCAAAGGCCTGTCAGACGGTCAGCTGTATCGGCGCTGGTGGCTGAAACGAAGTCTGATATGGTCTGTGTTGAGATGAACAATGCCAGTTTGGCTGCTCGGCCCTGGGCAAGCAGGTTAATCATCTGCATGTTGATAGCCTGATGCGCCTCGTCAATAAAAATGGATACCCGGGGCGCGGTCGATAAATCAGATGCTGTGTTATAGCGGCTACCCGCTTCTGCGGCGATATCAGAGGTAATCAGCTGTGAGAGGTCGCGAGCCGTTGCCGGATCAGACAGACCATCCAGCGAAATATAGAGCACACCGCCGCTGTTGAAGAGCCCGTGGCTGTTAACGATATTACGGTCCGGGTTTTCAACGTCATTAGCCGAAAGCAGAATATCCATTGGGCTTTGCGACAGGCGTTTGAGCATAGGCATAAGGCTGGCCGTGATTTTGTAATAGTGGGTTTCATCACCGGCGATATACTTGAAACATTCGAGGACAGTATCCATGCCATACATGACTTTTGGCGAGTTATCCTGAAAGTAATTAGAATAAAAATATCCCTGCAGATTCTGTATTTCGTTAGCTAGGTCCAGATTGGGCGATACCTGCAGAGTTAAGTTCCATTCCGGACCGAGGTGGTACTCATAGAAACCCCGGAGCGCATTACGCGTGGTGACGATCAGGTCCTGTTTGGAACGAATCGAATAATAGATATTCTGAATGGTTGGCTTTTTCCCGCCGAGTTTCAACGCGCCAATAGCTGTGGTTACCAGACCTTCAGCAATGCGGAGGAAGGGGTCCTCGCCGCCTTCAGTACCGGCAATAATACTCATAATACGGGCTGACAGGTCCGTATCCTTGACGTAGTTGGCGCTGATATCATAGGAGACAGATTTAGAGGGGTTACCTGCATGGAAGTGCATGTAGGGTTTACCCAGGCTCTCGCACTCCTCTTTTAACCCATCCTGCCACTGATAATCATTCTTTGGGTCAACAACAAGAACTATATGCCCGAGATGAAGCATCGAGCTGGACAAAAGACGCTGAAGCACTGTTTTACCGGTACCAACGTTACCTGTGATAAGGGTATGCCCAAAGAAATTCTCTTCATTGACGAAAATCGGAACCTTTTTATCAACGCCGAAAATTGAATAGTTCCCGCCGAGGTCAGTCGCGAGTTTTCGATAATGACGGGTTACAGGATTCAGCACAAAAGGTAACTGAACTTCATGTAAATCACTGGAGAGGTTATGAACCTGGTACGTCCGTTCTGAGTGTTCCGGTCCCCATTTGAAACCGTTGCATAAAAAGGTTGTACGCTGGGGTAGCTCTACCTTTTCTTTCCTACGTAAAAACCGGTTCACCGGATTCTTCGCGGGAGCGCCCCCGGTCTCCTGAAGGGTCACCAGCTTCTGGTATTTCCGGTCATCGGCAAAGTAATGTGCGTTGTTAATCATTCGAAAATCTTCAAGAGACAGGAAGTCCATTGAACGATGAAATAAACGCCAGTGTGCCCGGAAAACAGGTACACCATGCCATATCCGCCAGCTGGCAAAGGCAATCAACCCTAGGGCGCAATAGAAGGGGATCTCGCTGATGCCATATGTCTGACTCCATGAATCAATAAGCACATAGATGGAAAAAAAGACCAATATCACGGCAGAGCGAAACTCCAGCGCAGGACGGTAGAGCATCTCCTGAGTGTGTAAATTATTGCGACTCCGGCGTTTCATAACCCTTCCTCCTGGTGATTAAAGAAAGCAATAAATTCGTCATAAAAGATATTGTTGCGCTGTGCACCCTGTTGAATGTCTTTCAGGCGGATCATGTAGTGTCGGATAGGTCTACCAATTCCCACCTTTACCTTAGCAATAGGGAATTGAGAAAAAGCAGCACGGAGTTTTGCTAACTCATCCTGATCAAACCCCCATGAAGCGATATCTTCAGTGATTCGAAGCCGGAGGCAAAAGTTGATATCGGTCACCACGACAGTAAGCAGCAATTGTCTGACCGTAATTGAGGAGTTATTCAGTCTGATTTTATTTAGGAGCGTGATAATCGTATCAATATCAGATTGAAGGGTATCGCTGTCAGTTGCACCAGCTACCTCATCTGTTGGCAATGGAAGTAATTCAGCTTCCTCAATATTTTCTGTAATGACAATCGCCGGGTCCGTAATAATATGATCCTGTCGTGCAAACAGCTCTTCAAAACCACGATTGATTTCACTGAAGCCTTCCTGTTCCTGCTCATCGGCCGCATCAAAAACCGTGGAATCCGTAGAATTACCCGATACAGATTCAAGGAGTTGGCGGTTTTTCGTAAGTTCACCCGCTCCATGGATGTCAGTTGACACATCAGGCAGTTCCCCCCTCATCTGAATAGCGCTGTCATCCTGTGAGTACATATCGTAATCCCCCCATGACTGGTCCGCGTCATCTGTCTGAATGTCAGGGTATTCAGATGGTGGTAGATCAGAAGGCTCAAATTGATTATCTGTAGCCACGGGCAGCTCTTTTTCATAACGTTCAGGAGGAAGTGGCTCAGGATGAACATCAGTTTTTAAAACCGATAAATTAAATGCTGATGCAGTCTCATCCTGCGTCACACCACCAAATAAATCTGAGGAAAGCAGAGGCAGCATCTCAACAGATTTTACATCGGGTTGATGACGTAGCTGAATAAGCGAAACCTCATTACTGAGCTGGGTATATCGTTTTCCGTCATTGGCTGGGACACTAAATTCTTCATTAATACTCCCGATTCTGAGCGAGAGTGTAAAGAGCTCAGACTCCATTAACTGAGTATCATCAAGGGGGGCAATAGACCGAATGTAACTGTCGGAGACGTGCAGCAGACCATCAATTAGTGCCATTTCAGATGGCGTAATCGCATTGTTATTAAATTGATGCTGTAGACGGGTTATGTATTCTTCCTTTGTTATTGCTTCCTTCTTCTTCTTCTGTTTCTTGCTGGTGTTTTTTTGTTTGTTTTCTTTCTGCTGAGTTTCCACTTCCTCACTTGAAACCTGAGGGTTAGTGCCGTTCTCTTCGTCAGAGAAGGAATTATCTTGATCAATGCTGACTGCCATTTCCTGCGCATTCTCAGATTGTTCAGCTGGTTTTGAATCAGGTTGCGGTGCATCATCCGGTGTAACAGGCTCATCAGTAAGATTACCATTACCAAGCCGAATTGATTTGATACCCATTGAGATCGGGCGAGTGTAAATCGTGTCATTACCTTTACGGTCGACATACACATAATCGTTCGTGTCATTGATACTAAATATCCCCGGAAGATTCTCTGGGATGACATCGTATTTAAACAGGAAACCTACCCATTTTATTTTTAAAAGCGAGTACCAGCTCAGGCCTTTGATGCCGTCACTAAACATTCGTTGAATGTCCATCTCAGTAAATTCACCGCGATGGAAAAAGTGAGCAATGCGTTGCTCTCCGTATGGTTCTATATAGCCGCCATTCACTAATAAATCCGTCAGTGATTTTCGACCAATCTCGCCGTCCGGGAAATTAACACCCAGTTTTTTGAACTGATTCAGGATGTAGTCAAGGGCTGTGTGTTCATTGATGTAAACAGCCCCTCCGATAATCATAATATGAACGGGAGAGGGACCATTCTGCCCGGCGAGTGTAGGTGATGAATCGAAGCCGTTGATGTTAAGCGTACTAATATTATCTTTTATAATTGAAATGGCACGAGCTGCCGTATCGGATGCACGAATGCCGGATTGCTTATCATAACGATAACTTGTGTCGGTACCGGTAGAATGCCAGTCGGCGGTCCTCATGCAACGGGATATAAAATCATCGCTGGTAGTGTAATTACCCAGGGAGGCAAGCATTTTATCGTACATTCGTTCTTTGACGACGTCACTCAGGTAATTCAGGCAGGTATCGTTCAGGCAACGTTCTAAAAAAACGGGAGCCCGTACAGAGTGATCATTCGCAGTTCTTTTGCGCCATATGACTTCATAAGACATAATACGATTCGTATTAGCCCAGTCCATCAGGCTGGCTGAAAGTGGACGCCACGTACTGTTAACCCCTGGAGTTGAAGAAATAACGTCAACGTCAAATATTTTTCCTGAGTCATGTAACAGACCACAAATAAACGCAGCATAAAGGTACCGCCGTTTACGTACCTGCTCTTCATCCTGTAAACCAATAGGGCTAAGCTCAGTACTGTACGCGAATTTTAAAGCCAGAAAAGCCGTCTCCAGGCTGTGTGTTAATAACCCCCCCGTACCTGCATGGTGATGATTCTCTGAGGCGGGTAGAAGGTGGATCCAGCGCGTAAATTCCATCAGTGGTTTGATAATCAGGTTCGTGAATGTATATGCTTCATCGCTCAGGTCAGAATTAGGGAGACCGATATACATATTGATTTCCTGCAACCGATTAGCATGGACAGACAGAATCTCACGCTCTGAATAGAGTGTTATACCCGTTGGCTTACTTGGATAGTCGAGGTAGTTTTGCACGTCCTTATTAGGCGTGTGCGGTATGTCATACTCATCATCCGTATCATAGACAATTTCATAGTCAGGCCCTCCGAAGAGGGCGACCCTAATTTTCATGAATAAACTGGATATAATACTCATATCAACCTGTTTGCTTTATTGTGCCGGGACAGGAGCAACGGAAGGTCCTGTTTTACCAGCCGCCTTTTCCGGGCTGACTGACGCGGTTTCAGTCTGTTCCGTTTTTACCGCAGCTTTGCTTGCATCAACACCAGAATTCATCTGATCATCAGGCAGTTCTGGTTCAGGACCCTTCGTGATGGCTTCGGATGATGGATTATCCGGAACTTTGGTTTCGAGGCTGGCGATATACAGCTCAACAGATTTAAAACGTTTGATGTTTTTGATGAATGGCAGTGCATCGTATTTACCGGAAGCACGGTTCTCCGCGTCAAGTATTTTGGTAATTGAATCCATGGCTGCCTGCAGGGAGCTTAAAAGCTGCAGGATAATACGGTCATGCACCTGCTGGGTGATTTCACCGAATAACCACAACTGGTGTGCCTGGCGCGTCATGACATTAATGGTTGAGATAATATCCAGTAACTTGTAGGTCAGTGGATGATTCCAGCGAATTTCAAATTCCTCGTAGTTGTACCCGTCAAATGACGAATCCTGCACCGGAATTTTCGAAAGGCTTTTATCAATCTGCACTTTATAGGTGTTTACATTACCTGACAATTCCGTGTAGATGCCTGTCAACCATTTATTAACTTTTGTGCCAGTCGTCGGGTCTGACTCGACCAGGCGAAAGATATTATAAATTGCATTCGAGATCGCGTTGAACTGGCGAAGGCGAGCGCGGTTCTTTTCATGAAAATGCAAATAAAACACGCTGGATAGCGGTTTGAGTTTAGTGATGACCATGCCCAAAGCGCGATTATTTCCCACATTTCGCTGAGTTCGTGGAGTGTTTCTCTGTGATGTATTTTCAGCCATTATAATAACCTCTTCAGTTTTTCAAGACGCTTGATGTCCGCAAGTCTGCGCTCATGGTACTCATGCAATAATTCGCGGATGGGTATAATTTTCTTTTCTGTTTCCTGAATCATCTCCAGCTCCCAGTCCAGAGCTTTAGGGAAACAGCTAACACTGTAACCGCCGAGTTTAGGTTTAACGATAACCCCGTAGTGTTCAATTCGATTTTTAAACCTGGGGGAGAAATCTTTCCAAGAAATAGTAACTTTTTGGGATGAACCCACTTTTCTGATCACAGGTGCAAATCTGCCTGGATTAAATTTTCCTCCATTCGCGTAGGTTGTCTCTGATATCAACTGGTTCCTGGCTTTCCATACATTCCAGTACTGATCCAGGACAAGGGCGGCTTCCTGTTTCAGCAATTCGATATAGAGCACAGCGTTACCAATGACGGTTTCCTGGTGAGCGATAATTTCTGAATTCATGCGTAGTTCCCTCCTGCCCAAAAAGATACAGGAATCAGGAACGGATTTTCCGAACTAACAAGCCTGTTATCAGTTTTTTAAAAAAAATTTTCCATACAGGCTGAGCCGAAAAAAAGTAACTTTTGGCCCCTCAGGGAAGGATGCCGTCAAAATGAAGGCACTCAGAACGTTTCCATTGTGACGAGATGACCTGAATCAGGAGGTTTTCAGAGCACGCGGAGGGAAAAAGTAACTTTTAACTGAGTGTTGATAGTATCCCTTATACATAAGTAACTATTTTGACAAAAAGTACTCATGAGCCATAAACCTTTTTCAGAGCTTCATTAGTACTTTTCCCACAAAAAAGTACTAATGACATAGTTTTTTCATTAGTACCTTTTTCACCAAAAGGTACTAATGAAAAGTCGGATTTTTAAGTCATTTCTAAAAAAAAGTGCTCAATGTTATAAGTGCCAATTCGTTCTATCTTGCCTTGAGGCTTTATCATGGATAGTATCTAATAATATTAGTACCAGTTTTGTTGTTCTCTAGCCTGGATAGCTATGATATAATCATAGTGTTTACGGAAAACACATACCGCTATAGCAGATATAGATGCTTGGAAAGAGCCCGGAGAGCGTATGGTCATACAACCCAACGTACAGACTGACACGGTCGTAAAAGCTTTTCTCCGTTCGGAGTTACAGTTAATACGGAGTCAGCAAAAACTGATGTCCGTGTTACCACGTGAACTGGCATCAGACTATCGCTATATTCCAGAGATCCTTCTCGGGCGTTTTTTTCATCCGACTACGGATTCTCGACTTAATCGGATTGCGCAATCAGAGGAGCGTCCTGGCAGCCTGTTAATACCACGAGTAAACGGACAGCAAGTTTCCTGGAATAACCTGATAAAACAAATTCGAGACGACTCTCAGTACCTGAAGTTTGAAACATACGGCAGGCCTTTTGACAGTTCAGAGCTTAAACCAAATGCGTCATGCGAATTATTTAGCGGAAAGCAGTATGTCTATAAACCTGCGGATCTGGAGTTGTTTAGAAAAAACATCGTCTCAATACAGATGAATTTTCTTGTCAATCTGTGGAACCTCGTTAGGTTCAATCCGGCATTTGTTCGCGCCTATCTATCGTTATCGAATGACGCCTTTCAGATGCTGGCCGATACAGAGATGAACGCCTTTGTTGAGGTGACAAACGTTGTTTTGTTTCCACGTTTCATTCAATACGATTCTGGCCGTCGTGATGTTAAAGTCTTTGCCTGGGCCTACGAGATAATGTCTGATGTTCTGGATGGTTTTATACCTCGTGAAAATATTGAGAATCTGCGCATTGAATTTAGCTTAAAAGAATCAATTGAGAAGCTAAAAACATTTTAAAGATTATACGAATCAGGTCGACTTTACAGGTTGTGCGCCAGGATATGTCAAAGCAAGGTCGGTTCATTCGCAGAAAAATTGATAAGCGTTAAACAGAATATCGTTAAAAAGTAACTTTTCAGAACCGCCAGGGTATGGAACTTCACCGTGCCATTGTGCCAACTCAGGAGCAATGTTAGGAGATTGCGGATAATGGCTATAAAGAAAAATGAAGTCAGTTACCTGAACCAGATCGCAAGCGCGTATAAATTAGTAGAATTCGATGCCAATAAGTACACAATAGCGCATCTCTATGGTCGTAAAATTGCGGACAGGCTGGAGTATTCCAGAACGGCCAGTTCAAGACGGGGGGTTGGATCATGGCTTGGAGATAAGTATGCCATGCTACTTTCTAATGTCGTCGTCAATCACGCTATTCATATTTTCGGTTATGATCCACAAAGACCCGATGAATCAACGAAAGAAATGGATTTCAACGCATTAATTGATTTGTTAATTGATACGGGTTATTCACCTGATATCTACCCACTAAAAATCAACAAAATCGTCGATGTTCTTAATGGGATGTCTGAAGCAGACTTTTCAGAACCGCCAGGGTATGGAACTTCACCGTGCCATTGTGCCAACTCAGG
>OAWQ01000013.1_pt1 | contig 182649 bp, 200 predicted proteins | sample 1476961 | NCBI WGS metagenome assembly OAWQ01 (sample SAMEA2580247, study PRJEB22360) | human gut metagenome | biome: human gut; feature: human-associated habitat; material: faeces | place: Denmark | collected 2008/2010
CTACGAGTGATATCACCCCGAAAACAGTTGAGAAGTTAAATAAAGCCTACAAGGCAATCTTCAATGACATTATCGATCTTTCAACGCCTGGCAGGGAATCTGCTTCAGCAAGCTACCTGCAATAGCTCTCGACCTTATCTCCATGATGGCCAGAACGTTCTTGTCTGGCCCTTTCTCAAGTTTGCTTAGTCGAAATTCTTTCTCAAGTTTGCTTAGTCGAAATTCAATATTCTTTGCCTTGGTCATCGCGTAACCCTGCCGGTTGGTTGCGGGCAGTTAGCCTGCACGGATTTGTTGTGCGCCAGAATGTCGCGCTTCGTCTGACGGTCGAGAACTTCAATATCGTGGTCGGTCAGGTAGATGACCCTCACCCAGTTGCAGGCCGTATCAACGACTACCGGGGCGGGTAAACTTTTCGCGCAGCTCCCGATCAACATCGTCATCGCCCATACGCTTAACGTCTTCCTGTACATCACTGGCCCCTTTCGTTGCATCAGCCCGGCGTTCTGCCGCGGCGATGCTGGCGGCCGCGTTCTCTTCGGTGCGCTGCTGTTCGGCTTTGGCTTCCGCCTTGCTGGTTCCGCGAGCATGACCAATGCCAAATGCGCCTACGATTAATCCAAGCAGAACGACTACCAACCCGCTTATAAATTCAAGGCTCATTGCACCTCCTGCTGCTCATCGGCTTTTTCTTTCAGCTTTGGCTGTCTGACGTATTGAGAGAGGATGGCGAGCACCACCAGAGCCGGGCTAATCATCGCCACAATGTTGGCAGGCAGAATATCTTTGATATCCGGCGGCAGCATCGCCCAGGCATGAAGAGCAGCGTCCGGAAATGATTGGGCCCATACACCGACCAAAGCGCCGGCAGTACCCAGGCGGACAGACCATGTTTTAAGCAGCAACCGGGCATGACCAACAAACTCCAGCCGGGTATATTTGCGCACTAGCAACAGAACCAGCACGGCCACCAGCGCCAGCAGAGCGAAAATAATCATCTTCATAGGCTCACCCGCTCTTTAACCCAGCCGTATAGAAACGCTTCGTTAGCCGGCCTCGCTTCGGCCAACTCAAGATAGCGAGCCCCCTGGCTGCAATTCAGCGCCTTTAGCAGCGTGGCTTCGCCATCTTTGCCACGAACAGCGAGATAACTTTTCAGGGCAGCGATGGTGATATTGCCAATTGCACCATCCGGCTTCAGGTCCGGATATAGCTTGCCCTGCATATTCAGAGCTGATAACCAGCGCTGCAGGAATGTACTGGCGACACGTGGCCCCATGTTCACGCCGGTATCACACAATTCCTGTGCAATGGCTGGCGACAACTCGGCGATGCGGTTGAACTTCGGTTCAGTCCAGTATTGCGACAGATAAATGGCTTTGGCTGTATCCCGTGGTAACGCCTTCATATCACCTGCGTAACCATATGCGCGGGCGGTAGTCTGCGTGATGCCCCAGCGCGTTGGCCCGCCTTTATCATTAGGGTTATTTACGTAACCCCCTTCTTTACCGAGGATGCCCTCGATAATCTGATCTGCTGTCATGGCGCCTTAACTCCGGTAATGCGTTCCCAGAAATAGGTCAAAGCAACAGAACCCATTGCCCCACTAATTCCGGAAGTGGCCAGTATCATGTAAATGCTCAGTCCGCTTTCAATGCTCACCAGGCCAGCAATAACGCCGGTAAACCCTGAAACCACCATTTGGGCAAGAGCATTGATCAAGCTCCATGTTGCCTTGCTCTGCTTCACATCTATCAGGTAGCGGACAAGTCCACCCCAGCAAGCAATGATCAGCAGAACCAGCCAGGACATCCCGGCAATGCTCTCTTTGTCTTGCATACGTTTAGCCATAGTTACCGCCTCCGATTAAAGATCGGGAAGCTGTGTGTTTGAAAGGGGTCAGGCCCGTCAGGCTGGATTTAACAACGAAGCATGTCGATGATGATTCCCGCGGGACCTGAAAACAAAAAAGTCAGCGCAATGGCTGACAATGAGGGTAAGGCGTTGGCTCTATGGCCTTATTTCCCAGCTGGCGGGATTCGGTAATCTAGTCAGGACTCTCGCGTATGAGCTTCAACGTGTAGTGCGGCACGCATTCACTCAAGAGCCCTGACCGGATTGCAGAAAGCAAAAAGCCCCGCACAATGGCGAGGCTCTTAATTTGGTCGACAATCGAAGCTATGGCGACGATATCAGATTTACATGAAATATATGCTTTTCAGTTCGGTTTTGCAAGACTTACATCAAAATTTGTCGCCTTTTGTTGTGAACGTGATCGCGTTACCGACATAAGGGCGTCGCTGTCAAGCCTCACAAAGCTGCTGCACATTACCAGCCAATGAGGGAGGTAGGTTTCTGTCCATGTGGACTTTGCTACACCAACCAGTTCCGCCAGCGCCTGGTATTCATACGACTCCTTCCCTGCCAGTTCTGCTTTGACAGCCTGCGCAGACAGCCAGATAAGCTGCCGCAGCCGATCTACCGTTTTCTTTGCAATGCGCACACCAGCCAGCTTCTCGCTGAATTGCTCCCATGCCCACCGGGTGATCGTCTCCTGGTGCTCCCAGCGGATATTGTCGCTGTAGTTCCAGAGCAGCCACGCTTTCTGATGCTCTTCCAGCGACAGAAGTGCGCGGCGCCAGCTCGCCGTCGAATACTCAACGGGCATAACGAGGGCGATTGCGGAACCTTTGGCGCGGGACTGCTGTCCGGGGATTGGCGGGTTTGATGGGTTTACCATGCGCCCGGTGACCGGATCGGCTACTTTCTTCCGTCCCCGGCTGCGCGCCGTAGCGGTGAATTGTGCATTCTCAGCAAAGGCCACCAGTTGCCCTTTCGTCGCGCCGCTTAGATCGGCGGTGGCTACTATCAGCTGCTGGCGAACATACTGGAGGTATTGGGTGTTCATTTGGCAGCCTCTTGGTCGTGAAATGAAGGAATATAGAAATTTGCATATAGCTGTCTGGCATACTCAGTCCGGGCTTTCGCCGCTTCTTGTGCAGTAGCAAAAAGACCAACGTAATGTGTTCTCCCCTTGGCCACTATGCTTGCCTGCCATTTCTTCCCTAACTCATTCCAGTACACCCCGGTAAATCCAGACTTATTTTTGCTTTTAGCTGCTCTATTTGCCGAGTTTTGAGAGAATGTAACCGCTCTTAAATTTTCAATGGCATTATTCGAACGATTCCTGTCAATGTGATCTATAACCTCAGGCTCATCCCCGTACACATATAGCCAGGCAAGCCTATGGGCCTTTCTGTTCTTTCCATAGATACGAATAACTCTGTATCCCTGACCATCAATGCATCCTGCAATATCACCAGGGTGCACACTAGATGAGGCCTTTATTTTCCATCTAAAAATGCCGGTCTGCGGGTCGTATTCAAGGAGAGCCCTTAACAGCTCTTGGGTTATTGATTTTTCTGATTTACTCATAACTCCCCCTTGAGAGACTTGCGATGAAATTGCGCAAAATTAAATAGTCAACCAGTACGGTGCCGCTGCTGCGTAAAAGACGGAGCTTTATCCAGCGGTCTCGGATGCGTTCGATAACGTCCCGGCTCATGCGGCCTCCATTTCGGTAATGGTCAGCTCAAGCCGCCCACCTTTGACGACAGGCATTCTCTTCACGCTGTAATAATCAACCTGCTGGTCATCGAGCCAGAAACCTGATTTCGTCAGAGCATCGAATGCAGCCTTTTGCAGGTTGTCCAGGTCACGGCGCCGGCGATCCGGCATGTGGCACTCAATACGGATTTTCAGTGGTGTGGCCAGGCCGATATCAAGCATCGAGTCTTTAATGATTCTGGCGACGCTGTCGCGGTATGCCTGCCCTTCCGCGCTGATGTGTGTGCGCCCGCGATTGTGTCGGTAGTAGCGGTTGTTGCTTGGCGGCCAGGGTAATGAAATGCGATATTGGTTCATGCTTTTATCAACCCCTCTTTCATCCAGATAACCTGCGTTCGGGCCATTCCCTCCAGTGCGCACTCTTTCGCATACTCCGCATCTACCAGGCGCGTGCGGCGGTCTATTTCATCGTGACAGGATGAACAGGCGATAGCGGCGATCAGATCAGGCGGCTTAATCCCGGTCCCGCACAATCCAGCAATGCGGATATGGGCCAATACCGTGGTTTCAGGGTTACCGTTGCAGACGCCCGGGATGCGAACCTGACATTCGCGACCTCGAGCTGCTTTGCGTAAATCAGCCATGGCTTTTCCTCCGGGCAGCGCGGCGCAGCCAGCGGACATCTGCCAGGTGAGCCGTATAGTGAAAGGTTGGGATGTCGGAAGGCTTTACTTCGACTTTGCGCTTGCGGCGAGCGGGAACGCGGAAGATGCCGCGCTCAATGACTTTCGCGAGAAGGCAGCTCATCAGGCCTCCTGCTTTTGCTGCAGTTGCTGATATTCGCAACCGTGGGGAATGGTGAGAGACAGCCCAAACTGAGCGCACCAGGCCTCTACTTTGGTCAGGAAGATGTGCATTTCCCCGGTATCAAGATCGGAGGTATGCCGGGGCTCCCAGGTTGTAGTTTTCTCACCGGTGATGAAGTCGGTGTAGGTCACCTCTTCGCAGCCGAGATAGGTCTTTTTGAGGTTGCGCTTAACCCACTCAGGTGTCGCGTCGGTACGTCCGGAGTTAATCAGGTATTCGCTGATTTCCGTGTACCACATGTGGCTGAGCGCGTTCTGCGACAGGCTGCGCTTCTCCCGCCACGGCTTGAGTATCAGTCGGAAGGCATCGCCATTGGCGAGGTATGGCTGCAGGTGCTGACCTATAGCGGCGAAATTGCCGCTGTGCAGCTTGATGCCGCATTGAGGGAAGTTCACGCTTCACCTCCTGAGAGGTCAAACGCAGAATGCAGAAAATCGCCGGTGACTTTCGCCATCGGTGACAGGAATTGCTTTAAGGTTTTGTGCGCCATGTGTCCCCACTTGGCGCCGGATAACAGTTGTCAGTTGCTCAGGCTGACAAGGGAATTATGACGGGCTAAATTCCAAATTGCAAAACGAGCATAGGCTATTTTTTCTCGTTCTGGCTGGCCATTTCGATGTAGCGCGGATCGGATGCGCGGGGGAGTTTAATACTCTGTTCGCGGTAATAGCGCACGCGCTCCATAAAGTAGTCGCGCAAGTGATCAGGCTGCTCCCTGGCAACCACTTCGGCGACAACCGGCATGTTCAGGCGCTCTTTGTAGGCGACGCCGGACGCTGCGAGGTCGACGTTGACCTTGTCCTGCTCGTCTTTCGACTTTGATGCGATATTGTATTTACTCATGATTAATCATCTACATATCGCACATCCAGAACCACATTCCCATCAAGGTCCTTTCTCACAATATGAACATCTTCCTTAAATGGCGGCTTGGTTTGCTCGATAACAGTCACTGTAGCTGTGCCAATTTTGTTCTGATTCTCGTCCAGGACAATGTAACTTCGGTCTATGCGGCTAGCTTGATGTCCTCTCCTGACTGTGCCGTCGTCCAAAAGAGTGTAGCCAGCTTCAAGGTTCATTTTTTCTTTAAACACAAATCCCCCTCAGGTTATGAAGGGGATTATATATCACTAACAGATTAGCTGCGCGGCTTTGCGTTCTGCGGGGGATTTAGGCATCAGTTTAACTCTCCAACTCGGCCCTCAAAGCAAATGTCATCGTAATATTTAGCTTTCTCCTTAGCGTCGAAATCAGCCTGCGCCACTTCTTCCACGCGGAAAACCACGCCAACAATACCTGTACATTTGTTGACGTACTCACCGTCGTCTTCAAGAGAATGTTCGATCACCATGTCGACGGTTTCTTTGAGGCACAGCAACGCACATTTCAGGTCTTTAAAGTAGCGATGCTCTGTCATGCATGAAGTGACGCGGTAAGTCAGTACTTTAGGCCCTTGCTCGCGACGTTTCTGCTCTCTTTCGATCGCGCTGCGCATATCAGCAAGCTCGTACTCGTTCAGTTTTGTATAGTCCATCACTTCACCTCCTGCGGGGCGGCTGCGAGCATGGCTTTAAAAATCTCCTGCACCTGTTTGCGAGTATTACAGTCACCACGGGATGCATCCCAATCGATGAGGCTGCCAAGCGGATCGGCTTCTTCCAGTCCGGCTATGAGCACTTCCTCTGTTGCCTCCTTCGGCACCATCACGTACCCCTCTGGAATCGCCGGGGAGTTGCCAGCATTTGGATGCAGAGCGCGAATCCCTTCGGCTAATTCTTCTAGGGTGGATGAATATTCGCGCTGTGCGTCATTGCCGAACTCAAAAAAGCCCGTGCCGGTGTCGTATCGTCCGTGTTCGCTGTCGTATGCCTCACGCTGCTTATCTATCCATTTGGCGGCGGCTTCAATGCCATCGCGATAGAAAGTGACTACAGGCGCTGTCTGCGCAGCTTCAGTTTTCCAACCGTGATACCACATAAATGCGCAGTAAGCGGCAACGTCGCGCGGATCACCTTTGGCGATATGCTGGTGAAAGTGCGCCTGGCATTGACTTGGCCATCCATCCTGTTTCCAGTCTGTGTCGTAGCCGTATTTTAATTGGGCCTTGTACAGCTTCTCTGCCAGGGCAGTGCAGAAGTCGGTCACCAGCTTCTGCGTATCAGGGTGAAGTCCGAATGGCATAACCGGCGCTTGTGGCGCGGTATAGAGTTTGGCGCCTTCTTCAAGGTTTTTGTGCCATTCGACCAACAACGCGTCGCCGACCTCAATAACCTCTCCCACCGGCTCCCCATCCAGCGGCGGAAGGTCTGGAGTTGTCACGCCAAACAGCGCCGCCAGTGCGCGATAGTTCTGCTCGCTGTGATAGCGACCTTTGCAGCGAACCAGCTTTTCGGCTGCTGCGTTTATGGTCTGCGCCTTCTCCAGCGCCTCTACCAGCGCGAGAACGTTGGCAGGGTTAGCCAGGGCGATGAACATAGCATCATGCGGGCGTTCTTTGCTGATGTGCTCACACACCATAATTTCAGCGTTATGGCCTCCGCCAATACCACAACGACCGTCGTGGTATTGGAATGCTCTCCAGTCCCCCTGAGTGGCCTTCTCTGCTGCAGCCTTCATACGCTGCGCCAGTTCGGTGATATTAGTTGTCATGCGGCACCGCCTTCAGCGGGACGCAACCAGATGCATACCGCACCATCTTCAGTGTCGTGAATTGAGCCAACAAACCAACCTTCGCCCGCTGGAGGTTCTGGCTGCCATTGAGAGATGTCGTAACCATCGATATCCGGGTCTACATCATCCTCATCACGGTAAACCACTTTCCAGGCTAGTCCGTTTTTATCCAGCCAGGCATTGAACTCCTCAGACGAAATAGATTCCCTGCCATCGCAAAATTCATCGTATAGCGGATGAGTCCAGTAACCGTATTGGTCGCGCTCTACTGGCAATGCTGTGATTTTGTTCATGCGGCACGCTCCTGTTTTGACTTGCACAGCGCTTCTTTGTAGCTGGCTTTGGCTGCTTTCTTTGTTGGGCACCATTCGCCCTGAATATCACGACGCGGGTAGCCATAAGATGCATCGTATGAGCATCTGAACATCCGGCATTTCCCGTGACGATCATATTCGACCTCTGGAAGTTGATACCCCAACAGCCATTCACTGAATGGCAGGCAACTATCAGCGTCGAGGTATTCTTCGTACCGCGTCTTTTTCTTCGGTTCAGGGAGCGCCGCAATAGCCAATTCTTCGCCTTTATCTGTGACGTGATAGAGCGTTCCACCGCTAACAAAATCAGGGGCAGGCCGTGAGGTAGCTAAGCCATCACAAACCAGATTTTTCCACTCCTCGTTGTCCGTATGACCGTCTCCAGCGAGGAAATAATTGCGGTACGGCGTTCTGTTGCGCTCATTGATACCCAGTGCGTGCTGCATAAGCTCGATTCTGTTGCTCATTTGGCCCCCTCGCGCAGTTGCTGGGCGAAAACTTCAGCCTCTTCTGCACTTTCTAAACAGAATTTAATACTGCTCATCACCACATCACCGCCGCGTTTTTTCAAACGCTCCGCTACGCCTCGCTGCTCTGCCGCGAACTTCTCTACCCCGCGCGCCTCGGCGGCCGCCAAGATGCGATCGGTGGCGGGAGCGCTTTTCATCACATACACGCTATCTTCGCCAGCCTCATGACCACAGATATACCCATGCAGCACAGGCTGGTAAGTTTCGCGACCAAACAGCCCGAGGCGCTCACCTATCTCCTGAATATCTGAGCCATCCAGCGATGCGCCTTCTGCTGCTGCGCGGAAACAGATTTTGACGAATTCCTGCCTGACTACATTCTCCGCCGCCAGCTGCTGGTAAGCTTTCGCCAGCTCCAGATACTTCCGCTCTTTGATCGACAGCTCGCCCGCACTCTCCAGCGTCTGAATGAGCTCGTTTACTGTTTCGATGTTCATTTTCTTACTCCCGCCAGGCACTGGTTAAAAAGGTTGGTCATTGGGTTTACTCCGCCAGGACGCTGGCGATACTGAACAGACGGATCGCTTTCGGTTACGGCTGTCTGTTCTGCCAGGGTGTAGCGATAGCCTTTGCGCTCCCCTGCTCGTAAAACTCGGCCATCGTTAAACGTGGCCCAGATAGCTGAGTTAACGACAGAAGAGTGAAGGCCCGTTCCGGTGCGAATCTCTGAAAAAGTGCAACCAGGATTGCTGCCGATAAAATTAATGACGATTTGAGTACCGGATATACGTTTCATTGAATCAGCCCTTTTTCTTTGCCAATCAGGTATTCGTCCCGCAGCCATTGAGCCGGAGTTAGTGCGCCGAGTGATGCTGCGCCTGGCATGCATCCGAAGCTTTTGCCTTCCGGGTGAAAACCCTGCTGCCTGCTGGCGTGATTTGTGGGGATCACTTCCTGGTTGTTCTCCAGCGCCAGTACCGGTGACGGTATATGCTCTCCGGCGGACACTTTCAGCGCCCAGTCCTCCAGTTTCTTGGCGGCATATTTCTCCGTTTCTGCCTCGCTGAGCTGTCGCTGGTACATTGCCCGCCGGGTATCAGTGACAATCCAGTACATGACCGGGTGAGACCAGGGGAAGCGCTCGGCGCCGCCGGTGTGGAGCCCCTTCTCGCGGTTGTATCGCTGAAATTCACCCATCACATCAGCCAGCTTGATACCGAGGACTGTGCCGCTGTCCTTGCACCACTTGATGAACTGTCCAGGCGATGGCCAGAACGGCGATTCACTGGCTCTCGCATGGCGCACGCCGGCGGATAGCTGTTCGCGGGTGCGGATCCCGTTTTCGGCAAAAGCGGCAATCCACTGGCGCTTCGCTGTCTTCTCTTCGGCGTCGGTCCGCAGGTTAGTCTGGGTAGATGCCGGGAAGATCTGCTTCAGCTGACGGAACAGAGAGTCAACCAGCCTTTCAGCTTCGAAATCGAGAAGCCGCTGTGGCTCCGTACGCCCTGCAGCCATTCTGGCCAGCGCATCACCATCGCGATTGCTGATCGCGGTCATAAGCTGTGCGGTCATATGAAGTCCTTCCAGCCTTCAGGGCTGTTCCAGTGTGGGGAATCAGGTTCGCTTCTCTGGCGCCCGGAAAGCGGATTAACTCTCGCGTTCCTGAGCCATACCCGGAATGCCGAGTTCCAGTCGATCAGCTTTGTGCCGCGTGCCTGGTGATAATCACGAAAGTTCAGCAACTCGGTTTCAATGTTGATCCCTTTCCCCGAGGCAATCGCAATGTGATCTGCCGATGGCTTGAAGGCAGGAGGGAAAGGTATTTCCCCGTTGGGTGAAATCCCGATCCGTCGCTTTGCCGCCTCGCTGATAAACTGCCCTCGCGCAGAGAGAGAGTCTGGTTCAGTGACTGGTTCAAAAGAGTGACTGGTTCTGGTGCCATCTGGTGGCATAGGGGGTGTGCCATCAGATGGCATAGGGGGTGCTATTTCATGGCATACCCCTGTGCTTTTTGATGGCATAGGGGTGGCATCAAGGTTCAGATAATATACGTTGGATGTATTACCCTTCCCGTTGTTGACCCCAACGCGATTTTCACGCTTGAGAAGCCCCATATCCTCAAGCGCGTCGATATGGTTGCGAACAGCGGATTTACTGCATTCGCACTGATCGGCAATGTGTTGATACGAAGGCCAGCATTCGCCCTTGTCGTTGGCGTTGTCGGCCAGCTTGATAAGAACGAGCTTACGCAGTGAGTTTCCCACTTTGACCCCCATTGCTTTCGCCATAAGTGACATGCTCACGTGCTACCTCCGGATTGTTTACTCTTACAGATTTACCAGGCATAATTACCTCGCAATTACCTCTTCGTTTTTGCACCTGAAAGCCGTTAGTGTTCGCGCACTGCGGCTTTCGCCTTTCTGTTCCCACTTATGCTTCAAAGTCACCTTTCTCTCCCGGCCTGTTAGAAATCAGGATGGCCAGCAGCAGCGACATGTTCGGCAGCAGGCTTTCCCGCCAGCGACTCACCGTCGACTTATTCACTCCGGCCACTTTGGCGATATTCGTGGTTCCCAGTTCAGCTATCTGGCTGTGTAACCAGCTTTCTATCCTGCGAGCCTCCACTTTGTTGCGTGTCGTTGAACTCTCCATTTGTGATACTTCCTCTGGTGTTGATTGAAAGGCCGCCGGTTAGGCGGCCGGAACGCCCTTCGGAGAAGGGAACAGCTTTGGAAGGTCTGGTCTAATTTGATGCGCCTGAACCTCCCCATTAGTTGCATTTACGATGCTGTTTACATGTTCAGGCGAAACCTTTGCCTTGTTGTGGAGCCACTTGTAAACCGCCTGCTGAGAAACATCGCAGGCTTCACCAAGCTTTTTCTGAGAGCCGACAATATTAATTGCGGTTTTAATGGTTGGGTTCATGACAACCTCCGTAGTAAATACAAACAAAGAATAAAACCTTAGTTGTATTTAGTCAACAACCATTTTCGTTTGCCGCTATAAAACCATGGTTGTAAATTGAGAAGATGAAAACGACACTTGCAGAACGATTAAGAGAAGCCAGAAAGGCTGCCGACATGACCCAGAAGACTCTGGGAGATGCTGTTGGGGTTAGTCAGGCTGCGATCCAGAAGATTGAAACTGGAAGGGCTGCTCAGACCACAAAATTGCTCGATATAGCCAAGGCTTTAAGGGTGAGGCCTGAGTGGCTTTCTTCGGGAACTGGCGCCATGAGAGATGATGGTGAAGATGATAAGAAGCCATCACATATGAATCATGATGTGTTCAGGGTCGACATTTTGGATCTGGCCGTCAGTGCTGGCCCGGGCATTGTGAATCAGGAGTTCGTGGAGATTCTCCACTCCGTTGAATATGCGCCAGCGGAAGCGCGCCACATGTTCGATGGGCGCAAGGCTGAGAACATCCGGATCATCAACGTCCGGGGCGACAGCATGTCTGGGACGATTGAGCCGGGTGATCTGCTGTTCGTCGACATCAGCGTTAAGAGCTTCGACGGCGACGGGATATACGCCTTCCTGTACGACGACACTGCTCACGTCAAGCGCCTGCAGAAGATGAAGGACAAGCTGCTGGTTATCTCAGATAACAAGAGCTATGCAGCCTGGGACCCGATCGAGAAAGACGAGATGAACCGGGTGTTCGTGTTCGGCAAGGTGATCGGCAGCATGCCGCAGACGTACAGGAAGCATGGGTAGCTAGCATGTGGCCTGATAAGACGTTTGGGTAGCTAAAACAAACACACGCGGAGCAAGATAAGAGATGAAGGAACATTTCTTCAATGGACTGGTAGCGCTGATCTCGGTTATGGCTATCTCACTACTGATTTTTCACTGGTAACGGACTGAAAGGAGAACTCATGAGGTCGCTTATCTTTGTTCTAGCACTGATAGTCATAGTGGCGGGCATATGTGTGTTTATGCTTCAGGACAATGCCTTAAAGGGATTCTCAGCATGGTGAGAAAGTATCTGGTTGTCATCATAGCTGCCATTCTAGTCGCGCTGATTGTGTGGCAATGGGTTCTGGACTTGGGTTGATGGGGTGTCTGGGTGATCGGAAAGGCGCTCTGGTTGACGCATAGTTGGTAGTTTTGAATATTTCATGGTTATGGTGCCTATTCGGGCTAAGTTACATATAGCGAGATAATTGCAATGAAAGATAGCAGACCGAAAATAGTTCATTATAAAAAAGCAGTCATCCCAAGCGGGGCGTCATCATTGCAAAGCATTTTACTTGGAATCATAGGGGATGGTGGCTCCGCTGAAAACGTTTTGCTTCGTCAAGAAAAAACCTCACCCTCAGATGATAATTCTGGTATAAGGTTTTTAAATAAAAGCAATACATACAAAACAATTCTTTTTGGACAGCTGGTTCTTTTTGAGAAGGACAAGAGTCAATCTCTATTAGAAATAAGTGAAAATGTCAGATTTTATGACATTAACTCAATCACTTCGCATGATATTATTATTAATGGCGATAACGCACAAGATAAAAAAAGGGAGTTTGTTGACTCCATTTTATATTTCGGTGTTTTAAACAACCATGTGTTAATTGTTCAGTCTACATCCCTACGTTCCAGAGAATTTGAGTCTCATCTTAACTGGCTTATAAATAGCTTTACTGATTTAGAGGATTTTGTCTTACTCCTGCAAGATAAGCCATCGGAAGCGACAATGCAGAAGATGGAAAAATCACCAGCCAAAAGCATTAGAATTGGCAGTTTGCCAATAACTTCTGAAGTGAAAAATGATGACGCACCTTCCACACCAAAAACCACAGGTTCAGTTAAAACGATAAAGTACAGGCCTACTGGTAAGGGCGGATCGTTGCTTAAGGCTTTTTTAGGTGATAACTGGGCCGACGATATCAATTTGAAGGATTCCTTAGATGATGCCAATCTACAGGTAAGTCTTGAAATTACATATTTCAGAAAAACAAATGATGGAGGACAGGCCGTTATTGACAGCATAGCGACATCACTGAGACATATAGATGGGGATGATTACAGCATAAAACTTCAAGGCGGAGGGGAAATTACTGGTAAAGAAATTAAACTTTCAGGAAATATCAGTGTAGAATATAACAATGGCATTATCGATGAAAATGATTTATTCTTAAAGATGCACAAATGGTTGTTCTCCAAGCTTGAGGCTGGAGAGCTGAATGTAAAGTAAAGGTATGAACAAGGAGGATAATAATGAAATCTAAAATCATCCACTTTGTTCTTATGCTTGCTTCCTTTTTCATTGGTTATTTTATAATCAAAATATCATTGAGCTTTATAGTTGATGGTGTTGTTATTGCGGCACCATGGGCTGTAGTAGGTTTGATGCAGCTGCCATTGTCGTATTGTATACAGGCAGTCTTTAAAACAAACGAAGTTAATGATCACTCTTCGCTAACCCGCTCTGAGTTGCGAAGGCTTTTGCCTCGGGTTAAATACAAAAGGCGAGTAATGGTATCCCTTTTAGCATTCTATGTTTTCTCGACGCTATTTGTAGTATTAGGCCTGATGGTTAGTGCTGGAAATCAAGAATTATTATACAAAGTACTGAAACTATCAGGTGGATTGCTCTTCGTATCGCTCTATACGAGTCTTTTCGTTCATAGAATGATGATCGAGCTTCAGAGTTTCAAGGCCCTTCTAAATAGAAGAGATTCCGATAAAAAAGAAAGAGAATCCTTACTTGATAAACTGAAATAACCCGGCCACCGCGCCGGGTTGTTACTGCCCTACTCTTCCCGCAGCATCAGCACATCCAGTGCCAGCTCCACAGCCAGATCTACCTGGTCCCCCTGCCACAACACCTGAATCATCTCTATCAGCGCCTCTCTTGATGGCTCGCGCTTCTCAACCAGCAGTTGCATAACCGCTATCCCGATAACCTGCGCAATCTGCGGGTGCATCTCTGCGAAAAACTCATCCTCATTCGACATGGCGCTACCCTCTTTAGCGTTTTTTTGAGCTTACCAGCACGCTTTACAAAAATAAATAACCAATAAAAACAACCAAATAAAACTATTCCAGCCATTTAAACAACTATTGTTGTTGACTATAAAACAACTATGGTTTTAAATTAACTCATCCAAACAACACCGGCAACGCCGGGTAACAGCAAAACGTTCCGCTGGCCGGCGATAAGGCAAGGTGAAGAGATGATCCGAGAACATGAGGTTCCTGCGTGGAACAGATTCAAGTTGAAGGTTGTTCTGATTTTGATTGCGGTCGCATCGGTAAGCGTTCAGTGCTGGGGTGGCGTATGAGCAAGCATGGCATTCGTTCACTGGTTATCGTGCTGGCATTGAGTGGCGTTTTTTGGTCGGTGATAGTTGCTTCAATTCTCCACGCTACGGGGGTGTTCAATGGTTAGTCATCATTACGGGACACAGACCGTTAACCGCGGCGCCGTTCTCCCAGGGATGCTCGTTAAGCATCGGGAAAGCACCTGGACAGCATCAGCAAATAAACGCGGCCGCCTGTACCTGCATCGTGGGATTGAGCGGACTTACACAACCGACTTGCTGGTTGAAGTTTATCTGAACGGGTTGGGGCAAGGCCTCCGCCGGTAATCGAACCAAAGAATTTAACTGAGCTAACAGGCGGCTTTCATCGCGCCGGGGATTCTTTCAACCAAATTTCAGGGGAAACCATGAGCGAAATAATGGATTTAGTCGTCATCGAGAAAAAGAACGCGATGGCGGTTTTCACCAATAACGACCAGCTCGACCCACTTATCGAAGCTATCGAGAAAGAGGCACGTAGCCTGGTGCCTGATGTTACGACCAAAAAAGGCCGTGACGCCATCGCATCCATGGCTCACAAGGTTGCGCGCTCTAAAACTTACATCGACAACGCAGGTAAAGACCTGGTCGCTGAGCTGAAGGCTCTGCCAAAGCAAATCGACGAAAGCCGTCGCGTTGTCCGCGAACGTCTCGATGCGCTGAAAGATGAAGTGCGGCGGCCGCTGACTGAATGGGAGGCAGAGCAGGAGCGAATTAAGGCCGAAGAAGCCATGAACGCGATGCACGCCGAAGCGCTGGAAATGAACATCAAGTTTGATCAGGAGTTGGCGGCCAAGTTCGAAGCGGACCACGAAATGGCCCTGCTGATGGATAAAGATATTGACCGCGAACGCGCAGATAAAGCAGCCGAAGCCGAACGCCAGCGCATTGCCCGCGAAGAAGAGATTAAGCGCCAGGCGGAAGAGAAAGCGAAGCGTGAAGCGGAGGAGAAACACCGCGCGGAAATGGAAGCATCAGCGCGCCGGATTGAAGAGCAATCCTGGAACCAGCATTACCAGCAGCTGGCGCGCGAAGAGAAAGAATCTGAGCTCGCTGATGACATGGAGAAAGGTCTCCCTCTCCGTCTGCTGGAATCGCTGTGCATTGACGAACTTCAACGCCGCGGCGCCAGCAAACAGGCGATAAGCCGCGCATTCGACGATGACGTGGATTTTCAGGAAAACATGGCGGCACACGTTCGCTACATGGTTGAAGTTATCGCCCGGCATCAACTCAACATTGAAGAGGAGCAATAATGGCTACTCAACTCATCGAACAGGTTTTTAGCCTGGTGAATCCACTAAAGGCTGAATTTGAGCAGGTTTGCTCTGAACCTTCTATCAATTTCAGGCGTGAATCTGAGTTCGCAATGCAGATTTTCGCCAATAACGACTACCTGGCTAAAGTCGCAATCGGTAACCCGGTAAGCACCAGAAGCGCTGTAATGAATGTTGCCGGGATTGGCGTGTCCCTTAACCCGGCTCAGAAGCTGGCTTATCTGGTGCCGCGCAAAGGGGCTATCTGTCTCGACATCAGCTACATGGGCCTGATGCACATTGCGCAGCAATCCGGGGCTATCAAGTGGTGCCAGTCGGCAATTGTCCGTAAGAACGATCAGTTCCGCCGTGAGGGACTGGATAAGCCACCGGTTCATATTTACAACGATTTCGACACCGCAGAACAGCGCGGCGACATTGTAGGTGCCTACGTCGTTATCAAAAGCGACGACGGCGACTACCTGACTCATACGATGCGCATTGCTGATATCTACGCGATCCGAGATCGCTCAGAAGCATGGAAAGCCTACAAGAATAAAGGCACATCGTGCCCGTGGGTCACAGACGAAGAGCAGATGATCCTCAAGACGGTTGTTAAACAGGCTGCGAAATATTGGCCTCGCCGTGAGCGCCTGGATGCGGCAATTGACCACGTGAACACTGAAAGCGAAGAAGGTATTAACTTTGCCGCTCAGCGCCAGCCTGAACGCGATGTAACCCCGGCAGAAACGGCAATCATCAAAGAAATTAACGACGTCCTTATTTCGATGAATAAGACGTGGGATGACGACCTGCTGCCTCTGTGTTCAAAAATATTCCGCCGTGACATTCGTGAATCATCAGAACTGACTCAAGAAGAGGCGGTTAAGGCTCTCGGATTTCTAAAAAATAAGGCGGCCGCATGACACCCGAAATTATCCTGGAGCGCACCGGCATTGATGTGTCCGCCGTAGAGCAAGGTGATGAAGCATGGTCCAAATTAAGGCTCGGCGTCATAACCGCCTCGGAAGTCCATAACGTCATTTCGAAACCGAGATCAGGCACCAAGTGGACTGACATGAAAATGTCTTATTTCCACACGCTGCTCGCAGAGGTTTGCACCGGCGCGGCGCCGGAAGTTAACGCCAAGGCGCTGGCCTGGGGAAAACAGTACGAGGACGACGCTCGCACCCTGTTTGAGTTCACCACCGACGTGCAGGTCACCGAGTCGCCGATCCTCTTCCGCGACGAAGGAATGCGCACCGCCTGCTCACCTGATGGCCTGTGCAGTGATGGCCGCGGCCTTGAGCTGAAATGCCCTTTCACCTCTCGCGACTTCATGAAATTCCGGCTTGGCGGCTTCGAGGCTATCAAATCCGCCTACATGGCCCAGGTGCAATTCAGCATGTGGGTAACTGGTAAGGACGCCTGGTATTTCGCGAATTATGACCCTCGCATGAAGCGAGAAGGCATTCACCACGTGGTTGTTGAGCGCGACGACAAATACATGTCCGACTTCAACGAAATGGTGCCGGAGTTCATCAGCAAGATGGATGAATCGCTGGCGGAGATCGGCTTTACCTTCGGGGAGCAGTGGAAATGAAACATCACCACGACGGTATCACCGTTGGCAGTGCCACTCTGCCCTATTCCATCAATCGCCGGGGATGGATCGCCCCAAGCGGCGACGTTATCAAAAACCCATTAAAGGCTCAGCGCCTGGCTGAGCTGATGAACAGTAAGAAGGTGGTGGCATGAGCGGAAAATACTCTCTGATTTATGCGGACCCGCCATGGGCTTATGGGAACACAATCAGCAACGGAGCTGCAGTGGACCACTATTCGACAATGCGTCTCATCGACCTAAAGCGCCTACCAGTGTGGGAACTGGCTGCCGAAAACGCTGTGCTGGCAATGTGGTACACGGGCACCCACAACCAGGAGGCGATCGAGTTGGCCGAGGCCTGGGGATTTACGGTGCGCACGATGAAGGGCTTCACCTGGGTGAAGTTGAACCAGTTGGCCGAACTGCGCATTACCAAGGCTATGGCAGAAGGAGAAATCACCGACTTTTACGACTTCCTCGACCTGCTGAACGCCGAGACGCGCATGAACGGCGGAAACCATACCCGCGCTAATACCGAAGACGTGTTGATCGCCACCCGCGGCGCCGGGCTGGAACGCAAGCACGCTGGCATTAAGCAGGTGGTCTACAGCCCACTCGGCGCGCACAGCGAGAAACCGTGGGAAGTTCGCCGCCGTCTTGAGCTGCTTTACGGCGACGTGCCGCGGATTGAGCTGTTCAGTCGCAGCGCGGCGCCGGGCTGGAGTCATTGGGGCAACCAGTGCGCCACCGCTTCCGTTGAGCTGATCCCTGGCTGCGCCATCGACGTTGTGAAGACGGAGGCAGCATGAGCGCGGCAGCGTACTACAACGAGATCGACCCATTCGCGGCGCAGTGGCTGCGTAACCTCATAGCCGCCGGGCATATCGCCCCGGGCGAAGTTGACGAACGGAGTATTGAAGATGTCACACCTGACGACCTCAGAGGATTTACCCAGTGCCACTTTTTCGCCGGTATCGGCGTCTGGTCCCATTCCCTCCGTCTCGCCGGATGGCCAGATGATCGCCCGGTATGGACTGGCTCCTGCCCGTGCCAGCCTTTCAGCGCGGCAGGCAAAGGAGATGGGTTTGCTGACGAGCGGCACCTTTGGCCCCACTTCTTCCATCTCATCAGCGAGTGCAGACCTCAGCATGTCTTTGGCGAACAGGTTGCAGCAGGTAACGCAAACGTATGGTTCGACCTTGTACAAGCTGACCTGGAAGGAATGGGATACGCCTTCGGGCTTGTGCCGTTTACGTCAGCGGGCGTCGGTGCGCCGCACATCAGAGAGCGGGCCTACTGGGTGGCCAACGCCAATGGCGAACACAAATCCGCAACCGGAGACGAAACGAGGATTACAACACGTTTCCGGATCTGCGCGATTGACGGGATGGCCAACACCGCAAGTGAGCAATATAACGAACGCAACAACAGTACAAATGAGCGCGGATGGTCGAGCAACTCCGAACAAAATCGGATGGGCGGCGGCTTTGGCAGGCTGGGTAACGCCAACGTCACGCGACTGGAAGGACTCAGCGGGAATGACAGCACTGCGGGACGGGAAGGAACGACTGGACCAGCTGCCGCGCCAGGCGTTCATGACAGGGTGGCCAACACCGACAACGAGCAACACTCGATCGCCGTCAGTGGATGCTGCCATGAACATGTATCGACAGGACGGCAGCAAGACCCAACAGCGCCTGCAGGACTTTGCGGGGATTACCGGGCCCTTGAGGTTAACGGTTTTTGGCGAGATGCGGACTGGCTCTTTTGTCGAGATGGCAAATGGCGTCCAGTTGAACCCGGCACATTCCCGCTGGTTGATGGGGCTGCCGCACGCATGGGACGAGTCGAGCCCGGGGTGGCAAGAGTGGCAAGCAGCAACCGCGTCGGCCGCCTGAAGGGTTACGGCAACGCCATAAACGCACAGGCAGCTGCGGCTTTCATTCGCGCTTATATGGGGGTCGCATGACGCCAGAAGAAAAAGAAAACGCTCTCCGCGCCCAGGCTCGTCGCTGCGCAGAAGAGATAACCAAAGCGATGAGCGTAAAGCCTAAACCGAAGTGGAACGCTGTATGCCCCCCCATCCTTCGCAAGCACTACGAGAAGGTAAAGCCGATGGGTATCAGCCTAGTGAAATTTGTCAGCGTTATTGGCCGCATGAATGGGCGGTATGGAGTGGAGTCATGAGCAAGTCATTAAACGCGCGTTGCATTCGTCGCTGGGAAGTGGAATTCAAACCTTTCTGCGATTCAAAAGTTAACCCTTACTGGCGCAAGCGTGACTTGCGCGGGTATATCCGCGAAGCGGCGCTCACTACTGCTTACAGCATGGTTGAGAGCATGGCTGAACGTAACGCCAAGGTTGACTATGACGGAGCTCCGAATAGCTGGAGCTATGAGTTTTCTCTCTGGTACCGCTTACGCCGGGGAAAATATCTCAAAGAAGCACGCGACTACCTGAATGAAGAGGCTACTAACGACGAAATCGACGAAGAAATCGAGAACGAACTGGAGGCTTGGAATGACTGAGCGCGGAATGATTTTTAACGGGGAGATGGTGCGGGCCATTCTCGATGGCCGGAAGACGCAGACCCGGCGGCCTATCAAATGGAAACAGACTCGGTTCACTGAAATTGGTGAGCGCGAAGACGGTAGCAAATGGCCGTGGAGCGAAGATGCAGAGCATGCTTGCGACTTCTGGCACCCATGCCCGTTCGGCGCCGTCGGCGACCGCATCTGGGTAAGAGAGACGTGGGCAAGCGGTTTATCCACAAAATCTACGCTTGCCTACCGAGCAACTCACAAACGTGAAGATTTGGAGGATGGCTTTTACGACACCATCAAGTGGACGCCATCAATCCACATGCCGCGCTGGGCCAGCCGCATTCTTCTGGAAATCACCGACGTGCGCGTGGAACGGCTGAACGCTATCAGCGAAGAGGACGCACAACGCGAGGGAGTTCATACCGAGGTATGGGACCAGACAGTAGTCGCTAGGAATTACGCAGCCCGTGATGAGTTTTTTCATTTTTGGTCAGAGGACATGCCCCACTACGTAGAAATGAATCAACTGTATCGGTCCTCATTCAGAAGCCTGTGGGAATCCATCTATGGCTCCGAAAACTGGCTGGCCAACCCCTTGGTTTGGGTTATCGAGTTCAAGCGCGTTGAAGGCGGTGAATCATGAACAGAGCCTCTCCCGTTGATTTAAGGAAATGCCTTGAGGCCGCACATGGCCTCGCTCATATCGGCATCCGTTTTGTGCCGATCCCGGTAGCGACAGAGGAAGAGTTCCAGGCACTGTCTGCCGAGCTTTCACGAAAGCTTGAGCAGATGGCGGTTGAAGCGGAAAAAAGCGAAGGCGGTGCAGCATGAGCGCAGAAATCATCGATCAGGCCAACGAGCTGGCAGAGCGCCGGCTGGAAATGACCATCCAGAACATGCGGATCAACCATAACGCTGCTTCGGCTACTCACTGCTCTGATTGCGGGGAAGAGATACCTGAGCGGCGCCGGGAACTGGTGGCGGGCTGCCAGCGCTGCGCTGATTGCCAAGAAGAGTTTGAAGAACGTGGTAAGCACCTGAGGTGATGTATGTGGGTAATGATGAAACTTAAACGCACTGGAGAAGTGGTTTATTTCCAGGGTTACGACAGCAAGGAAGCGGCTGAAATGGCGGTTAATGTTTTGAACTCCGTCGCCAGCGGCTGGGAATTCTATATCAGATAAAGAGTGCAGCAGAGGTGATGCATGCAGACAATAATCCAGGTAGAGACAAATGATTGGGTTTCAGAAGACCTGTTGATGGCGGTTACAGGCTTGAAGCGCGGCACCATTACGCGTGCTCGTAAATTATCCTGGCTGCTGGGGCGAGAGTACAAGCATATTTCCTCTGACGGGGCTCCAAAGCCCCATTGCGAATTTATGTACAACCGCAAAGCGGTAGATGCCTGGATTTATGCCATGAAACAGCCAGGGGTAGTGATCGATTAGCATGAAACAGGTAATCTTTCACTGCTCCTGGACGTCGGGAGGGAACAATGAGTAAAGAATCATACCCAACGGGCGTTGAGAACCACGGAAAATCACTCCGCATATGGTTCATTTTTAAAGGTAAGCGTGTCAGGGAAAATCTCGGTGTCCCTGACACCGCTAAAAACAGAAAGGTGGCAGGTGATCTACGAATGGCGGTTTGTTTCGCCATACGTATGGGAAACTTTGATTATGCATCGCAGTTCCCCAACTCACCTAACCTGAAAACTTTCGGCATTGGCAAGAAAGATATCACCGTGAAATTTCTGTCTGAAAAGTGGCTTGAACTTAAAAGGATGGAGATCTGCGCCAATGCCATAAACCGGTATGAATCGGTAGTCAGAGGAATGCTCCCGAGGATTGGGACTAATAAGCTGGTTTCCAGTGTGACAAGGGAAGATCTGCTCTATGTCAGGAAAGATATGCTGGCGGGATCAGGTGATAGAGGTTTGAGCGTGGTCACCGTGAACTACTATATGACCACTATGGCGGGAATGTTTCAGTTTGCTGCTGACAATGGTTATGTGAGTGAAAACCCGTTTAACGGTATCAAACCGCTAAAGAGGGCCCGGGTAGAACCAGATCCGCTCACACGTGATGAATTCGTTCGCTTCATAGATGCCTGCAAGCATCAGCAAACGAAAAACCTGTTGTCTATCGCGGTATACACAGGATTACGTCACGGTGAGCTGGTCTCCCTTGCATGGGAGGACATAGATCTGAAAGCCGGAACGATGACCATACGCCGGAATTATACGAAACTCGGTGATTTCACTCTACCAAAAACCGAAGCCGGTACCGACAGGGTTGTCCACCTGATCAAGCCCGCCATCGAGGCACTGAGGGATCAGGCAGAAATGACCCGGTTAGGCAGGCAGTATCAGATTGAGGTACAACTGAGGGAGTATGGCAGAAAGGCTATTCACGACTGCACGTTTGTTTTTAACCCTCAGTTGGTTAAAAAAAGTGGCAACGTGGGCTATCTCTACAAAGCCGATTCAGTTGGTGACTCATGGGATGCGGCGCTTAAACGGTCAGGTTTAAGACACCGCAAGGCGTATCAGTCGAGACACACTTACGCCTGCTGGTCATTGTCGGCCGGAGCCAACCCGAGTTTCATTGCCAGCCAGATGGGGCACGCCAGCGCCCAGATGGTTTTCAATGTTTACGGTGCCTGGATGGCCGACAGCAGCAGCGATCAGATTGCCATGTTGAACCAGAAATTATCGGACTTTGCCCCATCCATGCCCCAAAGCATGGCTATAGGAATATGAGAATGATAAAAATCAGCAACTTAGTAACGCACCCCCGTCATATTAACTGCGTGGAGGGCAACACGACCCTGTACGCTTTACCGAAAGCTGAGATTGTCAGCCGCTGGTATGAACAAACCCACGATGATTTTCGCTTCTGCTTCAAGTTTCCGGCCACCATTTCGCACCAGGCATCGCTGCGCAACTGCGATGACTTAAGCCACGAGTTTTTCACCCGCCTGGCGCCGCTGTCATCGCGCATCGGTCAATACTGGCTGCAGCTGCCGGCCACGTTCGGCCCTCGGGATCTTCCCGCGCTCTGGCAGTTCCTTGACAGCCTGCCGCGCGAATTCAGCTACGGCGTTGAGGTAAGGCATCCGGAGTTTTTCGCCAAAGAGGAAGCGGAACAGCAGCTCAATCGCGGGCTGCATCAGCGAAACGTCAACCGCGTGATCCTGAAGAGACCTTTCTATTGATACACTCTAAAGATGAGATTTTGTAGCAGGGATTAAGCGGCTTCAATCAGGTGAGCCAATGCCAGCAATCTCACGCGCTGCTCTGATAATCCGCCCAATTTGTAACGTCCCGCAAGTTCATAACCTACTCTGTCCAGCTTCTGTAGCATTGGGACTGGAATATTCAGGGCGAGATTTTGAGTTAACGGAATTGCATCCCCTTGAGACTTCAGAGGATTACACGGATAAAGCGTCATTCAAACCTCCTGAGCATCTCACCGATTGCCAGTGTTAAACGCTGGTCTTCTGATACCACACCTTGACCAATCTGTTCAGAAAGCTTTTCCAGCTTTTTGATAAGCGATGGATGCAGCGTCATCAAAAGATTACAGCTTACTTTCTGACCATGTTCATTGAAGAGTTGATTCATTTAGCCCTCCCATCGACTGAGCAACTTCAGCCGCTTCTGAGGCTGCTGTTATGGCTTTGTTTCGTTTTGTCTGTGCTTCAAGGATTCGTACAGTTGCATCACGCTGCAAGCGGGTGACCTTTGAAGAAGCTGCTTTCAGAATCCCGTCACAGAACGCTTTATGCTGGTTACTCATAGCGCTGGTGGCCTTAATGTAATCAGCGGGATTGATACCTATAGCCTCACAGAAAGGCTGTACAGCGTCGATGGCAGTCACTGTATGACGTTGCATTAACTGAGCCTGTAAAGCGGCAATCTGAGCCTTGTAAGCGGCTTCAGTGACTTTGTTAGTCATTACCCACCTCACCAGCGACAATCACAGATAGATACGATTCAAGCGGTTTAATTCCCGATAACGCTTCTTCAGCCTGTTTCACCAATACGTTGTGAGCATGGATAGCCCTATTTATCTTATTCGCTTTCTCAGTGATTCCTGCATCAACAAATTTCTCAGCAGCTTTCTTACATGCCTTTTCAATCTCAGCAAGCGGGTTATGTTTTGGTGACTGCTGTAATGGTACAAACTTGATAAATCCAGCGCCCATCTCATACACAACGTAATTCTCATTCATCATGTTCTGAATAATGGTCTGCACCATCGCTGGGTGTGTAACCTGTCGGATTCGGAACCCGTAATCTTCGACTGGCTGAGATATTAGTTGCTTAGCCTTGACAGCAATAAGAGTATCTTTGTTCAGACTGTCTGCGTTGTAAATATCCTTTGCATCTTCGATATTTTCCAGTGCAGCTTTAATTTTGGGGATGAAATGTGATTCGATTTCAATTCGTTTCTGTGTAGGACTATTCATTATTAACGCTCTCGTGAAATTCAGATACAAAAATACACCACACAGGCCGTCTTTTTACGTAACCCGTGTAGTGTCATCTGGAATGTGTAAGGGGTTGGCTAACCTGTCTCCGAGGAAGGATGCCACAGGAAAGCCATTAATTTGTCAGGAATCAATTCAACATATAAATGTTAACATATTGTTAAATTCTGTCAAGGGGTTTCAGTTTCTGACAAATAGCCTTAATGATTTCATACCGTCTGGTTTTAGTCATCATACGAGGCGGGGTGTAATCAGAGGGAGGTGTAATTCCTGTTAGTTCGGAAAGGCTCTTATACTGCATGTAGAATTGATGTGTCTTTTCAGCTACGATAGTAAAGTATTTCTTTCTTTTCTTCATTCATATTAATAATCCTTAAACAGGAAAGGTCACCCCCAAGATAAAACCTGAGAAAGTGACCTTCCGGCTATTCTCATCTATCTAAGACCCTGTTGACCGATTTTGATAAATGAGCATTACTGTATTATTATCACACGGAACTGTGTTTTTGTCCAGCGGTATTTTGTTATTACATAAATTGATGAATGGTTATTATTGGTGGGATGAATGGGGTGGTAGAAATGCATATTTAGCACTTTTTGCTATTGACGGATTTTTTACTGTTGATATAATGCATTAAGACCTTTGCAGATTATCTTTAAAGTTTTTTGATTATCACTAATTGAATACTACAATAAGAAAATGGCTTACGCCAAAAGCCATTAAAATCTTATTATCTCTTCAAAGATACTTAATCAATGCCTTTAAAGATTACTGTTAAGACGTGGAATCACCAATCAAGGAATTATCCTTTTCAACTTTCGCATGGCTTCGCGTTGTCATGCTTCTTGCTTTCGCCTTGTATCTGTTCAGATAGTCTATCAGAATCCCTCAGCGAGTGCTAAACCGGCTCAGATTACAATTGCATCAAACCATCATCTTTGATAGAATAATCAGTCTATTAGGAGATGAATGTGAAACATCGGAAACGATGTGGTAATTCTGCTGTAACGGCTCATTTAGTTGGGTTTGTAACAGATTCCAGTAAGCCCACCCGATTAGCAAATCATCAAATAACAGACCGATGAACGGTGAAGGATTCACACCCCAAATGTGACCAACCTACAGCTATCACTTATTATCGGTTCCAATCGCTGCCTACACCCTGAAACAGCAGCACATAACGCTTACACAGCAAGGGTTTTTCTTTCACTGGTGATTTCTGCTAGTGGACTTGATTAACTTTTGAACATGGACAAACAGTGTTATGAGCACCCTACCCTTTAATGTTGACTTCAGTATTCCCGCCAAGGTTACTGGAAGAGCACCTTTTATCATCCCTGAAGATGATTTCATATCTGGTACTAACCGTGTTTCTGCACGTGCCGCAAGAGAAATAAATCAAGCAGCCAGAAGGCGGGATGCCTTATCACCGTGCCTCAGAAAGGGAATCAAGCCGAACACAACCCCGTTCATTCAGCATCTGATTGATTCTTATCATTACAATAAAGTTACTGGAAAGATTACTCATCAGAAAGACGCACCAAAAAACAGTTATCACAATCCTTACAAAGCAGGTGATGAGATTAGGGTAAGTTGCAGGGGGCAAGGGGATTATCGCTATCCTCGAATGGTTACTACCTTTCAGGGTAAACAAAGACAAATAGCACTGCATCGTCTGGTTTATATACTCATTAATCACAAAGAGCCGTCCGGCTATATTGACCATGTGAAAGGTAATACACTGTCTTATCATCATAAGGGTTTGCGCAATGTAACCCCTTCACAAAATTCAATGAATGCTTTTTGCAACAAGGATAGTCAGGTCAACTACAAAGGCGTCACCAGCGCGGGAAAGAAATTCAGAGCAAGGCTTTTCTGTGGAGGGGTTGCCCGTTTAGATGAAAAGTTTGATTCAGCTTCAGAAGCCGCAAAAAGGTATGATGAGGTGGCAAGGCTTTATTTCGGGGATTTCGGTAAATACAACTTTCCTCGTACTGGTGAACAGTCTGCAATTCGATGATTTTTTTTCAAAAATTTTTGAGACCACTTTTCAAAATGGCTTCAGGTTGATTTTATAGAAATATCTGAGGCCGCTTTTAAGATTCTTAATCGTCCATGTACACCTATTTAGTGGGCGAACCTGAGAAAGTAGCGTTGAGGCTATAAAATTTCAACATATCTCGAACTGTACAGCACTGTGACAACCTCTAAGCTATTACCTAACCCCAACCCCAAAGCCCTTTAATAGAACCTCTCAGGATTCGTTACAGAACCTCTCACAAGGTTCAGGTATAAAAAAGCCCCAATAAAGGGGCATCATGAATCACTATCTAATTGTTACTTGTTCAGTCGATAGAAAGTTGCCTTACTGATTTCTAACTCTTTCTGTACCTGAGCAGGGGAATAACCTTGTGCAATCAGTTCCTGTACCTGTTCAGACGTTGCTTTGATAGGCCTGCCGCAGTGAACCCCTTCAGACTGAGCACGTTTAATCCCTGCTGTTCTACGCTCTGCTATCAAGTCTTTCTCTAAAGAGGCTAAACCAGCCATCATAGTGAGCATAGCCTTACCAACTGGCGTTGACAGGTCGAACCCCTCACGCAAGCTGATAACCTTCACACCTTTGGCCTGTAAAGTCTCAACCGTGGATAATACGTCAATAGTGTTACGGCCTAAACGGTCAATAGCGATAACAATCAGCGTGTCACCTTCACGGACGTAGTTCAGCAGGTCACCGAACCCTTTACGCTCTGTAGCCTTAATGCCACCTGATACAGCTTCATCAGAAAACCACTTAGAAACCTGATAACCAGCTTCTTTAATCTGCTGCTTCTGGTTCTCAATAGTCTGGTCTGAAGTTGATACACGTACATAAGCGATTACAGATGACATTACGGTGATTCCCCTGAAAGTTGTCTCAAAACATAGTCTCAAAATAATACCTGTATCAAAAGCATAAAACAACCTTTTGAGACAGCCTAAACACACCTTTCTAAACCTTTTTCAGCCGTATCAAAAGGAGATGGTTTTGAGACAGTAAAACAGGTTATACAAATACTGATTTTTATCTCTTTTTGGAACCAGAGCAGTTAATAGGCTAGAACTATTGAAATAGCAGGTGCTGATAGGGGTTTTAACATTGCATGGAGAGACTGTTTTTCACTGTTAATTTAGCCGTTTAGATGGCAATTCTTCAGCATTCACAAGCCATTGAAGGGGTCACTATGGAAATTTCAGGAATCGAAAAGGAAACCCGTCTAACCATAGCGACCTTAAAAGAGTTAGACAGGAATCCCGAAATAGTGGCAAAGCGCATTAGTAAGAACGGCTGGAGCCGCCGCACCAGCGACCTTTAACGCACCTGTAAAAGCCTTACCTGTCATCTTACCAATCCATGAGCCGAAACCTTTTTCAACTTCTTCTTTTGAGGCTGGTTTAGGTGATTGCTCAAGAAGCTGTTTCAATTCAGCAACATCATTATCATCAAGACCGTGACTCTTTAGCTCACGCTCAAGGGATGCAATGTCATCAACTGAAATAGAGTTTTGCTGATTAATGTCGCGAGTGTTACCAGCCACAATTGAACCATTATTGGTAACGGTAGAGAAAAAATTATTGGTATTATTATTCACTTGAATAATCTCTTTTTGAAGTTCTATTGAGGTAATTTCCAGCTCTTCGCAAAAAATTCCTTTACTTTCTAAGTCTATCGCCCAGTTCAAAATCATCATTTTGACATCTGCAACGATTTTTGACATCTGAGAGGCCGTAGGGAATTGTGCAAAGCTGGGGTAATCTCCGAACAAGCGAACAAAAAACTGCCTAACATCATCCGTTACATATGCAGTGAGGCTTTCACCAGATGTTGCGAAACGCTCAACTTCCGCAAGGGGATTTTGAACCGCACACATCTTAAAAAGATAAAAAGTGTCGTGCTCCAGCAAATCTTTAAGAAAAGTTCTATCTAAATTCATATTCTGCCACTGACCGTTATTCAGTTGCGAATAATAAGGCAAGTTTAAAAGTCGATAGGGTGGAGTTAGGCTTTTAGAGGGATATCCCCTGTATTCACTCTCAAGCCAATCTCCAAAATCCTTTTGACCGAGTTTTTTTGCAATAATTATCGCCTGCATCAAAATAGGCTGCATTCCTACAGTGCCAGAATGAATCATATTTCTAAGCTGAATTACCGGAGACTTCACCATCAATTGCCCTCAACATCCAGATTTTCAAGCATTCTAGTTCATCTACTCGCAAGAGGTTAAGCAAACTTTTCACAGCGGCTGACTAGGTTGCTCTTCCATCTCTTTTACCCACTCCGGAGCCTCTTCTAAGGCTATGTGTCGTGGCTTAGTTGTGAACCCTTCGAAGTCGAATTCATCACCATCAATCAGCGGTAAAATCTCCAGCCACTGAGCACCATCAACCACCCTATCCAATGGGAAATTCAGCAGCTTTAAGCCGTTATGTAAGAAGACATCACATTTCTTTCCAGCCGTGTTAAGTCGGATTTCTTTCACTATCCGCTTAATGATAATTTGCGCCTCTATCCGGTCTTTCTTCACAGTCAAATCAAGATGACTGATTGTCTCAAGCTGGCTTGATTGCTCTCGCTGGTGAACCTCTGAGACAGCATTCTCAGCGTCCTTAATTTGACTATTCAGGGCTTTCAAATCCTTTGCCATTGATTCGGTATCATCTGCCAGCATAGCCAGCTTAATGAGCCTCTCACGCTGTTTCTGAAGCTGTTCTAACTCACTTTGAAGAGAGCCTATAGCAGAGCCATTATCACGATTTAGGGAAAGACGGTTAGTATTGTAAAGCAGCCCCTGAACCAATGCGCGGTCAGTCTGCAATCTGCTGAACCCAACACTATTACAGCGCCCTTCACTCTTCATTGAACATTTGTATATACCAGACCTCTTAGCAGAGACACCCGCAACAACGACAATAAAGCCACACTCAGAGCACCTGAGAACGCCTTTGAAGAGATTCGTTAGCAAAGGTAAGTCAGAGGAAGGTTTACGCCCTGAACCCTGTTTAAGCTGCTGTACAGCGTAGAATTGTTCATCGGTGATTATTGAGGGGTAATAGTTTGGTATCTCTGAAACACCCTTTACAGCCATTGATTTAGAAGGGACTTTGAAACCAATCACTGAGCGGTTGGAGAGCAATTCTGTAACCGATGATTGAGACCAGCCTCCCTTTATGGATTTGTGCTGGTTCAGGGTATAGAAACCTTCATCGTTCATCTTTTTGGCTATCTTGATATGAGACAAGCCCTCTAACCGTAGCTGAAACACCCTCTGAACCGCCTTCACGTTTTCATGGATGAATTCAAAGTGTGAACGGTCTTCAGATACTCTTAACCATGCTGCACAACGCTTAGACATTATTTCACCGTTTGCAGCCCTTTCCCTTTTAGCAGCCCACATAGAGCGCAAGCGGGTAGATTTCATCGCTGATTCTTCATGTGCTCTTTCCATCACCAGCATTGCTTTAATCATGCTTAGTGAATCTTTCAGGCTTTCTTTCGTGTACCACTCGTTATCGACAAGGGTAACCACTTCAACACCAGACCTGAGAATCTTTCTAAGCTGCTCCCCTGCTGTGTCGATGTCCTGTCGTGAAACCCTGTCCAGAGATTCGACAAGAAGAACTGAACCCGCTTCAATGTAGCCAGATTCCACAGCGGCTAGAAATTCACCAAAAGCCCCTGACTTAGCATTAGCACCAGAGAAGCCGCTGATACCCAAATCCTGAAAGCGTAATGATTCGTCTAAATAGTAATCAGGATTCCTTTTTAACCAATCGTTGATGTACTTGCTTTGACGCTTAGTAGAGTCACCAACTGATTGAATTTTCGTAGAAAATCGTATATATGAGATTGCTTTTGGCATGGGGTTTATGATGAGTTATGAAGAGATTGAAGAAGTGTATCATAAGAAAAGTGTAATCCTGGATAGCCGTCCGGTTCATAGCGCCGTCGCCCGCAGCCCGGCGATGCTCGACGCGCAAAGAAAGAAGCCAAAAGTCCCCGTCCATGCGCTGGTGACGGCCCACCATCCGATGGTGCGTTTTATCGGCAGCGATGACATGGCGCAAAATCGTGAGCTGTTTAGCGTGTGGTTACGCACGCTGCCAAAATGGACACAGACAACCACGCCGTACCTGTTCCTCCATACCCCGGATATCGCCCAGGCGCCGGAACTGGTCGACACCCTGTGGAGCGATCTGCGCGCCGCCCTACCGGAAATAGGGGCGGCGCCGTCAATTCCGCAGCAAACCTCTCTTTTCTGATATCCTGCTATCCTCAATTGAGCCACCGGATGCGATAAAAGGGAGTTTTGAGTATGGTCAGCGCGCTGTATGCGGTTTTAGGTGCGTTATTGCTTATTAAGTTTTCCTGGGACGTTGTACGACTGAGGACGCAATATCGCGTTGGCTACGGCGACGGCGGTTTTAGCGAACTGCAGGTTGCTATACGCGTGCACGGGAACGCGGTGGAATATGTTCCCATTGGCCTGATTCTGCTGCTGTTTATGGAAATGAACGGCGCGCAGACCTGGATGGTCCACGTCTGCGGTATTTTACTGATCGCCGGGCGCCTGATGCACTCCTATGGCTTTCATCATCGTCTCTACCGCTGGCGTCGTTCCGGCATGAGCGCGACGTGGTGTTCGTTGTTGCTGATGGTGCTGGCGAACTTGTGGTATATGCCCTGGGAGTTGGTTTTCTCCGTCCGTTAGCGCACAATACGCCGTTTTCGATTTTTCGGGTTTAACGTTATGTCTCACCGCGATACGCTTTTTTCCGCGCCGATTGCCAGCCTCGGCGACTGGACCTTTGATGAACGGGTTGCTGAAGTCTTCCCGGATATGATCCAGCGCTCTGTTCCCGGCTATTCCAATATCATTTCCATGATCGGCATGCTGGCGGAACGTTTCGTTCAGCCGGATACCCAGGTTTACGATCTCGGCTGCTCGCTTGGCGCAGCCACGCTGTCCGTGCGCCGCAATATTGCGCATGCCGGCTGCAAAATCATCGCCGTTGATAATTCGCCGGCCATGGTCGAACGCTGCCGTCGCCATATTGACGCCTATAAGGCGCCGACGCCGGTCGAAGTGATTGAAGGCGATATTCGCCACGTCACGATAGAAAACGCATCAATGGTGGTGCTGAACTTCACCATCCAGTTTCTCGAACCGGGCGAACGCCAGGCCATTCTTGATAAGGTCTATCAGGGGCTCAATCCGGGCGGCGCGCTGGTGCTGTCGGAAAAATTCAGCTTCGAAGATGACAACGTCGGCGAACTGCTGTTCAACATGCATCATGATTTCAAACGCGCCAACGGCTATAGCGAGCTGGAAATCAGCCAAAAGCGCAGCATGCTGGAAAACGTGATGCTCACCGATTCCGTGGAAACCCACAAAGCGCGCCTGCGCAAGGCCGGTTTCGAACATGCCGAACTGTGGTTCCAGTGCTTTAACTTCGGATCGTTAATCGCCGTAAAATCCGGGGACCAGGCATGATTGATTTCAGCAACTTTTATCAGTTGATTGCCAAAAGCCCGCTGTCGCACTGGCTGGAGACGCTGCCCGCCCAGGTGGCGGCCTGGCAGCGTGACGCGCTGCACGGGAAATACCGGGAATGGGAGCGGGCCGTCGAGTTTCTGCCCGAGTTTTCGCCCTACCGACTGGATCTGCTGCATAGCGTCACCGCGGAGAGCGAAACGCCGCTGGGCGACGGCCAGCGTCTGCGGATTGAAAACCTGCTGAAGAATCTGATGCCGTGGCGTAAAGGACCCTGGTCGCTTTACGGCGTGAATATCGACACCGAATGGCGTTCCGACTGGAAGTGGGAACGCGTACTGCCGCACCTTTCCGACCTCACCGGACGTACCATCCTTGATGTCGGCTGCGGCAGCGGATACCACATGTGGCGGATGATTGGCGCCGGGGCTCGTCTGGCGGTGGGCATCGATCCCACCCAGCTGTTCCTTTGCCAGTTTGAAGCGGTGCGAAAACTGTTGGGCAACGATCAGCGCGCGCATCTGCTGCCGCTGGGCATTGAGCAGCTTCCGGCGCTGAACGCCTTTGATACCGTCTTTTCGATGGGCGTGCTGTACCACCGCCGCTCTCCGCTCGATCACCTGTGGCAGCTCAAAGATCAGCTGGCTCCCGGCGGCGAGCTGGTGCTGGAGACGCTGGTCGTCGAGGGCGACGAAAATACCGTGCTGGTGCCGGGCGATCGCTATGCGCAGATGCGCAACGTCTACTTTATCCCTTCTGCTGCCGCGCTAAAGCAGTGGCTGGAGAAATGCGGATTTATCGATGTACGCATCGTCGACGCGTGCGTGACGTCCACCGAAGAGCAGCGCCGCACCGAGTGGATGACCACCGAGTCGCTGGCCGACTTCCTCGATCCGCAGGACAGCAGCAAAACCCGCGAAGGCTACCCTGCCCCGCTGCGCGCGGTGCTTATTGCCACCAAACCGGAAACAGAACAGTCGCTGGCGGCGAAAAAGCGGGCCGACAAACAGCCGGGCTAACGCGTTTTCAGGATAAAAAAAGGCCCCTGTTTAATGGGCAGGGGCCTGGTACGGGCAATCATCATATTGGGCGACATGATGTGCAGCAAAAAACGGTTTAATTTCTCTGCGCGATAATAATGTTCTTCATTTCCGCTACCGCTTCGCCATTGACGGCGTAGCGTAAGTATTCATCTGCTTCGGCATCCGTAGACATCGACAGTCCGGGATTACGAAAGCGCATCGGGGACGGTAGCCACTGGCCTGCCGAGCTGTGGACCTCTTTTACCCCCGCCTGCAAAAACAGCGGCAGGTTGGCGGCGCGGACGCCTGCACCGGCCATAATAATAGGAGTATCGCTTTGGGAAATAAGTTCCCTGATTAATGAAATTCCTTTTTCGGCTGAAGACTGCTGGCCCGAAGTCAGGATACGCTGAACGCCGAGTTCAGCCAGCTCAGCGCTGGCCTGGCGCGGGTCGGCGCACATATCAAAGGCCCGATGAAAGGTGACGGCAAGGGTTCCCGCCGCCGCCATTATTTTTTTCATTCGCACCCTATCCACCCGACCGTCGGCGTCCAGAACGCCGATCACCATGCCGGGAAAACCGAGATCCTTCACCGCGGCCACATCATCAAGCATCGCGGCAAATTCGCCGGCGGTATAGCAAAAATCACCGCCGCGCGGACGAATAATTGGATGAACGGGGATGGTCACCGACTCACGCACCGTTTTAAGAACGCCCGAGGAAGGCGTCAGCCCTCCCTCCTGCGGCGCGGCGCATAGCTCGATGCGGTCGGCGCCCCGGTGCTGGGCCTCCAGCGCGCACTCCATGCTGTAACAACAGACTTCCAGTAAGGTCATTCTTCTCTCCGTCGATAGGGCAGGCACGACAGAATGTCACGATTTCTTCCGGCAGACGCCGCGTCGCTTCACACAGTTATCGTTCAGCGTGTTCGCTGGCGACAATTTGCTCAATCGACCACGGGTGAAATTTGATCGTCACTTTGCCATCCGTTACCGCCAGGGTCGGATTCGGTAAACGCTCACGCTCCCCTTTCGGCGCGCTGGTCTTCACAAAAATGCCCGGCTGGCCCAGCCCTCCATCGGAAAGCAGCGCCAGCGCGCGGGTATTGAGCGTTTCAGGATCGCCCGGCAGAACGATTTCAATATGCTCCCAGCCTTCATGCGGATAGCGCTTTTCGCCCGGCCACGGCAGTTCAACGACGCTAAAACGCCAGTGCGCCACGACCACCGGCTCATCCAGCCTGAACAGGCAGATGGGTCGACCGTTAATAACATTTTCCGACAGCAGAGTAGCGCATTGTTCAAAGCCGCGACGCCAGCGCTCCGCCGTAGCGTTCTGGTGACAGCGCAGGGAAATATGGTCGGCGTTATGGGGCGTAATATCGAGACCGAGCCGGTGAGCAAGCGCGTTCAGCGCCTCGGTAAAGCGCGGCAGGTCCGCGGAAATATCGTTCAGTTCATCTATCTGCTGCCAGTTCGCCATCGTAAGCCTCGGTACTCGCTAAAAAGCGCTAATCTATCGCGTTTTCCGCGACCGACCAACCGTCAATCGCCGGCAGCGTCCCGCGAACGGTTATTCGTTGAGCGCGAGGCTCAGCAACCTCCGCGCGGTGCTGACGCGTGGGTGCAAATGCAGTATACTCCTGCCCTAATTTGTCCACATTCCCGCGCCGCCCCAGCAGGGTGACGGCGTGTTAAACGTAAGGTGTTTCGGTGAATATTCAGGCTCTTCTCTCAGAAAAAGTCAGTCAGGCCCTGATCGCGGCAGGCGCGTCTGCCGATTGCGAACCTCAGGTCCGCCAGTCAGCAAAAGTCCAGTTCGGCGACTATCAGGCCAACGGCGTGATGGCCGTTGCCAAAAAACTGGGCATGGCGCCGCGACAACTTGCAGAGCAGGTCCTGTCTCATCTCGATCTGAGCGGGATTGCCAATAAGGTAGAGATCGCCGGCCCTGGCTTTATTAATATTTTCCTCGATCCGGCCTTCCTCGCGGAAAACGTCAGCAGCGCGCTGAAATCGGAACGTCTGGGCGTGGCTCAGCCGCAGGCGCAGACGGTGGTCGTCGATTACTCCGCGCCGAACGTGGCCAAAGAGATGCATGTAGGCCATCTGCGCTCCACCATTATTGGCGACGCCGCGGTGCGTACGCTGGAGTTTCTCGGCCATAAAGTGATCCGCGCTAACCACGTAGGCGACTGGGGCACCCAGTTTGGCATGCTCATCGCGTACCTGGAAAAACAGCAGCAGGAAAACGCCGGTGAAATGGCGCTGGCCGACCTCGAAGGTTTCTATCGCGAAGCGAAAAAACACTACGATGAAGATGAAACCTTCGCCGAGCGCGCACGCAGCTATGTCGTTAAGCTGCAGGGCGGCGACGAGTACTTCCGCGAAATGTGGCGCAAACTGGTCGACATCACCATGTCGCAAAACCAGTTAACTTATAACCGCCTCAACGTTACCCTGACCCGCGACGACGTGATGGGGGAAAGCCTCTATAACCCGATGCTGCCGGGTATCGTTGCCGATCTGAAAGCCAAAGGTCTGGCGGTAGAAAGCGAAGGCGCGACCGTGGTGTTCCTTGATGAGTACAAAAACAAGGAAGGCGAACCGATGGGCGTTATCATCCAGAAGAAGGATGGCGGCTATCTCTACACCACCACCGATATCGCCTGCGCAAAATACCGTTACGAAAACTTGCATGCGGACCGCGTCCTTTACTACATCGACTCTCGCCAGCACCAGCACCTGATGCAGGCGTGGACCATCGTGCGTAAAGCCGGCTACGTGCCGGATTCCGTCCCGCTGGAGCACCACATGTTCGGCATGATGCTCGGCAAAGATGGCAAACCGTTTAAAACCCGCGCCGGCGGTACCGTGAAGCTCGCCGACCTGCTGGACGAAGCGCTGGAGCGCGCGCGCCGTCTGGTGGCGGAGAAAAACCCGGATATGCCCGCCGATGAGCTGGAAAAACTGGCGAACGCGGTCGGGATCGGCGCGGTGAAATATGCCGACTTGTCTAAAAACCGCACCACCGACTACATCTTTGACTGGGACAACATGCTGGCCTTTGAGGGTAATACCGCACCTTATATGCAGTATGCCTATACTCGCGTGCTCTCCGTGTTCCGCAAGGCGGATATCGATGAGAGCGCGCTGGCGGCGGCGCCGGTGGTCATCACCGAAGAGCGCGAAGCCCAGCTGGCGGCCCGTCTGCTGCAGTTTGAAGAAACCCTGACGGTCGTCGCGCGTGAAGGCACACCGCACGTGATGTGTTCTTACCTGTACGATCTGGCGGGTCTGTTCTCCGGCTTCTACGAGCACTGCCCGATCCTGAGCGCCGAAAGCGAAGAGACGCGCAACAGCCGCCTGAAGCTGGCTCTGCTGACGGCGAAAACGCTGAAGCTGGGTCTGGATACCCTGGGTATCGAAACCGTAGAACGGATGTAAAAACAAACCCGGCGAAAGCCGGGTTTGTTTTATCACGCCTGATGGCGCCACGCTCATCAGACCTGCAGCATCATTGTAGCCCCGGTAAGCGTAAGCGCCACCGGGGAAATTCCGTCCTTCTCAGAAATACTTCCGCAGATACTCCGTCAGGCACAGGATCGCCATCGCCTGGCCATACGGCATCGACGTCAGCGGAATATCGCGATAAAAATCCAGATTCGACCCCATACCGGTACCGAACGACGTTTGCAGCAGCTCCCCTTGCGCTGAGATATTCTGCACGATGCCGCGAATCGCTTTTTCCGCAACCTCCGCATACGCCTGGCTCACGTAGCGCTTGCGCACCGCTTTGAGGATCCCATAAGCAAAACCGGCGGTCGCCGACGCTTCCAGATAGGAGCCGGGATCGTCAAGCAGCGTATGCCACAGGCCGCTGTCGTCCTGACAGCGGGCCAGCGCCGCAATCTGCGCATTCAGCACCTGCACCAGATAACGCCGTACCGCGCTGTTCTCGGGTAAATCCACAAGCTCCAGAAAATCCGGAATCACGATAGTCAGCCAGCTATTGCCGCGCGCCCAGCGAGCATGGGCGAAATTATGCCGCCCCTCGTAGCTCCAGCCGTGAAACCACAGGCCGGTCTCACGGTCCATCAGATTCTGCACGTGCAGCAGAAACTGATATACCGCCTCCTCTACGTATTCCCGACGATTAAGCAGCTTGCCTATTTTCGCCAGCGGCAGAACCGTCATCATCAGCGTGTCGTCCCACATCTGCTGATGATTCTCTTCCGCCAGGGTGATGTGCTGCATGCCGCCAGACTCAGTGCGCGGCATTTCGTTCATCGCCCACTCCGCCCAGCTATCGAGCCAGGGCAGATACGCGGGGTTGCCCGTCTCTTCGTATCGGTAAGCCAGGGTGAGAAACGGCGCCATGGTATTGACGTTTTTGGTGGTCGCGCCTTCGGCAAAGCGATCGGCAAACCAGCCATCAATAATGTCGCGCATCGCCGTATCGCCGGTCTGCTGGTAATACTGATAAATACCGTACAGGCCGACGCCGTGAGTCCACTCCCAGCCGTTCCACCCTTTGGTGTCGATAACGCGTCCGTCGTCCAGCCGCAGTAAAAATTGCCCGCTTTCGTCCTTAATGTTGACCAGATTGTGCGTCACCTTCTGAATCAGCGCCTGCAGTTCATTGCGGGCGATAAAACGCTCCGGCTGGCGCAGTAGTGGGCTATGTTTGACAGGCCAAACTTTCATATCCTTAACCTCTGTTATATGTCGAATTCATGGCTGAACGCGGCTTTAGCGCTGGCGCAGCGGGTTTATTCCGATTCAGATAACCAATATTGTTGTTTCCCCACAGGGCGTCGTACGGCATCCCGGCCAGCATCTCCACCACCTCACGATCCCCGGCGCTGGCCAGTTCTGGCTGAGCGCGGCCGGATTCACGCATTTTCAGCGTTTCCGCGCGCAGGACGCTGTGGGTTTGCAGATTGAGCTTAAAGCGCAGGGAAACGAGGAAACCGCAGGCCAGCACCAGTAAGGTGCCCACGCTGAGGATCAGCAGAATGGTATGGCTCACTTCATAGGGCTGCGTTTTCTGTCCGGAGACAAAGCCCGACATCTGCATGATAATCCCCACCAGCATCACCGCTCCGGCCTGGGAAGCTTTACGCGTGAGGGTCATGATCCCGGCGAAGATGCCTTCGCGGCGCTGGCCGGTGATCACTTCGTCCACGTCGGCAATATAGGTGTAGGTGTTCCACGGAACGTAATTGATGCCGCCGCGGCCCAGGCCCGCCACTGCGGATATCAGCAGCAGCAGCGAATAGACATCGCTGAGGCCAGCGTAGTACAGCACCGCATAAGAGAGCGAACTCAGGCCGAACAGCACCACCACCATGCGGTACGATGGCGCCGGCCCGAAGCGAATACACAGCGGGATCATGGCGATAACCGCAATAAACTGGAAGATCGCCATGGTTCCGAGCAGGTTAGAAGCCATTGAGGCTTCCTGCATCAGGACAAACACCACATAGTAGGTAAAGACCGCATTGAAGACGTCCTGGGCGATATAGCCCCCCAGATACATACCCAGATGCTGACGGAAAATTTTAATGCGCAGGGTCGAACTTAACTCAATGAACAGGCGGTTAAGACTCTGCGACAGGCTCAGGTTCTGTTTCTCCTCTTCGGCGCGCAGCGCGGCCTCCGTCCACTCTTCACGCGGGCGTTCCCAGGTAAAGAACCAGACGAAGGTCAGCATCATGGCGCACAGCACCGAGAACACCAGGCTGGCATAGAAGAAAGAAACGGCGTTGTCCTTACCAAAGATAGTCAGCAGAACGCCCGGCAGGAAGGAAGCCAGAATCGCCGACATCTGCGCCATAGAAATGCGCGCGCCGGAGAATTTGGTTTTCTGTTTAAAATCATCGGTCATTTCCGGTACCAGCGTTTCATACGGCACCAGAATCATGGTGTAGACAATATCAAAAAGAAGATAGGTCAGCAGGTAGTACCAGAACCCCATATCCCCTACCCACATGATGGAGTAGCTAAACACGCAGGGGATGCCGAGCAGGATGAAGAACTTACGCCTGCCAAAACGTTTCCCCAGCCAGGTTGAGCCAAAGTTATCCGTCAGAAAGCCCATCAGCGGACTGATTACCGCATCCAGAACCCTGGCGGTGGCAAAAATAAGCGTCGCCTCGATAGGGGAAAGACCGCAAAAGGTGGTGTAGAAGTAGAGCAGCCAGGCTGCTGTGAGTGCGGTCGTTCCCGCACCAAGGAAGTCGCCCGATCCATAGGCAAGGTAGTTAACCAAACCGATTTTACGTGTTTTCATCGCCGTAAATCCTGTGTCTTTTTTTAGAGAACTCCGAACCGCTTTTTGGCCCATTCAGCCAAAAGGGGTTGATACATGGCTACATTAAGAACATGGGAACGGCGTTACCTTTTCATTTTTGCCAGCCAAAAGCGTTCACTGGCAAAAACACAAAGAGTCGATGAACGGGCCTCACCGATTTATAAAACAGTGTTTCTTTTAATGTAAAAGATCGGACCAAAAACTAAGATATGGCCACCGAAACGGCGCGTCGTGGAATGAAATTTGGGCGATGTATTTCGCTGCGGATAAACCTTGCGAATGCTAAGGAATGGGAGTAAAGACAATAAGAAAAGGGTTGTTTCGCGTATATCAAGGAGGCTTGATGCCCTACTCACATCTGCTGGTCGCCGTGGCGCCAACCCCGGAAAGCCGGGTCCTCATTCAGAAAGCCGTCTCCATCGCCCGTCCGGTCAATGCGAAGGTCAGCCTGATTACCCTGGCAACGGACCCGGAGCTGTATAACCAGTTTGCGGCGCCAATGATGGAAAATTTACGCGAAGTGATGCAGGAGGAGACGCGCGGCTTTCTGGCCGAGCTCGCCCGCCACGCCGACTACCCGATAGAGAAAATGACTATCGCCAGCGGCGGGATTGCCCACCATGTGAAGGATTTTTGCCAGCGGCACCGCGTTGATCTGGTGATTTGCGGCAACCACAACCAGAGCCTGTTTTCTCGCGCCACCTGTTCGGCGAAAGATATCGTGGGCAGCAGCGGCGTTGACGTGCTGCTGGTGTGTCTGGAAAAAGGTTAGCGCCGAAAGCGCTAACCGCGATCACCTCAGGCGAGCTTGGGGAAGGTCGCGACCTTGCGCGCTAAGTGGCTCTCCTCACTTCCTGGCTCAATCTCCTTTAGATCGGCAATGAACCGCTCCTGCCAGCGATGGATATCGTTATCTTTAATCACCGCCAGCATGGCCGAATGGCGGGCAATACGCTCGGCCAGCGGCATGGTTAACGCCTGGTCCAGCGCAGCCGCGACCTCGTCGCGATCGTAAGGATTGACGATTAAGGCCGTCGGCAGCTCGTTCGCCGCACCGGCAAACTGCGACAGCACCAGCACACCCGGATTTTGCGGGTCCTGCGCGGCCACATACTCTTTCGCCACCAGATTCATCCCATCGCGCAGCGGCGTAACCAGCCCGACGTCCGAGTAGCGGAAGATTTTCATCAGCAGCTTGCGTTCAAAGTGCTGGTTCAGGTAGTAAAGCGGGGTCCAGCCCAGCTGGCCATACCGGCCATTAATGCGGCCGGCCGCGGTTTCAAGCTGATGACGAATATCCTGGTAGGCCTGAACATCGCCGCGCGACGTCGGCGCAATCTGGGTATAGCGAATCTTGCCGTGATGCTGCGGATAGTTCTCCAGCAGCGCCTCGTAGGCGAGAAAACGCTCCGGCAGCCCCTTGGAATAGTCCAGCCGCTCAACGGAAAAGATATTCTGCACGCTTTTCAGTTCGCTCTTCAGCTGCGCCAGCTTCGGCGGCAGCGGCCCTTTTGCGCTGCGCGCAATCTCTTCCGGATCGATACCGATCGGATAGACTTCAGTGTGGAAAGGTTTCCCCCAGGCCACATGCTTTTTGCCGCCGCGTGTCGTCAGGCGAGTCTGCATCGATACGCAGTCAAGAAACGCCAGGCGATCGCTCTCGGTCTGGAAACCCAGTAAATCGTAATCGCACAGCTGTTCAAGCAGCTCCGCGTGCGGCGGCAGCGCGTTAAAGACTTCCGGCGTCGGGAACGGAATATGTAAAAAGAAGCCGATGCGATTATTGACCCCGCGCTGGCGTAGTTCGCTGGCCAACGGCAGTAGGTGGTAATCGTGGATCCAGACGATATCGTCAGGTTCGATCAGCGGCAGCAGTTTATCCGCCAGCGTTGCGTTGACGCGCTGATAGCCTTCCCAGGCTTCACGCTGAAAATCGACCAGATCGAGACGATAGTGGAATGCGGGCCATAAAACGGCATTGGAAAAGCGGTTGTAATATTCGTCGTGATCCTGCTCGTTAAGGTTAAAGGAAGCCCAGGTGATATTCCCCTGCTTCACTTTTTTTAACGGCTGCTGGTCGTCACCGATTTCCCCACTCCAGCCGAACCACAGTCCTCCGGCTGCTTTTAATGCCCCCATAATCCCCACGGCAAGGCCACCGGCGCTGGCCTTTTTGTCATCCGGCGGGGCAATACGATTAGATACTACGACTAAGCGACTCATAGCCATCTCTCCTGTCGGTTAGCGCATCTGGTTGTTGCCCATGATTCGCGATGTTACTAATCCAAAGATGAACAGCGGCGACATCCGGCAGGCGCCAGTGCGCCTGGGTCCCACCGCCGCCCACTTTGACCGATACGCCACTCAGTTGATTGACGACGCTAAAACCCGCTTCATCGGTTAAGTCATCACCGACAAACACCGGCCTGCGCCCGCTGAATGGAGCTTCCTGCATAAAAGCGGCTATCGCTTCACCTTTATTCACTCCGCGCGGTTTGATCTCCACCACGCACTTACCCGGCTGTAACGCCAGAATGGGATGGCGCTGCACGACGGCCTGCGCCAGCGCCAGCACCGCGTGCTGATGCTCCGGCGCCTGTCGGTAGTGCAGCGCAAAGGCCATCCCCTTACTTTCCAGTTCGCATCCCGGCAAGTCATCCAGCGCCGCGGTCAGTTCCGCAGAGAGCGCCTTCTGGAGAGAATCCGGTAAAGAGACAATATGCGTTTTACCATTGATATCACGGCGTTCAGCCCCGTGGACACCGGCAAGCGGCAGCCGGTAAGGACGGGTAAGCTCATCCAGCTCAACCATTGAGCGCCCTGAAATCAATGCCACCGCGCCGTTGTGCTGCTGTACGAGCTGGCGCAGCGTCTGCAGAACATCGGCAGGAATGACCACCTGATCGGGATGGGGTTTGATACCGGCAAGGGTACCGTCGAGGTCAAAGAAAAAAGCGTAGTTTCCGGTTAACGCAGGCGGTACATAAATCTGGTCAGCCACCCTGTTTCCTCCTTATCATGGCCAGCAACATGCTGGGTGTTAATTTATTGTAGCCATGTAAGTATAGACAGTGTGACCAGCCTCGCCATTTTTGATAGTCATTGCCAGCGCAACGAGCGCTGGCAATGGATTAGGATTAAACTGAAAAGTTGGCCGGATTAAACGGCTCGCTTCGCTTTCTGTTTGTAGCGGTCGAAGATCACCGCCGCCAGCAAAATCACGCCGCGTACGACATACTGCGAGAACGGCGAGATGTTCAGCAAGTTCATCGCGTTCTCCACCGTCCCCAGGATCAGGATGCCGGCCACCACGTAGGAGATCTTACCGATCCCGCCTTTCAGCGATACGCCCCCCAGCACGCAGGCCGAGATGACAATCAGCTCATAGCCAATTGAGGTCATCGGCTGTCCGCTGGTCATTCGTGAAGCCAGGATAATGCCTGCCGCCGCGGAAACCAGGCCGGAAAGGACGAAAATAATGATCTTGGTCCGCACTACCGGCACGCCCGCCAGACGCGCCGCTTCTTCGTTACCGCCAATCGCCAGGGTATTGCGGCCAAAGGTGGTTTTATTCAACAACAGGCCGAAGACAATCAGGCAGGCAATGGTCAGCCAGATAGGCGCTGGCAGGCCAAACCAGTTGGCGTAGCCGAGGGTAAAGAAACGCTCGTCTTCAATCCCAACCGCTTTACCGTCAGAGATGATATAGGCCAGACCGCGGACGATCTGCATGGTGGCCAGGGTGGTGATCAGGGCGTTAATCTTCAGGCGGGCAATCACAAAACCATTGACCAGGCCGCTCAGCGCGCCGAGCAGCAGACCGGCGCCGATCCCCACCCACATGCTCTCCGTCAGGTTAATCACCACCGCCGTGGTCACACCGGCACAGGCGATAACCGAGGCGACCGACAGATCGAAATCCCCCGATGCCAGGCAAAACAGCATTCCGCAGGCCACCATTCCGGACATAGAAATAGCCAGCCCAAGGCCTTTCATATTAATAAACGAGGCAAAATTAGGCACAAAAATCACGCAGCCAATAAACAGCACCGCGAAAACAACCAGCATGCCGAACTGATCCCAAATGCGGGAGAAGCTAAAAGCCGACCGGGTAGTACCTGAAGTGGTAACTGATGACATCATAGACTCCTTACTCAGGCGACCGCCTGGCTCACTTTTGGCATGGCAAGGCTCAATGCCTGCTGTTCATTCGCATGTTCATGCAGCAGCTCTCCGGCGATCTCACCCTCGCGCATCACCACGATGCGATCGGCGACGCCGAGAACTTCCGGTAAATCGCTGGAGGCAAAGACCACCGCGACGCCCGATGCCGCTAATGCGTAGATAACGTTGTAGATTTCATGTTTAGCGCCCACGTCAATACCGCGCGTTGGCTCGTCAAGCAGGATGACTTTCATCTCTTCCGACAGCCAGCGGCCGAGGATCGCCTTCTGCTGGTTGCCGCCGGAGAGGTTCATAATCAGCTGCTCGGCGCCGGGCGTTTTGATATTCAGCGATTTGATATGCTGGTCGGCGTTCTGCGCTTCCCAGGCGTTGTTGATAACGCAGCCGGCGAGAATATGCTTGCGGCGAGCGCTGATATTGATGTTGTCGCGCACCGAGTGGACCGGAATAATCCCCTCCGCTTTGCGGTCTTCCGGGCAGAGCATCATCCCGGCCTGAATCGCCTGGGCCGGCTTGCGAATATCAATGGCCTCCCCGTCGATATAAACCTGGCCGCCGGTTATTCTACTGCCGCCGAATAAGCCTTTCATGAGCTCGCTGCGCCCGGCGCCAACCAGCCCAAACAGACCGACGATTTCTCCACTGCGCACCGAAAGGCTGATGGGCTGCCGCACGCCAGGCGCCTTCACCTGATCAAGACGCAAACGCTCTTTGCCATATTCACGCGGCTGCCAGCCGTAGATATCGCCCAGCTCGCGCCCCACCATCGCCTGTACCAGCGCGTCGTGGTTAACCTCTTGCATATTGTTGAAGGTGCGCACGTAGCGACCATCTTTGAACACCGTAATCGCGTCGCTTAACGCGAAGATCTCTTCCATACGGTGGGAAACGTAAATAATGACCCGTCCTTCCTGACGCAGCTCGCGGATAACCCGAAACAGGTTTTCGATTTCCCGCGCAGACAGGGAGCTGGTCGGCTCATCAAAGGCGATAATTTTTGCGTTACGCGCCAGCGCCTTGGCGATCTCCACCATCTGCCACTGGCCGATAGAGAGATACTTGAGCGGCGTTTCCGGATCGATATCCAGCCCCAGATGCTTCAGCTGCAGGCCGGCTTCATAATTCAGCAGCGACCGATTCACAATCCCGCCTTTATGCGGCAGTTGGCCGAGGTAGATATTTTCCGCCACGGTCATTTCCGGGATAAGATGCAGCTCCTGATAGATAATGGCCACCCCGGCGTTCAGCGCCTCGGTGGTGTGGGTAAACGTCATCTGCTGGCCGCGGATTTGCAGGCTGCCGGCGGTCGGTATGTAGTTGCCGCTGAGAATTTTCAGCAGCGTGGATTTCCCGGCGCCGTTTTCCCCCATCAGGGCGTGCACCTGTCCGGCATAGCAGCCAAAGCTAATATCGGACAGCGCTTTAACGCCCGGGAATGTCATGGTGATGCCGTGGAATGAGAGATAAGGGGTAGACTGTTGCATAACGACTCCGCTTTTCTGTACAGAGCCTCTCGCGCAAGGCAAGAGGCCCGGTCAACTGGCCTTACAGCCCTTTTTTCGCCAGCTCTTCTTTAAAGTTGTCGCGGGTAATCAGCACCACGTCGGTTACCGCGGTGAATTTCGGCGGTTCAACGTCTTTTGTCACCCAGTTGTAAAGCATTTCGCTGGTTTTATAGCCGTGAATATCCGGACTTGGCAGCAAAGAGCCATAGAAACCTGTGGCCTGCGCTTTAGAAAGTTCGTTCACCGCATCGACGCCGTTGATACCGATACCGATAACGTCAGGCGCTTTAAAGCCCTGGCCTTCGGTGGCGCGCACGCCGCCCAGCACGGTGTTGTCGTTCATGCCGACGATCAGCCAGTGCTTAACATTAGGATGTTGAACCAGCATGGAGTTACCGGCGTCAAACGCGCCGGGGATGTCGTTAGATTTGGTTGGCACGCGATAGATTTGTTGCTCCGGGAAACCAGCGGCTTTCAGAGCGTCCATTGAGCCGGTAGTGCGGCGGCGGGCGGTATCCAGCTCGTCGGAAGTAATGGCCATAACCGCGGTATCCTTCACGTCCCAACCGCGTTTCTGCATCTCTTTATAGAGCTCCTGCCCCTGGCGCGCGCCGATTTCGCTGGCCGCCATCATCACCAGCGGTACGCTGTCCATCGGTTTGCCTTTGGCGTTGACGAACTGGTCATCGACGGTAATTACTTTCATATCATAGCCGCGCGCTTTGGCGACAATAGCCGCCCCGAGTTTCGGGTCCGGGGTGCAAATGACGAAGCCCTTGGCTCCGCTGGCAGCCAGGCTATCAATCGCGTTAAGGGTTTTTTCGCCGTCGGGAACAGCGATTTTAATCACATCGAAACCTAAATCTTTACCGGCCTTATCGGCAAATTTCCACTCGGTTTGAAACCATGGCTCTTCAGGCTGTTTCACCAGAAAACCCAGCTTAAGCGTCTCAGCCATAGCTGATTGTGACATAACCGCGGCAAGACCGATTGCCGCCAGCGCTTTAGTAAATTTGTGCATGGTAAACTCCAGCTTTAATTCGCTTTTATGTAGGGAATAATAAGTCTTAAATTTTTAATCGGACGAAAAACAAGGCATTAGAAAAATCTCAACGCTAAGTGCCGTTGTTTAAATAGTATTAACCGGAAATTATTTCTCCATACGAGAGCCCAATCACATCGCGGAATTACAGTAATTGCGTGCATATAAACAGCGAAAAATGACATAAAAAAAGCGCTAATTGTCAGACAATTAGCGCAGGCCGTAGCAATATTCTCTATATCATCAGCAGAGTTATCCCTGTAGAGATTACCAGCGACAATAAATGTGCTCCGCATGATTGCGAACGGGCGCCTCATCCCCCAATAAACGGGCGGCTACGGTAAACGAAAAGTCAAAAACGTGTCCCAGGCCTTTACCGCTAATCAAATTACCGTCCTCCACTACCGCCTGGTCCACGTACTCTCCGTCCATAACGTGCTGCCATAACTCTCCCGAACAGACGTAGCGTCGCCCCTTGAGCAGCCCGTTGCCGCCGAGCACTCTCGCCGCCGCCGAACAGATCGGACAGATCAGCTTTCCCGCGGTATCGTGGGCCGAAATAAACGCCACGACGTCCCGGCTGGCGGCAAGACTGACGCTTCCCTGCGGGCCGCCGGGCAGAATCACCGCGTCGTACAGTATCCCGGCGCGCTCTGTTAGCGTGCTGTCCGCCACCATGGGGATATCGTGATAGCTCACCACCGCGCGCGAATCGGCGCAGGAGAGCAGTTCGACATCAAGGTGTAAGCGACGAAGAATATCAATCACCACAATCGCTTCACCTTCCTCAAAACCCGATGCCAGCAGCACCGCAACTTTTTTCATTTCCGACTCCTTCAGATAGCCTGTTAGCAATAATGTGTTTACAAAAGCAGCATCTTTTTAAATTAACCTCATCATTTTCTCACTCGCAGGCAACCAAAAAATAGAATTATTGATCATTATTTTTAAAACTCTATTTCAACGAAATCATTAGAACTACTATCAATTAATAAGGAGTGTAAATAAAAACATTTAAAATCATAAAATTAAACTTATTTACGCTCGTTAATCATCAGCCTTTATTCTTACAAAAGCCCCGCTTTTCAAGATAAATACGGATATTGTAACGAAATGCAAATATCACTCATTGAGAGTTTTCTCAATTCAAATATGGCGCTATTCTATATTTGTTGAGATAAGAAATTTAATGCAAACGGCTGTACAGAAATCCTGAATACTATTAATCAGGACTCTCTCTGTGCATCGTAATTTCTAAGGCGACCCTGATGTAGATGCGTCAAGATATGACGCCCGCCCCCTCCAAAGTGAATAAGGATATTTGTATGGTCGTACCAGGAATGGTTCAAAAGCTGAATAACCAGATGAATCTTGAGTTCTATACCTCAAATTTGTATCTGCATTTGAGCGAATGGTGTACTCAGCAACGGTTGAACGGTACCGCCACTTTTCTCCGTAACCGAGCGCAAGCCAGTATCACGCAGATGATGCGGGTCTTTGATTTTATGAAAAAATCAGGCGCCTGGCCCGTTGTGAAAGCGGAAGGAACCTACGGCACTGAATGTTCGTCCCTGGAAGATCTCTTTAGCAAAACCGTCGAAGATTATCAGCAGCGCAGCACGATACTTTCCAGCCTGGCGGAAGAGGCGAAGGCGCAAAGCGATGAATCAACCCTGCGTTTTCTGACGCTGCTTGCTGAAGAGCAGGATCAGGATGGCATGCTGCTGGAGACCATTCTTGAAGAAATCCGTCATGCGAAAAATGCCGGAACCAGCGTACAACAAACCGATAGCCACCTGCTGGATCTGGTCAGTCAACAGCGCGTATAACGCCATGCCGACGGATGCTCGCCGGCGATAAATCATCAGAACTCGCCTGTTCGGGCCAGCGCTCTCTTTAATCACAGGTTCCCTGTCCCCCTTCTTTTTCGGCGCTTTGGCGCCTTTTTTTATTCCAGAAAAGCATTAAAAACTTTTAACCAGATCTCATTCCTGTTCCGCCGGAGGAATTAGCAGGGTATTGGTGATCTGGATCACATTTAAAACTACGGGTTGAGAATATAAAAACACTGTTTCAAAAATTTAAAACACGGAGTTTACTTTAATGGCAAGATATACGGCTTCAGCCCCACAGGGGCTGCAGGGAAGACCGATTTTGTTACGCCATCAGTTAGCCTACGGCGGCGGAAATTTACTGGGAAGCGGCGCACTGGCGATCAGCGGCGCATGGCTGCTCTATTTTTATACAACCTTCTGTGGGCTGACGCTAATCGAAGCCTCCTTTATTTTTTCCGTCGCCAGCATTATCGACGCGATTAGTAACCCGCTGATGGGCTATCTCACCGATAACTTTGGCAAAACGCGGCTGGGTAAACGCTTTGGTCGTCGCCGTTTCTTTTTGTTGATTGGCATTCCGCTGATGATGTTCTACCCGCTGCTGTGGGTAGAAGGCCTCGGCTTTTGGTACTACCTGTGCACCTACGTCGTCTTTGAAATCATTTATACCTCGATTATGGTCCCCTATGAAACATTGGCGACCGAAATGACCGACGATTTCTCACTGCGTTCGAAGCTTACCGGTTATAAAGCGATTTTCGGCAAACTGGCCAACTTTCTCGCGGCTTTTATCCCCGGACAGTTCATCCTGCTTTATGGTAAAGAATCCGCCACCCCGTTTTTTCTCACCGGGCTGACCTACGGCGTCATTCTTGTCGTGGCCATCTCCTGCCTGTGGTACTGCAGCTGGGAGCGTCCCCGCGAAGAGGAGATAAGCAAGGGAGAGAAAAAGGGACTGTTTAATACTCTGCTCATGCTGGCGAAAGATATGCGATCAACGTTTTACCTGCGCGTATTCCGCAAACACCTGGGCATGTATCTCTGCGGCTTCGGCGCCGAGTGGCTTTTTGCCTCGATCTTCACCTACTTTGTTATATTCGTGCTACAGCACGATCCGGCGATGGTGGCCGGGCTTAACAGTCTGAACTCCATCCTGCAGCTGGTATCAACGGCCCTGTTTATCGGCCTGTGCGTGAAGAAAGGCTTCAGTAAGCCGTATATTCTGGCGCTGAGCGTGGTTATCTTTGCCGTGCTGCTCTACACCTCGCTGTGGTTCTTCCACCTGCCTTCAAGCCTGGCCACCATCCTGATGTTTGGCATCACGGTGCTGTTCGGTCTCGGCACCGGCGGCGTCTACTACATTCCCTGGACCGTTTACACCTTTTTGGCGGATGTCGATGAAATCTATACCGGCCGTCGCCGCGAAGGGATCTATGCGGGAGCCATGACCTTCTCCGGTAAAATTTTGCGCTCGATTATCGTCTTTTCCATGGGGGCGATCCTCAGCTTCTACGGCTTTCAGTCGAAAGCGCATACGCAGCCAGAGAGCGCGGTCACCGCGATTGCGGTGGTGTTTTGTGCGGGCGTGATTCTGCTGGCGCTGGCAGCTATTGTGTTCAGTAAGCAGATGAAACTCGATCGCAAGGCGCATCTGGTAGTGCTGCAGGAAGTCGCGCGTATTAAAGCAGGCGGTAAGATCGCCGATATCGCACCGGACGTTCGCCTTGTCGTTGAAGATTTAGTCGGCCACCGGTACGAAGAGTGCTGGGGCAACAGCAGACTGTTTAAAGATACGCGGGAAGGCGCCGTTCAAACCGCCGTCTCCCACTAACAGGTGATAACGCCCCGCTATCATAATGATGGCGGGGCTGACGCCGCTAGTGCGCTTCTTCCTGCGGGGTGAATTTCAGTTCAATCAGCGCGATGGCCTTTTGTACCGCCCGCAGGGTCACCGGGTCAGCCGATGCCGGGTGGCTGGCAAAATCGATGGCTTTCAGCTGGGTGGTCATTTTTTCGCGCACCTCGACGGGGGCGATGATATCAATGACGTCGAGGATCTGTTTGATAACTAACTGGCAGGCAACCACGTCAGAGACCAGCTCGTCGTGCTCGGTAAGATGTTGAGACATTTTTCACTCCTTTTTTTCAGGAGCGTAATAGTACCCTAAATCCCGGGATATAAAAAAACCTGCCGCAGCAGGTTTTTTTATCAGAACATAGCGCCAGGCGGTACGTCTTTGAAGGTTTTGCAGTAGTTTTCGAACATGCTCTTCAGGATTTTGCGCAGTTTCATGGTTGACTCCATTTTTGTTATGCAGGTGTTAATGCCCTGATGGTTATAATATGACTTGCATCACAAAAATCAATCTAAACGTGCGCTAAATCACCTATTTTTACAAAAATAATTTAATTTTTAAACAAAATGAGCGGAGCCGGACAGTGAAGAGCCGAACGCTTCGGACCCATCTGCGCTCTCTTTGCTATGGCAGCGACACAATAATGAGTACAAACACCTCTTTCAGGGACGACCGTTCTTTTTCAGCACCTGCGCTGCTGGTGGCTGGCGCCTTTTTTATGGAGTTTCTCGACGGCACGGTGATAGCCACCGCCCTGCCCGACATGGCGAAAGATTTTGGCGTGACGGCGGTCGACCTCAATATCGGGATTAGCGCTTATCTTATTACCCTTGCGGTTCTGATACCGGCCAGCGGCTGGATCGCCGATCGTTTTGGCGCGCGGAAAATCTTTACTCTGGCGCTGGCGATTTTTACCCTGGCTTCGGTGTTTTGCGGGCTGTCGACCAACGTCGATGTGTTCGTCGCGATGCGTATTCTGCAAGGGATAGGCGGCGCGCTGATGGTGCCCGTTGGCCGGCTGGCGGTACTGCGTACCACACCGAAGCACCAGTTGATTAAGGCGATTGCCACCCTGACCTGGCCGGCGCTGGTCGCGCCCATTATTGGCCCACCGCTGGGCGGATTTATCACCCGCTACGCCAGCTGGCACTGGATCTTCTTTATTAACGTGCCGCTCGGGCTTATCGCTATCGCCCTGTCGCTGCGTATCATTCCGAATATTCGCGAAGATGAGCAGCGTCCCTTCGACCTTTCCGGTTTTGTTGCCACCTCGGTGGCGATGGTTAGCCTGGTTGCCGCCATGGAGCTTCTCGGCGAGCGCCAGCCTCTGGGCTGGCAGACGCTGGCGCTGCTGGCGTTGGGCCTGGGCTGTATGCTCTTCGCGCTGCGGCACTTCCGCCGCACCAGGTGGCCGATGGTGCGCCTTGATGCGCTCAAGATCCCCACCTTCCGGGTCACCATGTACGGCGGTTCCCTGTTCCGCGCCTCCATTAGCGCCGTGCCGTTTCTGCTACCGCTGCTTTTCCAGGTCGGATTTGGTATGGACCCCTTCCACTCGGGGCTGCTGGTGCTGGCCGTGTTCGTCGGCAACTTAACCATCAAGCCCCTCACAACGCCGCTGATCCGCTGGCTGGGCTTTCGCCGCCTGCTGCTGATTAACGGCGCATTAAACGTTTTGTCGCTGCTGGCCTGCGCTTTTTTAACGCCGCAAACGCCGGTTTGGCTGATCTTTGTGATTCTCTATCTCGGCGGGGTCTTCCGTTCTGTACAGTTTACCGGCATCAGCACGCTCGCGTTTGCCGATGTGCCTTCCGCGCAAATGAGCTACGCCAATACCCTGTTCAGCACCGCGTCACAGCTGGCCGTGGGGCTGGGCATCACGCTCGGCGCGATAGGTATTCGTCTTGGGGAAACGTTCAGCGAATGGTTTACGCTTTCTCACCTGCCGGGCATCAGCTTCCGCCTGTCGTTTATTTTTATCGCGCTGATTTGCCTGGTCGGCATGATTGATAGCCTGCATCTGGCCAAGGAGGCGGGTAGCAGCGTATCGAACAAAAAGAAGTAGACAAATAAAAGGCCAGCAGCGCTGGCCTTTAGCATCTCATCATGACGGGATATTAACCGACGATCTGGCGTACAAACGCTTCGATCTCTTTATCCTGGCAGTTCTCAAAGAAGCACTGCTGGAAACGAGGGCCAGAAACGGCGGTTTTCACCAGCTCCGGATCGATGGCGCGCAGCGTATCCAGGTAGTTCTCCTTAACAACCGCAGCTTTCACCGTGTTCAGGATCCCGGCGTTACGTACCTGAGGCTCTTTACGCTCCGGCGGATAGCCTTCACCATTACGGCCGGTGAAGGCTTTTTCAAAGATAAAGCGGACGTTCAGCTCTGCGCCCCAGCCAAACCCTTTCGCAAACGGCAGAGAAAGCGCGTTACCGTTGTTAATCTGCGCAAACAGGAAGGCATCCGCAGGATCGATGCAGTAGCCGCAAACCACGCCCGGGTGAATATTCAGCGACATCAGCGCGCCCTGCCCGGTACCGCAGCCGGTCACCACAAAGTCCACCGCTTTCGAATTCAGCAGGATGCTGGCCATGATCCCCAGATGAATATAGGTCAGGTGATGATCGTTTTCATCGCTCATACCGACGTTGTAAACCGGGAAACCTTTCTCGTCTGCAACGGCGTTTAACTCATTGAGGATGATGGCGTTTTTGTTCGCCTGGCTGTTTTCCATCATCAGTGCGATTTTCATGCTTTACTCTCCTGAATGCTCTGCGGGCACTCCCGCGATAGTTCGTTAGCGTTGCTATGAACAATACTACCTTACGAACATACTTTCAAATTTTATGAAAAGTTGTTTTATAAATTGCATCTCGCCTCACACTTTTGACTTCCGCCGCCGGCTGATACGACATCCCCCGCCCTTACCCGCGTCGAGCTAATCCCGTCGCGGCCGCCGGGCGGGTCTATTTTCGCCGCAAAATTTGGCTCAACGTTTTTTCGCATGGAATATTAAATTAAAACCATTCTCATTATTTTTAAATCGCCAATGCGTGTTATTCCCATTTGCATTATTAATAAATGATTTTATTAATTTACTTTTTGCAAATAAATTAATAACAAATTATAGTGAGCGCACAATAATCCTTAATTCTATTATCCCGGAGCAGCCTGATGCTAAAAACTGAAATGATCGACAAGCTGAATGCGCAGATGAATCTCGAACTTTATTCCTCTCTGCTTTATCAGCAAATGAGCGCCTGGTGCAGCTACCACAGTTTTGAAGGCGCCGCCGCGTTTCTGCGTCGCCACGCGCAGGAAGAAATGACCCATATGCAGCGCCTGTTTGACTATCTGACCGATACCGGCAGCCTGCCCTGCATCACTGCTATCGCCTCGCCCTTTGCCGAATATGCGTCCCTGGATGAGCTATTTCGCGTTACCTACGAACATGAACAGCTGATTACGCAGAAAATTAACGAACTGGCCCATGCCGCAATGACCAGCCAGGATTATCCGACATTTAATTTCCTGCAGTGGTACGTTGCTGAGCAACACGAAGAAGAGAAACTGTTTAAATCCGTTATTGATAAATTGACCCTTGCCGGTAAAAGCGGTGAAGGCCTGTACTTTATTGATAAAGAGCTGGCAACGCTCGACACACAAAATTAATAATTACGGCAGCGACGCCCGGCGTTCGCTGCCGTATGAGTATTAATGGCGGCAAATTTTACTTTCGTGCGTATTAAATCCTTCCTCAGCGGCAATAAACTTGCCTTTTTTCTGCAAAAACGCCACCAGCTCCGCCGCGCTCAGATTTTCCGCCGAGCAGGTATGGAATCGAACCTCTTTCCCAAAACGGTCGATAATCGCCGCTTCCAGTGTAGCAACAGTGTAAGACTCGCCTGATGAAATCATCATTTGCAGCACTTCGTGACCATGTATCGATGGCATAACCCCTCCCGTAAAGGCCGAAGAATAAACCAGCCAGAGCGGCGGATTCTTGCGCCAGCGCAGCTTTCGCCCAACCCCTGGCATCGTAAAGTTATCATTACACTCCCTGTAACCCTCATTTGACGAACTCACTGATTTCACATACTCTGCGCGGCATAATTAATTGTGTATTCCGTAATGGATAGAGAAAAGCGTGAAGAACCGCACTCTGGGTAGTATTTTAATCGTTGCCGGCACTACAATCGGCGCAGGGATGTTAGCGATGCCGCTGGCCTCGGCGGGCGTGGGTTTCGGCGTAACGTTTGGTTTGCTGATAACGCTGTGGGCGCTGATGTGTTATACCGCTTTGCTGCTGCTGGAAGTGTATCAGCACGTGCCGGCTGATATGGGACTGGGGTCGCTGGCCGCGCGCTATCTCGGCCGCTACGGGCAGTGGGCTACCGGGTTTTGCATGCTGTTTCTGCTGTACGCTCTCACCGCCGCCTATATTAGCGGCGCCGGCGAGCTGCTGGCCTCCAGCCTCAACCAGTGGCTGGACTGGCGACTGCCTCCTGCGGCAGGCGTCCTGATTTTTACCGGGATCGGCGGGACGGTAGTGTGTATCGGAACCTCGCTGGTCGATCTTTTTAACCGCTTTCTGTTCAGCGCAAAAATTATCTTTCTCGCCATTATGCTGGCTCTGCTGCTGCCGCATATTCACCAGGTAAATTTGCTGACGCTGCCGCTACAGCAGGGACTGGCTCTGTCAGCGATTCCGGTGATTTTTACTTCCTTTGGTTTTCACGGCAGCATACCCAGTATTGTGAGCTATCTGGGCGGGGATATTCGCAAGCTGCGCCGGGTATTTATCATCGGGAGCTTTATTCCGCTGGTCGCCTATATTTTCTGGCAGCTGGCGACGCTCGGCAGCATTGACTCTCCCATTTTTACCGCGCTGCTGGCAAAAAATACCGGGCTTAATGGCCTGCTGGAAGCTATCCGCGAAGTGGTTGCCTCTGCGCACGTTGAACTGGCGGTACATTTGTTTGCCGATCTGGCGCTGGCGACGTCGTTCCTCGGCGTGGCGCTTGGATTATTCGACTATCTGGCCGATCTGTTTCAACGCCAGAACAGCGCCGGTGGACGGATACAGAGCGGCCTGATTACCTTTTTGCCCCCGCTGGCGTTCGCGCTATTTTATCCGCGTGGCTTCGTGATGGCGTTAGGCTATGCGGGCGTCGCGCTGGCCGTGCTGGCGCTCATGCTGCCTGCGCTGCTGGTCATGAAGAGCCGCAAACAGCATCCTGATGCAGCATGGCGGGTTGCGGGAGGCTCAGCGGCGCTGTGGCTCGTCCTGCTCTGCGGGATCGGCATCGTCGCGATCCAGTTTGCGATTGTCGCAGGCTTGCTGCCCGCGGTAGGGTAAAAAGAAGGGGGCCATATGGGCCCCTTCTTTTATTTGGCTAAACAGCACTGCTTATATTTCTTGCCGCTGCCGCACGGGCAAGGATCGTTGCGCCCCACCTTCGCCTCATTCCGGATGGGCTGCTGAACTTCCGCCGGTTGCGCGTGCTCAGTCCAGTAGTTATAAAGCGCCAGGGCGGCAGGACGAATTCGCTCAACGCTGGCGACAAACTCTTCCGCGGATAATTCATCAAGCGCCTCGAATCGCTCCTCGGTACCGTGCAGGGCAATCACATCCAACTCAGGCTGCAGCGCAGCCGGCAGCGCGGACCAGTCGCTCAATCCCACTCCGCGCATATAGCCGAAGCACCACTCTTCAACAATCGTAAGCTCCTGCCCTTCCTCTTCCCGGCTGCCAAACATCGGCTCGAACTGATCGGGATAATCGCTTAAACGCTCGGCAATGTCGCTCATTTGCTGCAGCGTCAGGTTCACAAAACGATCCCGCTCGCGATCGTTGGCCCAGCGCGGCACGTTTTCCTCTCCGCCCCAGATAGCAAGCAGCCACTGCGCGGGTTCAATCTCCGTCGGCCCGGAGAGAATGGCCGTCAGCAGCCCATCAAGCTCGGCAACGTCCATGATGGTGCCTTCTACCGCGTATTTCGACAGGATATCATCCAGCCATTCAACTTCGCTTTCGTTCAGGGGTCCAGTTTTCATAAACAGGCTCATCGTCGTAAAAAATGGCGCTTACAGTAGCGGAAATAGCGAGAGAAAACCACCCGGCTACTCAAGGTTCAGGCTGCGCAGCGTCTCAGCAATCTCACGAAAGGCATCCGGCGAAAGCGGTAGCAGGGGACGCGGCAAACAATCCTCACCGCACAGACCGAGGATCGTCGCCGCTGCGGCAGTGACCCGCAGGCTTCCGCCATACTTCCTGTAGAGCGTCCACAGCGGCTCCAGCCTGGCGCTTATTGCCTCCGCCCGCTGAGCCTCCCCCCGCGTCGCGGCCGCCGCCAGCTCTTTGGCTACGTGCGGAAACAGGCCGCCGCATACCGAATACCAGACTTTGCAGCCGGCGTTCAGGCCATCGGCCGCGCAGGCGTCTCCGCTAATCCCGATCGTCACCTCAGCCGGTAGCTGCCGTCGCAGGCTCTGAACGCGCCGTGCGACGTCATTTTTAGCGGGGCCCGGTATTTTAATTGAGGCGATTCCCGGCAGCGCAGCGATCGCGCCTTTAAGCGTATCCGAGGTCGTCACATGCGTGGTAACGGGGTTATCGTAAACGCAGACGGGCACGGAGACTTCGCGGGTGACGGTCTGGTAAAAAGCCAAAATCTCCTCTTCCGTCAGGGGCTGATAGGCGATTGCCGGCAGGAGCAGCGCGTTAGCGCCAGCCCGCTGCGCATCCTCTGCCAGACGAAGGACCCGATCGGTCCCCAACGCCCCGATCCCTGCCATAAGCGGCACCGCTCCGGCATGCGATTTGGCCTGTCGGATAACCTGCATTCTCTGCTCACGGCTGAGCCAGGCATAGCTTCCAGTGGAGCCGAGCACACCGAGAGCATCGACGGCAGATTCGGCGAGGCGAGTGACAATCCGGGCAAAAGCCGTTTCATCAACGCTATGCTGATGTAACGGAGTCAGAGGAAAAGCGCAGAGGCCAGTAAACATTTCATCCCCACTTATTGAGATAATGATAGATTGCCGACACAGACTAACAACAGAAGCGGGATTTGTCCTATGACAAAAATGAATGAGGTGGGGCTAAGGTTCAAAAGCGAAGTTATGGAAATACAAAAACAAAAAAACCACCCGTAGGTGGTTTCACGACACTGCTTATTGCTTTGATTATTCTGCTTTTATCCCAATGGTACCCGGAGCGGGACTTGAACCCGCACAGCGCGAACGCCGAGGGATTTTAAAAACTACTGATGCGCCTTATAAATCATAACGTTATGACTTATAAGGCGTTTCATAATGGTGATATCAGGTTATGACGGGTTATAGCTGGATTTTTGCTGCCACTTTTAAAGGGCAAGATTAAGCTGATCCCTTCCATAATGTGATGCGGGAAAAGCATCCTGTGGGATGAATCCGGGCGGCAGCGGGTTTTCGACGGCCGAGCGCTTTGTTACTTTGCGCTCTACGGTGTTTAGCGTCGTGAATGACTCGCTACATTCGAGGTTCTGACACTGGTGATATTGCCGGATAGTGAATTCACTTAACCGGCGGCTGGTGCGGGTGCGGGCATTGGCGCCGCAGTATGGACAAACAAACATGATGATCTCCCATAGGGAGTTGAACTCACGCCTATTATTGCCGTTACTGGTCCGCTTCTGCAATCCAGTCGCCTGTTTTTGCTTCAAGTTCCAGTTGTGTGGTAAATCCGCTATCACCTATCGCATGCTCTGCTTTAGCGATAATCCAGTCCTGTGCGTCAATCTCCTGCTTAAACCCGGACACGGTCAGATGCATGCCCGGGTATAAATCCGCGCGCCCTCGCGCCAGGGTGATGGAGAATTGCGCCGCGCCCTTCTGGAGCTGGATCCACTTTGCCGCAGCGGCGCGCCTCGCTGCCGTTTCGTTCTGGTAGGTTTTGCGCAGCACGTAAACATTCCCCTCCGCGCCTTCCATGTAATCCCCTTCCACGCTGCTGCTTTTCTCTACTTTTTTCCGGGCCTTGCTTTTGCGCTTTGTGACCTTTACCGCTTTTTTCTTACCAAAACTAAGATCCAGCCAGTACGCCCGCACGCCGGTGTAAGCATCACGATCAGCAATGCGAAACCGGTGGCCGTCGCCGCTGGCACGGGTAATTTCAGCAGAAGGCAGCACCCTGCCGGAGGCGCTCACGCCGCCGCCGGGGAGGATGAACAGCAGGCACCCGTTTTTTACGGTGGCAATAGCGCCCAGCATATCGGCCATGCGGGTTAAAAACGACATGTCGCTCTCTTCGGTCTGGTCAGCGTGGTCTATCTCGATGTTGATCAGATCTTCGCTAATCATCGGCTTAAGCTCATAGCGTCGGGCAATAGCAGACACCACGCGCTCTACCGTCACATCATGCCAGGACACTTCCCGCCTGACGTTCATCTCTTCGCGAAAATCTGCACTGTGCGCCGTCACGTCGATCACATCCGGCGGGCCACCGTGCCCGACTTCATCAACGGTATAAAGCCCCTTGTAAATCAGCGGTTCACCCAGCCAGCCAATAGAGACCGCCAGCTCTGCGCCACGCGGCGGCAGATCAACCATCCCGTCTGCGTCGTCAATGGAGAGGGTGAGCTGATCGGCCTCAAAACCGTTATTGTCCGTGACAGAGAGCGCCGTGATACGGTCTGCCAGCTCAGTCAGTTCCACGCCACCCAGCGTAATACTAAAATCCGGCTTCTTAACGGCCTCGCTCAGTTTCTCTGTATAGTTTTCGGCTGCTGTTTGTAGTGTGTCCGCTATCGCCATAACTCCCCCGTTTTTTTTTTGCTGATGATTCCACGCCCGCGCGCGGGGCTGAATCCCTTTTTGTTGTCAGCGAACGGGCAGACCGGCAACCGCAGGACTCAGCGAGCAGGCCGGGTGATGATTGCCGGGAACTCAAAAGCAACATGATGGTGAACTTATGTCTGAAACTCGTTTTCACGGCGTCCGCAACCGCGAAACAACCGATCTGCAAACGGCAATCAATGATATTGATTCGAGCGTGATCGGGATTGTGGCGATTGCTGACGACGCCGATCCCGAAACTTTCCCGCTGAATACGCCGGTACTGCTGACACGGGTGCGTAATGTACTCAGCAAAGCGGGTAAAACCGGTTCGCTGTATAAAACGCTCAAAGCCATCTCCGATCAGTGCAGCCCTCGCGTTGTGGTGGTTCGCGTGGCGGAGGCCGCCAACGGTGCCAGCCAGTCGCAGGCAGTGATTGGCGGAGCTGACAGCGACAGCTACACGGGGATGTACGCCCTGCTGACGGCGGAAGCCAAAACAGGCTATCGTCCGCGCATCCTTGCGGTGCCGGACTATGACTCAGCAGAGGTGACCGGGCAGCTTTGCGTGATTGCCCAGAATCTGCGCGCCTTTGTTTATGCCGGTTGCAACGGATGCGCAACCATGGCGGAGGCTATCGCTTATCGCAAAACTTTCGCTTACCGCGAGCTTATGCTTATCTGGCCGGACTTCATCGCTTACAACCCCCTGACAGATGATAACGAAACGTTTCCCGCCCCGGCTTACGCCTGCGGCCTGCGCGCCGCTATTGATAACAGCCAGGGCTGGCACAAATCGCTGTCCAACGTAGTGGTGAATAACGTTCTGGGCATTTCGAAAGATGTTTTCTGGGCGCTACAGGCAGAAGACAGCGACGCCAACGAGCTGAACAACAACGAAATCACGACGCTTATCAAGCGTGACGGTTTCCGCTTCTGGGGCAACCGCACTACGGACACGGAAACCTACACTTTTGAGGTGTTTACCCGTACCGCGCAGATCCTGGCGGACAGTATCGCGGAGGCGCAATTTACCACGGTTGACAGTCCACTCACTCCGGCCAACGTGAAAGATGTGGTGAGCGGTATTCGCGCGGCTCTCAGCAAAAAAGTCACTGCGGGCCAGCTTATCGGTGCGGATTGCTGGTATGACACGCTGGACAACGGCACCACGGATTTACGCCAGGGTAAGCTGATTGTGCGCTACAGCTACAGCCCGGTCCCGCCGCTTGAGGATCTGACGCTTTACCAGACCTTTACTGATGATTTTTACGAACCGGCGTTCGCGTCGCTCGGAGGTGAATAATGGCCGTCCCTCACAAACTGCGGCTTTTTAGCTGCTTCATTAACGGTGATAACTACCTCGGAAAAGTGACCTCTTTCACTCGCCCCAAACTCTCACGAAAGGTAGAGGACTATCAGGGCGGCGGCATGCTGGGCGCGGTCGGGGTTGATCTCGGCCTTGATGCTGGCGCGCTGGATTCCACGATTGTATTTGGCGGCGTCATTAAGGCTCTTTTCCTTGAATTCGGGGCAGAAATTGACGGCACGCGACTGCGCTTTGCGGGTGAATATTACACCGACGGCGACAGTCAGCTGGTTGAGGTCGAGCTGCGCGGGCGATTTACCGAGCTTGACGGCGGAGATTCAAAACAGGGGGAAGATACGGAGGAAAGCTACACCTTTAAATCCACCTATTACAAATTCTCCATCGATGATCAGCCCATTATCGAAATTGACCTGCTGAACTTCATCTACAAAAAGAACGGTCAGAATATGTTCCCTGACCGCATTACTTCCGCCCTGGGCATGGGCAGTTAATCGCAACAAAAAGGGCGGCGGTGACGTCGCCCGGAGAAATCAGAAATGACCAGTAAAAATACTTTCAAATTGACTCGTCCAATTGTGCGTAAAGATGGCGAGATTAGCGAAGTAGAGATCACCGGCGCCATCAGTCAGGCCGGATCCCTGCGCGGTCTGAACCTTATTCGGGTTGCCAATATGGATGCGGATTCCATCGCCACGCTGTTAACGCGAGTCACCGCCCCTATTCTGACGCAAAAAGAAATCAACGAAATGCACATGCTGGACTTTATCGGGTTGGCAGAGAAGATGGTCCCTTTCTTGAATCCGCCGGAGCCTGGAACATCGAGCGCGGCGGAGACGGAGAGCGAGTAATCACCGTTGCATTCGACCAGATCGACGATCTGGTCGCTGATATTGCCGTAATTTTTAACTGGCCGCCCTCCGAGGTCTTCGGCATGGTTCTTGGCGAGGTGATAGCCTGGCGCAAGCGGGCGGCGCTTCGAAGTGGTGCCAGTGATGAAGAATCTTGATATCCGCGTTGCATTCAGCGCAGTAGACAGGTTTACCCGCCCCGTTAATGCCGCCCGCCAGAGTGCGGGCGGCTTGTCTGACTCCCTCAGAAAAACACAATCCACCCTGAAAGGCCTCGATAAGAGCACCGCCACATTCCAGCGTATGACTGCCGCCGTCAGCAAAACCGATCGCTCTATCTCACGTGCGCGCACTCGCTTTGAGGGGCTGTCAGAGACGCAGCGCAAAAATGGGACACTGACGGAAAGGCAGCAAACACTGATGACGCGGCTGGGTGAGCGCCTCGACAGACTGAGCGCAAAGCGCGTGACTGAGGTGGCCCGCCTGCGCGAGAGCGCATCAGCATTGCGCCAGCATGGCGTGATGCTCTCAGGTAGCAGCGCAACCATCAGCAATGCAATACGCCGCACGGATGAATTGAGCCGGTCGCTTGAACGGGAAAAAGCACAGCTGGCTGCGGTGACTCAGGCCCGCAAGCGCTACGAGGGTGCGCAGCAGATGGCCGGGAAATTGCGCACAAGCGGCGCGCTGGCGGTCGGCACAGCAACCGCCGCCGGTTATGGTGCCGGGCGGTTCCTGTCGCCTGCAGTGGGCTTTGATGAGGAAATGTCCAACGTCCAGGCGTTGACGCGGCTCGATAAAAACGATTCGCAGCTGGCCGCCCTGCGCGCTCAGGCCAAAAAACTCGGTGCGGAAACAGCCTTCACCACGCGTGACGCCGCCAGCGGCCAGGCCTTCCTGGCGATGGCGGGCTTTACACCTGATGCTATTCGTGACGCCCTGCCCGGCGTGCTTAATATGGCACTGGCGGGAGGGATGGACCTGGGCGCCAGCGCTGATATCGGTTCTAACATTCTTTCTCAGTTTTCTCTTGATGCTGGAGAGATGGACCGCGTCAGTGATGTGCTGACTGGCACCTTTACCCGCACCAATACCACGCTAAGCAGCCTGGGCGAAACAATGAAAGTTGTCGGCCCCGTAGCGGCAGGGCTTGGAATTAACCTGGAAGAAGCAGCAGCCATGACCGGCACGCTGGCGCGCGTGGGTATTCGCGGTAGCGAGGCGGGGACAGCAATGCGCCGCGCCCTCTCCCGGCTGGCCTCCCCCACTACAGCAGCAAAAAAAGCACTCAAAGAGCTGGGTGTTGAAACTGCCGACGCCAGCGGAAAAATGCGCCGCCCGTTCGATATTCTTCTGGACCTTCAGAAAAAGGCTTCCAGATTTGGCGATGTTGATCAGATTTCATTTTTCAAAGACATTGCTGGCGAGGAAGGTTTCACCGGCCTTCAGTCTTTGGTTAATGGCGCGGGCGATGGCTATCTCCAGTCACTCTATGAGCAAATCGCTCAAGCGCACAAAAATCAGGAAGCAAACACGGTCGCAAAGGTCAAAACGAATAACCTTGGCGGCGATCTGAAGGAACTGGACAGCGCCTGGGAGGCGTTTCGCATCTCTGTCGCTGAAACTGTGGACGGGCCTTTGCGCCGACTGACGCAGGGACTCAGTCACGTTATTGGCAATATTAAAAGCTGGGTGGAAGAAAACCCGCGACTGGCTAAGACGCTGTTTGTTGCCGGTGGTGTAGCACTGGCGCTGACTGCCGCAGTCGGTGGGTTGTCTCTTGCTGCTGGCTTACTGTTGGGGCCGCTGGCAAAGCTCAGGCTCGGCTTTGCGTTGCTGTCTGGCGGGAGTGGCATTGGTGGCGCGCTGTCGGCATTTCGGGCGATGTCTGTCGTAGGCGGTAGCTCGCTCGCGAAATTCAGCGGCTGGCGCATCGTATTCGGCAGTATTTCCACACATGCCAGCGCCATGGTTAAAAGTATCGGCAAAATCGGCGGACGCCTCGCAGCCCTGACCGGGGTTCTGGCGCCAGTTCGCGGCGCGCTACTCGCGACGTTTACCTCTCCTGGCGCTGCGCTCGGCTCGCTGATGAAAGGAATTGGCAGGCTGGCTCTCCGGCTGACTGGCCTTCCGGCGCTGTTTGGCGTGGCTAAGACGGGAATTATTGCGCTGTTGAGTCCGATTGGTCTGCTGGGTGCGGCGTTTGTGGCGACTGCGGTGCTGATCTGGAAATACTGGGGGCCAATTAAAGCGTTTTTTGCGGGTGTCTTCACGGGGCTAATGCAGGGGCTGGCGCCGCTTCGCGCCGCATTTGCAGGTTTTGCGCCTGTCTTTGGTTTGATTGGTGATGGCGTCAAACGGGTATGGAACTGGTTTAAGAAGTTGCTCGCTCCCGTGGAGCAAAGCCGTGAGTCACTGAACAAATGCGCCAGCGCCGGAAAGACCTTTGGAGAGGTTCTGGGGACCGCGCTTAGCGTACTGCTTTGGCCGCTTCAGAAGTTAATGGAAGGTGTCGGCTGGTTACTGGAGAAACTCGATCTCATCCCAGACGGCATTGAAAGAGCCAGGCTGGAAGCAGCCAGACTCAGGGCTATTCCGGTTATGTGGGAATGGGATGAAAAATCCGGGCGCATGGTTAAAAGGGAGTGGCAATGGTCATCTGAAAAGCCTGCAAGCAAAGGCAGCGCACCGCCGCCCAGTGTGCTCGGGGGTAGCTCTGGAACAGAACGTAGGCTGAGCCAGATTGCCGACAACACAAAAGGCCTTTTAGATGAGGAAAAGCGCAAGCGCGTCGGGCCGGGAGATATCGTATTTAAAAACCTGCCGCCTGCACTGGCGGTGCGGGGTGAATGGCAGGAGTCGCGGCTTGTCCGCCAGTCCGTCAGCACCCGCCCGATCATTGCGGCCGGTGAGCCGGTGGTGTTGCAGGCGCCTGCCCTGAAACCAGTGCGCAGGGATGAGGTTAAGCGCGCGGCAGCTGCGGCGCAGGGCGGAGTCTTTTCTGGTGAGATCCACGTCCATTTGCATGACGTGCGGAGTGATAACCCGCGCGAGCTGGCGCGGCTGGTTGGCGAAGCTGTCCGCGCGGAAATGGATAAACGGCGGCGCGCTGACCGGGGTTCGTTCCGGGATAATGATTAATGGGGAGTCATAACTATGATGATGGTATTCGGGCTTTTTGTCTTTGAACTTAGGACGCTGCCCTATCAGCAGTTGCAGCTGTCCCGTAACTGGCGGCACGTCAAAAATGATCGTGTTGGCCGTAGCGCAAAATGGCAGTACGTGGGTGCGGGTGAAAATCAGCTGACGCTGGGCGGACTGCTCTATCCAGAAATTACCGGCGGCAACCTGTCGCTGGGTGCCATCTCAACGATGGCGTATACCGGGCTGGCCTGGCCTTTAATTGATGGGGTTGGCTCGATTTACGGAATGTATGTCATTACGGGATTACAGGAAACGCACCAGGAGCTTGATCGCTATGGTAAGGCGAAAAAAATTGAGTTCACGCTTTCATTACAAAGGGTTGATGAGGATATCCGGGAAGGGCTGCAAAGCGCCTCTGTCAGCGACCTGATGGCAACACTGAAAGAAGGTGCAGAGACTGCATTAAATACAGCTCAGGAGACGCTAGGCGGTCTGACCTCCTGAGCTACAGCACTGTCATTGATGACGAAACTTCTATTAGATTAAATTTATCCTGAAACATCTACTGCACAGAGCTAAACCTAGTCTGACAGGCGGCTCTGTGCCAGGAGCGGACCTTGCTGAAGGAGACAGATAATAATAAATGGGTTGAGCTGGTTACCCTGACTACAGTTTTGCAATTATGATAAAGTGTTGGCCAACGCGTAATAGTAATTCAAATAGGGATTGGCAGTGAGGGACGATTTCTCAAACAAAATTAAACAGAGGTTGGCCGAACGCGTAGCATGGCTTTGCTCCAATCCCGATTGCAGAGTTGTGACTGTTGGGCCCCATACAGATCCTACAAAGCGAGTTAATGTTGGACAGGCATGCCATATTGAAGCCGCATCTGAAGGTGGCCCCCGCTACAACAAGGAAATGCAAAAGGATCAAAGATGCTCTTTTGACAACGGTATTTGGCTTTGCTCTATCCATGCAAAAGAAATTGATGTAGATCCAGACCGCTTCTCTGTAGAGCTTCTTCGTAAATGGAAGCTTACAGCTGAACAGTATGCGCTGAGTAAAGTAGGCAAAGCGAGATATGATGTATCTCAGGATGTCTTTACGGAAAATGTAAATCGCCATCGTGAACTTTTTTCAGGTATTCGTGATATTGAATATTTCAGTTTATATAGGGACTCAAATGATAAATGCTTCACTTTGCGCGGTGTTGGGCCTTTAAATATAATCGTAAAAGATCGTAGAATAGACATCTTTTTTAAAGATTTATTCAATCCCATCAAATATAGAAATGATTCTTACATAGGATTAATATGCTTGCCAGTAAAGGAATTAATTGATTATGTAGTATTATCTCACGAGTTTGATGAAACAATTGAGTCCTTTAATATGACATTTAACTTTAGTCCCAACTCGTTGAATGAAATGTATTTTTCGATCCACACGGACACGGTTAACGTTAATCCACACATGGATGGTATTAGTTATTATGGCGATTACACAGTAGAGAAGGATGAATTAATAGATGATTTAGGTAGAGCTATACCTCCTTATCAGCAGGACATTTACCTTAAGATTATTGTAGCAATGTACAACATTTACCGACGAATTGTAACATTCAAAACAGAAGGATTTACTTAATTTTTTGTGAACTGTAAGCCACGCGAAGCATTTAATCAAAGTTAAATATTTTATAATTTACTTTTGTCTTCAAAAAAAATAGATTGAGCCGTGAACTAATACTTTGCAGATCTTATATACTATATTATATACCGCAATGGTATATATCTTATCTATGAAAGTGCAACGGATGGCCAGATCCTCGCCGATCTTAGCATGGTAGTATTTACTAATACATCAAGAAGCGAACTTCCGCTTCTCGCTCAAAGCTGACTCTCAAATTTGATTTTGTGTTAAAGGTCAAGCTTGAGCTAATGCATTTGACGATATCCAAGACCGGCAAACACGGTCATTGCTGACCGTGTTTATTATGCCGTGCGTTTCCACAAGCAGAGGGTGACGTATTCGTTAGTCACATCGAGTGATTCGTTTGCGGTTTCCTGCTCGCCCGCTGCGTCGATATAGGTTCCTGCTGTCATATTGAGCGGCCCGCTCTTCTGGTTGTCCGTGCCGTGTGTCGTGGTCGGATCCCAGGTCTCACCAGGTGATCTATCACCCGATTTGTGCCAGTGCGGCGGAAGGTTGCTGGCTGCGATTTTTACCTTATTGCTGCCGCCGGTCGCACCGTGCTGAGATCCAATGCGTACTACCCTGTCAGCAAAAGCATTGCTTAAACTCTCCCAGGTCTGCCACGGAAAACGCTCAGCCGGGCTTTTTTCGCTAGGGATAATGATCCCAGGATAAAGAATGGCGTCAACGATACCCTTAAACCCCTCACCGTCACTGTTCAGCCCCAGATTCTCGCGCGCACTTGCAGCGTTGGTTAAATCAGAGAGGTTACTCTCTTTTTGCAGTGCGCCGGTAATGCGTGAATCATCTCCCGCCGCCACCATTCCCTCCGAGGTGCCCACGTCCCGCGTGGCTGAATTCCCCAGCTCCAGATTTTCCCGCGCTTCTGCGGTATCGGTTAAATCAGAGAGGTTACTTTCTTTTTGCAGTGCGCCGGTAATGCGTGAATCATCTCCCGCCGCCACCGTTCCCGCCGTGGTGCCCACGTCCCGCGTGGCTGAATTCCCCAACTCCAGATTTTCCCGGGCCTCTTCGGTATCGTTTAAATCAGCAAGATTTTGTGCTTGCCGCAGATAGCGTTTATCACCTGTTTCCTGCGTGAGAGTGGCAAGCGCCGGATCGATAACAAGCTGCACGCTTGAGGTATGGGTCAACGTCAGCACCAGCGTCAGAATGATCTCTTTGATAATAGAATCAGATTGCGCCGGGAGGTAGGTCGCCGGGTATACGCCGTAAGCGATGAGCGTACCCTTAGCGCTGACCAGTCCCGCCTCTCTGAGCCTCTTACCCGGATAATCCTTGCAATTGATAACAATCTGACCGCTGATAAACCCCTCATAGCTTGAATCAGAATCAAAGGTTTCACGGCCAAACTGACCAAAAAGCGCCGTCACCGCCGCCAGGTCATCGGGATCTGTCGGCAATGTCACGCCGCCACCATCGCCGATCAGTACGGCGGTAATATCCACAACCTCCCCCGCCTGATACGCGGCCTCGATTTCAGAGGCGCCCGCCGTCGTTAGTGTCAGTCCTGTTGCCATAGTGTTTCCTCTGCTTCAATGCCATACACACTGGCAAGGCGATTGTAAAAATCTTCACTGACTGTTTTGCTGTCGCTATCAATATCGCTTTCAACGGGATGAATAACTCCCGCAGCCTGGAGCATTTGCAGGTATTCAAGGAAAAATTCATCGGTCTGGCAAAATCCGATCAGGCTTTTAATTTGATTGAATGTTTTCATAATTTATTCGTTATCCAGTTACCGGGTAAATCTGCGAAATCGTCCAGGCTGGTACAGTTGTAGAACGCGTAATAATGCGCCGCGACGTTTGGCACTTTGTCCATAAATTCCAGGCCCTTACCCGTGAGGGTAGAGCATCCCCTGAATGTGGCCGTCGTGGTGACAATCGTCGAATAACTGTCGAGATTGAATATCGTGCTGACGTTAGTTCTCAGTTGCACGCAGCCGTCAAACAGGTAGCCGATTGTCGTCGCCGGTAAGTTATTCAGCAGACCGGCCCCGACCTCTTCCAGTGCGACGCACTCGGCAAACACATTGGTAAAAGTCGTGGCGTTGATACTGGCGACAAAAAGACCGGCAGGCACTGAACGCAGGTTTTTACATCCCCTGAAGGTCTGGCCGTAGGCCGTCACCAGCGGGTTACCACTGAACAGATTTTCCGGTATTTCCCCCACGCCGGTATTCTGGAACGTTGCGCCAAATGCGGTGATAAGCGGGCACGATGCAAACAGCGACGGCGGAATGTTCACCAGTGCCGCGCAGCCGTAGAACGTAGAACCGGCACTGATCAGCAGGGTGTTATATTTCAGTAAATCAGCAGGCAATACCGCCAGCGCAGTACAGCCGGAGAACGTCAGCGTCAGGGAAGTCAGGTTGACACAACCCGCAAACAGATCGGACGGCAGCGCGGCCAGCGCGGTACAGTCCTGGAAGGTGCTCCCCATTGCCGTCAGAGCAGTCAGATCGCTGAACAGCTTTTCAGGCAGTACGGCAAGGCTGGAGCACTGGTTAAACAGGCCGGTGACATTCGTCACTTTGCTGCATCCTGCAAACATATCCCCGGCCAGCGATACCAGCGCCGTACAGCCCGTAAATGTATAGGTCAGGTTAGTCAGTGAACTACAGTCACGGAATGCCCCGGCCCCGATGCTTTTCAGGGATGTACATTGGGTGAATGCATAATAGAACGTCGTGACCAGTGATTTACCTGCAAAGGCCTCTGCTCTGACGGTCGTCAGGGAAGAGCAGGCATAAAAAGCCCGGTCAAAGCTCGTTACCTTGTTGCAGTCCACAAACGACGGTAGCGCTTTTAATGCTGTGCAACTATGGAAGACGCTGGCAAAGGTAGTTGCACTGACACACCCCTCAAAAATATCATCGCCCACTTCTTCCAGAACACGGCAATAGTAAAAAGCGGAGGAAAATGTCTGCGCAAGTGCACAGCCAGAAAACACGGCTTTTCCCGCTTTTACCAGTGAAGAGCAGCCGGAAAAAACCGTTCCAAAATAGTTAGCCAGAGGTAAATCCTTAAAGAACTCATCGGGCACAGAAAGCAGCTGTGTGCATCCACTGAATGCCCCGCCGAAATGCGTGGCTTTCAGGCAGTTGCGGAACAGGCGCGGCGGTAGCTGCGTCAGCGCCGTGCAACTCCTGAAAATCGCCGTAAAGACGCCACCAGGCACATCGCTGAATAAATCTGGTGACAATGTTGTCAGCGCGCGGCATCCATCGAAGGTATAACCGAAGCCATTTCCACTGACACACCCGTCAAAAATGCCCGTCCCGGTATCGATAAGGGATATACATCCCGAAAACGCACTGGTGAAATTCGTCGCAGCAGCACAGCTCCGGAATGTGTTTTTGCCAGCACTCAGCAGCCGCGTGCAGTTCTCAAACACTGAGGTGAATAGCGTCACCTGAGATAATTCGCTGAACAGCCCATCAGGAACAGCAGCCAGTGCCGTGCAGCCATAAAACGCCGACGAGAAATCTGTGGCACCAGTAAACCGCGTAAATAAACCCTCTGGTAGTTCAGTCAGCGACGAGCAGCCCCGGAAAACAGAGTTACAATTCTGAATATTCGGCAGATCGTCAAAAGCCCCAGCATGAACCTTGTAAAGACCGGTTGCGCCGCTCGCGAAAGAAACAAGATTGTCCCTGTCTCCCGTCAGAAGAATGATTTCCTGCACAGGGTTCAACGTCACTGAAACGTTACCCGACGTGCGCTGGAAACTGGCAGTTTCTGTGTTCTTGACCGTTATTGTGTACTCTTCTCCCTCCACAACGTCACGCGTCGGAATAACCCAGCCGTATAAAGCACTGGCTGCATCAAAACGGTATTCCCGGCTGTCAGTTCCGTCGCCATAATCAATCGTGAAATCCTCATCCATGCGCACGTAGAACAACGGACGGCTCGCATTGTCGATGCGGGTGATGAACTTCATCACCGCGACCACTTTCACACTGATCACCGCGCTGACGCCGTTAGTCGTCGTGACGGTGACCGAACAGGTGCCCCGCTTCACGCCCGTAACCAGAATAGCGCCGTTGACTATTCTGGCGGTCGCAATTGTTTTATCCGACGTGGTTACCGTAAAGGTTTTATCTTCCGCGTATTCAGGGAGGATGGTCACCGTGACCGTTTCCGCGTCACCAGGGGCCAGATTCAGCTCGTCGCGGGATAAAACCACCTGCAACGGGACAAAGCGCGGCGTGATTTTCTCCGTGGCGTACATGTAGCCGGCCGCATATGTGGTTCCCTGAAGTCGGCCAAATACATGAACGGAAAACCAGCTGCGCAGGTTCCTGGCGCGCAGTACCGCCAGTTTCAGATCCTGCTGGTCGAATTCCGTCACCGGCAAATCGTTCTGATACACGTTCAGGCGAAAGGTATACGGATCCCCTTTCGGGTTCTGATTGAACCATTCAACAATATCCGTCCCAAAAGGACTGTCCACCAGGGCATGACGGACGGCGGCGACCGTCCCGCGATGGCGGTGGATGTAGTGGGCGCGCTTGATCGCATCGCGTTTCTTTTGCTCTGACCAGTTAATATTCCAGGTATCAACCTGATATTCCCACGCCAGCCACGGCAGGAGCGCCAGCGGGCAGCTGTCAGGATCCTTCACCCAACGGATAAGATACACAGGTATGCGCGCCAGTGCGGCGGCGCTGGCCCTGTCAATGGCCCGCTCCACGGCGGTAGCGTTGGGCGGCAGAATGCTGGCGGGATAATTAGCGGTCATAGTCCATCACCACAAGATTGATTTTCACAGAGGTGCAATGAGGCGCTTCGCCCATCGTCGCAACGACGTCGGCGGCCGGTGAATGCAAATCGACAGTGACAACGCCGTCCTGATGCAGCGCCCCGTCGATGCCCGACCGTGCAGCGGTGGCGTTGATAAGATGCACAGAGGCGGTGTATTCGTTCAGTGCGGCAGTGGCTTTTTCCAGCACCGTGGCAGTGTCCACGCCGTAAGGGACGTAAATGTCAGCAACCACCTGATAATTCACAATCACAGCGGAACGGACGTAATCAGCCACATAATCCGTAATCGGGCGCACGTCTTCCGGGTTTACCGCCGCCAGGACTTTATCGAGCAGCGCCTGCGGGGCGGTCCCATCTCCGGTACGTGACAGAACGTAGAGGAAAACGCGGCCCTCCTGATTATGCGTCTCCGGGCCATAGGCGCGCACGTCGAGCACATCCGCATCAGCTCCCAGTGCAAAATAGTGATAGGCATTACGGGCACCTGCCGTGCTCAGGCGCGCCCATGAGAGCAGCGTGCGGGCGCGCAGCGCTTCATCGCTTTCGTATACGGCGTCCGCCTCGTCGGTGGCTTCGGTAATCAGCAGGCGTTCAGTGTCAAAATTTCCCGCGACCTGATCGAGATCCGCCCCCAGGGCGCTGGAAAGCAGCACCGCGCGCACGGCTTCATTGATGCGTTGCAGCAGATGGATCTCGCGATAGGTGAAGGCCTGAGCCAGAGCGGCCATCGGTTCAGATTCCAGTAACAACGCAGCAGACACAGAAGCCTGAAGTTCCGCAGGCATGGCCGCCACGATAAGCGCCCGGATATCAGTCAGCACCGTTTCAAAATCGGGCACCTCGACGATATCAGGCTGCGGGATCTGAGATAAATCGACGGACGTTTGCACACTAGCTCCTTAACCTGATGGTGTTGCTGGTTTCTGTCATGGTTTCCGTGATGGTGCCGCTCAGCTCGGCGGTTACTGCGCCTGTTTCTGAAAACACCACGTTGACGGTAGTCAGGCTGATCCGCGGCTCCCACTGCGCCAGCGCGATAGCGGCGGCGCCCATCAGCTGCATGCGGGTGACGGCGTTCTGCGGCGCATCGAGCAAATCAGGGATCGCGCTGCCAAAGTCCCGGCGCATCACACGCGAGCCGGTTGGCGTGGTGAGGATTTTTGTCACGGACTGCCAGAGCTGATCGTGATCGGTCAATGCGCCGGTGCCTTCCGGGTTCATCCCGGTATAACTGGCTGTCATTGCGGGCCTCCCGTGGTACTCCCGCCAGACTGCACGCCACCGTGTTTATGTTCGTGCACGGTGATCCCGTTTGACTGCAACACGCCGCCGGAGTGGATCACATCACCGGCAATCGCTCCGCCGTGGGTCAGTTCGAAAGTGCGCGCTTTGAGTTTTTCTGTGCATACCACCTCGGGCGCGTCCAGCGTGACGCGGGTTTCTGCCTGGATATGCGCGGTTTTAATGCCGGTCACGGACAGCGCTCCGGCATCGTCGGCAGCGTCGTAATGCAGGCGCGCGCCATCCGGTGCGGTGATGCTGATTTCCAGCAGGCTGCTGCCCGTTGGCGGGTTATCTGCGCTGTATGCAGAGCCAATCACAAACGCGTTTTCAGGGTTGCCGCCCGGGCAACCGATCCAGACCTGCTCCCCTATGGAGGGTGGCAGCCAGATGCTGAACGCCCCGGCGCGGGTCACGTTCCAGCGGATCCAGGTGGTCAGCAGCCTGCCGGAACGAACGCGCACCGCTTTCTTGTCGGCGCTGATTTGCTCCACCACACCCTGGCGCAGAATGTTTTCCAGCAGGCGCATCAGCTCGGCATTCATGACGCACCGCCCAGACTGCTGATAACAGCGTTTTCCGTAGCGATCAGGTCTGCCGGGGTCATGCCCAGCAGTTCGCGGGCCGGATACTGCGCGTAAGCGCCCGGGCCTACTTCATCCTGGAGGCCGTACTGGTGAATGCGGGCAATGCGCGCAGCGATGCCATCAAATCCTACGGTGACGCCGCCCGCGTCCGGTCTGACTTTCATAAAACGCAGGGTGCGCAGGCGGGTAAACATCGGCGTCTTTTTTGTCTCTGTCTGCGTCGCTGATTGCGTTTTGATTTCCAGATACCGCTCGATATCGGCCCGGTAGAAGGTGCGTATACCGCTGCGCTTCTCATCAAATCCCGTGATTGTCCGGCCGTATTTCCCACGCCCGCCCCGCCAGTTTTTCAGCGCCCGCACCTCGTTATTCCAGAAGAACTTGATCCCCTGTTGGGTGCGGTAAACTTTACGACGGCGCACGGCATAGCCGCTACCGTCCGGGTTTTTCTGTGAGGCGATGCGGCGCTGCTGACTGCGGCGCACTGCCAGGCCAATTTTGCGCGCGGTACGGGTGCGCCCCGCCGGGCTGACGCCGTCGAGGATGTCCTGAAAGACTTGATCCAGCTCGCTGAACATGCGATCGCTCACGCTCCGGCCTCCTGAAGCATGCCTTCAAATACCAGCCCCCAGCCTGCGGCGTGGGGTGCCAGCACGCGCGGGCGCGGCTCCGGCAAATGCTCGGCATACGGCACCCCGTTTTCATCCAGCTGCACCAGTACCCGCTGACGCACCGGCAGCTCAAACATAAGATCGGCGGTGTCATCGCTGTTAATCAACGTGGTGAATTTAATCTGCTGGTTTTTATCCGGGTTCAGCAGCAGATCGGGCTGATTAAACCAGAGCCAGGCCATCAGCGGCAGCGTGAAGTCGTCAATGCTCCCGGCGTAGTTCATGACGAACAGCACCAGAGAATAGCGGTACATGAAAGACGGCGTTTCACCGGTCGTTTCAATGCCACCCTCTTCAACAAACACCGTCCAGGCTTCCGGGTTCGCCCGGCACCAGGTGTTTGCTTTCTCTATGGCGGCGCGGAGTGTGTTTATCTTCAGCATTTATGGCTCCTTTCGGGTGTTCTGGCGCAGGCTGTCCCACTGGCGGATCGCCGCTTTGTCGGCATTGCAGGCATCAAGTGCATCTATCAGCCTGTCGCTGAATATCGCCACTGCGCCCCAGGTCACCGGCTCATCCAGCGCCGGGCGCGGCGTCTCTTCGGTCAGGCTCTCCGGGACGGGTTCACGGACCAGCTGAATGACCGTCGCGGGCGGTGTGTTTTTGCAGGCTGCGGCTGACAGCGTCAGGCACAGGAGCAGCAGCGCACGTGTCACCATTGAACGCGGCCTGCATTGCTTCACGTCGGCGCTCTCCTTCTGCATTACGCTGTTGCTCACGGACTTTCACCTCTGCCAGTAATTTGTGGGTCTGTATGGCGGTCGCCTTCACTTCCTGAATCACCTGGTCGTAACCGGTCGCCGTTTCGGTCAGCAGCTTGTTGCGGGTCCTGGCCTCGCTCAGTTGGTCGGTCTGCCACCAGACAGCAGTCAGAAGGACAAGCATCACAATCACACTGCCCACCCTCATGACGACGTACTCAGGCCCAGCAGGCACCAGGCTTTAAAATCATTACGCCGGTTAACCAGCCCGGGGGAGCGCTTACCGCCCGCATTGACAAAATCAGTCAGCCTGTTGCACATCTGCGGCCATTGTCTGGCCTGGGCATGCTTCCAGATCGTGGTTCTCTGCTTGCGTCCGTTCTTATCGGTGAACCACATCAGCCCGGTGCAGCCCAGATTCAGGGCCGCATCCGTCATGGCCTCAAAGGTGAGCTGCGGCATGTCGGCACCGTGGAAATTGTTATTGATGCAGTTTTCAGCCCGTTGCAGATCGTTAACCCAACGCCGCACTATTTCCTGGTTGCTGTATTCGCGGTTTTCCACGCCCCCCGTGGAACCAATGCCCACCGTCAGCACCCCTGCCGTGCAGTAATAAGGCGTGCTGCGGCAGTCTTCCCAACCGGCGATCTTCTGCTGCCCTTCTTTCGACGTTCTGACGCTCCCGGGCGCCAGCGAAATGCCCAGGGCCACAATCACCGCAATTGAACATTTTTTGATGATGTTCTTCATGCCGGTTTGTCTCCGTGCAGTCGCTCCAGCAGCTGCCGCTCGCGGTCCGACAGGTTGCGGGTTTCCGCCTGGCGGAGAATCTGCTCTATCAGGTCGTTACGGCGCTGGCTGGCCTGCTCAATGCGGCGGCGATGAATCGCCAGCCGGACGGCGGAAACAATCCCCAGAAGAAGTCCAGCCAGCGCCAGCTTTTCGCTGACGGTCATCACGCCCACGCCGGTCACCAGGGCGGATGTTGCAAACGCAAAATATTCGTTAATACGATCCAGAGTCATTCCCATAACTGGACGGTTACCCGTTCCACCTCGCTGGTTATCACGGGCATTTCGATCTCCTGCCCGGCATTCAAAAAAATCTGGTTGCTCAGTCCCGGATTGGCTTCGAGCACCTTCTCCGTGACACCTGCGGTTTTGCCGTAATGACGCCAGCAGAGCTGATCAACCGTGTCGTTTTGCAGCGCCCTGACTTTCATCAGAACAACTCCGCATAGATACGGGCTTCTTCCCGGATATCTGAAATACTCCAGCGCCCATCCCGCCAGAGATCGTCTATTTGCCTGTCCAGGGCCTCCGCATCCTTGTCGCCCTTTGGCGTGGTGCCGACGTCCCTGTAACCTTCCAGTACGCTGGCGCGCGTGAAGGAGTAGACCGCGCGCCGGAAGCGATAAACTTTTGCGCTTTCGCCGTTAATCTGCTCGACAGGTTCACCGGCGGAAGTCAGCAGTACAGAAGCCAGCGATTCAGCGCCTTCCGCTTCTCTTTGCTTCCGCCAGTCTTTCAGCTGATCCGCGACATGCAGCGCGGCCTCCGTTGCCATATGCATTAATCGGGATGTTGTAATGTCACCGGCGATGCGGGCAGCAAGGCGCAGATCGTGGAGTTTTACCGTCGGCCAGAAAGTGCCGATGGCAATCTGTGCGCCGCCGTCGTCCACGTCTGTCACATCTCTTTCAGCAGGTCTGACGGGGCGCTGTGCGATAAAACTCATCGTCGTTTCTCCGGTAGGTCAGGCGGTGGGCGTCCGGTAATAAGACCGCATTACGGGCAGATCGCCGGACGCGCCGCCTGTGGCGCGGGGCCAGTTCATTACGCTCAGGCGTTTACTTTGTGGCTATTTTCGTTGTCTTTTTTGCCGCCGTTCTGCGGGTGGCTTTTTGAGTGCCGGCCGCCGTTTTCGTCTGCTTGCGCGTTCGTGTTGCTTTTTCTGCTGCGGGTGTTTCGGTTGCCGCTGTATCGCTGGATGAAGTCTCATCTTCAGCATCACCACTCGCCGTGCTCGTCTGCGGCGCCTTTTTCAAAGCGCTGACCAGAGAAGCGATCTCCCGTTTCACGCCTGCGCCCGGGTTCAGGCTCATGGCTTCCCGGAAGAGTTTCAGCGCTTCGCCTTTGGTTTCCGCGTCGTCCGTGTCGCGACGGCAAAATGCCCTCACCTTGCACAGCTTCGCGCGGACCTCATCCGGCATATCACTGTCAGCCACAATGTCGGCCAGCTCGTCCAGCATGGCGATATAGCCTGACAAATCGGCTCCGGCGTCCGTGGTGGCGAGGTTCAGAATGGGATTGCAGATTTCTTCGGTCAGCACCGTGGGTGCCGGGCGGCGATAGTTGTCATCAGGCATGCTCAGGCCATGCTTAACGACATAGCGCCCGATACGCAGCGCCAGCGCATAATCGGAGCAGTCCACCGCCCACACCATCAGCGTAGTGATAACCGGATCGGCGCGTCCGCTGTCGCCCTCGATCGTTCCGTCAATCCATCCCTGAAACTCGGGCAGGATGCTGGCCTTTACAGCGGCCTTCGCCTGGCGGGACTGGATCTGGCTCAGCGAGGATTTATGCATATGCAGGCGAAAGAGGATCTGCTCATGCGCGGTGCGCGTCTCCGCGTCACGCTCATCACTGGAGCCTCGCCTCTCTGCCATGACCTTCTGAAAATGTCTTTGTGCCGGTGTCAGCATGCGTTCATTCTCCTGGGCGGGCTTGCTGCCCGCCATGTGATGGGGATTATCAGGCGAATGTCACGCCGTCGATCATGGCAATCATGCCGTACTCTTCAATGACATAGTCATCATTGCTGGACTGGTAAGTCGCCACGCGGTTGTAGTGCGGCTCTTCCCGGATAGAGCGACGCAGGGAGCCTTTCTGGTAGTACACAGAGAGGTTTTTCAGGTTGGTGATCAGCACTACATCTTCAGGAATACCCGGGACAAAGACCGTCGGCAGACCGCCGATCTTTTCCTGGCTGACAATGAGCTGCGCGGCCAGCAGTTCGGTATTCGGATTGGTCTGGCTGAGTGCGTTCACTTTCGGCAGGTTCACTTTCAGCAGCAGATCGGACGAGAGCACAGTCACCAGTCCGGGAGCGCGGCGGAACCAGGGATCCATAAGGCTGTGACGCGCATCAAGCACGGCGGCATCAATATTGCCGTAGGTGCCTGACGCAATTACCGCGTTATTCTCATCACGGGAGGTCAGCGTGATACCCGGCATAATGCGCTGCGGCGCTTCATTGCGGATTTTTTGCAGCCAGCCAACGCCGCAATCCTGCAATAACGGGTAGGTCGTGCGGTCGGAGTTTTCAGAGTAATGCGTGCCATTAAAGCCAATCATCTGGCGATCCAGCCCCAGCTGACGAGCCATTGCATTACTGATTAATGACTGAAATTCAGGGTGACCGGCCCACGCATCCAGCTCCGCATACGAAAGCGCATAGTCATAGTTGGTTTTGCGGCAGTGGTAGTTCTGCGGCTCTTTGTTATGGTTCGGTGCCGGGTTGCGGCGGTTGGTACCGTCCGAGCTGTTATTGGTGCTCGCCATCGGCCCCTTACTGCCAATTTTTACTTTCTGCCCTTCCTGCTCTTTAACCCCGAAGTGGTTAACCTGCCTCATGAAGTCATCCGACTCCATGGCGGCCTGTTCCAGTTTTTGCTGGATTGTCGGATCAACGCTAAAGCGGTTCGCAACGGCAGAAGGTGAAACGCCGTTCAGCTGCGCCTGTCGCACAATGTAATTATCAAATAGTTCGCGGGTCTGGTTTTCCATGGTTACCTCTTAGAAGTCTGCAAGCTGCGCGCTGCTGTTGCCGGTTGCCGCTGGCCGTGCGCTGTAATTTTCTGCGGGCTGGAGCTGGAGCTGACCGCGCAGCTCGTTAAGTTCGCTGGTCAGTTGCTGAATGGTGGCTTTATCCTGTTGCCGGTCCTGTTCCAGAGTACTGAATCGGTCAATCTGGTCTGCCTGAGATTGCGCAACGGCTTCAACAACCTGATGCAACTGACTGAAGCGCTGATCGTCCGTTCTCTGGCCTTTACCCAGGATGCCCATCACGCGGTTGAACCAGTTGACGCCCTCCTCACTGCGCTGGGCTGCCAGTTCGATCACTTCAGCTTCAAGCGCATCAGAGAACAGCGGTGCCTCAATCTGCTGGTTATTGAACGCCATCACCTGCGCACGCTGCTGGGCGGCGAATTTAAGGCGCTCAGTTCCAAGGCTCGCCGGTGTGTCCGTCATCGCCAGACCAACCACGTACGCCTTACCGTTAAGGGCAAACTGCGGATGCAGCTCAATACTGGAATAGATTTTTTTACCTTCATCGGTGAGCTGCTTCATTCGTGCTGACGCATCGATCTCGGCATAAAGCGCCGTACGACCGGCCAGCGGTCCCTCGGTGATATCCTCCGCGCTCAGTGCTGCAACATCCCCCATGGCGCCGAAATTGCTGTCAGGGAGCATAGAGAGATAGTGCTCCACGTTGACGCGGGCACCATAAACGTCCGGGTTGTAGCTCGCCGCTGCATCGCGGAGGTGCTGCGGCTGGATCTCGCGCCCGTCAACGGTGGCGCCGGAAACCGCAACGCGAAACTTTTTGCGGGCGGGTTTAGTCGTGCTGGCCATGTCGTTTTATCCTGTTGGTTTGTGTCAGTCGCCGCATCATCGCAGAGCCTGAAAGCCCCGCGCCACGCGGTTTTGTTGTCGGAGAACGGCCAGACCTGAAACCCCGCGCCGACCGGATCGCGCGCGGGTAATCTCCCTGCTCAAAAGGGGGTGTGAATGATTCAGGATGCGTTTATTCGACTGCGGGCAAAACAGCTCTACTGGCAGGGATACCCGCCCGCCGAAATTTCACGGCTGATGGGTATCAGCTCTAATACGGTGTATTCGTGGAAGAAGCGCGACGAGTGGGACGAAACGCCCCCGATTCAGCGCGTCACCCAGTCTATTGACGCCCGCCTTTGCCAGCTGAATGCAAAAGACAACAAGACCGGCGGCGACTTCAAAGAGATAGATCTACTCACCCGGCAGCTGAAAAAGCTGGATACCGGGCAAAATGCGGCGGCTACCGGGAACAAGAAAACCAGTCGCCGCAAGAAGAAAAATCACTTTACTGATGAGCAGATAGAGGCGCTGCGCTCAAAAATACTCGACTCCCTCGCCTGGCATCAGCGCGGCTGGTACGAACAGCGCGATCAGCGTAACCGGATGATCCTCAAATCGCGGCAGATTGGGGCTACCTGGTACTTTGCCCGAGAGGCATTGCTGGGCGCACTGAGAACGGACGTTAAGCACGACTATCAGCGCAACCAAATCTTTCTGTCAGCATCACGAAAGCAGGCGCTACAGTTCCGCAACTTCATCCGCAAAGCGGCTGAGGAGGTGGACGTCGAACTTAAAGGCGGCGAGCAAATCACGCTGTCAAACGGCGCAGAGCTGCATTTTCTCGGGACGTCGGCGGCGACGGCGCAGTCGTACACCGGGCACCTGCGATTTGATGAGTTTTTCTGGACCGGTAACTTTATCAACCTGCGCAAGGTCGCCGGGGCCATGGCAACGCTCAAAGGCTTAACCCGCACGTACTTCTCGACGCCATCGAGCGAAAGCCATGAAGCCTATCAGTTCTGGACAGGGGATCGGTGGAATGCGAAACGGCCTAAAGCACAGCGCATTGATTTTGACGTTTCATGGAAGAAAACCCATAGCGGTCTGCTTTACCCGGACAAAACATGGCGGCAGATCGTCACTATTCAGGATGCTATCAACAACGGCTGGGATTACACCGACATTGACGAAATCAGGGACGAAAACAGCCCTGATGAGTTCGAAAACCTCTACATGTGCGAGTTTGTCAAAGACGGTGAGAGCGCGTTTAACCTCAGCCAGCTGCTAGGTTGTGGCGCTGACGGTTATGACGACTGGCCCGACTGGAAGCCGTTCGCCGGTCGCCCCATGGGGCAGCGCGAGGTGTGGCTGGGATACGACGCCAACGGCGGCAGCGGTAATGGTGATGCGGGTGCTTTGTCCGTCACTGTCCCGCCTATGGTCGCCGGAGGACGGTTCCGCACGATTGAATTACAGCAGCTCCGGGGGCTGGAGTTTGAGCAGCAGGCCGCAGTCATCAAAGAGGCAGCGGAGCGCTACAACGTCACGCACATCGCGATTGACGGGCAGGGCGTCGGGGAGGCGGTCTGGCAGATTGTTAAAAACTGGTTCCCGGCGGCTATTTGCTACCAGATGAGCCTCTCATCTAAACGCGCCCTTGTCCTCAAAATGTTACAGGTCATACGCGCCGGTCGCTGGGAATATGACCGCAGCGAGCAGGGGCTGGTCAGAGCCTTTAACGCCGTTCGCAAAGTCGTTACACCAGGCGGCTTCATCACTTACGAAACTGACCGATCGCGTGGCGTGAGTCATGGGGATATGGCATGGGCAACCATGCTTTCAATTATTAATGAACCGCTGGGCCAGGAGAGTGGCGGCGGTGGTTTCGCAATGGGATGGTAACTGTGAAAAAGAAATACGGAAAAAAACAAATGGCCAGCACCGCCGGTTCTGACATTGCGGAGTCACTGAAGGCCGATCCTGCATTGACAGCGTTCAGCTTTGACGGCCCTTATCCCGTGCGGGATATGGCCGATTTGCTGGACAATCTCTATTGCATGGATAACGGGCGATACTATGAGACGCCGGTGGATTTTTACGGACTGGCTAAAGCCCCGCGCCAGAGCGCCTGGCATGAGTCGGCACTGTACTTTAAACGCAATGTGCTGACCGGGTGCTTTATTCCGCATAAGCTGCTTAATCGCCATACTTTCTCCGCGTTTGCGCTCGACTGGTTCACGTTCGGTAATGCTTATCTTGAGCAACCGCGCAACCGCCTGGGCGGCCCGCTACCCTTCCGGCATACACTGGCGAAATACACCCGGCGCGGGAGCGTTGACCTCGATCAATACTGGTTTATCAGGCGCTGGAAAGAAGAGCATACGTTTAAATCGGGGTCGGTCTGTCACGTTCTGAATCCTGATATCAATCAGGAGGTCTACGGCATGCCGGAATATATGGCCGCACTGCTGGCCGCCAGCCTGGCCCACTCTGCCGACATGTTCCGCAAGCTGTATTACGACAACGGATCTCACGCCGGATGCATTGTCTATATTGGCGCCGGGCAGGTTGATGATAAAAGCATGAAAGCAGTCAAGGAGACACTCACCGGCGCGCGCGGTAAAGGCGCATTTAAAAACCTGCTGCTGCATGCGCCAGGCGGCGGCAAAGACGGCGTGCAAATCCTCCCTTTCCAGCAGATCACGGCAAAAGATGAGTTTATTAATATCAAGAACGCCACGCGGGACGACATACTCGCGGCGCACCGTATCCCACCGCAGCTGATGGGCGCCATGCCGGAGGGAAACGGATCTTTCGGGGATATCGAGAAGGCCGCGCGGGTCTACGCCATCAACGAGCTGACGCCCGTCATGGAAGCGCTGAAGGTGGTAAATGAGTGGGCGGGTGAAGAAGTGATCCGCTTCAATCCTTACGCACTCCTGGCTGACGTCAAATAACCCGCCACGACATTCAATCTTTTTAAATATCCGCAGCCAGTGACGACAGGCCAGCGCCACCGCTGGTCCTGTATTTCCTGTTAATCAAATCCCGCTCCTGTGCCTCTCTGTGCGCCGCTGTCGCTTACATACTCCGCGCATCACTCATCCAAAAATAACCGCGTACAGTGGCGCAGATTGCGCGAAATTACATATTAAGCCCATGCCCTGCCCCCCCCCGTTTGCGGGGGCTTGCCCCCCGTCACCTGCGCGCAGCAATCCTTTCATTTTTCGTGCATGCACAAAACCGGTCTCAGACCGCACCCCGCATGGGCTAAAAGGGGATAAAGTACATCAAAAAAATTGTGCAAATCTGTGCATTTTCTTGCAGCATCCAACTGCTGTTTTTTAACTGTCACAATAAGATTACTGCGTATCATGTCTGATATTTAAATCATTGACACATAATATTGATGACATTTAGTTAAAGAATCGCAGTTAATTCCCTTTATAAATAATATACTGCAAAGTATCTGTTTTTCTAACAACCCCTCTCCCTCCGTCCATAAGAATAAAATAATCCTTAGTTATACCCAATAATCTTTGTGTTTTTAATATCCCATCATCTTTGAATACTACTTGAGCATTATCATGTGTCTCAAAATAGAACGCATTAACCATGGGAAGGTTAAACGAAGAAAAAAACATCACCAGAGGGATTTGAAAGAAATAAAAAACAACCAAGTTCTTTTTAATTCCTGCGCCATTCCTAATACTGGTAAGCATAAAAAAATAAGAGAATGACAATGAACCACAAGCAATTAACATAACCGACAAAGAGACCGCTATCAAATAAGATATATTCGATGAAAACAATCCAGAATTTAAAAACCACCCTAAAAAAAAGTCAAAAGCAATTATTAAAGCAAATAAAGATATAGAAATTTTAAGTGTGTTATGATAGTGGGTTGTTTTTGCGAGATAATATGAGTACCTATAAAATGAAATGATTGTCTTCCTGTCAAAAAAAATATAATACGCAAAACTCAACGTTAACACTAAAATAAGAATTAACGCCATGATAATTGATGGTATCGAATGTTGCAAAGCATCAATATAGCTGAAGTAATCATAGGCATTAATCCCGAAAAACCTCCAAAATCTAAAGTAATAGATATAAGAATATACAGCTGACACAGATGTTACTAAACCTAGCCACTCTGAAAAACTAAGATTTATTTTTTTCATTATCGCCCCGCTATTATCAATGCTATGTCTTTTATTTTAACTCCAAACTCAAAAATGAGCTTTGACATCACAGGATAGTACATTTTTTCTCCTAAACCTGTGTCTAAACTTTAATTATTGCTTACTTCCGTTAACTCAAACCATAGTCTTTTCTGAACATAAAAAATTCTTGCTTTTATAACACGAAATGCCATCTTACACTCTTTAGTGAGTAGCTGCCTTCTTCAAGCGCGTGACCAGGTCACGCACTGCCATGTATTCGGAAGTTGGTTTATCTTTCTCGCCTGCATGCCACACCTTCACCTCACGCAACCGGCCGTTTTCAGCCGCCAGCATCCCGCCACCGTGGCGAACGCGGGCACCGTCGGCGATTGACCGCACAACTTCATCACTGACGAAAATTCGGCAATCGCGCAGCTGCGCGCCGATGCTGGCGATCATTTCTTCGGAGGTGCCGTGCTTTTGCATCGCTTCTTTTTGCTGGGCCTGGCGCAATGCGGCCTCGGCCTTTTTCGTCTGGTATTCCGCAGCCGCAGCGGCGTAATTGTTCGCGCGCCGCTCCGCCTCGATGCGCAGCTGCTCGCGCCAGCGCTGGTCTGCTTCTTCCGGCGTCAGGCTCATATCTTTCGCGGCGGTAACTTTTGGTCCCCATGTCAGCGCGGTTTCATCATCAATTGACGTGCGCAGGCAGCGCGCGGTACGCGTGAAGGCTTGATCTGAGCTTTCCCTAGCGGATTTTCTTAGCCTGCTGGTGATCTCCTGCCTTTGCTGGCGTGAATATCGCCTTAAATCTTCGATATTCAGCGGAAGTTCTGTCACTGAACTGTTGTCAGGCGCGGTTTTATCAGCTGGCACTACCGTCTCTGATGGTGGTTTTTCATCCGAAGCGAAGCGCCCCGTACAGTTATTGACAGAACTCCGAGGGGCCGCGTCGCGGCCTTCTAAGGTCAAATTCTCGACCGGCGACGGCTTGCGCTTCGGTACAATTTTGTAATCGTTGGTGCGGGTATAAATGACCGATTCACTGATCGTAAAAGGACAATAAACGCCGGTGATTTTGGCGACCGTGTCACCATAATCATTGCCGTTTTCGGTGTATTCGTAATTGAGACGCACGCGCAGGCAATCACGGGTTACAAACGGGCCGCCCTGGGCGTTGACGTATCCCGGCCAGTCGGGCGCATCAGCAGCAGCACGGGCCGCTTCAAGTTCCGGGTGTAAAACAAGCTCACGACTCCCCAGTCGCCGCAGCTCCCGCCAGGTAGATACAGGCGCGCCGCCAATCTGCTGAAACTGGCGAATACTCCAGCGTGAAGCCCACGCCCGCACACGCATTGCCATCTCTTTAACGGGCTTGCCTGATTCGTGATCAGACTCGCCATCCATGCCATAACCGTCGATATTTTTAGAGATGTACTTCGCGATGTATCCCGTTGCCGATCCAAACTCTTCATCAATTGGTTTGGCAGTAAAACGATATTCAGCTGCCCCTGGCTCGCTTCCATCTTCCTGGAGGGCGTACTCGTGAAAAATATCAGTGGCAAGCTCTACCTCTTCAGGTCGGAGGAATAACAGCAGGTGCCAGTGTGGTGTCCCGTCGTGATGCGGTTCGGCGACACGAAAACCAAATGTGCGGTTGCCTTCCCTTCTCCATTTGGCGCGGACACGTGACCAGACATTGCAAAGGTACTTTTGAGTTTTGCGCGGGCTTGCGTTGCAGTATTTATCGTTGCGTTTGCCGGAATGTACATGCGTGGCGTGATAACGTGACGGCGCTGTCAATGTGTAGAACATGCCCGCCAGTCCCATCTCGTTAGCCATATCCTCAAAACCGCGCATGCGCACCATCAATTCATTACGGGCGATCTTCGGGTTGGAAACGCTGCCCATGACCTTATCGAGCAAGGAGGTACGCTCGCCAGTGTCCCGGTCTTCCAGCTCCATCGCCTGAAGGTATTCAAAGTTGGCCTTCTTTTGAGCCGTCCACTCTCTGAGGCAGGGTTCAGAGCAATAAGGTGATGACACTTTACTGACGTAAGTCGTGGCGATCATGAGGTGCTCTCGCCAGCGGTCATGGATTTTGCGGAGTTTACCCAGCCACCATTTATCTTTTTGAAGTCTTGCAAAAAAGCGCAACGCATCATCAGCACTCAGCGTTTCATCGCAATATTGCTTCCAACCCGGGATCGCAATATTGAGAGCCATCGCCTTGCTGGCGATGGCGCCATACGCGTAGATAGTGGAAAACTCCACGTCGGAGGTTTTCTCGTGCTGGAAATCAAACTCGCGCATAAACTCGCTTTTCATCAGATTAGCGAGTTTATAAGCCAGTCGTTTCAAGCGCTTTTTGTCTGCCCAGGGCAGCAAATGAAAATCATCACGAAGCGGAAAGAGAATTACAGGTAGATTACTTTGTGGCAGGTATTGCCCATTTACCGCATCAACGCGGCGTAGCACATGACGCTCAAACGTACTGAATAACCAGCGCACAGCCTGCTTTGGATCCTGGCGCTCCAGAGACTCCAGGTGCTGGGAAAAGCGCTTACGGATAAACGCCGGTAGCGCCTGCACACGTCGGCGCAGGTAGCGAGCGTGCCTTGCGCGATCGAATGATTTGCGCGCCTCGCCTTCACGAGGGCGCATTGGTGCCCGATAAACGACGTCAACAAGATCGCTATAGGCGAGCGCCTTACGCTCGCCTTTTGGAGTGAGATACTCAATTACTGGATCTTCGACGTCGTTTGGGTTAATGGCCTGCCGTTTAGCGTTCCACGCCCATGCTATTGAAGAGGCGTCACTCATTTAGATAACAGCTCACGCGAAACGCTGTCGTCTACGGTAAGGCGGAGGTTGTACGCCCACCATGCCGCATGTTCAGTTATATCGAACTTCTCCGCGATTTCTGAAAATGTCAGTTTTCCGCCTTGTTCGTCGTCACGCAGTGCCCTGATAAGCAGTACGTCATCATCCGAAATTCGAGTGCTATGATGCGCATCGCCACACTTAAAAAAGCTGACGTTCATACGCAATGCTTTCTGGGTTACATCCCCTCGCTTTCTCTTTAGCAAGCTAGCCACTTGACCAACGGTCATCTGCTTGCAGTTTTGGCGAATAAACTGCTCTTCTTCATCGGTAAATGGTCGATGCTTACACAACAGATCAGGGCGTGTTTCTCTCAGGATTCGTAAGCGTTTTTGAACCCCTCCCAAAGGCCTGCCCATACGCTGCGCTACTTCTTTTCCGGTGTGTACTGCATACAACATCACAAGCAAGGCATCTTCCTCTTCAGTCCATGCGCGAACATGAGAGGGCGCCTTACCCTTCACACCCCTGGCTTTCATCAACATGACTCATCCCCCAAAAATCATTTTCAAGATGCGAAGCGTGGCGATTACCGACGGAATCCAAAAAAGCAGCAGACAGAGCACGCCGCAGATCACAAGGTTTCGCCAGAACCGGCGATAATTGGTTTCTTCATTCATTTGCGGCGCCTCAGAACGGCAATTCATCTTCATCGGCAAAATCGCCATCCAGACCCACGACAGGGATTGCTACGGCGTCGCCCGGCTGAATGGCGCGGGCCTCTCGTTTCGTGCTGACGGTGATATCAGTGCGCAGGTATTCACCACCGGCCATCACCTCAACTTCCACCATCCATAAGTCGTGAATCGGCCAGCACTCGATCACCCGAGTGACCACGGCGTCAATTTCGTTAACCATGATTAGCCTCCTGAATTGGGCGAATTGATTCGAGAAGCAGCCGACGCCGGGTGTTTTCTGCAAAGTGACGGCGCCCCGTCTCTTTGTGATAAAGCTCGTTAGTACCGACCACCCACATTTTTTCCGTTGCGTGCAGCTTCTTAAGCTTCGGGCCGTCTTTGGTTATGACGGTGCCGACGTGTGTTTTTTTGATAGCCATCAGAAAGCCTCCAGATCGTCAAAAGCGCCCGTTACCGCCATTGCGTTGTAGGTGGAGTTCCCCATCACCGGGCCGCAGTCCGGGCAGCAACCACCACCAGAACGACCGCAGCAATCGCACACACGAAGCACACCAATCACTTCACCGGCCATATCGCGGGTTTTGGCGCTAACGGAACGTCGAACTCTGAAGGCGCGGAGATTGAAAGCGGAGTAGATCTGGCGTGTTTCTGGTGTGTCGCTATTCGAGATGACCGAGCGCGTTCCATGCTGGCGATTAACGTCCAGTAGCGCCGTAACCAAAGCGCGGTGATCGTCCAGGGTAAATGGTTTGCCGTAAGCGGTAAAATTGGCTGTTTTGCTAGTCGGGATGTACGGCGGATCGCAGTAAATCACGGAGTCCAGGCGGTTCCTGGCGACGTACGGAATAGAAGTACGAAAATCATTACAAAGAAAGAGCGCGTGAGTATCCCGCGCCTTTTCGGCAAATAGGCGCATTTCTGCTTCTGGAAAGTACGGAGCCTTGAAGCTGCCAAACGGGACATTGAAGCCGCCCTCTTTATTCGTACGATAGAGGCCGTTGTAGCAATGACGATTCAGGTACAAGAAAGACGCCGCCCATAACGTCGCGTAACAATCCCTTTCCGAGTCATCCCATGCCAGAGTATTGAACTGGTCACGCTCGCCGTAATACCAGCTTTTACTGTTGCCGTGCTTGAACATGTCCCGGGCAACAGCGATCAGACGCTCTGTGTCATCCCTCAACTGAAGAAAGAAGTTAATCAGCGCGCGATTGCTATCGCAGAGAACATAACGGCGGTAATCCGTATTCACAAATACGGTACCGCTGCCAACGAACGGCTCTATTAAACAATCAGCTTTTGGTAAGTGCTTCAGCAGCTCCGGCATCACGCGGGTTTTACCGCCCGCCCATTTGATGGGTGATCTAATCATTTGCGGTATTCCTGGTTATAGGTTTCGTGGGTCATGAGTCGCCACTGCTGACCGCCGTTCTTACTGAGCAAGCGCCAACGGCGGCCGATGCGGATCACAAGGTAGGAATAAGGCTTTATGCGGGAGTAATTTCGCTGGCCGCGAGCAAAGCATTTAAGGGCGGCCAGCGCCCTGGTGCAGACTGGCAGCGGCGCGCTACGAACAACGGAGAGGCGCGGAAACATAGCGGGCCTCACAGCGTTTCGAGGTGTGGGGAGGTTAGGCGCTGCCAGATCTCGCAAGCCTGCTCGGCACGATAGACGGCATCGGTCAGTGTGTAGGTTGCGGAGGATCGCCGCGGGTGCGGGGTGTAGCCCGTAACGCCTGCGATATGGATTAACGTTGAGAGGTTGCGGACTTCAAATGGCGGTAATAATGGCTCTAAATCATACCGGGAAACAGCATGTGCCAGCGCTGCAACACTAAGCGAATCACCCGCCGCCCAACAAAATAGCTTCTCATGCTTTGAAGTTGTTGAAGTGATAAAACGACAAGCGCCCGCAACGGCATCGATCGCGGTGCACGTAGCGTTGATCACTTCGGCCCGCTGCACCGAATCCCCTTTCATGAGCTGCAAGACCGCCTCTGGGTAAATACCGCCTACCGTTCGGATATCAACAGCGCGATAGTACCCTGGGCCAATCTTCCCGGTGGACGGCTCGAAGAAAGCGCACTCGATGGCAAAAATGGGGGAATCAGGGGATTTTCCTAATACGCGAATATCTAACATGACGTTATTCATTGTTTACTTCCCTCGCTGGTAATTGTTTCGTGGTTGGCAATCCACTGCTCAAGTGCTGAATAAATCTCTTCGGGGGTAAGGCATTGCTCTTTCAGCAGGCCCATGCGGATGCGTAATAATCCGAGTAAGTGGGCGCGCTCGCCTTTGCGGGCGGCGGTGCTGATTCCCATGAACTCTGGATCGCTTATTCCGCTTTCCAGCTTTATTGACGTAACCGACATGTAACCTCCTGAAAAAGGCAAAACGAATCCCCGGCAGAATGAATGCCGTTATTTTTAATGCTGGTTAATTAGTGGTTGGGGCGCGGTTTTCTTTTAGCCAGCTTGAATAACCTTTCGTGCCAAAAATACAGATAATCAATAAAGGTCATTCGTGCGCGCTCATGATTACCGCGAATTGCTTTCTCCAGACCGTAAATAATTATATCAATCGACGGGCTGTTAGAACTGACTGTAATACGCGCACCATTTCTCAGGTGGACAGTGAAACCCTGCTCAGCGTTTTCTATCGCCTCGCGGATCAGCATCTCCTGTTCCCATGACGCTTTCTCTTCGGTGAACATAGCGGACTCCGATGATTAATAGACGCTTGGGCGCTTCATCTGTGCTGGTACAGCGGCGGACCGTTTCAGGCTGTGAAGCATTTCGGGGGTAAGTTCCACCGTTACCGCCAGCGGCTTTAAAAACGTCACGGTCTTGTTCGTCGTCTCCGGTTGCTCGGCGTCTATTGACAACAAATCGTATGGCTTCGGGATATCACCATTGGTGATTGAAATGATGATATTGCGCAGCTCTTCCAGCGTGGCTTCATCATTCTCGCCCTGAAGCATAGCGAAGTGATAAAGGTGGGAAACGCCGTGGCGTAAAAGCTGAATAGAATAATCGTGATTCCATTCCAGAAACTCTTTATTGAAATGGAAGCATTGCAGTAATGAGTTAATTTTGTCTGCGTATTCTCTTTTCATTTTCAACCCCAGCTACTTAATTCCTAATAAAACGGTTTCTACTGATAATGAGATCTATCGTTCTACATGCTTCGGCTAATGCAAAATCACGCCCGAAGTAATTGCCATTATTTAAGACGCTATAAGCACGCTTTGCAGTCGTGCGGTTTATTGGGCATTTATAAATAGTGAATCCCCGATAAACATAACTATGTCGGCTTAGTTGGATCAGTTGGCTCATTTTTCCCCGTCAGCTGTTTGCTATAGCATCTTTGAGCATGGCAATCATATTTACCTCAACCTTGCCCCCTGAAAGCTCCTTAGGTCGGATGATGATCCGCCCATCCTTCACCATACCTCGGCATGTCTCAAACGGAATACCCGTGACCTTTGAATACTCCTTCAGAGATAAATAAGGCGCAGTAACATTTAAATTAATAATTACACCTGACATTTAACTCCCTCCAGTCACAGAATTAATAATTCCTTTCCTGCTGTTTAAAACTTGTGATTTTTTCAGGAGTCAATAGTTCTTTGAGCTTTCCCATTAACTCTGGCGGCGTTTCAACCGCACCTCCGTAGATGGCGACAGTATTAATTGAAATTAACACCTGACCTAAACGTCCTGTTCTTTTGGAATAAAGTCCCATCGCCAAAGTGGAGCCATCAATTACCTTTGGCTTACCCAAACAAAGTTTCTCGTTAGTATTTTTGCTCATAATCAGTTTCCTGGTGAGATTGTCAGTTCGGATTTAATAACTTCCAAGCCGCGTAAATAAATCAGGCGGGCCATGTTCGCTGCTGTGCGAGATTCCTTGATAGAAATCATTTCAAGATCTGCTCGCTCCTCTTCAGTAAGCGGCACTGCTACGCGGGCGCTACCCTTAGAGCCACGCGGCAACCTTGCCCGTGGAAGGTTTTTTTCTTGTGTCATAGTGGTATCTTGTGATCATCTAGTTGTCTGTGGAAAACATTATTTGCAGAATTCTGCAAATAGTCAACATTGGAATTGCAGAAAAATGCAAATTGGAGAATATCTGCGTGCAGAAAGGGAGCGTCTTGGGTTGACCCAAACCGCTATGTCCAAGGCTGCAGGCGTAGCATTCAGGACTTACTGTGACTATGAAGCTGGAAAGTCTGAGCCTAAGGCATCCACTTTGGTGGCTTTAAAGGAGTTTGGTGTAGATGCTCTTTATGTACTTACGGGACAAAGAACACCAAGTGCTGGCGATTTCTCTCATGATGAGATTGAGTTGGTTTCGCTATACCGTAGCGCGCCCTTGGCCGTGAAGGCAGCAGTATTGGCAGCTCTCACAGCAGGCAACTCCGCTTCAAGCTCCATCAGCGTCTCAGGTCAGGGTAACCGTGTGGCTGGAAGGGATTACAACGAAAATAAAAAATAAGGATAGAACATGGATGTTAATTCTACTGGCAATCAAAATCGTATCTCAGGTCGTGATTTCAATGAGAACAATATCCAGATAGATAAATTTGATAGTCGTCACACAATTAACATCGCAATCCCATCGGAAAAGCATGATGAACGACCACTAGTAAAAGCACAACGCAAAGAGCTTAACACTCTCGTTGCAGCAGTATCCGCTACATGTGGTGGAGAAGCATATGAAATTTGGCAAAAGGTGCATGCTGAAATAGGCGTTTCCAGTATTGAGGAAATGACTGTCAATCAATACCAAACTGCGATCAGCTATTTACAGGCTATGATTGAGCACGTCAAGGATAGGGATGCAAGTAAGGTGCTGGTCAGCCTCTTGCTACGCAATAGTGAGGATAGCGAATTAAGGCAAAAGTTGATTCGCTACTGCCATGTCAACTTTGGAACTGGCAGGTTAAATGATCTTACGCGTTCCCAGCTTCAGATGTCTCTCTCGTGGCTAGATCAGCAAATTCAGAATACCGGTTCCACCATCCCAGAACAATCTAACCCCAGATATGGCTTATTCGCCTTACTGAAAACCTACCCAAAACACACCACAGCAGTTTTCTTATCTGGTGCCATTGTGGGGGCATTGCTCGTTGTAATCACTAATACGCTATAAGGATAACGTTATGATTGAAGAAAAAGTGATTCCGCGTGAAGGCATTTACGTATCTAAAACTGATCCCAGCCTTCGGATTACAGTAACAGACGTTGTGGTTGTCGATGATGAAGATGATTCTCCAGAAGATGAGTTGTTTTACTTAGTAAGCTTTATCGAGGGCGAGGATGAAGGAGATCTTTCCGCAGCGGAGTTTGAACTGAATACCGAGGAATGGCTTTCATTCGTCAAATCTGAACAATTGGTTTTCGAACGAGATCCATACCTGGACAACATCCCCGAAGGCTCCCACCTTGCTAAAATTCGAGACTTACTGCTTAAGGCTAAAAAACAGTGACAGTCCGCAAACTTCCGTCAGGAAAATGGCTTTGCCAGTGCTTTCCATATGGGCGTGACGGAAAGCGCATTCGTAGGCAGTTTGCCACCAAAGGCGAGGCGCTCTCTTATGAGCGCCGCACCATGAATAATACAACCCACCGGGAGTTAAACGATAACGCGGTGACGCTTTCTGCTTTCGTTGAGCGCTGGTATGAAATGCACGGCAAAACGCTTACTTCCGGTGATGAACGCAAGGTAAAGCTACTGGCTATCTGTGAACGTTTAGGCGATCCCCTCGCCTCTCACTTCAATAAAAATACATTTGCGGTTTATCGTGAAAAACGATTGGCCGGTGAGTGGAATCAAAAAGGCAAAAAGAAACTCAGTGAGGCGACGGTAAATCGCGAGCAGTCATATCTGCATGCGATTTTCTCGGAGATGAAGAGGCTGGGTGTATGGGAGGGAGATAACCCGCTGTCAGGCATCAGGCAATTCAAGGAGGGCGATCAGGAGCTAGCTTTCCTATACGAGGAAGAGATAGAGCGACTTTTAACGGCCTGCGATCAATCGGCGAATAAGGATTTGGGTGTAATCGTGCGAATATGCCTAGCGACCGGCGCAAGGTGGAGTGAGGCACAGGATTTAAAGCAATCTCAGGTTCTGCCAGGGCGGCTGACGTTTACACAGACCAAAAGCAAAAAAAATCGAACTGTACCGATTTCTCAACAGCTACAGAAATTGCTACCCAAAAAGCGTGGGGCGCTTTTCACGCCAGCATACGAAGCCTTCAAATCAGCGCTTACAAGAGCCGATATCGAGCTGCCAAAAGGTCAGCGCACCCATGTGCTACGCCATACCTTTGCGAGCCACTTCATGATGCGTGGAGGGAATATTTTAGTGCTTCAGCAAATACTCGGACATAGCACGATTATGATGACGATGAGATATGCACATTTTGCTCCTGATCATTTAGATGCTGCAGTATTACTTAATCCATTCGACAACAAGTTAAACCAAGGCTAACTGTATGGAATGTGTAAAAATTGAGAACCGTCAAGGTATCGAAATCAGGACTATTCGTGATGATAATGGAGAGTTTTCGAGACTATACAGAGAGAAAGGAAAACTTTTGCCAAGGTTACTACTGGAAGGATTTTACATTGAACAAATGAAAGCCTTTCGCTCACTTGATAAAGATTTAAGAAACATCCAAACGTGGGTAAAAATACTTAATGATCTGAACATTAAGAACGACTTTCAAAACAATCGTTATCCAGCAATGGATAATGAGGATGCTGCTTTATCTAAAGGTCTGTTTTTTGCCATTTTGGCGTTATATGGAAGATGCTTTACTGGAGCCCAAAACCGCAAGTTTACCTTTGATAAAAAGCACGTCCCGGAAAAATACCGTGAATTTCATGAAGAGCTCATGCATGCACGCCACAACTTTGCAGCACATAAAGGAGATTTCGAAGCCGAAGACTGTCAAATCGCGCTTGTGGTCAACATCAGGAAGAACACGTTACGCCCACTGTTTTTCTCTGAATTACAGCAACCTTACATGGCCCAAACCTTCTTAGACAATGGACACGAAAATACCCTAGTAAATCTTTGTATAGCTCTTCGTGACGTAGTCGCCGAAAAATATGAGGGTGTGTGTACCAAAATCATTGATGGTTTTGTTCGTACTAAACCCCCAGTCTATTGGAAAAACATAGATGTTAAAACTGTAAATATCGATTCATATTTTAAGAAGTGAGTAGTGATTCTTCTGCCAAAAAATGCTGGAAGCTCTTCGTCGGGGAGGTATTACCCCCCATCTCTGGGGGCTTCAGTCAACTAGCGACCGACAGTTAACAAAAAAATGATTGGGGTAATGATGTAACGAAAAACAGCGCTGCCATCCTGCTGCCATTTTGCTGCCACTACCCTGAATTGCAGGCACAAAAAAACCACCCGTAGGTGGTTTCACGACACTGCTTATTGCTTTGATTATTCTGCTTTTATCCCAATGGTACCCGGAGCGGGACTTGAACCCGCACAGCGCGAACGCCGAGGGATTTTAAATCCCTTGTGTCTACCGATTCCACCATCCGGGCTCGGGATAGAAATTGGAGGCGCGTTCCGGAGTCGAACCGGACTAGACGGATTTGCAATCCGCTACATAACCGCTTTGCTAACGCGCCTTAATGCCTGAACACCCGCTGATGCCGATGTTTTAAACTGGAGCGGGAAACGAGACTCGAACTCGCGACCCCGACCTTGGCAAGGTCGTGCTCTACCAACTGAGCTATTCCCGCATCATCAAGCTAATTTGCTAATTACTTGATTTTGTTATCGTCTGTCAGACAGTGCTGCCGTTCGATGCGTTGCATTCTACTTACCTGGCGCAATGAGTCAACGATATTTTTTAAAACCTTGTGTTGTTTGCTGAAAATTGCGCCGAAACGATCACTGATCAAGCAAATCGCCGCGTGCCGCGTTCAAATACTGCAGCATGGACCACAGCGTCAGCACCGCCGCCACAAGGAACAGACCAATCCCCGCCCATTCAACCCAGATATTTGGGCGCCACAGCATCCACACCAGCGCGGCCATTTGCGCCGTAGTTTTGACTTTGCCTATCCATGATACCGCCACGCTGCTGCGCTTGCCCAGTTCGGCCATCCACTCGCGCAGCGCGGAGATAATAATTTCACGCGCGATCATGGTGGCGGCCGGTAACGTCACCCACCAGGTATGGTAATGCTCGGCAACCAGTACCATCGCAATAGCCACCATGACTTTATCCGCGACCGGATCGAGGAAAGCGCCGAAACGCGTGCTCTGATTCCAGCGACGCGCCAGATAACCATCAAACCAGTCGGTCACCGCTGCGACAAAGAAAATTAGCGCACAGGCAAAAGGGGCCCAGGTAAACGGCAGATAAAACGCCAGTACAAAGAACGGGATAAGAATGACGCGAAACAGAGTAAGCAACGTAGGGATATTAAATTGCATAGTAACGGGTAACTATCTGTTGTAAGTAAAAATTAGCCCTATGTTGCTACAGAGCCCCTAATGTTTCAACGAGTAGAAGATCTTTTCTGCCAGACCGTGAGATATACCCGGTACCTGCGCAATTTCTTCGACGCTGGCTTTCTGCAACCCCTGCAGACCGCCCATATATTTCAGCAGCATCTGCCGGCGTTTGGGTCCGACTCCCTCAATGGTTTCCAGCGTGCTGGTGCTTTTTACTTTTGCCCGTTTCTTACGGTGGCCGGTAATGGCGTGATCGTGCGACTCGTCGCGAATATGCTGAATCACATGCAGCGCGGGGGAATCCGGCGGCAGACTAAAGCCCTCGCCTTCCGGTTCAAAGAATAGCGTCTCCAGGCCCGCTTTACGATCGCTGCCTTTTGCCACGCCCAATAACAGAGGATGACTTTTATCCCACGGCACGTCCAGCTCGGCAAAAACCGTCTTCGCCTGCCCAAGCTGGCCTTTACCGCCGTCGATCAGGATAACATCGGGAATTTTACTCTCTTCTATTGCCTTACCGTAGCGACGACGCAGGACCTGATTCATCGCCGCATAATCATCTCCCGGCGTGATGCCGGTAATATTGTAACGGCGATACTCTGCGCGCAGCGGTCCGTTGCTATCAAAAACCACGCAGGACGCCACCGTCTGTTCGCCCATCGTATGGCTGATGTCAAAGCATTCCATCCGATTGACGGCCGGAAGCTTGAGTAATGTCGCCAGCGCCCGCAAACGTTGCGTAATCGTTGAATGCTGGGAAAGCTTCGTGGTCAGCGCCGTCGCGGCGTTCGTGCGCGCCAGCTTCAGGTAACGGGCGCGATCGCCGCGGGGTTTGGTCTGTACGTTAACCCGGCGCCCGGCCAGCTCTGAGAGTGAATCCGCCAGCAGGGTTTTGTCGCCCAGGTTAAAATCCAGCAGGATCTCGCCCGGCAGCGTCCGCATCTGGCTGCCCTGCAAATAGAACTGCCCGACAAAGGTTTCCACCACTTCACCGAGTTCGGTGCCATTCGGCACTTTAGGGAAATAGCTGCGGCTGCCAAGGACTTTACCCTGGCGGATAAACAGCACGTGGACGCACGCCATGCCGGCATCAAACGAGACGCCGATAACATCCAGATCGTCACCGGTATTGGAGACGAACTGTTTCTCCGTTACCCGACGTACGGCCTGAATCTGGTCGCGGATCCGCGCTGCCTCTTCAAATTCCAGCGCCTGGCTGGCCTTTTCCATGCGGGCAATCAGCTGAGTCAGTACCTGATCGTCTTTGCCCGCCAGAAACAGGCGCACGTAGTCGACCTGCTGGGCATACTCTTCCTCGCTCACCAGTCCGGCGACGCACGGCCCCAGACAGCGACCAATTTGATACTGCAGGCAAGGCCGCGAACGGTTGCGATAGACGCTGTTCTCACACTGGCGGATAGGGAAGATTTTTTGCAGCAACGCTAACGTCTCGCGAACCGCGTAACCGTTGGGGAACGGCCCAAAATATTCGCCTTTCGCATGCTTCGCCCCACGATGCGTCGCCAGCCGAGGATGCGTATCGCCGCTAAGAAAAATAAAGGGATAGGATTTATCATCACGCAGCAGCACGTTGTAACGCGGCTGGTATAGTTTGATGTAGTTATGCTCAAGCAGCAGCGCTTCCGTTTCGGTGTGGGTCACAGTAACGTCAATCTGGGCGATAAGCGCCACCAGCGCTTCGGTTTTACGCGAAGCCAGGTTGCTGCGAAAATAGCTGCTCAGCCGCTTTTTCAGGTCTTTCGCTTTGCCGACATAGATAACAGTCCCGCCAGCGTCATACATACGATAGACGCCCGGCTGGCTGGTTACTGTTTTCAGGAAAGCTTTTGCATCAAAAACATCACTCACTGACTTGCTAACGACTCCGCATTGCACAGGCCATGGCGAATTGCCAGGTGCGTCAGCTCCACGTCGCCATGTATGTTCAGTTTACTGAACATACGATAGCGGTAGCTGTTCACGGTCTTGGGACTCAGATTCAACTGCTCTGAGATCTCGTTGACCTTCTGACCTTTAGTAATCATTAGCATAATCTGCAATTCTCGCTCAGACAAACTGGCAAACGGCGACTCCGCCTTCTCCGGTTCAATCTGGCTTAGCGCCATCTGCTGGGCGATATCAGAGGCGATATAGCGCTGACCCGATGCCACGCAGCGAATCGCATTCACGACCTCCTGCGGCGCGGCGCCTTTACTGAGGTAGCCAGCAGCACCGGCCTGCATGACTTTCGCCGGCAGCGGGTTCTCCGTGTGCACGGTCAGCATAATCACTTTGGCATCAGCAACGGAACGGGCAATTTTTCGTGTAGCCTCAAGGCCGCCGATACCCGGCATGTTCATATCCATCAGGACTACATCAACGGGATTCGCGCGGCACCATTTCACGGCATCCTCACCGCAGCAGGCCTCGCCGGCAACTTTAATCCCTTTTATATCTTCCAGAATGCGTCGTATCCCTGCGCGCACCAGTTCGTGGTCATCAACAAGAAGGACGTTGATCAAAGGAATATTCTCCAGAATTAGGGATAACGCTACTGATAGCTTATCTCCCACATATTACCGGGTTTTAAGCTAACTTTAAAAGCCAAAAAATGTTCTGGGAGAGATTTCTTGCGCAATTATGGAAATTTGTCTGCACACCCGCTGGAAAGCCATACATAACATAGAGTTGTACAACCGTTATTTTTTAACATTCATCATACAGATTACGTAAAAACACAACACATTGCGTAGGTGAGAAATACCTGCCTGAATATGTAACAATTATTAACACGAAAAGGGCGCGTTGAAAAAATTAACACGCTTAGATCTCATGAATACGTATTATTCAGTCAATTAAATCATTCACCATTCCGATGAAAGAACAGAAATCAAGCACTCCTTTTTTTTGCTTTGCTTGTGGTATACTGCGCCGCCTTCACTTTTAGTCATGCGCAATTGCGCAGAAAGCAATCGAGGATATAGATGAGTACTCCAGATTTTTCCACTGCGGAAAATAACCAAGAACTGGCACAGGAAGTTACGTGTCTGAAAGCAATGATAACGCTGATGCTGCAGGCCATGGGTCAGGCTGATGCAGGCCGCGTGATTATTAAAATGGAAAAACAAATCGCGCAGATGGAAGATGAGGCTCAGGCTGCCGTATTCTCCAGCACCGTCAAGCAAATTAAGCAGGCATATCGTCAGTAATCAATTACCGGCTGAAGGTATTACTAACAGCCGGTCTTACGTCTGGCACGCAGAACAACACATGAGATCAAATTAAGCCCGTCGCTACGGCATAGCAGGCGATTTGGGTTTTGTTTGGCGCGTTGAATTTTCGCTGCATATTTTTCTGGTGGAAATTGACGGTATTTTCTGAGATAGAGAGAATCATTGCCACCTCAGCCGAAGTTTTCCCTTCCGCCGTCCATTTCAAAATCTCCAGTTCTCGTCGACTAAATTTCATTTCCGGCGGCATAACCATCTCGTCCTCCAGGCGCAAAAGCGTCAGCAGGCTCAATTCGGTTAGCGTTCTTAAGCGCATCTCCAGCTCATCTTCTGCAAAGGGTCCCTGGCAATGGCTGGTTCCTGAAACGGATAAGAATCCCTGAGCATGGTTCGGCAGCGTCAGGCACTGCGTGACGCCCTTACGTAATCCATGCTCGCGCGCGCCGTCCCATAATTCCGGCGTATCATGGAATAGCTTGTCGTTCCATGGCAGATGCCCACGAAGGAAATTCTCCTTGCGCAGCACCGGGTCGATCGCGAGATAATTCTCGGCTTGATAATGCGCCATCCAGGCCTGAGGATAGGTCGATTGCAGCGTCACCCTGGGCCGAGTAAAAGGCACGGGATGCCGTACGCAGAGTGCGAAGTAGTCATATTCCAGCCCTTTTGCTTCCTGCTGGAGAAGATGATAAACCCCCTCGCCTGCAGAAACGGACTGAAATTGTTGCAGCATTTCCCGCCGCCAGCTGAAAAAATCATTGTCCCTCATAACTAACCAAATAACTCCTGAGTGATAATCATTATTATAAATACATAAAACTAACACATAAATCCTGCTTATATGTATAAAAAGTGGCAGCCACCGCATTTATTAGACTACGTCCGGCGAAAGTACCGGATACATTAAAAAATTATGCCAATTGATGTGGCACAAAACCTTGACAGATGTATCGTCGTTGCTTATGACCACTATCCGGACATACTTTTTTTGCTGATAAACCGGTTATTCAGCGCTGCCCGGCCGCATCCGTCAACATAAGCCTGAGCGAATGCGGCCGGCGCGGGGCGATTACTGCATCAGGAATTTTTCGAGGAACTGGCGGGTACGCGCGTGCTGAGGATTGGCAAACAGCGCTTTTGCTTCACCCTGTTCAACGATACGCCCCTGATCCATAAAAATAGCGCGGTCCGCCACGTCGCGGGCAAAGCTCATCTCATGGGTCACGATAACCATCGTGCGTCTCTCCTGCGCCAGCTGGCGAATGGTATTGAGTACCTCCCCTACCAGCTCAGGATCTAATGCCGACGTTGGCTCATCAAACAGAATGACATCCGGACGCATCGCCAGCGCGCGAGCAATCGCCACGCGCTGCTGCTGCCCGCCGGACAAACGACGCGGGTAGCTATTTTCTTTACCGGTAAGCCCAACTTTCGTCAGCAGTTCACGCGCCCGGGCGATGGATTCATTTTTATCCTCCCCTTTAACGATGACCGGCCCTTCGATAATGTTTTCCATCACCGTACGATGGGGGAAAAGATTAAAATTCTGAAACACAAAGCCCACGTGCTGACGCAGGCGGCGAATGGCCGTTTTTTGCTGGTTGATGCTGCGCCCGGCATCGATCGTCACGTCGCCTACGCGAATCGTGCCGCTTTCCGGCTGCTCCAGGAGATTAATACTGCGTAGCAGCGTCGTTTTCCCCGAACCGCTGGGACCGATAATCGCCACCACTTCCCCTTGTTGAACCTCAAGGTCGATACCATGAAGCACCGTCTGGCCATGGAATTTTTTCACCAGGTTTTTGACTTCAATCGCACTCATTTTGGATCTCGCTCCTGGCGGTTCAGCTGATTTTCAAAATAGTTTTGCAGCGTGGAAAGTACCGTTGCCATTACCCAGTAGATAAGCGAAGCGGCGAGGTACATGGTGAATACCTCCAGCGTCCGGGAGGTGATCAGCTGAGCCTGACGGAACAGTTCTGGCACCTGGATAGTTGCTGCCAGCGAGGTATCTTTCACCAGGCTGATAAAACTGTTGGAAAGCGGCGGTAATGCCACGCGCGCGGCCTGAGGAAGAATCGCACGGCGCATTGCCTGCCAGCGCGTCATACCGATACTCGCCGCGGCCTCCCACTGCCCTTTATCAATGGAGGCAATCGCTGCGCGCAGCGTTTCCGCCGCGTAGGCCGCTGTGTTTAAAGACAGGCCGATCATCGCCGCGGGAATAGGATCCAGTTCAATGCCGAACTGCGGCAAGCCGTAATAGATCATAAACAGCTGCGCAATCAGCGGCGTTCCGCGAAAGATGGAGATGTACATCCGCGCCAGCCATTTAATCGGCCAGACGGGCGACATGCGCATCAGCGCCAGAATAAACCCCAGCACGAGGCCAAAAAACATGCCGCCGATGCTGAGCTGTAGCGTAAATACCGCGCCCTTCAGCAGAAAAGGCGCGGAATCAATAACCAGTTGGATACTCTCTTGCATTCTATGTGTTCTGCATTAGATATGAGGATGATAGGCGAACAGCGCAGGCGCGCCGCCGGTGTGTACAAACAGTATTGGGCCTTCATCCTTAAAGCGCTTCTGGCTGATACCATCAATCAATCCGGCCATCGCCTTCCCGGTATACACCGGATCCAGCAGGATACCTTCCAGCTGCGCCAGCAGCTTCACCGCCGCCATCCCTTCGTCGTTCGGTATTCCGTAACCCGGCGCAAAGTACTCATCCCACAGCTGAATACCGGCCTTTGCCTCCAGTTCCAGGCTATTTGCCACCGCCTGCTGCAGCGCAGCCACTTTTGGCAGTTGGTCAGCCACGCTGCGCGATACGGTCACGCCGATAAGCTCGGCATTGGGCATCAGCTGCTCCAGTCCCACGGCGAGGCCGGCATGCGTACCGGCGCTGCCGGAGGCGACGACCACGGAGGAGAGCTCGACCGCCCCTTCGCACTGCTGGGCAATTTCCAGCGCGCTCTCCACATAGCCCAGCGCACCCAGCGCGTTCGAACCGCCAACCGGAATCACGTACGGACGATAGCCCTGAGCTTCAATGCGGGTCGCCAGCGCTTCCAACTGAGCATTAGGATCGGTCAGCGCGTCGCACATTTCGATCTGAGTATTAAACAGGTCAAGCAGCAGGCGGTTACCGTTGGTCAGGTAGTTCTCAGCCCGGGTACCCATTGGATTCTCCAGCAGCGCCACGCAGTGCAAGCCCAGCTTAGCCGCCACCGCCGCCGTCTGGCGCACATGGTTGGACTGGATAGCGCCTGCGGTAATCAGGGTATCCGCCCCTTCTCGCAGCGCATCGGCAGCCAGAAATTCAAGCTTACGTAGCTTGTTGCCCCCCATCGCAAGCGGGGTCACATCATCGCGCTTGATAAAAATTTCGCGGCCGAGGTAATCGGACAAGCGCGGCAGATATTCCAGCGGCGTCGGCGCGCCAATCAGTTCCAGACGCGGGAAAAGGGTTAAATTTTGCAGTGACATAAGACCTCCTGACTGAATTATCCTTGATTATGCACGCTGTGACGCGCGAAATAAAAAAAGGCGCTATCAGGAGCGCCTTTTTTCACCACTGGCCGTTACTTTGTGACGTCAGCGCCAAACCATTTTTCCGACAGCGCCTTCAGGCTGCCATCTTTTTGCATATCCGCAATGGCGCTATCAACCGCTTTCAGCAGGTCTTCATTACCTTTGCGCAGCGCGACGCCGGACTCCTGGCGAGAGAAGGCTTCACCGGTGACGGCAAGGGTATTGCCGGTTTTCTTCACAAGATCCAGCGCCGCCAGACGATCAACCAGTATGGCGTCAATTCGCCCTACGCGCAGATCCTGGTATTTCGTCGGGTCATCATCATAAGTCCGAATGTCGACGCCCTGTACGTTCTGGCGCAGCCACTCTTCATAGTTAGTACCCAGGCCGACGCCAACTTTCTTACCTTTCAGGTCGGCTGCGGTTTTAATCACGCCTTCGTTACCTTTTTTCACCAGCGCCTGGATCCCGGAAACGGTGTACGGCGTCGAGAAGTCATATTTTTGCTTACGTTGATCGGAAATAGTGACCTGGTTTATCACCACATCGATACGTTTAGAGTCCAGCGAAGCCAGCATGCCGTCCCATTTCGTGGGTTTAAGGTCAGCCTTCACGCCCAGATGTTTCGCCAGTTCAGTAGCAAAATCCACCTCGAAACCGGTCAGCTTACCGTCATCTCCCTGATAGCTGAATGGCGGATATGTTCCTTCCAGACCCACGCGTAGCGTGCCGCGTTCTTTAACCTGATTAAGCAGATTTTCAGCAGCAAAGGTTTTTACGCTGACGCCGGTCATTAATACGACGGCCATTGCGCCCATCAGCGCCTGACGCCCCAGAAGTGCTAATTTCATAGATACCCCTAACAGAGTGATATTTTGCTGTAGTGTAAGGCGTTTAACCTTAGTCACCAACATCGATACGCTACATCTTATTCCAAATTATTATATATGATGCCTTTTAGGGCATAGTGAAAACGTATCGAAAACATCTCCATTTTGCTGGATATCTCTCATACTGCAATGGTCAGCTTGATGACGTATGGAGCATGGAAGATGAAAAACCCCACGTTACTGCAGTGCTTTCACTGGTACTACCCCACCGGCGGCGAATTATGGCGTGAAGTCGAAGCCCTGGCGCCAAACCTCAACGAAATCGGCATTAACATGATTTGGTTGCCTCCTGCCTACAAAGGCGCCTCCGGCGGCTACTCTGTCGGTTATGATTGCTACGATCTGTTTGACCTCGGCGAATTCGACCAGAAGGGGTCTGTCGCCACAAAATATGGCGATAAAGCCCAGCTGCTGGCCGCCATCTCCGCCCTGCGCCAGCACGATATCGCCGTACTCCTTGACGTCGTGGTCAACCATAAAATGGGCGCGGATGAAAAAGAGCCGGTACGTATTCAGCGTGTTGATCAAAACGACCGCACGCAAATCGCCGAGGAGATTGTGGAATGTGAAGCCTGGACGCGCTACACCTTCCCGGTACGCGCCGGCAAATACTCTGAATTCATCTGGGATTATAAGTGCTTCAGCGGCATCGACCATATTGAGAATCCTGATGAAGATGGCGTGTTTAAAATCGTCAACGACTATACCGGCGAGGGATGGAACGATCAGGTTGATGATGAAATGGGTAACTTCGACTACCTGATGGGCGAAAATATCGATTTTCGCAATCGGGCGGTAACCGAGGAGATTAAGTACTGGGCCCGCTGGGTGATGGAACAGACCGGCTGCGATGGCTTCCGCCTCGATGCGGTTAAACATATCCCCGCCTGGTTTTATAAAGAGTGGATCGACCACGTCCAGGAGGTGGCGACAAAGCCGCTGTTTATCGTAGCGGAATACTGGTCGCATGAAGTCGATAAGCTCCAGCAGTATATCGACATGGTTGACGGTAAGACGATGCTCTTTGACGCGCCGCTGCAGATGAAATTCCATGAAGCCTCGCGGCAGGGACGCGACTACGACATGAGCCAGATTTTTAGCGGCACGCTGGTGGAAGCCGACCCGTTCCATGCCGTAACCCTGGTGACAAACCATGATACCCAGCCGCTGCAGGCGCTGGAGGCGCCGGTTGAGGCCTGGTTCAAACCGCTGGCTTATGCGCTCATTTTGTTACGTGAAAACGGCGTTCCGTCCGTCTTTTATGCCGACCTGTTCGGCGCCAGCTACGAAGATACCGGCGGCGACGGCGAGACCTACGCCATTGAGATGCCGGTTATCGAGCAATTACACGAACTGATCGATGCCCGTCAGCGTTTTGCTCACGGCGTACAAACGCTGTGGTTCGATCATCCGAACTGTATCGCTTTCAGCCGCAGCGGCACCGAAGAGGATCCGGGCTGCGTGGTGGTGCTTTCCAACGGTGACGACGGAGAAAAAACGCTTCCTCTGGGGGTAAACTACCGTAATAAACGCTGGCGTGATTTTCTCGGCAACCGCGAGGAAGTGATTGAAACCGACGATGAAGGAAACGGGGTTTTTACCTGTAACGGCGGCAGCGTCAGCGTCTGGGTTATCGAAGAGGTGCTATAAAATACAGAGAAACGCCGCGGGCTGAGAAGGGTTTCAGCCCGCAAAAAGCTTATTGCCCGCTTTTATCTGCCGAGGCCTTTTTCCATGCCTGTTCACACTCCGGGGTGAGACGATCCACCCGCTTGAGCGTCATCCGGTCGTAGCTCAGGGTATCGCCTTCGCGCTCAATCGGATAAACATCCAACGCGGAGGTGACGTTATAAACCGCATCATCACGCTTCATTAATTTACCTGGCAGGACGATAACCCGCTGCCACTGGCGACAGTCAAGGGTATTGCCCTCTTTGGTGACGATCAGGCTTGCAATCGCATCCGGGCTCATCATTTCACTCTGCGGGCCGGCCGATTGCCAGTATCCTTCCAGCCCAGCCGGCGCTGGCGCTTTAACAACCTCGCTGTAGCTATCAACCTGAACACACCCGGCCAGGGCCAGCAGAGCACCAGCAAACACTATCTTTTTCATCATCCATCCCACAAACCGATAAAAAAACATTGTGGCATTAAAGCGTTAAGCTCGCCACCCTTCCCGGTTCGGGGAGCAGCGCAGCAAGATGCCGCCGGCCTCAGCCAATACGGCTAAAAATTGTCTTCGAATGTTAAGTTATTCTTACTCATCTTATAAAACCGATAAATCAGAAGATGTTATTTTAACCGTTCAATATAAGGATAATCCTATTTTAAAAAACCGTAAAAATGCTCATCCTGTATATGACGGGTATTGAATGTTTTTATTTCATCCACATAGCGATTTGTAGCCTTTACTTTGAGAATATTCCTGGCAAATTATGGGGGCTTATTACGAATTAGTTCAGGCTGCCTAATGGTTCCACGGCAGCAGTCGTTTTTTATTGCTAACAAAATGGACTTCATCGCGCTTGTCAGCGAGGAATAAATTATCGTTACGTGTTGATTGAGGATGGGTCATGTCAACGATTATCATGGATTTGTGCAGCTTCACCCGGCTGGGATTAACCGGGTACCTGACGGGCAGAGGAGTAAGGAAGCGCGATATCACTGAAGTACACAGTGCGCCGAGCCTGAAGGCTCTCTGCGAGACCAGCCGCCCGGCGGTGGTATTTATTAACGAAGACTGCTTTATTCATCATGAGGAGAGCAACCAGCTTATCCGGCAAATCATTAGCCAGTATCCTGCGACGCTATTTGTTATCTTTATGTCGCTGGCGAATATACATTTTGATCACTACCTGCTGGTGCGCAAAAACTTACTTATCTGCTCTAAATCACTGACCGAAAAAGACCTGGACGACATCCTTGCCATCCGCCTGAAATATGAGAACTATCGCGCTACCCGGATTAATATCCCCACGCTGTCCTTAAGCCAGGCCGAATCAAATATGCTGCAGATGTGGATGGCTGGGCACGGAACCTCGCACATATCAGCGCAGATGAACATTAAGGCCAAAACCGTCTCATCGCATAAGGGCAATATTAAAAAGAAAATTCATACCCACAACAAACAGGTGATTTATCATATCGTACGACTGGCTGAAAACATCACCTCCGGAATTCACGTCAACCTGCGTTGAAAGACGCTGGCGGCCGCTGCCGCCAGTTCACTTGAGGCAAATCACTCGTCCCGCTCAACGAAAATACCGTCAGGATGACCGTTCTCATTAAAAAACCAGATCCCGAGCGGATAATCTTCCAGCGAAACCAGATACATTACGCCTTCGCTAAACGACTCTATCGCCAGTACAACACCCGATCGACGTGGGCCACCATCGGTCTTCACCGTGACACGATCGTTTACCTGCATAACTCATCTCCTCTATTTTTGAGCCAGTGTAGAACAAAACTGCCGATCGCGCAGTGTCCTGCCCGGTAACTGCTGTTTTTGTAGACCGACTATACTTAAACAGCCCTGTCTGAGTTAAGCGAGGTACCCGCAATGAAAACCGCCAAAGAAAATCAAGGCGCAGGAAGCGTAGACGTTGACGCCCTGCTGGCGGCGATTAATGAAATCAGCGAAAGTGAAGTTCAGCGTACGCAAGACGATCCCCACCACGTCACTATTGATGGCCGGGGTTACCACACCTGGCGCGAGCTGGCTGAGGCCTTTGAGCTCGATATTCATGATTTCAGCATCACGGAAGCCAACCGCTGAATTCTGAGCGAAAAAAATCCCGACTCGCAGGAGTCGGGATGAAGCTTGCTAATGCAAGAAGCACTTGAAAATTCGTTACACCAGGATATCCGATGCGGTACAAACATTACCCTCAATTATTTTGCATGACAACAAACATTCATGAAGCAAATTATTGAAAAATGTGGTTTAGCTTCCCCCTCACGCTGGCAACGCTCGCCAGACAAGGACTGCAGACATTCGTTCTTCCACGAACGTCCAATCGCCGCCAAACGTTTTTTAAGAATAATCTCACTAAAATAACCGTGATAGATGATTTCAATTCAATTTATTTACAAGAAGAATTAATTTTACCCTTCGGCGCTGACCCGATCGCGCCCGTTCTGCTTGGCCAGGTACAGGCGATGATCGGCAACGGACTGCAAATTTTCAAAGTTATACTCACCCGAATCCTCGCTACAGCTCACCCCAAACGAAGCGGTAATACGCAAAGACTTGCTGTTACCCAGCAAAATTTCTCGGCTATTGATCCGGATACGTATCCGTTCAGCAATCGCCTTCGCTTCTTTTAACGCGGTATTCGGCAGCACAATACAGAACTCCTCCCCACCAACTCTCCCCGCAAGATCGCCCTGCCGAATATGGCTGGCAATAGTACTGGCCACCAGCGATAGCACGCGATCGCCCGCGTGATGGCCGTACCGGTCGTTAACGCTTTTGAAATAATCCAGATCGAGCTGAATCACCGCAACGGGCCGCTTTAAACGCTCGCTCAGGCGAGTTTCTGCAGTGGCGCGCTCAAACAGCGCGCCGCGGTTTAATAGACGGGTTAACCCATCATGCCAGGCCTGCCACTCGAGGGAGGTCTGCAGCACGCTCATATTGCGCACCATTCGGCGGATCACCAGCCAGGAGATCACCAACATCAGCGTGAACATGAGCCACATCAGCATTAAAGCAATGGTGATGCTGCCAAAGTCACCGCGGACGCCTTCCCGGATCGTATGGATACGGATCAGTACCCCATCAAAATTGCGTAAGTTTTCCCAGCTGATATAACGCGTGACCAGGCGAATTCCTCCCTGATTCTCATGGGAAGACGCGCGGTTCAGCATCTCCTGTTCCCGCGGTGACAGCAGCGTCAGTACGTTGCCCGGCGCAGAAGAGGCAATCAAATTGAGCTGATTATCGTAAAGCTGGTACTCGCCCTCTTCACCCGTTTTAATCGCATTGACCAGAAATGTTTTCATCTCTTGTACCGAGAAATCCATTGCCAGTACGCCGAGCCAATAGCGCTGGAAATCAAGCGGAATAGACGCCGTCACCACCTGCATTTCGCGCTGCGACGCATCATCGGGAAAGGTTTGCCACACGATGCCGCGTGCAGGATTATTCCTCTGCGTTTGCCGGGTAAACCAGGGGGCGCTTGTCGCCCGTGAATACAGCGCCAGCGCCTGTGTCGAATTTTTCAGCGGCTCTGTGGTGGTAAAAAAACCGCTGCGCGATACGTACAGCATGCGTTTCGCAAAACCACGGTTGTTATTAGCCAGACGCAGCATATAGCCCAGCTCAAGGGTGGCCATGAGCTCATTGCCGGAAAAGGCATTATCGCGAGAGAGAAGCGCGTCGCCGTCGACAAATGCATCGGCAACGCCATAGACCGGCAGCGTCCGCCGGTTATGAATCTCAACGGACCAGAGAGGATCATGCCGCTTTTTTAAATAATCCTCTTCCGCCTTGCGCAATACGACAAAATCCAGCGGCGTTCCCAGCGCCGATTGCATCCCGTTACGAAAAAAAATCATTCTGTCGATGTTAAACTGCAGCAGGCTGTCGAACTCATGGGAAACGTTTTCAAGATTATTGCGCTGATTTGCGACGTAGGCTTCTTCCAGAACCTTGATCTCACGCCATATCAACAACGTGGAAAAGCAGAAGACGATAAAAAAACAGAGGTTAACCACATATCCGGGGCTTAAAATCTGGCGCAATTTTTTCACCCACATCAGCTTATCCATCGTTTTCTCGCAGCACGGTTAAAGAAGCAAACGTCATCCACGCTCCTTGTTCGTAAAACAACCATTAATATGAAAGCGCCCGACGAATGCCGGGCGCTGGTAACGGGTCAGGAGCGGTTCAGCTTCCCTCCCCCTCCGCGAATAAGTTCATCTTCACGAAACGCCTCGCGCTTAACGCCGTAACCGTCATACCAGCGACATTCAACCATGCCGTTGGCGAACCCGGTAACGACCATTCTGGGGCCACCGCTTTTACGCCTGACTTCATCACTGACCAACAAGACCATTTTTGCCTCCGGTATCAGGAAGAAACAGATTTAACATAGACGAAGCTGAACCACTTTGCATGACCAGGAGCACATTTACTTTGCCGGACGACGCAGAGCGGCAATCGCTTTCACTCCAGCCAGCACGATGGCGCCAATGATGAATCCCAGCACCAGGTTGGCGCCCGTTGGCAGCAGCGAGGCAATGACCCCGTTCTGCCCATGGGCCAGATTTTCAATAGCGTGGTGCAGCGGCGCAATACCGTGGACCACAATACCGCCGCCCACCAGGAACATCGCCAGAGTGCCAACGATGGACAACACTTTCATCAGACGGGGCGCGATCGCCAACAACGCCTTGCCTGTCCACTGCGCCAGCGAGCTGGTTTTCTCCACCAGCCAGTAGCCCATATCATCCAGCTTGACGATGATCCCCACCAGACCGTAGACCCCCACCGTCACCAGTAGCGCGATGCCGGATAAAATCAGGATCTGATTCAACAACGGCGCTTCCGCCACAATCCCGAGCGTGATGGCGACAATTTCAGCCGACAGAATAAAATCGGTACGTATCGCCCCTTTCACTTTATCCCGTTCAAAAGCCATAGGGTCCTGGTTCGCCAGGGCCTCAAGCCGCCGCTGGCGAACCTGCGGATCCTCCTTGTGTTTGCGCGCCTGCAGGCTGTGCAGCACCTTCTCGACGCCTTCAAAGCACAGAAACGCGCCCCCCAGCATCAGCAGCGGCGTAATCGCCCACGGAATAAAAGCGCTGATCAACAACGCCAGCGGCACCAGGATGACTTTATTGATCAATGAGCCTTTGGCTACGCCCCAAACGACCGGCAGTTCGCGATTGGCCCGCACGCCGGTGACCTGTTGAGCATTAAGCGAGAGATCGTCTCCCAATACGCCTGCCGTTTTTTTTGCTGCCAGTTTCCCCATGACCGAAATATCGTCGAGTAACGTGGCAATATCATCCAATAAGGTTAATAGACTACTTCCCGCCAAAATTGCATTCCTTCATTTATGATTGTTCCTCATGAAGTATGAAGCAAAAGCGCTTTTTCGCCCACCGGTGTCCATAGTCAACAAAAATTTAACCATAGCAGGCGAATTAAAGCACTCGCCAGCACGATAGTTTTCACGTTTACTATACGTCCCCTTTCTATCTCTGCACCGTCGTGAGGAAGTATGTCTACCCGTCAGCTGTTACCGCTCATCGGGGCGCTGTTTGCGCTGTATATCATCTGGGGTTCCACCTATTTCGCTATCGCCGTCGGCGTCGCCAGCTGGCCTCCGCTGATGATGGCTGGCGTGCGTTTTCTTTCCGCGGGCGCGGTGCTGACCGCCTGGCTACTGGCAACCGGTCATAAGCTCCCTGCGCGAAAGCCGCTGCTTAACGCGGCGCTGATTGGTGTGCTGCTGCTGGCGGTAGGTAATGGCTTTGTGACGCTCGCCGAACATCAGCACGTGCCTTCAGGCATTGCGGCGGTCATGGTCGCGACGGTGCCGCTATTCACCCTGTGTTTTAGCCGTTTTTTTGGTATTGCGACCCGTAAGCTTGAGTGGTTGGGTATCGCTATTGGCCTCGCCGGGATCGTACTGCTCAACAGCGGCGGCAACCTGAACGGTAACCCCTGGGGCGCGCTGCTGATACTTATCGGTTCAATGAGCTGGGCGTTTGGTTCCGTCTACGGCTCGCGAATCGAGCTACCAACGGGGATGATGGCGGGCGCCATTGAGATGCTGGCGGCAGGCGTCGTGCTGATGATTGCCTCCACGCTAACCGGAGAAAAATTAACCCAGATGCCGTCGTGGTCCGGTATTTTTGCCGTCGCCTATCTGGCTATCTTCGGTTCGCTTATCGCCATTAACGCATATATGTATTTGATTCGTAACGTAACACCGGCGGTAGCGACCAGCTATGCCTACGTAAACCCGGTGGTCGCCGTACTGCTGGGAACCGGTTTTGCCGGAGAAAGCTTATCTGCCGTAGAGTGGCTTGCGCTCGGGATTATCATCTTCGCAGTCATTCTGGTGACGCTCGGCAAATACCTGCTCCCGGCGCGTCGTGAAATTACATCCTGTAAGGCGGAGAAGTAACGTCCAGCACACCTATACCCTGAGTATCGATCTGCGCGCACGGACCACCGCCGCAGATCCACTCTTCCAGCCGTTCGCCCAGCTCGTCGTCGTTGAGCTTCTTTCGCCCGCGCAGCGCGCACTCCCAGACCACCAGCACCCGCCATCCCTGCTCCGCCAGTCGCCCGATATCCCGGCGATCGCGCGCCACGTTTTTGGCTATTTTATCCAGCCAGAACGCGGTTCTTGTGGCGGGAACCTTGAACAGATAGCAATCATGATGATGCCAGAAGCAGCCGTGGGTAAAGATAACGCACTGATAGTCCGCCATGACAAAATCCGGGCGGCCGGGCAGCGCGGCATCCTGTACGGTAAAAGAGAATCCGGCGCCCGCCAGTAGCCCAGCCAGCCGTTTCTCTATTGCCGTATCGCGAGTGCCTATCGCGCGCATGTTTTTACTGCGGGTGGCTTTATCGTGAACGTCGGCCATGGTTAATCTCTTGCTCACGCATGGCAACCGCTTGTTCAATACGCGGCGCCAGCAGCTTCGCCACCGCCGCAAATACCGGCACGACGACGGAATTACCAAACTGGCGATAGGCCTGGGTATCCGAGACCGGAATACGGAAGCGATATCCCTGCGGCGTCTCAAAACCCATAAGCCTCGCGCACTCGCGGGGCGTCAGCCTGCGCGGACGACGAAGCTGGTTTTCAGGGTCATCAAAATGCTTTTCGCCCAGAGGCCGATCCCAGCCCCGATCAATGAGGATTTCCGCGCCATCTTTGTAATAGCGGGCAGAGAGCGTTCGCGCCACGCTGTGCGGATTAGTTGGGTCGACAAGCCCGTAGCCAAAACCGTTCCCCCGCTCCTGGTGCTTACGCGCGTAGCGATAGAGATACTTCCACAGCACCCTGGTGAGGATAAATTTATCGTCAACCGCAGGCTCCAGCAGCTCACCAAAGGTTGGCCGGCGACTGGGATAGAGAGCGGCGATATCGCGCAGGGTAAATCCCTCATGCAGCTGGAGATCGCGCCGGAAACCCACCAGCACAATACGCTCCCGGTGCTGGGGTAAAAAATAACGCCCGTCGATGACTTTAGGGTCATCCGCCCCGGTATGCGCCGCGTCGGCAACCTCGTACCCCAGCTCATCCAGCGTCTGCATAATGATACGAAACGTCCGCCCCCGATCGTGACTCTTCAGGTTTTTGACGTTCTCCAGAACAAAAATCGGCGGCTGACGGGCGGCGATAATCCTGACCACGTCAAAAAACAGCGTCCCCTGCGTTTCGCAGGCAAAGCCGTGAGCGCGACCAAGGGCATTCTTCTTCGACACGCCGGCGAGAGAAAACGGCTGGCAGGGGAAGCCGGCCAGTAAAACGTCATGCTGCGGGATAGTCTGGCGTATATGCTGCGCGGCTTCTTCCTCGCTCACCCCAGGGAGATGGCTCAAAGTCACATCGCGGACATCTTCATTGAAACGATGCTGCTCAGGATCGCAGTACCAGTTGGCTTTATATGTGCGCACCGCATGTTTATTCCATTCGCTGGTAAACACGCATTGCCCGCCAATCGCTTCAAAACCGTGGCGAATACCGCCGATACCGGCAAAGAGATCGACGAAGCGGAACCCATAATGCGGATGATGCGCCGGCGGCTGCGGCAGGAGCGTGAGCAGGTGGGCCTGCTCCTGGGGGGTTATACGTCCTGCCGCGCGCGCTACCGTCGCAACGCGCTTGAGGATAGCCGGGCTCCAGTGCTGCTCGCCGACGGCAATTAACTGCGCAACCAGCGTTTTGACATCGTATATCGCCATCAGCTGACGCAAGAGCGCCTGCGCGTCTTCTCCGGTATGTTCAACCTTCAAAGACGGGGGATTTTCCTTGGATAAATTTTGCGCCATAACCTCAACCAGCCCGACTATTTTTGCAGAGGTTACCATAAATAGCGCAGCCAGTTTTATGCTAGTGGATCAAAGCGCTGCAAAACCTCAGCATCAAGTGCCATCGGCTCTCCGCGAAGCTCTGCGCTCAGCTTGGCCATAAACTGCACCAGAAAACGCGCATTGTGCACCGCCATTGCCCTGCCCTTTTCTGTCTGCATCGTTTTCGGTAAACGCAGCAGCTTGCACTGGAAGTGATCCAGCGCATACGTTTTGTCATCCAATTCCCGCCGGTCAGCAAAGGGATCGCGGGCATCAAACAAGCTATTGTTCAGCGCGCCGGACACCGCAAATACGCGCGCCAGCCCTATCGCCCCCAGCGCCTCAAGGCGATCGGCATCCTGGACGATTTTCGCTTCTTCGCTTTGCGGAGCAACTGCCGCGCTAAAACTGTGGGCTTCAATCGCGTGTAAAACCGCCGCGTAGCGTTCCGGAGGGAAATCAGGAAAAGCAGACTGAAGGATAGCCAGCGTTTTTTCCGCAGCCATCGCGGAAGAACGGCTTCGCTCAGGATGGTTTTTCGCCAGACTGACAATGTCATGAAAGTAGCAGGCAGTGAGGATCACCAGGCGGTCGGCAGCGGTCTCTTCGGCCAACTGCTGCGCGGTAGCCCATACCCGGCGGAAATGTGAAATATCGTGAGCAGCATCTTCTTGCCCGTGATATTGGCTTAGCCAGGCTTCAAATCGTTGCTGCCAGTGATAAAGGTCCATGCGCGTTCCTTTGATATAAGGCCAGCAACGAGCATAGCAATTTTAATCGTGATGTTCATACATCTGCGGATTAGGACGCGTGTACCAGGCGATCGCTCCGAGAAGGGTCCCGACAATACCTAACACAAGAAAACCCAGCAGCGCGCCAATCCATTTTCCTGCCGTTGAGCCGAGCTCGCCGTCAATCGTCGCGCCGGGCACGCTTTCAATCTTCCCCACAACCCACCAGTAACGCGCCATCGCCCACAGGAAATAGCCGCAAAAGGCGTAAAATGCCCACAGCGCCAGTTTCCCGCCAGGACTTCTTTTCGCTTTATCTTCCATTCATTTGTTCTCCATCTACTTCACAACCCCTATCACCGCCGGCAAAAAAATGTGATATCTGTCACATTATATAGCGAAAACGCCTGCAAAACAGCAGTTCCCTCTGTCACTGGTTCGATTTTGCGCACCGGTCTGGAGCACGCCCCTATCGCCTGCTACATATAGTCGATGAATTCATTTCGTTTTTAAATAATACAAATTAATGAATATGACTGAATTTCCGAGACCATATTTACACCTCCTTTCCGGCCTCAAATATCACATTCGCTTTCTCGTTCCTCGTTTTATCTTTACAGGGAGGCTGCGACAATCAGAGATTCGGAAATAAACATATAACATATAAATATGAGTTCGCGATACATAGAACACATGAAACTTATGGACAGCAAAAATCATACAAAACCAATCATAACCCAATGTTATTAAAAGACATAAATGCAATAAATAAATTTTCAAGAACCAATACAATTTAAATATAATGAATAGAAAAGAAACATTTTGTAATATTAGATATAATTTGCTTACATTTTTAATTTAAAGAAAATTGAACTTCATCGATAGTATTTAATAGTCACCCCGGAAGGAATGACACAATTCATATTAATTATGATTAAAAGGGAATATATAATGAAAAGAAAAGTACTGGCAATTCTGGTTCCAGCTTTATTAGTTGCTGGCGCGGCTAATGCAGCAGAAATCTATAATAAGAACGGCAACAAACTGGATTTCTACGGCAAAATGGTTGGCGAACACATCATGACCCATGATGGCGGCAACAATAACTCTGACGATACCTCCTATGCGCGTTTCGGCGTCAAGGGCGAAACCCAGATTAGCAGTGAACTGACCGGTTATGGCCAGTTTGAATACAACATCAAAGCGGACAAACCGGAAGGCCAGCAGGGTAGCGCTACCCGTTTAGCATTCGCTGGTCTGAAATTCAGCGACTACGGTTCATTCGATTATGGTCGTAACTACGGCGTGGTTTATGACGCGGCGGGTTACACTGATATGCTCGTTGAGTGGGGTGGTGACGGTCTGGTTTACACCGATAACTTCATGACCGGCCGTACCAACGGCGTAGCAACCTACCGTAACACCGACTTCTTCGGCATGGTGGATGGCCTGAACTTTGCTCTGCAGTATCAGGGTAAAAACAACGATACCACCGCGAAAAAATCAAACGGCGACGGTTTTGGTTTCTCCGTTAACTATAACTTCGACGGTTTCGGTTTTGTTGGCGCCTACAGCAACTCTGACCGTACTGATGAACAAGCTGCGGACCGCAGAGGTGAAAAAGCTGAAGTCTGGAGCCTCGCAACGAAATATGATGCCAACAGCCTTTACGCCTCTGTCATGTACGGCGAGTCCCATAATATGACCCACATGGAACTTGGCGGTTTTGCTAATAAGACCCAAAACATTGAAGCGGTTGTTCAGTATCAGTTCGACTTTGGTCTCCGTCCGTCCCTGGGCTATGTCTACGCCAAAGGTAAAGATCTGAACGGCAAACGTGATGCCGATATCATGAACTACGTTGAACTGGGTACCTGGTACTACTTCAACAAAAACTTCAACGTTTACACCGCCTACAAATTCAACCTGGTCGATGACGAAGATTCTTACATCACCGGCGCATCAACTGACGATCAGTTTGCCGTGGGTATCACCTACCAGTTCTAAGATTGTATAACTAATCTAAAGCCCGCCTTGTGCGGGTTTTTTCGTTTTTACCAGCGGATCCTCACCCTGCATCGCGGGTATCGCTGCACGGAATAAAGATGAGGCGTTGCGATCTATTAACGATTGCTCATACAGTAAATCAGTAAGATGATAATGATAGCCCCATCGAGGCGCGATATCCTTTGTGGCGGGGGACGCTGGAAGAAAATTACGTCATGATGCAAATCATATAATTAACAATAAATACAGAAAACTCACAATATTTTCACTCCCCGCCCTCCCCCCTATTCGGGAGATTTAAACTGTTTTTCTGCGTAAGCCAAGCAACGTCCGCGCATAAATATCGTTACCGTAACAGTAGACACGTTAATAACGCAGCTCTGCCAGGTATGACCGCACCATAACTCCCCCCTCCCATATCTTTCCGGCTCGCGGCCATTCGGCATTATCATATCCATACAAACTCGGCCAGAGAAGCGTAAAACAATACCCGCCGAGGAATAAGTCTACTGCAACAGTAAGTCTGGTTGACACCGAACACGAGTTGGCGTCAAATACTTATATTCCAGGAGCTTATTTGCTTATATCGACCGTGCACTTAGTCTCTTAACCGCCCCTTTACAAAATTGATGTAAATCAATAAATGATTAATCACACCTTGAAAAAAAACACATCCAGAGAAGCGGTCAGGTACATTATCGTTGGCCTGGCAAATACAGCAATGACGGCAGTTGTTATATTTGGCCTGATGCATGCCGGCGTGGGTATCTACCCTTCAAATGCAACAGGTTATGTCGTTGGCATTATTTTCAGTTTTGTTATGAATGCGAAGTTCACTTTCTCAACGACATTGAGCCCCCTGAGATTTATCAAATTCGTATCAACATGCGCCTTTTGTTACATTTTAAATTTAATAGCAATGAAAGTTTTTTTCATCGTTATACCTGATGCTATCTATACTGCACAAGTTGTAGGTATGATTATTTACACAACAGCTGGTTTTATTATAAACAAATACTGGTCAATGAAATGAAAGAAATTAATACAAACCACACGAGGAGCAAAATACCCTCATTAGCAATCGTGGTTCCTTGTTATAATGAAAAAGAGGCCTTTCCATATTGCCTGGAAGGGCTTGCCACTGTATTAAAAAATCTCCATGCAAAAGCAAAAATCGCTCGCAACAGCTATATCCTTTTTGTCGATGATGGCAGTAAAGACAACACCTGGGAACAAATCAAATCCACATCACAGGAAAAGTCGTTTGTCCGCGGGCTGAAATTATCAAGGAACCGGGGCCATCAGATAGCCCTGCTGGCGGGGTTGGCAAACGCGGATACTGACGTTACAGTAAGTATTGATGCAGACTTACAGGATGATATAGGTTGCATTGAGAAAATGATAGACAAATATAATGAAGGGTTTGAGATTGTTTATGGCGTACGCGACAACAGGAGTAGTGACTCAGTATTCAAAAGAGCAACAGCCAATAAATTCTATTCCCTGATGTCAGGGCTGGGTGTCAATCAGGTTCCTAACCATGCGGACTTCAGGCTTCTTAGCCGGACAGCATTAACAGCATTAAAAGATTTTAAAGAACAAAATTTATATTTAAGGGGGCTAATTCCGCTGTTGGGCTATAAGTCTACCCGCGTTTATTATAGCAGAGATGAAAGGGTTGCAGGCGAATCAAAATACCCCTTAAAAAAGATGGTTGCACTGGCGTTAGAAGGCATAACGTCTCTGACAATTACCCCATTACGTATGATCGCCGCTGCTGGGGTTACTACATGCCTTCTATCTTCACTAGCTGCAATCTATGCCTTCATTGAGAAGATCCTAGGAAATACCGTTGCGGGTTGGACATCTGTAATGATTGCGATTTTTTTCCTTGGCGGTGTCCAGATGCTTTCTTTGGGGATAATTGGCGAATACGTTGGAAAAATATACATGGAATCTAAAAACCGGCCAAAATATTTTATCGAAGAGGTAGCAAAATACGAAATGAGAGGCGAGCAATGAACACTAAGGACGAATGGATGACGCCTTACACTAAAAAAGTTATTGCAATGCTTTACCTCGCAGCCATTTTCTTAGTTTATAGCCCAACGATTATATTTAGCTATGCATTTTCAGATGACTGGTCGACACTTTCCGATATTTTTTCAGGGAAAGGCTCTCCGTTTCAATGGGATATGCAATCCGGCAGACCCTTGTATGCCGTTGCCAGACGACTTGCCTTTACGCTAGTTCACAATATCGATGACCTTGCCTATCTTAGATTTTTTACCGTAATATCGGTATTTGTGTTGTGTTTTTTCCTTTTTTCTTTTATAGAAAAAAGAAACATATTCGAGCGTAAGATAACAACAATCGCATTCCCTTTATTAATATGCCTGACGCCCGCAGTACAGGTTTATAATTCCTGGGCGACATGTTTCCCTTTCGTACTATCTATACTCCTTGCCGGAATAAGTTATGCAACATTAAAACCCACCAATAAGAAAACGACATTTATAAGATTTGCAGCATCCATCATTATTTTATGGTTTGCATTTGCCATATATCAACCAACGGCGATGGCATTTTTATTTTTCGTCATGCTTGATAACTGCCTGAAAAAAGACAAGCCATTCTCTATCAACATTGTTTTAATCAGTGGCGCAGTTTTATTTATCGGCATGCTTGGTAGCCTGCTATTTTCAAAATTTGTACCTGTATGGTTATACGGCAGTTCAATTGCACGTGCCGAGTTAACCAATAATCCACTTGAGAAGTTACAATGGTTTATAAAAGAACCTTTGATTAACGCTATCAATAACTTTAATATAACTCCCGGCACCTTTTTCACAACGCTCTCATTAATAATTTGCGTAATAGGTTTACTTTCAATAATAAAAGGAAAATCAGGCCCTATTAAGGTTCTCATGTTTATAATCATGGGGATTGGCGCCTACTCTCCAAACTTGTTAGTCAGGGAAAACTGGGCTGCATATAGATCACTGATAGCACTGGAATTCTTCACATGCGCTCTTATTATTATTGGGTTAGATGCATTGACAAGCAAACTCAACATAGCAAAAAAAGCGCTACCCACATTGACGGTATTCGCGATGATCGCTGCATCATACAATATCTTCAATGGTTTCATTATCCCACAAAAATCGGAGTTAAACGCATTAGCCAGCGCGCTTTCCTACAAGGTGGGGAAAACATTTACAGGGGATGTTCTTTTTGATATTCAAGATCCCGCCTATAATGCCTTTACTAAAACACAACGTTATGACGAGTTTGGCAATATTTCCCTTGCGGCTCCCTGGGCTATTAAGGGGATGGCCGAGCAAATCTTAATCAGCAAGTCAATGCATTTCAGGCTTCCAGAAAATGTTATTCTGACGGCAAAGGAGCAATGCACCACTGATTGCATCATTATAAAAACGGGCGATGCGATGAGAAGTGCAACCTCCAACTATTGAAACATTTTATCCCCCGCATGCAGGAATATGATCCCGCGCCAGATCCGCGCGGGAAAGTTTTTATCCCGGTAGCTCAGACCAGGGTCATAAGTTTCTCTATCGCCTCATAGCGCTCGATAGTCAACCGTACATCCAGTGCTTTCCTGAGTTCGCTTTTATCCGTCAATCCTCCAGTAATCCATCCTTACAGAATCCGTGTGCAACACATGCAGTTCAACCGTTTTGTTATCAGGGATACGAGACGGGCTAAGCTATTGTAAAGAGTGTGAGATTGTGAACTAAAGAGGATAAAAGTGGATGCCCAACAAGAGGCAACATGGTAAAAAAGACTATATTAGAGGCGAGAAAGCAAAGCGATAGAAAGAAATTTTAATGCAGGGATTCATGCAGGTAAAATCAAAAGCGCTTTGCGACTGGTTGATTTTGTTGAATAGTGGCGGAGAGAGGGGGATTTGAACCCCCGGTAGAGTTGCCCCTACTCCGGTTTTCGAGACCGGTCCGTTCAGCCGCTCCGGCATCTCTCCGCTGTTGAGGTTGCTATAATGCCAGGTTCTTTGGCATTTTAATAGTTCCTGTCTCTTTAATTCAGTTCAAGTGACGACTTTGCGAGCAATATGATGTTTAAATGGCCCTGGAAAGTAGATGAAGAGTCCGGCAGCGCGGAAATCCCCTGGGAAAAGGCGCTTGCCATCCCTGTGTTAGCCAACCTCTCCGACCATGAGCAGCAGCAGCTGGCGCAAATGGCATCCCGCTTTTTGCAACAGAAGCGTCTGGTTGCATTACAGGGGCTTGAGCTCACTCCCCTACAGAGCGCTCGTATCGCGCTCCTGTTTTGCCTGCCGGTGCTCGAACTGGGCATCGAGTGGTTAGATGGTTTTCACGAGGTGCTTATCTACCCTGCCCCGTTCGTTGTCGACGACGAATGGGAAGATGATATCGGCCTGGTGCATAGCCAGAGAATCGTGCAATCAGGGCAAAGCTGGCAGCAAGGGCCCATTGTTCTAAACTGGCTGGACATTCAGGACTCCTTCGATGCTTCCGGTTTCAATCTGATAATTCACGAAGTGGCGCATAAGCTGGATACCCGCAATGGCGATCGCGCAAGCGGCGTGCCGTTTATCCCCCTGCGCGAGGTGGCAGGCTGGGAACACGATCTCCATGCCGCCATGAACAATATTCAGGATGAGATCGATCTGGTCGGTGAAAGCGCAGCCAGTATTGACGCCTACGCGGCCACCGATCCTGGCGAATGTTTTGCCGTACTCTCTGAGTACTTCTTCAGCGCACCAGAGCTGTTCGCCCCGCGTTTTCCCGCACTTTGGCAGCGTTTTTGCCTTTTCTATCGCCAGGATCCGCTGGAGAGATTACGTGAGAATACCCCGCCGGATGACGGCGAAAGCCCGGCAGTACACTAAAACACCGACCTGCACTAAATTTAGCCATTTGAATCAGCAAGTTAAATTTAGTGTTGACACAAAAATCCGAGACCAGTAGTATTCGCCTCGTTCACACGATTCCTCTGTAGTTCAGTCGGTAGAACGGCGGACTGTTAATCCGTATGTCACTGGTTCGAGTCCAGTCAGAGGAGCCAAATTTCAAAAGCCCGCTTAAGGAAACTTAAGCGGGCTTTTTGCTTTTGCTGTCTGTCCCGAGATACGGGCATGCGCTACCGTTAATATCTCAACGAAGATATCAACTCAACATAACCGGCTTGAGCGCAACCTGTGGTAGCCCATTAAGCACGTTAGCGACTTTTTCACCTTGTCTCCGCCTCTCACATAAAAATAGCAACGCCAGGCATCTATCCCCGCTAACGCTGTACGCAACGTCCCTGCAGGAGATAAAAACTTTCTCCAAGAAGCCATCACACTGAACAACTAACAAATTAATAAACTCACGCGCCAGAGATAAGCATATTAAAGCCATAACATGGTATACGCTGGAGAGAAATAAAGCTAAAAGCGAACAGGCATCATTGTATAACAATACGTCATCATAACTGTCCTTATAGTTTACCAGATCTGATATAAGCCAGACTATCAACATCAGGAGTTCTGGCTTTCCCACCTGGCAACATAAAACATGCTAAGGGCTACCGCTTCGACAAGGTGAAGGTCTTCGTCCCTCGACCCCATACTGGAAAATTAAAATATCAAATTTATTAATAAATAAATGAGCATTCGCTTTGATCTACGAAAACCCATACCCTAAAAAACACAATCTTCAGCAATTTAAGCTACGAGTTCAGATATCTAAAGTAGGACTTTGCCATTTGCCTACCCGCAGCAAGTCATTTTATTGATATTTTAAATTGCAGAATCGACGCCATGTCTATAATTAAATCGCTTTCCAAAAACGGAGCTAACCCCATGCAAAATATAGTGCCTTTCAAAAGGACAATGCTCGCCAGCCTGTTAACCTTAGCAGCCAGCGCAGCGTCCAGTGCATATGCAGCACCAGCTACCACCACCGCACCAGAGAATGCGCCAAAACAAAACACCTCTAAACCGAATATTGTCGTTATTTTTGGTGATGATATTGGTTACTGGAACCTGAGCACTTATAACCAGGGCACCATGGGGTATAAAACGCCGAATATTGATAGTATTGCCGCAGAAGGAGCTAAGTTTACCTCCTATTATGCTGAGCAAAGCTCAACTGCTGGTCGTTCTGCATTTATTACCGGCCAGATGCCGTTTCGTACCGGGATGAGTAAAGTCGGTATGCCTGGCGCGCCGCAGGGTCTGCAAAAAGAAGACATTACGATTGCCACCGCGCTTAAACAGCTCGGTTATGCCACCGGCCAGTTTGGTAAAAACCACCTTGGCGATCGCGATGAGTTCCTGCCTACCGCACACGGTTTTGATGAGTTTCTCGGCAACCTGTACCACCTGAACGCTGAAGAAGAACCGGAGAACCCGGACTATCCGAAAGACCCGGCTTTCCGTAAAGAATTTGGCCCACGCGGCGTGATTAAGAGCACCGCTGACGGCAAGATTGAAGATACCGGTCCGCTGACCGTGAAACGTATGGGTACGGTTGACGAAGAGACGCTTGCCGCCAACAACGACTTTATGGAACGTCAGGTAAAAGCCGGTAAGCCATTCTTTACCTGGTTTAACACCACCCGTATGCACAATAAAACCCACCTGAAAGATGGCAGCATCGGAAAAACCGGTCTGGGGACGTATGCCGACGGTATGGTTGAACACGATGCCATGATTGGTGAAGTACTGAAGAAGATTAAAGACCTCGGCATCGAAGACAACACCATTCTCGTTTACACCACCGATAACGGCCCAATGACCGCCACCTGGCCTGATGCGGGTGAAACGCCGTTCCGCGGTGAGAAAAACACCGGCTGGTGAGGCGGCTTCCGCGTACCGGCGATGATTCGCTGGCCGGGGCATATTAAGCCGGGGACAATCGTTGACGGCATGTTCGCTAGCTACGACTGGTTCCCAACGCTGGTCGCGGCCGCCGGGGACGCTAACATCAAAGATGAACTGCTGAAAGGCTATAAGACGACCTCGATGACCTACAAGGTACATCTGGATGGTTATAACCAGCTCGACTTCCTGCAGGGTAAAGGCGACAACCAGCGTAAAGAATTCTTCTACTGGAGTGATGACGGCGACCTGCTGGCCATGCGCTATGGCCGCTGGAAAGCGCACTTTATGATCCAGGAGCACACCGGTCTGGATCTGTGGAAATATCCGTTCACCAAACTGCGTACGCCAATGATCTTCGATCTGGAGATCGATCCGCTGGAGAAAGGCAGCGACGGTATGGGCTACAACTCATGGTTCTACGATCGTCTGTTCCTGATGGGCGGCGCGCAGAAGTATGCCAAAGAGATGCTGGCCACCTTCAAAGAGTTCCCGCCGCGTCAAAAACCGGGTTCGTTCACCATTTCCGATGCTTCAGCCATGCTTGAGCAGGGTTCCGGTATTAATAAATAACGCCACCCCGGACAGGTTGCTAAAGCAGCCTGTCCGCTTTGGATGATAAAAATCAGTTCACCTTTTTGTTATCACTTCTCAGGGGCATACGATGAAGTACAGCACAACACTACCCGTTACCGCGTTACCCTCTGCCGAGAAATATAACGGCAAAGGCCCTGAATATAAGCGCCGCTTCCACGTGATGGCCAAGCCTACCGGCTCGACCTGTAACCTTGACTGTTCCTACTGTTTCTATCTGCACAAAGAAGATCTGCTGCACCAGGACAGGCATACCGGCATGAGCGATGAGACGCTCGAACAGTTTGTTCGCCAGTATATTGAAGGGCAAGACGGTGAGCAGGTGGTCTTCTCCTGGCAGGGCGGCGAACCGACCCTGATGGGGCTCGAATTTTTCGAAAAAGTGGTTAAGTTTCAAAAGCAGTACCAAAAATCCGGCCAGCGCATCGAGAACGACTTACAAACAAATGGTGTCTTGCTGAACGATAAATGGGCTGAATTCCTCAAAAAACATCATTTTCTGGTGGGTCTGTCGATTGATGGCCCACGGGAACTTCATGACCGCTACCGCGTCACGCGTAGCGGCAAACCGACCTTTGATAAGGTGATGGCCGGGGTTGAGGCGCTTAAGCGTCACGGCGTACCGTTTAACGCCCTGGTGACCGTCAACCGCACCAATGCCCGCTACCCGCTTGAAGTCTATCGCTTTATGACCCAGGAACTGGGCGCGACCTACGTACAGTTTAACCCGTGCGTGGAACCGGTTGATTTTAAACAGACCGCCCCGCAGTTCTGGCGCGATGACACCATTCCGCTGACCGGTAGCCGCCGCGCTCACCCCGGCGATCTCGACTCTGTCGTGACCGATTGGTCGGTTGACCCGGATGACTGGGGCCGCTTCCTGATTGCGGTGTTCGAGGAGTGGGTTAACAACGATTTAGGCCGCGTTCAGGTCAATCTGTTTGAAACGGCGGTGGCGCAAACGCTGGGCATGCCCGCGCAAATCTGCACCCACTCCGAATTCTGCGGCAAAGGGCTGGCGATTGAAAAAAACGGTGATATCTACTCCTGCGACCACTATGTTTACCCGGAATACCAGATAGGCAATATCGCTAATACGCCACTGTCACATCTGGCGTTCTCCGAGCGGCAGAAAGCCTTTGGCATGGGCAAGCGCGATACGCTGCCGAAATATTGCCAGGCCTGCCCGTATTTAAAAATGTGCTGGGGCGAGTGTCCGAAAAACCGCATCGTGCGCGCGCCGGACGGCGAAGCGGGTCTCAACTATCTGTGCCCGGGCATCAAAGCCTTCTTCAACTACGCCGAGCCGATGCTGGTGGGATTAGCCACCTTAATCAAACGTGACTATTCAGGATTAAAACGATGATGCAGCGCGAGAAGCTATTAGAACTTGAGCAGAAAATGAACCAGCAGGTGCTGGGCCAGGAAGAGCTGGTGCGCATGTTGATAATCGCCCTGCTCTGCGACGGTCACGTTCTGCTGGAAGGGCTGCCGGGGCTGGCGAAGACCCGCGCCGTGCGCGAACTCGCCCGCCACGTGGAGGGCGATTACCGCCGCATTCAGTTCACTCCCGACCTGCTGCCTTCTGATATCACCGGCAGCGAAATATATCAGCAAAATGCCACTCGCGAAGAAGACCAATTTAAATTCCGTCCCGGCCCGGTGTTTGGCAACCTGATTCTGGCCGATGAAATCAACCGCGCCTCCGCCCGCGTTCAGTCTGCCCTGCTGGAAGCGATGGAAGAACGCCATGTGACCGTGGCGGGCAAAACCTGGCCGCTGCCGGGGGTGTTTATGGTTCTCGCCACGCAGAACCCGGTAGATCAGGAAGGCACCTGGCCCCTGCCGGAAGCCCAGCTTGACCGCTTCCTGATGAAAGTGCAGGTCGGCTATCCCTCTAAAGAGAACGAACAGAAGGTGATGCAGCTGGTTCGCGGCGAGCAGCAGCAAAAATACCAGCTGTTGAGCCAAAATCAGCCGAGCGCCCCCGCCGACACCCTGATGCTGACGCAACAGGAGATCGCCGGGTGCTGGCAGGCGATTGCCCATATTCACGTCGCGCCGACCGTTGAAAACTATATCGTCAATCTGGTGGATCTCAGCCGCCACCCTGAAAACGTCAGCGATACGCTGGCAAGCTATCTGACCTTTGGGATAAGCCCACGCGGTACGCTGGCGCTGGAGCGCTGCGGTCGCGCCCAGGCGTGGCTGGAAGGCCGGGACGCGGTTTTGCCGGAAGACATCAAAAAGATAGCCCCTGCGGTGCTGCGTCACCGTCTGATGCTGAGCTACCAGGCCAACGCCGACAACTGCACCCCGGACGATGCGGTGCAAATGCTGCTCGACGCGGTGGTGGCGTAATGAGCGATGCCGTCCGCGTCTCGCGTGATAGCCTGCTAAAACTGGCGGCGCAGGCGCGTTCTATTATCAATCCGCCAGGGCAAATTCCGCCGAGCGCACTGGCCGGGGAGCGCATATCGCGGCAGCAAGGTCGCGGGCTTAATTTTGACAGTCTGCGCCGCTACCAGCCCGGTGATGACGTTCGCCTGATGGACTGGCAGGCCACCGCGCGTATGCGTACGCCATGGATCCGCCTGTACAATGAAGAAAAAGAGCGTCCGGTCTTTTTGCTTGTCGATCAGCGTCGGGATATGTTTTTTTCTACCCGCGTGCAGACCAAATCGGTGGCGGCGGCAAAAATTGCCGCGCTGCTGGCATGGCGCAGCTGGCACGACGGTGACCGCCTGGGCGGCGCGGTATTTGGTGACAAAGACTACGCGCTGCGCGCCTGTCGCCCGCCGAACGCGACCCTGCCCCACTTTCTGGACGACATCGTCGAGTATAACCACGCCGTCGCCGACGCCTATCCTCATGAAGCGCCAAATCCGCTGTCGCTGGCCGATATGCTGCGCTACAGCCTGCCGCTGATCTCTACCGGGAGCTGGGTTGCGGTGATTAGCGATTTTCACGATCTGGATAACCAGTGCGATGCCCTGCTGGCCGCACTGCGCCGCCGGGGGGAGATCAGCGCCTTTGTGACGCTCGACGATCTCCATCTGCGGCTGCCGACCCACGGCCAGCTTGCCGCGCGGTACGAAGGCCTGGAGGCAACCTTCTCCCTTTCCCCCTCCCGCCGCGACGAGATCGTGCACAGCGTCACCGCCCGGCTGGCGCAGCAGGAGACGCGTCTTGCCAGGATTGGCGTGCGGGTCAATCAAATCGTGGTCACCCGCGATCTCCTGCGACAGCTACAGCGAGGTGTCTGAATGCTGGAGAAAGGTTTTACCGTCCCCAATCTGGCGGAGCCGGCGCTGCCCGGTTCGCCCTCCTGGTTTCCGCTGCCGCCGGGCTGGATTGTGCTCGGCATCCTGGTTCTGCTTGCCGGGCTGACCGTCGCCCTGTTTCGCTACGCCCGCTGGCGGCGGAATGTCTGGCGTCGCCAGGCGCTAAGCGCCCTGTCGCAGCCGCATACCGCCGATAGCTGGCTGCTGCTGATTAAACGCATTTTGCTGGTTCATCACCCGCGCGAAGCGATAAGCGCCGCGTCCAACCCGACGCAATGGCTGCAACAGGTGCCGCTGGACGACGCGCTGCGCGAACAGCTTAGCCTGCGCTATTGCCAGCGTGAAAACCAGTTGAATGACGACGATAACGCGCGTCTGCGTGCGCAGTTACATGCATGGATAGAGCGATTACCCTATGTCTGAATATCTCTCACGCGTGGACTTTGTCTGGCCCTGGGTTTGGCTGCTGCTGCTGCTGCCGTTGGTGGGCCGCTTTTTTATGGCTAAAGCGCGGCCGCTAAAGGAATACGTGCGCGTGCCGTTTTTACCCGCGCTTATCCACGAGATCCAGCCCAACAGCCAGCCTGTGCGCAGCGGTAAGCTTGCCGCCGTGGTGTTCTGGCTGGTGTGGGGGCTGCTGGTTTGCGCCATGGCGCGTCCGGAATGGCTCACCCCGCCGCAGCATATTGAAAAACCGATGCGTAACATCATGCTGATTTTAGACGTCTCTGGTTCGATGGCGAAAAACGATGTCGCCGGAGGCAGTACCCGTCTGGAAGCGGTACAGGCCTCGGTGAAAAAATTTGTCGCCGCCCGCCCGTCCGACCGGATTGGGCTGGTGATTTTTGCTAACGGCGCATGGCCCTTCGCGCCAATTAGCGAAGATAAACAGGCGCTGGAAACCCGTATCAACCAGCTTTCTCCGGGCATGGTGGGGCAGCAGACCGCGATTGGCGACGCGCTGGGAGTCACGGTCAAACTGTTCGATTCCGCGCAAAACGCCGACGCCAGTAAGCTGGCGATTATTCTCACCGACGGCAATGATACCGCTTCACAGCTGACGCCGCGTCTTGCCGCCAAACTGGCCGCCGCGCATCACGTACAGGTGCACACCATCGCTTTTGGCGACGTGAACAGCACCGGGGACGATAAAGTTGACCTGCCGCTGCTCGCCGAAATCGCGCAGATGACCGGTGGACGCGCGTGGACCGCCGAAAGCAGCGGCGCGTCGCTGGACGCCGTGTGGCAGGAAATTGATGCTATCACGCCGGTGCTGGTTAAAAGTATCGGCTGGTCCTGGCGTGAACCGCTGTTTGGCTGGCCGCTTGCCGCCGCGCTGTTGCTGCTGCTGGCGTTCGCCCTTTATCGCGTACTCAGGGAGGAAAGCGCATGAGCGACTTCCACTTTTTACACCCCTGGTTTTTCGTGCTGTTACCGCTGTGCCTAGCGCTGTGGTGGCTGCCGTCCGCCGGACGCAGCGCCTGGGTACGTATGATGGATAAGCCGCTTGCCCGTGCGCTTATCGTCAATCAACCGCGAAAAATAACCCGCGTGCTGCCGTGGATGATGATGACCGGGATTATCGGCCTCGCCGGTCCTGCCTGGCAGCGTCAGCTTCCCGCGGCGTTAACCCCGCAAAGTAATGTGATGGTGGTGTTGCAGCAGGATAACGCCATGCTGGCAAGCGATCTGGCGCCAGACCGTCACCAGCGGATGCAAAGTAAAATCCTGTCGCTGATGGCGCAGATGCCCGGCACCCGCTTTGGCCTGGTGGTGTATCAATCCGGCGCGTGGCTCACCACGCCGCTGACCGTCGATCAGGATTTTTACGCCCTATTCCTGCATGCCCAGTCCCCCGCCCTGCTTCCGGCAGGTGAAGGGTCAGGGCTACAGGCTGCCCTGGCGCTGGCGATGAAAAATATGCCCTCGCCGCCGCGCAGCATCATTCTGGTGGCGGATAACATCGATGAGCGCGATGCGCGCTGGCTGATAAAGCAGTCGCTACCGCTGCAAATCTGGGTTCCCGGCACCGCCCGCGGCGGAACGCTACCGGAGAAGTATGCCAGTCGCGGCACCGATACCCGGCTTAACGTCGCGCGCTTTGAGCAGATCCGCGATGGCGGTATTCCGGTCACCCTGGTGACGTCGGACGACAGCGATTTTTCGGCCATCCGCAGCCATATACAGCAGTCCGTCAGCGCGCAAAACAACGCGCGCATCGATCTGCACTGGCGCAACAGCGGCTGGCTGGCGGTCATTCCAATTCTGATCATCGTACTGCTGTGGCGACGTCAGCTTTTTTGCTGGCTGCTTATCGCGCCGCTGTTGATGTGGCAGCCCGCCGGGCACGCCGCGTCATGGCTGGATGCGTGGGTCAGCCCCGATATTCAAGGGCAGCAGGCGTTCGCGCGCGGGGATTACACTACCGCCGCGCAGCATTTTACCGACCCGCTGCGGCAGGGGATCGCCTGGTATCGGGCGGAGAACTACCCCGCCGCCACCGCCGCTTTCCATCAGGCGGAACAAACGCCGGAAGTGCTGCTGTGGACCGGTAACAGCTACGCGCAGCAAAAGCAGTGGCAGCAGGCGCTCAACAGCTACGACCGGGCGCTCAGCCTGCGGCCTGACTGGCAGCTGGCACAGGACAACCGGGCGAAGATTGCCGCCATCATCATGCAGCTGCGGCAAAAAGAGCGCGACCGCCTGTCGGCGCAGGGCGAGGAGCAGGACGATAAACCGGATGAGATCAAACACGATCTCAAACCCGAGGAAGGCGTTGAGCAAAAAGATATTCAGCCGCAGGCCGGTGGCAACCCGCAGGTGAACCAGTGGTATGAAAATCTCAGCGTTTCCCCTTCCGGCCTGCTGGAAAACCTCTATCGCACCCAGTCAGGAGATCAACAATGAAGCTGCTGTGGTTATTACTGATTGCCACGTTGCCCTGTCAGGCGGCCATGACGGTTTCGCGCGAGCTTATCGCGCCAGAGCACGTAGCTCCCGGTCAGCCGGTGCGCATCGCTGTGACCTTCTGGACCGATAGCTGGTTCAACCCGCCGCCGCAGTGGCCTGATTTCCCTGTTGAAAATGGCGCATTGTTGACCACCACCGAACCCAATCAGCTGCTCACCCGTCATGAGGGCGGCACCAGCTGGAGCGGCATTCGTATGGAACGTCAGGTATCGGCCTGGGATCAGGGGCAGCTGCATATTCCAGCCTTTGAACTGACGCTTACCGGAGCCGGACAGGCGCCGGTGACGGTAAAACTGCCGGCGTTAGATAAGGCGGTAAGCTGGCCTGACGATGTACAACAGCCGGACCATTTCCTGCCCGCCGCTAGCCTGGCGTTGAGCCAGAAAATCAATCTCTTCCACAGCAGCGATGATGGACAATTGCGCGCCGGAGACGTGATTGAGCGTGTGGTAACGGTGGTCGCCGACGACGCCGTTGCAACGCAGATCCCGCCGCTGCTGTACGCCATTCCCGGCACGCACACCCAACGCTTATCGCCGCAAAATACCCTGGTGACGGCAGGTCGCGGCGATATCCACGGCGCCCAGCGCGTCGAAACGCTGCGCTATCTGCCGGTGGAAGCCGGTACCGTGACCCTCCCGCCGATAAAATTACGCTGGTGGGATACCACCCATCAGCAGTGGCAAACCGCCGAACTGCCGAGCAGTAAGTACAAGATTGCCCCGGCGCCGAACGCGGGCGTGGAAGCGGCGCTCAAAGGCCAGGCACCAACCTCGTGGGGTCTGCTGTCACTGTGGATCGCAGTGCTGACCGCGACGGTCGCGCTGCTGTTTTTGTTTCGCCGTTCGCTGTCGCAAAGCGCCCGGTATGTTTATCACCAATGGCACCGTTTCTGGCACCCCACGTCGCTGCCGGGTCTGGTCCCTGAAAAAAGGAGTTCCCGATGAAGTGTACGTTGATCGGTATGTTATTAGTGAGCCTGTGCGGCGGCGCTGCGGCAGCACCGCTTTCCGCCTGGAACGATACGCCGGCTACACAGGCTATAGAAACCTGGGTGCACGATGCCACCGATGCCAACAACCACGCTTTTATTCCGCCGGAAAAGCGCTATGTGGTGTTTGATAACGACGGCACCCTGTGGCCGGAAGCGCCGATAACCTTCCAGATCCAGTTCGTACTGGATGAAGTCAAGCGTCTTGCCCCTGAACATCCTGAATGGCAAAACGATCCGCTGGTCAGCGCGGTGCTGAAAAACGATCTGAAAACGGTGGCGGCCGCGGGCGAAAAAGGCTTGCTCAAGCTGCTGGCTTTTACCCACAGCGATATCACCACCGACGAGTTTAACAAGCGCGTCGCCAGCTGGATTGATACGCACAAAGACGCGCGGTTTGGCTGCCAGTATAACCAAATGGGCTATCAGCCTATGCGTCAGCTGCTGGACTACCTGCGTGAAAATGGCTTTAAGACGTGGATTATCTCCGGCGGCGGCATCGATTTTATGCGTGTGCTCTCTGAGAAGATGTACGGCATTCCGCCAGAACAGGTCGTCGGCTCGTTCGCGCTGGGTGAGTTCTCGTTGACCAAAGATGGCTCACAAATACGCAAAACCATGCAGGGTGCTTTTAATGACGATGCGGCGAATAAACCGGTGGCGATTCATCTGTTTATGGGCCAGCGCCCGGTGGCGGCTTTTGGCAACAGCGATGGCGATCTGGCGATGATGCAGTACACCGCCAGCAACCCTGATTACAAAACCTTCGGGCTACTGGTGCACCATACCGACGCGGCGCGTGAATACGCTTACGACAGCCATCCACCGGCCAGCGGTAAACTGGTTGAAGGCTTAAAAGTGGCCAAAGAGAAAGGCTGGGTGGTGGTCGATATGCAAAAAGACTGGAAAACGGTATTTGACCCGGCGCAGTGCCCGGCGAAAACGGCGCAGTAGTCTCTCGGGTTTACCCTTCACTCGGCGGCTGCGCAGGGGCGGTAAACCATTTTTCTTTGGGCACCATTACCGGCTCATCAGGCTGTAAGACAAAGTTTGGCGACATAATTTGCACGTTAAATTCATTAAACACGTCCTGAATCAGGCCGTGTATTTCGGTGCGAGCCCCGGCCAGCATACCGTCCCCCTGACTGTTCGGCGCCAGCGGCAGCAGTCTAACCTGCAGCTCGTAGGAGGTGTACCAGTCCATCAATGCCAGCTGGCGCACCCGTGGCGAGACGGACTGATCGACACACTTCGCCCGCCGCGCCGCCAGTTCCAGCATGCTGTGCACCTGCCGCCAGGGCGCGTCATAGCCAATTGTCACGTTGAACGTGAGGTTGACGCTGCCATCGGGATGCTCCACGCTAAGGTTGGTGATTTTACCGCTAACCACCACCGCATTGGGTAGCGTAATGACGTAGTTTTCCCGGGTGACAATCTTTGTCGCCAGCATGCCCACCTCCGTCACCCGCCCTTCGTTTTCCGCAATGCGTATCACATCACCTTTACGCAGCGCCCGGGAGTAGATCAGCACCAGGCCGCTCATGGCGTGATTCATCACGCCCGCGGACCCCAGCGTGAGCATCAGGCCAAAAAAAACGCTGATACCTTTAAATGCCAGTGAGTTAGCCCCCGGCAGAAAGGGATACGCGGCTGACAGTGCAAAAAGCCAGACGATAACCGCAATGAGCTTGCGCGTGGCCCCCACCGTTTCAGGGTGCAGACCGGGAATATATAAGCGCCCCGCGGCGACCTGGTTCAGGACAACTTTGAGGATTTTCAGGATGACGAAGGTCATCACAAAGATAATGAGCACCACCAGTAGCCCCGGCAGCGCCGAGATGATGGAGTAAGCAATCTGGCTGACGATGCGAATTGACCAGTCGCCCAGCGACTCCCCCCAGACGCGCGTCCAGGGAAACAGGCTGAAGGCCCAGCGGAGCAAAACATATGTCGCGGTGATACCCAGCAGTAGCATTAGTAGCGCGTACAGGCGGCTTTCAACCTCACCTAAAAAGCGTCGCCAGGTTTGGGGAATAAGCCCTTTATTATCGATTATTTTGCGCCGATAAACACGACGCACCCAGCGCCAGGAGCGGTACTGTAAGAACCAAAACGCCAATAACGCCACCACGCCAATCGCGGTTTTCAGCGCGGAAAGCGCCAGGCTGCGGCGATCGTATTGGTCACGTAACGCCGTACGCTGGGCTTCCAGGCGGATTAAAACGCGCTGAGCCGCCTGGTCAAGAGTGAGATCATCGCCTTCGTCGAGATCCGCCTCCACCAGCAGCATAACCGGTTTACCGTTCATAACGATCAGCCGTCCCTGCTGGTTATAGCGAGTCACTGGCGCAATTATCAGGGGTTTTGCCACATCTTCACGACTAAAAGAACGTAGGGTATTACGAATCCGTAATACCCGCTCCTCGGGCGTGGTCAAGCCAAATTTCGCCTGAAGCATCACTATCGGCTGGTGGAAAACATAAACCGTTCGGGCCCGCTCTTGTGCTGAAGGTGCCTGACGTGGCTCCGCAGCCTGTAAAGGATAAGCCATCAAAACAAAAAACCACAGCACTACCCGGGAAATTGCCCTGTTCATGACCTTCACCTACAGAAAGATTTATTGTTTTATGCTACAACAACCCGACACGTTTTCGCCTTTTTGAGCTTAGACCAGTGCGGCATGAATTCAAGAACAGGTCCCTTTTTTGCGTTTCAGATACGCAACCTGGAAATTCAATAATATATCTCTGCCAATATTTATTATCCGCATTTCACGATTTGCCTTAACCCGAAAGCCCCGTCAGCAGACTGACAGACGGCGATTGACCTGGTTTGATAAAGTCCCCGTTAAACGATGTCCTCTTTCGTTTTAAAGGCAAGGGACTCCGTCATTGCCAGTAAAGCAGGATGGCGTGAGTTTTATAATAAAAATATGTTTATTATTGGATTTCAACAACGAACAAGATTCGCCATCCGGGCCATAACTGGTTATATTTATACCCAAAATAATTCGCGTTGCTTACAGGAGACAAGGGAGTGACAAATTCGTCGGCAACGAATTTGACCAGCCGAAAGCTGGCCTCCGGTGAGAGGCCGGAACCTCTCATTAGTCCCCTGCAGCACAGATAACGATGTGGCTGGGGTGAACGACAAACCGGTCTGGAACAGATTTGAACGCCGTATCCCGGCGGCCCGGCAGGGCGAGGCTCCTGGATGAGCCGAGTAACTAAGCCAACGCACAGGCAACGTGACGTATGACGGATATCTACATTACTTTCTTACGCGCCACCGAGATCAGCTCATGATTAACACGACGACTGAAAACCATAAAAACCTGGATATTGTTAATTCATGGAACCTGGTCTGGTTTCTGAGCCTTAACATCGTTTTTTGCTTGTGGTTGATTTTGAACAATTTTATCCATACTCCGAATGACTTTTATCGGGAGATGATGAATATGCTATGCGTAGCGACCACGCTTTTTTCAGCGCTGGGATTTACGTTAAGGGCGTTGATCTCCAGAAAATATCTCGCCAGGCTGCTACCGACATACGCGTTACTACAAGGTATCCTCTGGGGAGCCATGTTCTATCTGATGGTCAAACATTACAATAACCCCTCATTAACGCTTTCATTGCTCATCAGCACGCTGTTACCCGCCACCATCTCATTTTATATCTCCGGAACTGTATTGTTATTGTTTAGCGTACCGATAAGCATCGCCATGCTGTTAAGCGAAATCACCGCTTATGAAAAATTTAACTTTCTGCAACTGTCTGGCTCTGTCATTATTTTTATTATCGTCATCACTGCTCGCTACATATTGCTTGAATGGTACACCCGAACGCAACAAAGTGAATATGCCAAGAATCTCCTCATTAAAAAACTCACCCACCTTGCCCATCGTGACGCCTTAACCGGATTATTAAATAAAAGCAGCCTGTTAACCCATTTTGAGGAACAGGCACAACTATTGCCGCATTCAGGCGGTAATTTATTTATGATCATAATGGATATTGACTATTTCAAACAATATAACGATTTATATGGGCATATTGCCGGTGATGAATGTTTATTAAGCGTTGCAAAATGCATCAGCCAGTCTTTACGTAAAACATCCGACACAGCGTTTCGCTTTGGCGGAGAAGAGTTTGTCGTATTGACTCATTGCAATGAGATGGCTGAAGCCGTGATGATTGCAGAACGCATTCGAACCAATATTCAAAAAGCGAAGATCCCGCATCGTGGCTCTCAACTTTCGCCCTGGCTCAGCGCCAGCTTTGGCGTTGCTCAATGGGTGAAGGGTTATTCATTTGCCGTACTGGCAGAAAAAGCCGATAAGGAGCTCTACAAAGCAAAACAGGCCGGACGTAACCAGGTTTCTTCAGCAAAAAGGTGATCCCGTCACGACAAAAGGTGCCCTGCTATTGCCAGCACATCATTTCAGCGCTCATCTCCCTGTTTCAACCAACGGCGCGTTTAGCGTTAGCAAAAATACCCTCACGCACAGTTTTAAGTATTTAATCACTGCAATTGAATAAGCAGCCCTCTCTCAAATTGAGTTCACCAATGACCTAAGTCATATACAAGGGGTCACTGATGTGGCGTCCCCGCAGCGTGCCAGACAGGAAGTCATTAGTATATATGTGCATGCTCATAACATACATTGCAAAATAACTTTACCTTTTGACGGTAAGCCCGAAAAATATTTAATTTTAAACTAATTGAACTTGCATGCACAATGCTTAGTGTGATAATTAATATATCTCACTTATACCTCAGGTAGCATAATGCGAAAGCTCCATCAAATTATACTCTCGGGCGTAGTTGCCCCCTGCAAAACATCGCCTCCGGGCATTTTACGCAAACTTCATGTAATACAGACCCCCATCATCTACAATAAGCACCCGGGGTCACCGGTAGACTCTACGAGCTATACCTTACTACATTATAAAAATAAGTCCCTGCTCAAAAAAATATATCGCCAGCTAAAAAAAGAACACCTGCAAAAAAGTCATATCGACGAACTGGTCGATACCCAAAGCCAGACCTATCAGGCATACTGTTCTTTAGTCAGGCTTTACAAGATAAACGTAATAAACAATCGTTATCTGAAAGAGAGAAATATTTCAGGACTGCATACGCTGAGCGAAATGCTGAATACGATCATTGAAGACTAAAAAAAGCCTCCTTATGGGAATTTAAGGAGGCTTTTTTAGTCACATATCTCTGGCGGCGCCGGTACGATAGCGATAGGCGGTGACGATCTCCAGCGTCTTTTTTAGCAGGTTGTAGCCACGTCTGCCGCTTCAGGGTTATCGTCATGCTGGCCAAAGCTCAATGTCTGGTTTACCGATCAGAACTGATAGCTGTAGTTTACGCTGGCGAACCATAGCCAGGGTTTATTATATTCTCCAGCGAAGGCTGCTGAGTTCACCTGAGATGATTGCATGTGCAGATATTCAACCGCAAATCCGATATTACTCGCCGAGGTCATTTGATATTGCGCCCCGGTCGCAAAACGCCACTCATCACCGGTAGGTAGAGTCAGAGCAACATCGCTTTGTGTTTTGTATGGCGTGCTGTCAAAAGCGATACCCGCGTTAAGGCGCCATCGATCTTCAGGCCGGAACTGAACGCCTAATGCCGTATGCCAGGTATCTTTTAACCGGTTGTTTCTATTGCCCGCTTGGCCATTAATCGTAATCTCCGGGCTACCAAACTGACTCCAGTCCTGCCAACCAAGATCGCCCATCACGGACCAATATTTATTTACATCATGAACCACACTCAACATGACCTGCTGAGGCGCGCGGACTTGAGCCGCAACGGGAAGATCGTACTCAACGTTTGGCAAGTTCGGAAAACGCGCCTTGCCGTCGATACTAAAGTGATAGTCAGTTTTACTTGTCCAGGTTATTCCCGCTCGAGTCTGGTCGGTAAGATCCATCAATATGCCCAGCCGGTAGTTCATCGCCCAGTCATGGTCATTTTGTCGTTCATCATGGCGATCAACATTCCGGGTTAAAGAAAGGTAGCCGTAATTAAGCCCCACAGCGGCGCCGACGGAAACGTTATCACTGAGCTTCCAGGCAATTCCCGGGCTGAGCGTCATCGCTACCATCGTACTTTTTTTGATAAGTCGATCGCCTGCCCATTCACCAAAATCAATACCAAGCCCATAGTTACCGTAAAGGCCCAGTCCTGCGGACACGGAATCATTCAGACGTTGCGTATAGAACATACTGGCATTAGGAAACAGATTCATGACGTTGCCCGGACTTTGACGCCCGCTCGATTCATTATCCAGTTGATAGGATATATCGCCTCCCATAGCCTGTACTCCCCCCGTCAGCATATGATCGGGTAATCGCGTCATCCCTGCCGGGTTGGTTAACAGCGTTGATGCATCCTGCGCACGTGCGGCCTGACCCGCTCCGGCCAGCGCAGCATCTTCCGTACCCACTTCATAAAAATAGAGCGCGCTGGCATGACTTACTGTGGAAAAAAATAACCCACAGATAATAATTATATTTTTTTTCATTATTTCACCTACCACTTAAATAAAACGATGAGCTATTTTTTGCAAAAAAAGCCATTTTATTGCCCTGTATAATTTTACGGCTCACTATCTATCTTGCAAATAACCAGGCTATTAAACGACCTAACATTATAAACAGTCGAGTTACTCAGATCCCTGTAAGTTTTGTTTAATTTTAAATATTGCGACCAGACGTGCGAATATCCACAAGAACGATAGTAAGTGCTCTGCTTAACCGGATATATCTTCTATAAAATTCAGGGACAGCATGCCAACAAAAAATAAAAACAGCAAATAAGTTGAGATATTCCTGAAGGCCAATATTAGCCTTTTTGACGCCAGCGCAGCGCGTCGACCACTAGCGTAAACGCCGCCGGAAGATGCTGTCGGCCCGGGTAGTAAAGATAGTACCCCGGGAAATGAGGGCACCAGTCGGCAAGTAGCGGTACCAGTTCCCCCGTAGCGATATATTTCGCCGCTAAGTCGTGAGGAACATAGGCAATCCCTGCCCCGTCCAGCGCGGCCTGAATCATCAGAAAGGTATTGTTAAAAACGGTTTGCCCGTCAACGCGAACGCTGGTCTTTTGACTTCCCTTTTCAAACTCCCAGGCGTAAAGCGCGCCGTGGGTGGGCAAACGCAAATTAACGCAGTTATGTGCCATCAGATCCTCAGGACGTCTTACTGCCGCCCTGCCGGCAAGATAAGCAGGGGCGGCAACCACCGCCATCTGTACATCGGGCGTGATGCGCACCGCAATCATGTCCTTATCCACCTGATCGCCCATCCGTACGCCGGCATCAAAACGCTGGGCGGCAATGTCGGTCAGCTCGTATCCGACGCTGAACTCAATATGAATGTCCGGGTATTGCGTTAATAAAGGCCGCAGACGGGGCCACAGCACGGTGACGATAGCATGATCGTTGGCGGTAATGCGTACCGTTCCGGTGGGTTTATCTCGTGAAGCGCGCAGCGAAGCCAGTTCAGCTTCGATTTCATTCAGCCGCGGCGCCAGAACGGCCAGCAGACGGTTCCCGGCATCGGTTGGCGAAACGCTGCGCGTGGTGCGGATTAACAGCCTTACCCCGAGACGCGCTTCCAGAGCCAGCAGCGTATGGCTCAGCGCTGACCGGGAAATACCCAGAATCGCGGCCGCCCGGGTAAAGCTGCGCTCGTGAGCCACCGTGGCAAAAGCCTGCAGGTCGTTGAGTTTTTCTTTGCTCATCATTGGTGAATTTTGTGCACCAGTGTATTCATATTTGCGCATCTTATCATTTAATCAAACCTTCCCTACACTTTGTTCAACGAGTCGTAAGGGGCCGCTTAAAAGGCCGAAACTGAAATGTGGAGACACCATGAAACAACAATTTGACGGTAACGGTATCTTCCCCAAGGGGGAGAAAAACGAGGCCTATGCGCAGTATTTTCAGGGTACCAGCTACCTGAATATGCTCTCCACGCAAGGGGTCACTATCGGCAACGTGGTCTTCGAGCCCGGCTGCCGTAACCACTGGCATATCCACCATAAAGGCGGGCAAATTTTACTGGTGACCGGCGGACGCGGCTGGTATCAGGAGTGGAATCAACCGGCGCGTGCGCTTATCGCCGGGGATGTGGTGAATATTCCTGCGGGGGTCAAGCACTGGCACGGCGCGGCCGCCGATAGCTGGTTTGCGCATCTTGCCGTTGCCGTCCCTGCCGAAGGGGCGTCTAACGAATGGCTGGAGCCGGTCGCCGACGAAGCGTACCGTCAACTGCCTTAAGCTGCGGAGGCGCAGGGTTCATTGACCAGTAAATGAATGCTGCGCGATGCGCTCAGGCTATGCGGCAAACGATGACCACATCATCTGAACGTGATTCACTACCTTCACGCTAGCTTTAGGCAGCATACGAAAATAATGCTCGGCTACTTACCCGTTCCCTGCGGATAACCGCTCATCGCCAGCAGCGCGCTTTGCAGCGAGGCGCTAAACATCTCCCCGTGAGACAGTCCGGGATAGGGCCACCAGTTGACCGCCACGCCATTTTTCTTGAGCAGGGAAACCGTCTGCAGAACGTTGCCTCGGATCTCTTCTGCCCCTGCGGAAGAGGCCCGCTGGGTCGCAACCGCCCCCTCCATCAGGTACAGGGACTTCCGGTTAAACGCATCCGCCTTCGCCTCGGCCATTCTTGCTAACAGCGAGGCGTTGCCCCGTCCCAGGGAAGGACTGGCAGAAAAATAGATCCGGAAGCGGGATGACTCCAGCCAGGCGTCAATGATGAATAATCCGCCATAGGAGTGCCCCCAGATAGCCCGCTGCTGAGGGTTGATAGCGATCCCGCGCTCAACTTTTTCCACGATGGTATTTTCTAATAGCTGGCGAAATGCCTCGCTGCCGCCGCTCTTCCGTCGGTCCCATCCGGCGTCGGCAGGATTCTCCTCTACTTTCGGCCGGTAGTCATAGGCTCGGGCAGGCTGATCGAAGGGCAAATTCGTTTGATAGCCGATGGCCACAATAACGGGCGGCGTTTTTTGCGTAAACGTCTCAAGCAGCGAGCCAGACAACCGGTCCATCACCGCGTTGCCGTCCAGGGCGTACAGAATCGGATACCCCTGCGCGGGCGGCGCCGCGTTCGGTATCGCGGTCCAGACCTTATAATGCCGTTCGCCATCAAGGGAATCGAAATAAGCAACGTTGAAGTGATAATACGCGGAGCCGCGGTCGGCGATATTCGGCCCCAGCGGGCGCATATCTGGCCTGGCGTAAGCGTTAATGCCATAAAGCGTGGAGACCAGCGCGGCGATAAAAATCCACTCTTTCAGCGGAGAAGCAAAACAAAACTTGCGAAGCGACATCGGTTGATTGTTTCCAGCACACCCTCGGTAGTGATAATGATTGCTAATATCAATCTCAATTGCAAGCAACGAGGTTATCCCGGGAGCGGCGCGTTGCGCCTGCCCGGGGAACCCATCATCACATCACGGATAGCCCGGCTCGTGCTGCGCTTAGCCGGGCTACGGGGAATGCCGCGTTCTGCTCAATATCAGGCCGTACGCCATCTCCTGGTCAGCGGCTTCTCGACTTCCACAATCAGGAACATCACAAAACCGATAATAAAGGTGATAACCCAGTAGCGGAACGGCAGCGCTTCGGTACCAAACAGCATCTGCATAAACGGCGCGTAGATAATCAGCAGCTGCAGCACCAGCAGCACCCCGCTGACAATCCAGATCCCCCGGTTCGCCAGCAGCCCTTTACTCAGCGAGAAGCCGTCCGCCACCCGGCAGTTGAGCATATAGAACCACTGGGCGGTGGCCAGCGTCTGCAGCAGCACCGTGCGGATAAACTCAGGCGAATAGCCGCGGGGCTGTAGCCAGGCTTCAAGCACAAAGGCGCTAACGGCAATCATCGAACCGACAAAAATCACCCGCCAGATAGCAAAGCCGTCCATTACGTGCAGTTTGGGATCGCGCGGCGGACGCCGCATGATGTTCTTCTCGCCCGCTTCGAACGCCAGGCCAAACGACAGGGTTGCGGAGGTCGCCATGTTCATCCACAGGATCAGCACCGGCGTCAGCGGTATTAAATTCCCCGCCAGCAGCGCGATAATAATTAACAGTCCCTGCGCCAGGTTGGTCGGCATAATGAAGAGAATGGTTTTCTTCAGGTTATCGTATACCCGACGCCCTTCTCTGACGGCGCTGGCGATGGTGGCGAAGTTATCATCGGTGAGCACCATATCAGCGGCCTCCTTAGTCACTTCGGTGCCCTTAATCCCCATGGCGATCCCGACATCAGCCTGCTTCAGCGCCGGGGCATCGTTCACGCCATCGCCGGTCATCCCGACCACCTCTTTCCTGCTTTGCAGCGCCTGGACCAGGCGGAATTTATCTTCCGGGCTGGTACGCGCGAAAATATCAAATTTCTGCGCCGCTTCGCTGAGCTGGATATCGTCCATCACCTCCAGTTCTCTGCCGGTGATGGCGTTTTCCGCATTGCCGATCCCCAGCATCTTGCCGATGCTCATCGCGGTTTGCGGGTGGTCGCCGGTGATCATCTTCACGCGGATCCCGGCCTGCAGGCAGTCGCCGATCGCCGTAATCGCCTCCGGTCGAGGCGGATCCATCATCCCGGCGATCCCCAGCAGAATGACGCCCTGCTGCAAATCCTCATGGCTAAGCTCCGTTTGCCCGTCGGCTGCCGGTTTCCACGCCGCCGCCACCATCCGCAGCCCTTCCCGGGCGTACTCTTCGATTTTCGCTTCCCAGTAAGGCTGATCGAGCGGCGCCAGGCCATGGTCGGTTTGCTGATGCTGACACAGACGGAACAAGACATCGGGCGCGCCGGTAATCAAAATCATCTCTTCATCGCCGATGCGGTAAAGCGTCGACATATATTTGTACTGTGAATCGAAAGGTATTTTACTGCGCAGCTCGGTGTTGACCGCCGGGAGCGGGACTTTCGCCGCCAGCACCTTCAGCGCCCCTTCGGTCGGGCCGCCGGTAATTTTCCACAGCCCGCTTTCATCTTTGATAAGCTGGCTGTCGTTACACAGATCGATGGTGCGCAGATAGCGTTCCAGCAGAGTGCCTGGAACAACGGTTATCGGGGTGGGTTCATCGATCGGATGAATATTCCCTACCGGCTCGTAGCTGTCGCCTTCCACTCGATAAACCTTATCGGCGGTGATAACGGCTTTGACCGTCATCTCGTTCATGGTCAGCGTCCCGGTTTTATCCGAGCAGATCACCGTCATTGCCCCGAGGGTTTCCACGGTCGGCAGTTTGCGGATAATCGCCTTCTGCCGGGCCATGGTTTGTACGCCGAGCGAGAGGATAATCGAGATAATCGCCGGTAGCCCTTCCGGCACCGACGCCACCGCGAGGCTAATCAACGACAGCATCAGCTCGGAAACCGGCATGTCGCGGAACAGCAGGCTGAAGACAAACAGCGCGGCCATCATGACCAGAATGATGATAAAAATGGCTTTACCGAGCTTATCCATCTGCACCAGCAGCGGAGTACGGTGTTTTTCGATATCCGACATCATCTGGTTAATGTGGCCCAGCTCGGTATCTCCGCCGGTCGCCACGACCAGACCTTTTCCGCCGCCCGAACTCACCGTGGTGCCGGAAAACAGCAAATTCGTCCGATCGCCAAGCGGCAGTTCGCCGCTGAGCGCCTCGGTGCTTTTTTCCACCACCGTCGATTCACCGGTCAGAATCGCCTCTTCCACCCGCAGATTATGCGCTTCGATCACCCTCAGGTCGGCAGGTATTCGATCGCCCGCGCGGATCACCACGATATCGCCGGGGACCAGAGCGGTAGTCGGGATCGTTTCATGATTACCCTGACGAATCACCACCGCTTCACTGGAGAGCATGTTGCGAATGCTCTGGAGCGATTTTTCCGCATTACTCTCCTGGATATGTCCGATCAGCGCATTAATCACCGCCACGCCCAGAATCACCAGGGTATCTACCCAGTGGCCCATGACCGCCGTCAGCAGCGCCGCCGCCAGCAGGACGTAAATCAGCACATCATTAAAATGCGCCAGAAAGCGCAGCCACGCCGGCTTCCCGGCCTTTTGCGGCAACGCATTTTCACCATACTGCTGCAAGCGCGCCGATGCCTCGGCGCCGCTGATGCCTTCCGGGGTGCTGTTGGTGCTGGTCAGCGTTTCGTCTACGGAGAGCTGATAAAACGGGCCGCCCGGTTTTTCTGTATTCATAGTTATCTCCTCACTCCTGTAACGGAAATCAGGACAGCCTCAGGCCGTCCTCAACGCACCACAAAAACCGGAACATGGGCATAACGAACGATACCTGCCGCCTCTGACCCCAGCAGATGGGTCTGAATATTGGGATTGCGCGAACCGACGATCACCACATCCGCCTTCAGCTCATCGGCAAGTTTGGTTACTTCATCGCGAATGTTGCCGCTGCGTATGTGAATCTGAATATCGTTTTCCGCCAGCGAGAGTTTTTTACTGAGCTCATCCAGCTTTTCTTTAGATGTATTAACCAGATAGTCTTCCATTTTCCGTGCATCGGAAATAAAACCGCGCGTCAGTACCGGGGAAAAAGCGGGGATAACGTGCAGGAGATGAATCTTTCCGGCAGAGCTTTGCGCAAGGAATCGGGCGTGGGATATGGCCTTGTCGGCAAGACCGATTTCAAACACATCAACCGGCACGAGGATATTTTTATACATAGAGACAATCCTTTTATTACCTATAAAAAAAGGTGGTAAAAACAGCCCAGGCAATGGTGCTGAGGAAGCAATCTCAAGAACAAGATCTGTTAGATGCGTGACTATAATTAAACGTAGCACACCACGGTTAACATTATTAAGCAGCCAATTAATATATTGAAAAATATCACAGAGCCAGGCAGCGCCAGACAATTCGACTACAAACCCGGTAAAATCGTCGCCATCGCCGTAATTTTCGCTCTTTTTAACATTTCCGTTTTACTACGACTATCCTCATTATCAGTGGCTTGCTCGTTTTCTGGCGTCCCACAATAATTACTAAGATAAGAATTTACTTAGCTAGCTATTTAAGCGAAAGGGAGGAACGATGTTCGGTTACAGTCTGTTTCGCCTGAGCCTGTTTATTGCCCTGGCAATAATCGCTTGTACGGCTACCGGGTTAATTACCTATTTCGTTGTCTCGGCGCTCGCAGAATAAAATCAGCGATTGTAAACAATATGTAAAACATAGACTTTAACTCCGAGGGGAATACAGTGAACCGTTATTTTTCTCTCATTCCGCTTGTTATTTTAATAACAACGGCTTGCGATCGGAAAGCGCCTGACATTACGCCGTTACCGCGGATGGTCAAAGTCGCCGAGGTGGTGGCTATCGGTGATGCGCAGCAGCGCGTATTTCCCGCCCGCATTGAGTCCGGGGACTCCACCGATTTATCTTTTAAACGCGGCGGGCAGATTGAATCGCTTGATGTGCGTCAGGGAGCCGCTATTACTCAGGGGCAGACCCTTGCCCGCCTCAGCGCACGGGAAGCGCAGCAGCGCGTGAATGAACGGCAGACCGCCGCTACCCTCGCCCAGCGGCAGTTCGATCGTTTCCAGACGCTGGCCGGTCGCCAGGCGATTTCAAAGGCGGAAATGGATATCCAGCGGGCCAACCGCGACGCCGCCAATGCCGCGCTGAAAATCGCCCGCGAAGAGCTGTCGCAAATGGCGTTGACCGCCCCGTTCAGCGGCGTTGCCGCTTACGTCCCGGTACGTAACCATCAGGTGGTTGCCGCCGGGCAGCCGATTGTGACCCTGACGCGAACCGATCTGCTTGATGTGGTGTTTAGCGTTCCGGAAAATCTCTTTACCGCGCTCGATATTCGCAACGCGCAGTATCGTCCGGTCGTCAAAATTAACGCCATGCCGGACCGCCAGTTTACCGCTGAATATAAAGAGCACACCGGCAGCAGCGACAGCAGTACGCTCACCTGGCAAATCATCCTGACCATGCCGCGACCGGCCGACTTTCCCGCGGTGGGCGGCGTGAGCGGAACGGTGACAATCAACCTGGCGAACCTGCCCGCCAGCACCGGTAAAAATGCGGTGGTGGTGCCTGTCGAAGCGGTGTTTAACCCGGATAATCGCCCGCGCAATGAACCCCACGTTTGGGTCGTTCAGGGCAGCGGCGACCAGCTTAAGCTGGAAGAGAGGAAAGTCGGCGTTGGTCAGGTCACCTCTCAGGGCGTGGTGATCACCGAAGGGCTCAGCGTCGGCGAGCGTGTCGTGGCGGCAGGCGTCAGAGAATTGCATGCGCAACAGCCGGTTCGTATCTGGACGCGTGAACGAGGTTTGTAATGGATATCTCCCGCCAGTTTATTAACAACCCGATCCGCGTCTGGCTGACTATTTTGCTGCTGGGCATCGGGGGGATCTTCGCCCTGCTGAATATTGGCCGCCTGGAAGACCCGGCGTTTACCATTAAAACCGCCGTGGTGATCACCCATTATCCCGGCGCGTCGGCGCAGCAGGTTGAAGAAGAAGTCACCCTGCCGCTCGAGAACGCGCTGCAGCAGCTGCCATATCTCGACAACGTCAGTTCGATCTCCTCCAACGGCCTGTCGCAAATCACCGTCAATATCGCCTCGCACTACCATTCCAGCGAGCTGCCGCAAATCTGGGATGAACTGCGCCGCCGGGTCGGCGACGCCGCCCGTCAATTTCCTCCCGGCGTCTCCTCCCCGTTTGTCAATGACGATTTTGGTGATGTCTTTGGCTTCTTCTTTGCTATCTCCGGCGAGAGCTTTACCAATCCTGAACTGGTTCGCTACGCCGAGCAGCTGCGCCGCGAACTGGTGCTGGTTCCCGGCGTCGGCAAAGTCGCCATCGGCGGGGCGATCCCTCAGCAAATCAACATCGATATCTCGCTGGCGAAAATGACCGCCCGCGGCATCACGCTCAACCAGTTGGCGGCTATCCTCAGCCGGTTGAACGTGGTCTCTAACGCCGGCGAGATTAAATCCGGCAGCGAGTCGATCCGCCTGCACCCGACGGGGGAGTTTGCCAACCTCGATGAGCTCGGCGACCTGTTAATCAGCCCGCAAGGTTCGGGAACGGCGACGCGGCTGCGCGATATCGCCACGCTATCGCGCGGGCTGAGCGAAACACCCGCCAGCATCTACCATGCCAACGGCCGCCAGGCAGTCACCATGGGGGTATCGTTTATTGCCGGGGTTAACGTGATTGATGTTGGCCGCGCCCTGGAGAGCAAGCTGGAGCAAATGTCGGCCGAAAAACCGGCCGGGATCAGCATTGACCTGTTCTACGATCAGGCGGCGGAAGTCGCCCACTCGGTCAACGGTTTTATCACTAACTTCCTGATGGCGCTGGCGATTGTAGTTGGGGTCCTGCTGATCTTTATGGGCGTGCGCAGCGGCATTATTATCGCCCTGTCGCTGGCGCTCAACGTGCTCGGCACGCTGCTGATCATGTACCTGTGGGGCATCGAGCTGCAGCGCATTTCGCTGGGGGCGCTGATTATCGCCCTCAGTATGCTGGTCGATAACGCGATCGTCATCGTTGAAGGGGTGCTGATCGCCCGCCAGCAGGGGTCTACGCTGCTAATGGCGATAAATTATGTGATCCGCCGTTCGGCGCTGCCGCTGCTGGGGGCCACGGTGATTGCCATTCTCGCCTTTGCGCCGATTGGCCTGTCGCAGGACTCGACCGGGGAATACTGTAAATCGCTGTTCCAGGTGCTGCTGATTTCGCTCATGCTGAGCTGGTTCTCGGCGCTGACCATTACCCCGGTGCTGATTAAATGGTGGCTGTTTAAAAATCAATCGCAGCCGGTGGCGCAGGCCGACGCCAATCCGTACGGCGGGCGCTTTTACCGTCTGTACCAGCAGGCTCTGCGTGCTCTTCTGCTGCGCAAAACCATTACGCTGACCGTCATGGCGGCGCTGCTGGCCGCCGCTATCTGGGGGTTTGGATCGGTGCGGCAAAACTTTTTCCCCTCGTCAAATACGCCGATTTTCTTTGTCGATCTCTGGCTCCCGTACGGTACCGATATCGCGACCACCGAAAAGATGACCAGCGATATTGAGACCACCATTAATGGCCAGCCCGGGGTGGTCACCACCGTGGCCACCGTTGGCCAGGGCAGCATGCGGTTTATCCTCACCTATAGCGGACAACGGCAGTACAGCAACTATGCGCAAATCATGGTGCGCATGGACGATCAGCGCAATATTGCCGCCCTGACGCAGCATGTTGATCGCTATATTGCGCGCAACTACCCGCAGGTAAACGCCAGCACGAAACGCGTGATGTTCGGCCCTTCCGGCGACAGCGCCATTGAGGTGCGGATTAAAGGTCCGGACCCCGACCGCCTGCGCCTGCTCGCCAGCCAGGTTGGCGATATTCTCTCCGCAGATCCGGCTACCGATGGTGTCCGGAATGACTGGCAAAACCGCAGCAAAGTTATTCGTCCGCAGTACTCCCCCGCGCTTGGGCGCGAGCTGGGCGTTGATAAACAGGATATTGATAACGCCCTGGAAATGAACTTCTCCGGCAGCCGCGCGGGCTTGTACCGCGAGGGAGCCGACCTGCTGCCAGTGGTTGTCCGCCCCCCGGCCGCTGAGCGCCAGGACGCGAATCACCTGAATAACGTGCTGGTCTGGAGCCAGAGCCGCCAGCAGTATATTCCGCTCAGTAACGTGGTCAGCGGCTTTCACCTCGAATGGGAAGATCCGCTTATCCTGCGCCGCGACCGCAGCCGCGTGCTGACGGTGCAGACCGATCCCGATCCGCTGAGCAACCAGACGTCGGGGGATATCCTGTCCCGCGTGAAGCCGCAGATTGATGCGATCGCTTTGCCGCACGGATACAGCATTGAGTGGGGCGGCGATGCGGAGAACTCCAGCGAGGCGCAGCAGGGTCTGTTCACTACCCTGCCGCTGGGTTACCTGGTGATGTTTGTGATTACCGTGCTGATGTTTAGCTCACTGAAAAACGCGGTGGCTATCTGGCTGACCGTACCGCTGGCGCTGATTGGCGTAACGCCGGGCTTCTTGCTTACCGGCATCCCCTTTGGCTTTATGGCGTTAATCGGCTTGCTGAGCCTGAGCGGCATGCTGATCCGTAACGGCATCGTGCTGGTAGAAGAGATTGAACAGCAGAAGCAGGAGAAAGGGCAACAGGAGGCCATTATCTATGCCGCCACTTCGCGTCTGCGCCCGATCCTGCTGACGGCGTTTACCACCGTGCTCGGCCTGGCGCCGCTATTACTGGACGTTTTCTTCCAGAGCATGGCGGTTGTTATCATGTTTGGTCTGGGTTTTGCTACTATTCTGACGCTGCTGGTTCTGCCGGTGATTTACGCCTGTTTCCACAATCAGAATATTAAGCGACAACCATGAACAGTACCGGATTAAATATTATTAAAACGCTGGGATGCATGACGGCGGTGACCTTCTTCACCATTTACAATACCTGGGATAGCTATGATTATGACTATCACTGGATCCTCGGGTTTTTGACGTTTATTTCCACTATCGCCACGCCGCTGTTTTTTGTAGTGGCAGGCTATCTGGATTCGCAGTCTCGCCATGATTCACAATGGCAGTTGGGCAAAATCAAGAGCGTGGTGATCGTCTTTCTGTTCTGGATGACGGTGTACTATCTCTGGGAGCCCTACCAGCGCGGCTATCTTATCCAGCCGTGGTTTGTGTTTGCGTTTATCGTCATTTACACCTTTCACCCGGTTATCGAGTGGCTCAGCCAAAGACGCACAGCGTTCTTTGCCGCGGTCTTCTCCCTGCTGCTGTTCTCGTATGGTTACGATCTTTTATCCGCATTGTACCCTGATATTCATCCACTAAGCCTGGCGCCGCAGTACCGCCTGTGGACCTGGCTGCTATTTTATCTGACCGGTCAGCTCTTCAGCGACCCGCTGGTCGCCGACTGGCTCAGGCGAGAAAAAGTGGTCAAAGGCGCGATGATCGCCATTCCGTTTATTTATCTTTTTACCTGGTTTTACGAGCGGCATTTCTTTTTCGCCCTGTTTAAGGCCGACAGAAATGCGTTCATTCTGACCGGTTCACAAATCTATATTCTGGTGGTTGCGCTGGTTATTGCCGCCAACGGCGTGCGGTTTCGCAAAAACAGCGAGTTTAAAGAGGCCCTTCTCGCCACCATTAGCAAAACGATGACCGGCGTCTATATTCTCCACTACTCCGTTTTTCACCTGCTCACCGCGTTTATCCCGATTAACTCGCTGGGGACAAAATTAATGCTGATTGTCCTTACGTTTATCACTTCGGTACTGATTTCGATGCTGGCGCTGTCCAATTCGGTGGTCAAAAAAGTGATTACGATTTGACGATCGCCGTTTCAGGTCATGGACGCCTGCGCATTTAAAAACCATAGCGCAGCCAGGCAAACAGTACGTTGCCGTTATTATAGGTGCCGGGAATATAGGTGAACTGCACGCTCAAACGGCGGTAGCTGGCGGAGAAGAGCGGCAAAATAATCGGCAGAGGTACGTAGTTGGCAAAATCATCGCGGGCGGTGATCCCGGCGGTGACGCCAAGACCCAGGCGAAAATCACGACGGCTATCAAGATACCAGCCCTTTTCCCAGCCGTAGCCGACAATCGGCTGCCACTCGTTGTGCGAATCTTTGAACATCATGGCGTAGAGCGAACTCCAGTTGCCCTCCGCGTTATATCTGGAAACGCCGAAACCTCCGCCCCACGGCATTTCATTATAGTTATCCGTTTTCTCTTTATCGTACATAAAGCGGTTGTGCCAGCTGAGAAACGGCAGATAAAGATCGTAGTTTTGCGGCTCATTCCAGGTCTGCGAGACATCGTTTTTTAGCCAGTTCCACCAGCCGCTAACGCGCTGCTCGCCGTATATTTTAGTTTCAGCCTGTACTGAAAAGGCGAAAATAAACACAATTCCCCACGCTACCCGCAGACAACGTTGCATAGTTTTATCCTTAAAGAAAGTCGCCCGGTGTTCATTCAGTTTGGGAACAAAAAACAGGCTTTGCAAATATCGGCAGACAAATTTTCTGCACCGTCCCGGGCTAATTGCAAGTCCAGTTAAGCGCCCGTTTCATGACAGCGTGCGCCGCCGCGGTGATTTCATTTCCTTGTCGCTGGGATTATGATGGCGCTAATTATCCTTTCTGCCCGCAGTGATTGAGAAATAGATGGACTTCATCAGCATTATTATGTCGGCGGGGAAAACCTCCGTCGACGTGGCGCTTTATACGCTGTTGCCAATCATGGTCGTCATGCTCATCGTGATGAAATATCTCGAGGTACGCGGGGTACTGGACGTTATCGTTCGCAGGCTCGCCCCGCTGCTTAAGCCGTTCGGCTTAACCGGGATGAGCGCGTTTGCCCTGATTCAGATGAATTTTGTCAGCTTCGCCGCCCCGCTGGCGACCCTCGCGATTATGGATAAACGCGGCGCTTCGGACCGGCATATGGCCGCCACGCTGGCGATGCTTTTCGCTATGGGTCAAGGCAACGTTTTCTATCCGTTAACGCCCTTCGGCCTGCACTGGCTGGCCTCAATCATCATTTCGATTGTCGGCGGGCTGTGCGCCGCCGCGGTCACCTGGCATATCGCCGGCCGCAGGCTATCGATGGTTGAAAACGCGCGGGCCGACGCGCTGCCTGAGGCGGAGCAAAATAGCCAGGGGATTATCGCCGTTATCAACAGCGCCGGTGCCGACGCCATCCGCCTGGCCCTCGGCGCGGTGCCCATGCTGATCCTGTCGCTGGCTATCGTCGGATTTATGCAGGCGGCAGGCCTGATTGAGATGCTTCAGCGCCTGCTGCTGCCGCTGCTGCTGTGGCTGAATATTCCGGTTAACTTCGTGCTGCCGGCGCTGGTCAAATGCGTTGCCGGCGGTACGGCCTATTTCGGCGTGATCTCCGAGCTCGTCCAGCAGGGTAAAGCGACCGTAAGCCAGATCAACGCCTCGGCGGGCCTGCTAGTGCAAACGTTCGATCTTCCCGGCATCGGCATCTTTCTGGGCGTCAGCTCGCGCTTCGTACGCCTGTTCCGCTTCGCCGCAATTGGCGCTATCGCCGGGATCGCCATCCGTACCGTGATGCATCTTACGCTATTCTGACGCTACCGGCTCTGGACGGAGACAGGCAGCGATATCAGCCCGATCGCTACAGGCGATATGATGGTTAATTCTCACCATCATCCACGGGAAAAACGGGTTGGACGTGACGCGCATCAGCGTATCGAGCCCGACGCTTAGCGTGGAGGTTTCTCCGCGCAACGAGATCGTCCCGATGCTGATCCCGTAGCGATTTTTCTCCGCCGGTTCCCGGCCATAGAGCGAGTCGCTCAGCGGGAACGGCACCGCCACGTGCGATAGTGAATACATATCCTGCGGCCAGGCGATATTCAGCGGCGTCACGGTTTCGCTTCGCGTCCCGGCAAGCGTGGTGCGGGCCACCGTCTCGTAGGTGTCGGGCGCGGCGTTGGTAATCACCGTGGTGCCGTAGGGCCGAGGCGCCGGCGGCAATAACGTATTGACCGCCGAATAGAGCGACGGACGGAATAACGCGCGCAAATTCGCCGCCTGGTTAATATCGAAAATTACCAGTTCGCTACCGTTATCCGGTAGATAGCGATAGAGCGAATCTACCACCGCCCGGGTGCTGACCGTAGAATCCATCACCGACTGGAAAGTTAATACCGGCGCCAGTTCAGAAAGCCGCTTACTCTGCGCTTCCTGCACGATCTGCTGCTGCAGCGCCTGCGACAATAGCCACGACTGCCTTGCCGCCTTCACCGGGAACGAATTGTATTTATAGGGGTTAAACTCCGGGACGACGTTCAGCCACGCCGCGCGGGCGAAAGCCGGAAATACAGAAGGTAAACCGGCCAGCCCGGCAAAACGCGCAAACGCGGTAACGCCAATCATCGGCGACAGCAGGATGATCTGCTGCGGCCGCCGCAGCGACTTATCTTCCAGGCTATCGAGGGCGTATTTTAGCGCCAGCGCCCCGCCGTTGGAGTAGCCAACCATGTGCAGCGGCGCGTCATCCCCCGCCAGCCGGGTCGCTTCGCGCACCGCAAGCCGAGTCGTTGCTATCCACTCTTCGCGGTCCACCGCGGTGAGCGCGCCGGGGGCGGTCCCATGCCCAGGCAGACGCGGCGCGACGGCGACAAATCCCTGCTGCTGGTAGCTTTGCGCCAGATAGTGCACGCTGTAGGGCGAATCCGTCAGGCCGTGCAGCAGCACCGCCGCGCCGCGCGGTTTGCCCTGCGGCAGCAGAATAAAGGAGCGGTTCCAGTCGGGATGAAACTTATCCGGATAGACCAGGCTTTGCGCGTAAAAGCGGTTAATGGCCGTTTTTTCATCATCGCTCAACGTGTCGGTAATGCTGCTTTTCATATCGCGGAAAATCGCAGCTTCCCGCGTCTGGTATTCGGCAAAAGTGGCGCGGTCAATCTCGCTGGCGCTCATTTCATTCGCCGTCCAGGTATGCCAGCGGTGCAGCGCCGGACCGCGCTGCGATTCGTAAATACGGCCAATAAAAAAGACGATCACGACCACCAGCAGCCCAATGATGGCTTTTTTCGCCACCGAGACTAATCTTAATCCCGACTTATTCAGCAGCCGGGTAAAACGCATCATTGCCATATTTCTGTCCGAATTATCTCTTTAGCTGCCAGGGTGGGCTATTATGCAGAAGGAATCCGATCCTGCGATTCACTTATTAAACATAGACTAAACCAACCGCCTGTTCTTATTGTCAGATGAGAAGCAAACATGAATTATCGCCGGAGTGTAACAGGTCAGGAATAAACAAATGGAATGGTGGATTAAGAAACTACGCGAGACCTCGACGTCTACACATACCCACGCGGTTCTGCAAAGCGGCCAGCTAACCATCATTGCGGAACTCACTTCCTGCGGCCGGCGTCTACAGGAGGGCGATAAGCTGACGCCGTTGGCTAACGCGCTGTACTGCATTAACGACAATAAGTCGATCACCCTAAAAGTGCTCAACGCCACGCATTTCAGCGCTGAACGCTGGGGCGCCATCGCGAATATCACCGCGCATTAATCGACATCCCCGGCATCAACTGGTTCTAATCTCAGTACTTTCTCAACTAAGCGGGTTAAATTGTCCCGCGCCTTTTTCAGTCTGTGACATACTAAGCAAAACGTCAGCAGAGCAGAAACAAGGAGTACGTCATGAATCAGAAAGCCGCCAGGCTGACCCCAGAACAGGCGCTTACGCAGCTCGAAGCGCTCTATGAAAAATCGGTCAATGCGCTGCGTAAAGCCCTCGGCGATTATATTCACCATAACATCCTCCCCGAGAATAGCGCCCGTGCGGAAGGACTGTTCGTTTACCCGCAGCTGTCGGTATCGTGGGACGGAGCGGAACATAAAGCGTTAAAAACCCGGGCCTGGGGTCGCTTCACCCATAGCGGTTGCTATACCACCACCATCACTAACCCTAAACTGTTTCGCGCCTATCTGCTTGAACAGCTCACCATGCTGTATCAGGATTACGATGCCGCGATTACCGTCGGGCTGTCGCAGCATGAGATCCCCTATCCGTACGTTATTGATGGCTCTGAACTCACGCTCGATCGCTCAATGAGCGCCGGCCTGACGCGTTTTTTCCCCACCACCGAGCTGTCGCAAATTGGCGATGAAACCGCCGATGGCCTGTTTCATTCGACGGAATACTATCCACTTTCCCACTTCGACGCCCGCCGCGTCGATTTCTCGCTGGCGCGCCTGCGCCACTATACCGGCACGCCGGTTGACCATTTCCAGCCGTATATGCTGTTTACCAACTACACCCGCTACGTCGATGAGTTCGTGCGCTGGGGCTGTAGCCAAATTCTCGATCCCGAGAGTCCCTATATCGCCCTCTCCTGCGCGGGCGGGATCTGGATAACAGCGGACACGGAGGCGCCGGAGGAAGCAATTTCCGATCTGGCGTGGAAAAAGCATCAGATGCCCGCCTGGCACCTGATAACCAAAAACGGACAGGGGATCACGCTGATTAATATTGGCGTCGGCCCGGCAAATGCCAAAAATATCTGCGACCATCTGGCGGTGCTGCGTCCGGACGTCTGGCTGATGATTGGCCACTGCGGCGGCCTGCGTGAAAGCCAGAATATCGGCGACTACGTGCTGGCCCATGCCTATCTGCGTGACGACCACGTGCTGGATGCGGTGCTGCCGCCGGATATCCCTATTCCGAGCATTGCCGAAGTTCAGCGCGCGCTCTACGACGCCACGAAGCAGGTCAGCGGCATGCCGGGCGAAGAGGTAAAACAGCGGCTGCGTACCGGAACGGTGGTCACCACCGACGATCGCAACTGGGAGCTACGCTACTCAGCCTCAGCGCTGCGCTTTAACCTCAGCCGCGCGGTGGCTATCGATATGGAAAGCGCGACCATTGCCGCCCAGGGCTATCGCTTCCGCGTCCCCTACGGCACCCTGCTGTGCGTCTCCGACAAACCGCTGCACGGCGAAATTAAGCTGCCGGGCCAGGCGAACCGCTTCTATGAAGGGGCTATCTCCGAACATTTGCAGATTGGTATTCGGGCGATTGACCTGCTGCGCGCCGAAGGCGATCACATGCATTCGCGCAAGCTGAGAACCTTCAACGAACCGCCGTTCCGCTAAGCTCTGATATCATATGAGCAGAATACACTCAGTCCGGATCGCGTGAAATATTTACGCGGCCACCAGCCGGACTGAGCGTTATAAAATAAAGCGTTTATTTTCGTTAGGGGTAAAAATTTCTCAGAACACATCCATACGGTATATCCGCGCAATATTATTCCCGCTATGAAATTAAAAAATAAACATTTCATTAACATATTAGCATAATTTGCCCCGTGGTCATAAAACGCCCAGCCGAGGGCTGATTAACACTTGAATTCAGTATCGTAACCTCTTAAATTAATTAGATAAATTCACACAGAACAAAAAAGCGGTACAAAATAGCCAGCGCCAGGGAGAGATCAAAATAATCAAAGAGTTCTCTATGGGCGCTACTCTACTCTGGAATCATCCTTTAATAGCGACAGGTTATTTGCAACAAATACCTTGTTACTAAATTACCAGAGATAAAATTGCGCATGTCGACAGTAAGCAACCATGGATATGCTTATCTATCGCGACCGGCAATATACTATTTTCGTAAAAGTAGGGAAGACAGCTTTATGAAATTAACCGTAGGGAATATCCGCCTGTTTATTTTATTAGCAACTCTTTTTTTCTGGACTGCCGCGATCGGGCTAATTTCCCTTATTGTCTCCTGGTTTTAAGGCCCTGATGGTGCGCAGGGAATGTTCTTCTGTGTCCCGGCGTTGCCACCATCGTGGCTATGGAATAGAAAGCAAAAAGCCCGCTTAAGTTTCCTTAAGCGGGCTTCTTAAATATGGCTCCTCTGACTGGACTCGAACCAGTGACATACGGATTAACAGTCCGCCGTTCTACCGACTGAACTACAGAGGAATCGTTTGAACGAGGCGCATATTATCGATGGCGCCCCACCTTGTCAAAGGCTGTTTTCACATTTCAAACCGTTTGCCGAATAATTCTCCACTTTGGGCGAAAAGTCCCGTTTCGCCCACCGCATGTTACGTTTCTTCAATCTGCGCGCGGGTCTCGTCGGCCTGCGCTTTCGTTCGCGGATACTTCCACAACCAGCGCCCGCTGGCCATCCGGCAGTAAAACAAAACGCCGCGCACCGCCCAGTCAAGCACCATCCCGAGCCAGACGCCGATCACCCCCATGCCCAGCACAATCCCCAGCGTATAGCCCGCCACCACGCGACAGCCCCACATGCCAAGCATTGAAACCCACATGGTGTAGCGCACATCACGCGCTCCTTTAAAGGCGCACGGCAGCGTCCAGGCCATCGCCCAGATCGGCATAAAGAAGGCGTTCAGCCACAGCAGCTCTTTCACCACCACTTTAACGTCCTCTTCGCTGGTATAGAACGAGGCGATCAGGCCGGCAAGCGGCGCGGTTCCCCAGGCGATCGCCGTCAAAATGATGGTCGACAGCCAGAAGACGTGCCACGCCTGACGCTCCGCCTGAGCGATCTGCCCTTTTCCGAGGCGTCGGCCGGTGATAATGGTCGATGCGGAACCGAGCGCGTTCCCCGGCAGGTTGATCAGCGCGGCCACGGAGAAAGCGATAAAGTTACCGGCAATCACGTTGGTCCCCATCCCGGCAACAAACATCTGCGTCAGCAGCTTGCCGCCGTTGAACAAAACCGATTCAATGCTGGCGGGAATACCGATACCCATCACTTCCCAGATAATGGCGAAGTTAAACGGCTTAAAATAGCTCTTCAGCGAAATGCGCAGCGCCGGGTTAAAACCGATCATGAGCACCCAAATGGTGGCCACCGCGCCAATGTAGCGGGCAATCGTTAATCCCAGCCCGGCGCCGACGAACCCCATGCCGGGCCACGAGAAAATGCCGTAAATCAGGATGCTGCTGATAATAATATTGAGGATATTCATCCCGCCGTTGATCAACAGCGGAATTTTAGTGGTTCCGGCGCCGCGCAGCGCGCCGCTGCCGATCAGGGCGATGGCCGCTGCCGGATAGCTCAGCACCGTCAGCTCCAGATAGGTCAGCGCCAGACCCTTTACCTCTTCTGTCGCATCCCCGGCGACAAAATTAATGATTTCCGCGCCGAAGGCATGGATGACCGCCGCGAGAATAATCGAGAACAGGGTCATTATCGCCAGCGACTGGCGCGCTGCCGCCCTTGCCCGCCGCCGGTCCCGTTTGCCCAGGCTAAACGCCACCACCACGGTCGTACCGAGGTCGATGGCGGCAAAAAAGGACATGATCACCATATTGAAGCTGTCGGCCAGGCCTACGCCCGCCATGGCCTCTTTACCGAGCCAACTGACCAAAAAAGTACTCAACACGCCCATCAGCAATACGCAGGCGTTTTCCAGCAAAATGGGGACCGCAAGCGGGCTGATTTCACGCCAGTAGAGGACGCGGTAGCTCTTGCGTTTTTTAAACCAGGACGTGCGTTCGACGGACTGGCGTAATGCGGCGGTGACGTTCAAGGGAGACCTTAGTGAGAAAAGTTGAAACTACATTTCAAATGATGATAGAGAAAAGCTAATCCTGCAAAGCATTTTTCCCGATAAATTGTCGATAATGGCGACAATTTGTTGATGGATACGCCAGTTGAGCCTCGGACGGCGAATAGATGTTTGACAAAAGTTTTTTCGCCGCTAAGATACGACTCCACAACGATTCCTCTGTAGTTCAGTCGGTAGAACGGCGGACTGTTAATCCGTATGTCACTGGTTCGAGTCCAGTCAGAGGAGCCATATTTGAAAAGCCTGCTTTTGAAGCAGGCTTTTTGCTTTTCTGCGTCCTGCGTTAACTAAAAATTGCATCCAGCCTGGCAAGCACGTCATTTACCACAGCGTCTGGTATGCGTTCCAGCCGCTTGCCGTTCCGGGCAGCTATATCAATGGTTCTGGGCTGGTCGCAGCGAATAACGCCCGTTGTTTTTATCCCTGCCCCTTCCAGTGAAACGGTGAAACCTGCCGTGCGAGCAAAATTTCCGCCGCTGGTGATGGGAACAACAACGGGTAACCGGGTCAGCTTGTTAAACGATGCCTTCGATACGATAAGCACCGGACGTTTTCCGCTTTGCTCGTGGCCTGCAATCGGATCCAGTGTAACGAGCCAGATTTCCCCTCTGTCCATCTACAGGATCTCCTTGCCCACCGCAGGAGCATCAATCCATTCCCGATCCTCTTCGCTCATTTCGGCGTGCGGATCGCACTGCGCCAGCAGCTCCTCAAGAGAATAATGAGGCCGTTTCTGGGGTTCAATAATCAGGCAGCCATTATTAATGGTCATGCCGACTTCGCTGTCCGTCGACAGCTCCAGCGTTTTGAGCACGGCGGGAGGAACCGCCAACATGATGGATCCGCCGACCTTTTTCAGGCGAGTGGTATACATAGAGCACCTCCGAATATTATATTTAAATATAACATCTACGGCAGGCGGTGCACAATTATTCATCAGATTAGTGGAGATTTCCTTTTCGTAATAAAGCGTGAAGAAAGCCGTTATCCATCTTCGTCAGCGATACCAACCCCGGCGGCTACCGGGAAGATCGGGGCTACAACGGATTTAGCTATATTTTGCACCCGTGCTGCCCCGGAACCGGGCAGCGTTAACGGCACGGGATGGCGACCGGACGATAAAGCCGCAGAAGCGTCAGGCGTATCGACCGTGCAAAATAGCGTGATAAAATCAGTTTTTCATTCCGCCTATTTTCACCCGCCGTTTCACATGCTATTGCTGCAGGATATTTTTATTCATCGACATCACCCATGTTATAAATGTTCTCAGGGGGACCGGGATATGTTTGCGGCTCGGATAGTAAATATTAAAATGATCGGCAGGATAACGATAAGCAGACAGTAAGCGGACAAGCCCGCCTTCTTTAATTTTATCCTGAACCAGATTCTCATATACAAAGGCAATACCTAATCCGGATTCCGCAGCCTGTATCATCGCCGCATCGGAATCCATCACCAGATCGCCCTTCACAGCCACTTCCGTTATAACGCCCGTAGCGCTAATAAACTCCCAGCGGTACCGATCCCCACCTGGAAAGCAACGATTAATGCATCTGAAATTAACGAGATCTTTTGGTGAAGAGGGTGCGCCGCATTTATTTATAAAATCCGCACTCGCCACTGGAATAAGAGATAGCGGCTCTCCAAAGGGTATGGCAATCATATCTTTAGGCACATCTTGCGTATAGCGTATACCCGCATCAAATCCTGAATCTATAATATTGACTCTCCTGTCCGTGGTGAATAACTCAAGTTTAATATCCGGATACTCATTTTTGAACGGTGCGAAGTAACGCTGAAAGAAGAGATCCAGCACAACGCGTGGCAAATTTAGTCTCACCACCCCTTCCGGCTTTGCTCTGTGCTCATTAAGGTTATCAATCACCCGCCTGTAGTCATTAAGCACAGGAGTAACGTCATTCAGAAACTCCTGGCCGATAGCGGTCAGAGAAAGACTGCGCGTAGAACGATTTAGAAGCCTCGCGCCCAGTTTCTCTTCCAGATTATTTATGGCAATAGTTAACGTTGGTGGGGAAATATTCAACTCTTTTGCTGCCTGACGAAAACTTCCATGCTTCACAATAAGAATAAGCATTTCTACATGTTGCAATTCGGGAATATTTTTCATTGTTAACATCCGTAAAATACTGCATTAGAAAGAGATTAATTGTTGTGAATGAAAAAGGGAAGTATATATTTCAGCACATTGTACGAGTGAGGAAAATAAAATGGAAACACGTTATCTGGGAAAGAACAAATTTCAGGTGTCGGCATTAGGTCTGGGTTGTATGGGAATGAGTTTTGCCTATGGCGGAGCCGAAGAGTCGCAGGCAATTAACACCATTCACGCTGCGGTTGATTTGGGCGTTACCTTCCTTGATACCGCAGAAGTTTATGGCCCATTTGAGAATGAAGTGCTGATCGGAAAAGCAATCAAAGGCGTTCGCGACAAGGTACAGATTGCGACCAAATTTGGTTTCCGCATTCTTCCTGGCGGTCAGGGGCTTGAGCGTATGGCCGGCGTTGACAGCCGTCCTGAACATATCCGCGAGGCGGTAGAAGGCTCCCTAAAACGTCTCAACGTCGAGACTATTGATCTCCTTTATCAGCACCGCGTTGATCCCACCGTCCCCGTTGAAGACGTAGTGGGAACAATGGCAGATCTGGTCAAGGAAGGGAAAATTCTCCACATCGGACTTTCTGAGGTATCTGCCAATACTTTACGCCGGGCCTGTGAAGTTCACCCGATCGCCGCCGTTCAGACTGAATATTCTCTCTGGACCCGCGAGCCGGAAGAAAACATTCTTAAAACTTGCCGCGAATTAGGGGTAGGATTTGTGCCCTATAGCCCGCTGGGTCGTGGATTCTTAACCGGCAAAATCACCGATCGGTCCGGCTTCGCCGAGGATGATTTTCGGCGCAATCTTCCTCGCTTCCAGCACGATGCCATGCGGAAAAACCAGCAGCTACTCAGCCAGCTGCGGGATGTGGCCGATAAATATCGCTGTACCCTGGCCCAGCTCGCTCTCGCGTGGGTGATGAGTAAAGGCGATGATATCGTCCCCATTCCCGGCGCACGCCAAATCTCGCATTTGCAGGATAATGCCGGCGCAGCCAGTCTGGCTATTTCCGATGTTGATATTAAACTCATCGATCGCATATTTACCCCTGACAATATTCACGGATTAAGATATACCCAGGGTGATTTTCATTTAATCGATAAGTAACATCCTGCTATAAATTCTCCCGCCTTTCCGGCGGGAGCTAAGGTTTACCGTCTCGCGTACATTTATCCTCCACCGCGCCAGTTTGCTGGCGCCACGCGGTAACCTCCTCATCAAGCCAGGCCTTAAATAGAATGGCTTCGTTTTTCTGCTCTGCGCCCTGCGATGAAACCAGCCAGTAAGGCCACGGATAAGGGGCGGTGAAAGACGTAAGCTGTACCAGCTCACCTCTGGAGAGCGCATCCTGGACTAAAGAGCGGCGTTCCAGCGCGATACCTTTACCGAGCCGGACGGCCTCCAGCACCAGGTTTGAGTCATTGATGCACAAACCGCCTGGCACAATCTCTCTTTCAAGCCCCGCGTTGATACACCATGCTTTCCACGACTCCATGGAAAAGATAATGTTGCTCTTCGCTATCTCTGACGGCGTACGGGGGAGCACGCCGCCGTTATAGGTTGGCGCGGCCACAACGATAAGCTGATCGGAGAAAAGGTAATGGCTCTCCGTTCCTTCCCAGTCGCCTTTTCCCATGCGTATAGCCAAATCCGCCCCTTCCTGCTGCATGCTGGTTATCGCCAGGCTCGCCTGTATTCGCAGCGAGATATGGGGGTATTTCTCCCGAAACCGTTCCAGGCGAGGCAACAACCAGTGGCAGCCGAACGAGGGCACCATCGCCAGGGTCAGCTCCTGCCGGCGGGGGTTGACCTGCACCAGCCGGGTGGCATCAGCAATATGGTGCAAAGCCTCGCGGACCTGTAAGGCATAGAGCCGCCCTTCTTCATTAATCTGCACGCCGCGGCCGTGACGGATAAACAGCTTGAGGCCGACCATCTCCTCCAGCACTTTAATCTGCTGGCTGATGGCTGAATGCGTAACGTGTAGCTCTTTCGCTGCCAGCGTCACGCTGCCAAGACGCGCCACGGCTTCAAAACTACGTAAACTCGCAATAGGGGGAAAATCCGCCATGTTACCGCTCCCACAACCTGACGCGTAAAACGTGACCCACAATCTGTCAGTAATACTAACCCAACCCGTAAGATACTGAAGATATTCGCCATGACGAATTTACTGTACTGTTTCTTCACCGCCGGCAATGAAGCATTAACCCCAGCCTATTTCACCAGCACAGGAAAACAGGAATCATGATGAAGCTTATTGGCATGATGGATTCGCCTTATGTAAGGCGCGTGGCAATTTCCCTTGAACTCTACGGCGTCGAGTTTGCAAGTCACCCGCTGTCCGTATTCAGCAGCTTTGAAGCCTTTTCCAGGATAAACCCTGCGGTCAAAGCGCCGACGCTGGTGCTGGATAACGGAATACGCCTGATGGATTCGTCGCTGATACTCTCTTATTTTGAAGCCCAGGCCGCCCCGGGGCACAAGCTGCTGCCGGTCGCGCCGGACGCGCTGGCAAGCGATCTGCAAACGCTGGGCTTTATTCTCGCCGCGGGTGAAAAGGCGGTACAAAATGTCTATGAACACAATCTGCGCCCGGCGGAAAAGCAGCATAATCCGTGGATAGCGCGCATCACGACTCAGCTGCTGGCTGCCTGCAGGGAGTGGAACAGGCTGCTGGAGGAGCGTCCGGCGGCCGCGGTTCCCGATCAGGTGGCCGTAACGAGTACGGTTATCTGGACCTTTATTCAGTCAACGATCCCTCACGTGGTTCATGCGGGAGACTTTAATCATATCCGGTCCGTTGCCGAATTATTTGAAACCCATAGCGCCTTTAAAAAACATCCCTTTAGCTAAAGCATCAGCTCAATGCGATGAAGCTAAATCCTGAACGTGAATCGCCACGGCAACCGCGGGCGCGTTATCCTGATGGAAGACATCGCCTGGCGTGAGGGAGAGGGTTAAAAACCGCTACCGGCGTGCAGTGCTGCACGACCAATCTCCACCGGCATCCCTGAACGGCGTTCAAGCGCCTGCTCCGCGTGATTCACATCCACCCCCTCGCCCTTCACAAAGGCCTGAATCGCCGGCGTGATGGGGAGTGGCACCTTCCGGTCCGATTCATACTCCGCGCGGTTACGCGACAACGGTTCGTGAACTTCAACCCAGCGGCTGCCGTCCGGCTCGGCGGTATACTTCACCGGCTGATCGATGATCTGCACGCGCGTCCCGACCGGAACGGTATCAAACAGGTATTTGATGTCGTCGTTACGCAGGCGGATGCAGCCCTGGCTCACGCGCAGGCCAATGCCGAAATTGGCGTTGGTGCCATGGATCGCGTAGAGCCTGCCGATGTAAATAGCGTACAGGCCCATGGGATTATCCGGCCCTGCGGGCACAAACGCGGGCAGGCTTTCGCCACGGCTGGCGTATTCACGACGGGTATTGGCGGTGGGCGTCCAGGTCGGCGCCTCCTGCTTACGCTCCACGGCGGTGACCCAGTTACGCGGGGTTTCGCGTCCTGCCTGGCCAATACCAATCGGCAGAACGTCAACCGTTGTGCCATCGGGCGGATAGTAGTAGAGACGCATTTCGGCCACGTTGATCACGATCCCGTTGCGAACCGTGGCGGGCAGGATAAGCTGCTGCGGGACCACCAGCGTGGAGCCCGACTTCGGCAGGTACACGTCGACGCCGGGGTTGGCCTCAAGCATATTGCTCAGGCCCTGGCCGTACTGAGCGGCGAAGGCCTCGAGCGGCTGGGTATTGTGTTGCGGAATGGTGATGGTCAGCGGGCTGCCCACCAGGCGGCTTCCTTCCGGCGGCAACGGGTAGCTCACCGCCAGAGCGCTCTGGCTGGTGAGGATCATAATAAGAGAACAAAGCAGTTTCACACGCCGCACAATTTCCCTTCCTTTGTGGCGATAATCGTGAATAAATTATAGCTTCGTTTACTCTCTCATATCTGATTTATCATCCTGCTAAATCTGATAATCGATTGCGGCCTCTTCCGGCTCCATCGCCTGACGTTTAATTTCCTCCAGCGACAGCCCTGCGTTGCACAGTTCAATAAAGCGCCAGACGTAATTTCGCTGCAGCTGACCGCGCTTCAGGCCCAGCCAGACGGTATTGGCATCGAACAGATGGCGGGTATCGAGACGCGTAAAGGTATCAGATTCCCGCGCGTCGCCTGACTGTTCCGCCACCAGCCCTACGCCCAGCCCCAGCTCGACGTAGGTTTTGATAACGTCGGAGTCCTGAGCGCTTAATACGATATCCGGCATCAGCCCTTTACGGTTAAAGGCTTCGTCAATACGTGAACGCCCGGTAATCCCCTGGCGATAGGTAATGAGCGGCCAGCGGGCGATGGCATCGAGGGTTAACGGTGTCACCTGGGTCAGCGGGTGATCTTTGGGGACCAGCAGGCTGTGGTGCCAGCGGAACCAGGGGAAAGCCACCAGCGTCGGGTCGTTGCTCAAGCGCTCGCTGGCGATGCCGATATCCGCGCCGCCGTTGTGCAGCAGCGCTTCAATTTCCTGCGGCGTCCCCTGTACTAATTCAAGACGAACGTCGGAAAAGAGTTCGCGGAAGGCTTTAATCACCGGCGGCAGGCTATAGCGCGCCTGGGTGTGGGTGGTGGCGATGGTTAAGACGCCGGACGCATCGTTGGTAAACAGGTCCGCCAGGCGACGAACGTTGCTGGCTTCATTCAGAATACGCTCGGCAATCGCCAGCAACGCTTTGCCCGGCTCCGTCATCCCCAGCAGGCGTTTGCCGCGGCGGATAAAAATCTCGATCCCCAGCTCTTCTTCCAGTTCACGAATATGACGGCTGACGCCCGATTGCGATGTATAGAGCATATTGGCGACTTCCGTCAGGTTGTAATCCTGACGGGCCGCTTCACGAATAATTTTGAGTTGCTGGAAATTCACCCTTTCCTCCGGGCTATCAGACATAACATATGCACTATTGTTAAAGTCTGTTGTCCCTGCTAACAAATAATAAAAACCAGCAACTTATTCCATTCAGGAATATAGTCTAACTTACTAACAATAATTCACGGTTTTCCAGCGACGGACGGCTCACCAACGACATTAAAATTTCCTTCACCGCCTGCGCCTGCGGCGACAAACTGCCGCGTGCCGACATATTGACCGACAGCGACAGGCTCATTGACGGCGTGCTGATGCGCGCCATCCAGCCATTCGCCGCGCTGCACAGCGAACGGGCGGCGGACTCAGGCAGAACGGTGACGCCCATGCCGCTGGCAATAGCCGCCGTCAGGGTGGTAATGGATTCAATTTCGCCGATAATTTTTGCCGACAGTCGACGCAGAGTGAAAGCTTCGGTGACCCTTGCGCGAACGGCGCTGTAATCACGCGGCAGGAACAGATTCATTTCCGCAACCGCCGTCAAATCCACGCTCTGCCCCGGGCAATCCCGGGTACCGACCAGGTAGAGATCTTCCTTCAGCAGCGGCTGACTGACGATCCCGGCGACCGGAGAACGTTCATAGAGCACGGCCATATCCAGCTGACCGTCGATAAGCTTATCGTTGAGGATCGTTCCGCTGCTTTCCTGCAGATAGACCATGACTTCCGGCAGCTCATTACGCACCGTTTGCAGCAGCGGCATGGTAATGGCCGAAGCCGCCGTGCCCGGGGCCAGCCCAATTGACACCTGGCCGCTTAGCGTCTGACCGACGTTGTTAACCGCCAGCTGCGCCTGCTCGCACTGGCGCAGGATAGTCCGGGCGTGGGTGTAAAGGATCTTGCCCGCTTCGGTCGGCGTCACGCCGCGCTTGGTGCGGATCAACAGCTGCTGGTCCAGCTCGCCTTCCAGGGTCGCAACCTGCTGGCTCAGCGCCGGTTGTGCGATGTGCAAGACTTCAGCGGCCTGGGTCAGACTGCCGATATCGACGATTTTCACAAAATACTTCAGTCGTCTTAAGTTCATTTTGCCTCCTGTAAGGAACACCAGTACCAACACTGGCCGTTTAGATGCAGAAGGTTTTGCAATTTGCTTGCCAGCTTTATTGCAAGGACGCAAATGCCGCTGCAGGCCGCGTAATAAGGGATACTGATAGCAAACCGCGATTTTGTTGCCCGGTAAGCGGATTGCGGTATGCCCCATTAGGGGTATAAATGCACCGCAACGGTGCACCCGGCGGCTCAATGCCGTAAAAACAGGCACTCTGCTGAAATTGTCAGCAAACGAACAAGTTAAGGTGATTCAGGCTTTGACAAGGGGGATGGTCATCGTTAATATGCGCCCCGTTCACACGATTCCTCTGTAGTTCAGTCGGTAGAACGGCGGACTGTTAATCCGTATGTCACTGGTTCGAGTCCAGTCAGAGGAGCCAAATTTAAGAAGCCTGCTTTCGAGCGGGCTTTTTGCTTTGTTACTTTCTCATTTCAGCCAGATCGTCTTCTATAGTAACGCCCCGCACGCGTTCCGCAACCGCCTCACTCCTCTGGCTGTAACAGAGGAAAAACCCCATAACTTATTAATATCAATTGTTTACGCAAATAAACGAGGGTGAGTACAAGCTGCGGACGATCCAGCCATTTTTCATTTTTTGTATCTTAATATAGCGTCCCGAGTCCGGATCGGGACTAAAAAAGACTTTTTGCATCATTCCCTCGATCATATTGTCGGCTTTCCGCTTCGAGATGGTCGTTTGGGTTAAGTGGTAAATGTTATTAGCTTTCTTTGCATAGATGAAATGATAGGATCTTTCGACATTGTACTTGACGTTATCGAGTATCACTTTTCCGGAAACGTCAAAATAGCCGCTGTTATTTCCCCGCATCAGCAAGAAAGTTTTAAAGTTTGCATCAAAGCCAAATGAGCCCGATTCAATTCGCAAATTTGCGGAACAATCAAAATCATTTTGCTGATGAAAATGGTTTATCAGCCAGCCGCAAACAAAAACAGCAAAGAAAATTGACAACAGAACATAAACGCGCTTTAAATTAACGTTATTCAGGAATTTCATAATCAGGCCTATAGTAGTTCTCACATGAATACAGCGCACCTGGTTTTATTTTTGAGTAGATACAGTGGGCCAGAAAAACCCTCCCCTCATTGGCTTTTAACACAGATTCCGAGATATTAAAGTAGAAAACGCTGTTGCCTAAGCAAACCATTTTCTGCTTTGCGCTTAGCTGGCGGACAAGAACCATCATCTTTTGCAGTTGCTCATTCGGTATGGCGTTAAAAGTTCTGACCGGGCAAGACTCAATGCTTCCCAGATAATAGCCTTCATCCTGGCCGGCCGCAAAAATCAGGCGATATCGGTCGGCACTCACGCTCCAGAAAAGGATAACCAACACAAATAGCGCAAGCAGCGCATAGCCAGACTTTTTTGCCCATCCCGCAGAAAATTTACGTGTTCCCTTATGTGCACAGCCGCTGCTGCTTAACGCAATAGCTTCCGCATCGTTTTCATTACGTATGGCGGGGGCTGAATTATCCACTCTCTCAACCAATATGCTCGCGGACACCCTAAACCCAACCCGGGGCACGGTAACGATAATCTCCTCGACACAGCCCATACTCCTGAAGACGGCTCTCAGGTCAGAAATATATTTATTGAGGCTATGGCTGGAGGTCCGCAGCCCATGCGCATCCCAGACTTTTTCAAGTATCTCGTTCCTGTAAACCACATGCTCTCTATGGTCTAAAAGGAACTTAAGCAGGCGGCTTGTGGTGGCTGTCAGCGTGACGCATGAGTCTTCATCGAGCCATAGCAGCCCGTCATCGCTCCTGAAATGGATCGTTCCTTGAATTTTGTAGATCATAAATCAGCCTTACAAATAATCCTCAGTCGCACACAATCCGCACATCAGGCATATGTGCAGTATTTTATACTAATAATAACCTTAAATTTATTGTAAATTGAATTTTAACACCTAAAAACAATTAAAAGAGAATACATATAACTGAAAAAAAACACAATGCTATTATTGTCTTCATCGAAACACAGGGCGTAACAAGACCCATCTGAGCTAGCCTTGCGCCTGAAACAATATAGACCACCATAACATCATTCGGGATGTATGAGCTGAACGCGTCCTGAAGCTGTGAGAACCGAGGAGATAAATGATGATTAAATAATACCATCACGCAATTAACTACCTGATACATGAAATGACCAGGGATGATATTTTCACCGCCTGAATTAGCGTCCTGAAGACAGCGTAAAAGCGAGAATCCGGACACCTCTATAGGGATATACACAGGCAGATAAAAAGAAATCTGATTGGCTAAAGATAAAGATGTCAGACATTTATCAAGGAATGTTCCCTAAGAAAATTCCAATACAAAGAGTGTGCCTATTGTTCAGAGTTTAATGATAACTCAACCCTATCATTTTTAATTTACAAAAACCTATAAAAAAACAAATTATAAACCTTTAACGCTATTTATAATGGAAATCACAAACAAAACACCCACAAAATGATAACTTTTCAGTGGTTACATCTTTTAGAGCTTCAGCTGCATGCCTCATTGAGACGGGTGATGTTAGATTACTCTCAATTCGCTGAATGGTTTTATTAACGATGAGTTAAAGGTCAACCCAAGGATGAGATCGCGTTCAGACATGAATCTATCAACTAATATTTTATCCAAGGATAAATATTTCACTCTGGGCCTGATTGAACTGCTTGGAGTAGAGTTTATTGACAATTTCTTTTTGATTATAGATTTGGACTCTAACGACCTTTCGGGTTCGGAGTGGATTTATTTTTCAAATAAAAACATTGTTGCCTTCGCCTCCAGCGACTTAGCTTTTTATAAGTCCGAGCTATTTGAAAAAATAACCGTACTGGACAAAAAAAGTAATACCAGAAGCATCCTGAATTTCTTTTTAAAGAAAGAAACCTCAGGAAATTATCATACAAAGTACCGGCTAAGCCTGCGTGAAAAGCAGATGTTAAGCATGTTAAGCAGAGGGGAAAGCAACCAGGAGATCGCAGAAGAGTTTGGCGTGAAACTTAAGACTATTTATACGCATCGCCGCAACCTGATGAATAAATTAGGTTGTAAAAACAGGATTACGTTTCAAAAGTTATTTTTCAACAATAAATGTTTTTTTAAGTGAAGCATAGCTTCAGGATTATTCATAAACAGGAGTTTTATCATGAACAAATTAGCACTTATCGTTATTTCAGCACTGTCCCTGAGTTCTGCTGCGGCTCTGGCCGATACCGTTACGGTGAACGGCGGTACGGTGCATTTTAAAGGGGAAGTGGTTAACGCGGCCTGCGCGGTTGATGCTGGTTCTATCGATCAGACCGTTCAGTTAGGCCAGGTTCGTTCTGCAAAGCTGGCGGCCAAAGGCGACACCAGCACGGCTGTCGGCTTCAATATCCAGCTGAATGATTGTGATACCACCGTCGCCACCAAAGCCTCCGTCGCGTTTACCGGCACGGCGATTGACAGCGCCAACCCAACGGTACTGGCCCTGCAGAACTCCGCAGCGGGCGGCGCGACTAACGTCGGCGTACAGATCCTTGACCGTACCGGTACTCCGCTGGCGCTGGATGGCGCCGCCTTCGGCGCGCAAACCACTCTGAACGATGGCACCAACGTTCTCCCGTTCCAGGCTCGTTACTACGCGACTGCCGCAGCCACTGCCGGTACCGCTAACGCTGACGCCACCTTTAAAGTGCAGTACGAGTAATTTTTTCATCAGGCAGGGAAGCGCGTCGGGCCAGGATGGCCCGTTATCCGAATAAGAGTGAGGGTGATAACGATGCAAAGAATGAAGTCTGGTCTGTTGATTTTATTGCTCCCACCGCTGGCGCTGGCAGGAAACCAGTGGGACACCATGCTGCCCGGCGGGAACATGCGCTTTCAGGGGATAGTCATTGCCGAGTCCTGCCGCGTTGAAGTCGGCGATCGCCAGATGACGGTCAAGATGGGGCAAATCAGCAGCAATCGGTTTCATTCGGCCGGGGAGGACACCAACCCCGTCCCCTTCGATATTCACCTGCAGGAGTGCAGCACCGCCGTAAGCCAGCGCGTTGGCGTGGCGTTTCACGGCGTCGCCGATGGCAAAAATCCGGATGTCCTCTCGGTTGGCGAGGGACCGGGGATCGCGACCGGCATTGGCGTTGCCCTGTTTGATAACACCGGCAGTCAGATCCCGCTCAATGCGCCCCCAGGGGCATGGACGCAGCTGCACACGGGGCCAACGACGCTGCATTTTGTCGCCAAATATCGTTCCACCGGGAATCAGGTCACCGGAGGAGCGGCAAATGCTCAGGCCTGGTTCTCCCTGACCTACCAGTAATCAGCGCCGGTAACAGGAATTCACCGTGAGAAAGAAAGAGATAAGCATGAAAAATAGACGGGCTACCACGCGCGGGATGCGCGGTTTACTGGCAGGACTCCTGCTGCTCTCCACCGCCGGTTTTACCGCTCAGGCGCAGGCCGGCGTGGCGCTGGGCGCGACCCGCGTGATTTATCCGGCCGGACAGAAACAGGCTCAGCTGGCGGTGACCAATAACGACGACAACACCTATCTGATCCAGTCATGGGTAGAGAACGCCGATGGTGCGAAAGACGGGAGTTTTGTCATTACCCCGCCGCTGTTCGCCATGCAGGGGAAGAAAGAGAATACTCTGCGCATTCTCGATGCCACCAACGGCCAGCTGCCGCAGGACCGGGAAACGCTGTTCTGGATGAACGTCAAAGCAATCCCATCGATGGATAAATCAAAGCTCAGCGAAAACACGCTACAGCTGGCGATTATCAGCCGTATCAAGCTTTATTACCGCCCGGCCAAACTGGCGCTACCGCCGGATCAGGCCGCGGAAAAGCTAAAGTTCCGCCGCAGCGGAAGCTCACTCACGCTGATTAACCCAACCCCTTATTACCAGACGGTCACCGAGCTCAACGCCGGAACCCGGGTGCTGAAAAATGCGCTGGTCCCGCCGATGGGCGAAGCCAGCGTCAGTTTACCGTCCGATGCCGGTCGCGAGATTACATACCGGACGATTAACGACTACGGCGCACTCACCCCGCGTATGAAAGGCGTCATGCAGTAACTGACCGGGGAGCAGCGCTCTCCCCCTGAACGAAAAAAATAACGATGGCCGGGCGACTTTGGACCGGAGGGACTATGTCACATCTGAAATATGGACTCGACCACTTGGGCTCCCGGCGTATGGCTCCAGGATCTGCTCGCGTATTCGCGCAGATCCCCCTTGCCCTTATACTTTCCTCACCGGCTTTTTACGCGCAGGCGGAGCTCTATTTCAACCCACGCTTTCTGGCGGACGATCCCGCCGCCGTGGCGGATCTGTCCGGTTTTGAAAAGGGCCAGGAGCTGCCGCCGGGTACCTATCGCGCGGATATCTACCTGAATGACGGGTATATGACCACCCGCGATATCACCTTTAATACCGCTGAAAAGGGCCACGGGCTGGCCCCCTGCCTGACGCGCGGACAGCTGGCCAGCATGGGCGTGAATACCGCGGCCATTGCCGGAATCGACGTGCTGGCGGCGGATGCCTGCGTACCGCTAACCGAGATGATCAAAGACGCCACCACCCGCTTTGATGCCGGGCAGCAGCGGCTGTATCTGACCGTACCCCAGGCGTTTATGGGCAACCGCGCCCGCGGCTATATTCCGCCTGAGCTCTGGGACCACGGAATTAACGCCGGGCTACTGAACTACAACTTCACCGGCAACAACGTGCACAACGACGTCGGCGGCAGCAGCAACTACGCGTACCTGAACCTGCAGAGCGGGCTGAATCTGGGTGCCTGGCGCCTGCGCGACAACACCACATGGAGCTACAGCAGCAGCGGCAGTTCGACGACCAATGAAAACAAATGGCAGCATATCAACTCGTGGCTTGAGCGTGATATTACGCTACTGCGTTCGCGCCTCACGCTGGGCGACAGCTACACCAACGGCGACGTCTTTGACGGCATTAACTTCCGCGGCGCGCAGCTCGCTTCCGACGACAATATGCTGCCGGACAGCCAGAAGGGGTTCGCCCCGGTCATTCACGGGATTGCCCGCGGCACGGCCCAGGTATCGGTCAAACAGAACGGCTATGAGATCTACCAGAGCACGGTGCCGCCCGGCCCGTTTACCATCAACGATCTCTACGCCGCAGGCAACGGCGGGGACCTGCAGGTAACCATCAAAGAGGCCGACGGCAGCAGCCAGGTGTTCACCGTCCCCTACTCGTCCGTTCCGGTGCTCCAGCGCGAGGGCCATACCCGCTATGCCGTTACCGCCGGCGAGTACCGCAGCGGCAGCAATCAGCAGGAAAAACCGAAATTTTTCCAGGGTACCTTGCTCCACGGTCTCCCGGCGGGCTGGACGCTGTACGGCGGTACCCAGCTGGCGGACCGCTACCGCGCCTTTAACCTCGGCGTGGGGAAAAACATGGGTGACCTGGGCGCGCTGTCGCTGGATATTACCCAGGCTAACGCCACCCTGCCCGATGACAGCGATCGTCAGGGGCAGTCGGTGCGCTTCCTCTATAACAAGTCGCTGACGGATACCGGCACCAACATTCAGCTGGTGGGCTACCGCTACTCGACGCGCGGCTACTTCAGCTTCGCCGATACCACCTACAGCCGGATGAGCGGCTACAACGTCGAGACCCAGGACGGGGTGATTGAAGTGAAGCCTAAATTCACCGACTACTACAACCTCGCTTACAACAAGCGCGGCAAAGTGCAGCTTAGCGTCACCCAGCAGCTGGGGCGCACCGCCACGCTCTACCTGAGCGGCAGCCACCAGACCTACTGGGGCACCGGCAAGGCCGATCAGCAGCTCCAGGCAGGACTCAACACCGCCGTCGACGATATCAACTGGACGCTCAGCTACAGCCTGACCAAAAACGCCTGGCAGCAGGGGCGCGATCAGATGCTGGCGGTCAACGTCAATATTCCGTTCAGCCACTGGCTGCGCTCCGACAGCAAATCGGTCTGGCGGCACGCCAGCGCCAGCGCCAGCATGTCCAACGATCTGAACGGCAGAACCACCAGCCTTGCCGGGCTGTACGGCACGTTGCTGGAGGACAACAACCTGAGCTACAGCATGCAGACCGGCTACGCCGGCGGCGGTGAGGGCAACAGCGGCAGCACCGGCTACGCGGCGCTGAACTACCGCGGCGGCTACGGCAACGCCAACGTCGGCTACAGCCGTAGCGACGGCATCAAACAGCTGTACTACGGCCTGAGCGGCGGCGTGCTGGCCCACGCCGACGGCGTCACGCTGAGCCAGCCGATGAACGACACGGTGGTGCTGATCAAAGCCCCCGGCGCAGGCAACGTCAAAGTGGAAAACCAGACCGGGGTTCAGACCGACTGGCGCGGCTACGCCGTGCTGCCCTACGCCACCGAATACCGGGAAAACCGGGTGGCGCTGGACACCAACAGCCTGGCCGATAACGTCGACCTGGACGATGCGGTGGCCAGCGTGGTGCCGACCCACGGCGCCATTGTTCGTGCGGAATTTAAGGCCCACGTCGGGCTCAAGCTGCTGATGTCGCTCACCTACAACGGTAAGCCGGTTCCCTTTGGCGCGCTGGTGACTTCTGACGGCAGCCAGGCCAGCAGCATCATCGCCGATAACGGCCAGGTCTACCTGAGCGGGATGCCGCTGGCGGGCAAGGTGCAGGCAAAATGGGGCGAAGGTCCGAACGCCAGCTGCGAGGCTGACTACAGCCTGCCGCCGGAAAGCAAGAACCAGGCATTGAGCCAGCTGTCGGCAGTCTGCCGCTAAGGAAGTCATGATGATGAAAACACCTGTTTATCTCCTCGGTGCCCTTCTGTCGCTGGTGGTTGCCAGCGCCAGCGCGGCGGACAGCACCATCACCATCAGCGGCTACGTTCGCGATAACGCCTGCGCCGTGGCGGGTGAGTCGAAAGATTTTACCGTCGACCTGATGGATAACGCCGCGAAGCAGTTTCGTGCGGTTGGGGCGACCACGCCGCTGGTGCCGTTTCGTATCGTGCTGTCGCCCTGCGGCAACTCGGTCACCGCGGTGAAGGTCGGCTTTGTTGGCGTTGCCGACAGCATCAACACCGACCTGTTACAGCTCGACGGCGGCGCTTCAGCGGCGACGGGGATGGGCGTGCAGATCCTTGACGCGCAGCAGACGGCGCTGCCGCTCAATGCCGCATCGTCAGCGATCCCCTGGACCACGCTGACTCCCGGCCAGACCAACACGCTGAACTTATACGCCCGGCTGATGGCCACCCGGGTGCCGGTGACCGCCGGGCACGTTAATGCAACCGCAACATTCACGCTTGAATTTCAGTAACCGGAGGCGCTGATGAACCCGACCTATTCAGGATGGCTGCTGGCCGCGATGCTGGCGGCGTCCTCCCCGACGCTACAGGCCGCCGACGTCACCATTACCGTTAACGGCAAAGTGGTGGCCAAACCCTGTACCGTTTCCACCGTTAACGCCACCGTCGATCTCGGCGATCTCTATACCTTTAGCCTGGTCTCCGCCGGCGCCGCTTCGCCCTGGCACAGCGTGGCGCTCACCCTGAGCAACTGCCCGGTCGGCACGTCGCGGGTCACCGCCAGCTTCAGCGGTACGGCGGATGCCACCGGCTATTACAAGAACCAGGGAACCGCCGGCAACATCCAGCTTGAGCTGCAGGATGAGGACGGCACCACGCTGAACACCGGCGCGAGAAAAGAGGTACAGGTCGACGACGCCACCCAGTCCGCCAGCTTCCCGCTACAGGTCAGAGCGCTGACGGTCAACGGCGGTGCGACGCAAGGAACTATTCAGGCGGTGATTAGCGTCACCTATACCTACGCCTGAGCCAGGAGAACAGAGTAATGAAAAAGATAATCACCCTGCTGTTAACGCTGCTGCTGGCGGGCTGGTCGCTTAACGCCTGGTCGTTCGCCTGTAAAACCGCCGCCGGGGTGACAATCCCCATCGGCGGCGGTTCGGCGAACGTTTACGTAAACCTCGCGCCGGCGGTCAGCGTCGGGCAGAACCTGGTGGTGGATCTCTCGACGCAGATTTTCTGTCATAACGACTTTCCGGATTCCATGATCGACTACGTAACGCTGCAGCGCGGCTCGGCCTACGGCGGCGTGCTGTCGAGCTTTTCCGGCACCGTCAGGTATAACGGCATCAGCTACCCGTTTCCAACCTCCAGCGAAACGGCGCGCATGACCTATAGCTCCATTGTTGATAGCCCCTGGCCTACCGTCCTCTATCTGACGCCCGTCAGTAGCGCAGGCGGCGTCGCCATTTCCGCCGGGTCGTTGATCGCGGTCCTGATCCTGCGTCAGACCAACAACAAGGATAACGACGACTTCCAGTTCGTGTGGAACATTTACGCCAACAACAACGTCGTGGTGCCAACCGGCGGCTGCGACGTTTCTGCTCGCGATGTGACGGTGACGCTGCCGGAATATCCCGCATCCGCCGCCATTCCGCTGACGGTTTACTGTGCGCAAAACCAGAATCTGGGCTATTACCTCTCCGGCACCACGGAGAACGCGGCCAACTCGATATTTACCAATACCGCCTCAGCGTCCCCTGCCCAGGGGGTGGGCGTTCAGCTGACGCGTAACGGCAGCGTCGTTCCCGCCAACAGTACTGTATCGTTAGGCAACGTGGGCACCTCGGCGGTCAGCCTTGGATTAACCGCTAACTACGCGCGCACCAGCGGGCAGGTGACCGCGGGTAACGTGCAGTCGATTATCGGAGTGACTTTTGTTTACGAATAATCTCCCGCCCCCCGGCGGCGGGCAGCCGCTCGTCGCTATCCTGTCGCCCTGTTCGCTGGCTGCCGAGGGGCTGAGGGGGATAATAGCGAAGGGAGGAGCCCGGCCCGTCGTGCTGCCCCCGGAGACGCCGTCCCTGCCTGCCGGCGTTCGCCGAGTGGTGGTTTTTCTCCCGGAAGCCCCCGCCGGGCTACTGGCAACCCTGAAGCGGGCCGCCGCGCTGCTGGCGCGGTCCGCCACGCCGCTGCCCATGCTGTTCCTGAGCCGCAGCCCGGCAAGCTGGCTGTGGCCCACCCTGGTGCATCAGGTCGCAGACCGGCGTTTGCTTACCGCCGTACGGGCCGCCGCTTCCGATTTGCCGGTCCCCTGCCTGGCGGCGCTGCTGCGCGACGCCGTACTCGAAGAATACCCCTCTCTTGAGCAGCTGGCAGAGGATGAAACGCGAGCGCTCGGCAAGCACCCCGCCGGGATCACCCGGCCGGAGCTGGACGCTATCCTCGGTTTACTCTGCGGCTACCGCGCCAGCGCTCAGGCTCAACGCCGCGGCATCAGCCACAAGACGCTCTACAATCAAAGAACCGCAGGATTAAAAAAAATGGTGGAACACCACCCTGAAATGGCCGCCCGCTTTCCCGGCAGTCAGATAAGAGACCAGAAAAGCGAGAGCATCGCCGCCCTTTCCGCTTTCGAGCGTGAACTTGTCCATGCGATCCACAGCCGACAGATTTTTCCGGTATTTCAGCCCATTACCGATGAACGCCATCAGGTAAAGGGAATGGAGATCCTCTCCCGCTGGAACCGAAACGGCAGCGTGCTGGCTGCCGGCGATTTTTTACCGCAAATACGCTCGGAATATGCCTGGCTGGTGCTCACCGCGTTTGTCCTTCAGGAAGCGGTGCAGAATATTAATCAGCATTCCGGCGAGTGTTATTTCGCCGTGAATATTCCCGCCGCCGTCGCCGGTAACGAGAACCTGCTTCGCATGATGGAAACCGCGCGCCAGCAGCTGCGTCAGCCGCACAGGTCGCAGAGGCTGGTGCTGGAGTTTGCTGAAAATACCGACCTCAACGGTCACGGCAAAATCGCCGAAAATATCGCCCGCCTGCAAAAGCGCGGCTTCCCTATCATGCTTGATGATTGCTTCTCGCAAAGCAGCGTGATGTTTCCGGTGCGCACGATGAGATTCAGCGCTTACAAGCTGGATAAGAGCATCGTCAACGATATGCAGCGCGATCAGCACGCGCTGGCGCTGATCAGAAGCCTTATCTTCTACTGCCAGCTGACCGGCAGCCGCTGTATTGCCGAAGGCGTAGATAGCCTGGAGAAATTCAACAAACTGAAGGCGCTGGGAGTCGACCGCTTTCAGGGCAACTACCTCTCGGCGCCGGTAGGCAGGGAGAACGTGGCGGAGCTTCTTCTGCCGCTTTCGGGCGAGGCGGACCATCGCGCCGGCATCGCGATACCGGTAACGCCCGATGGAAAACATCGGGCATTGGCGACACTTCAGCGCAGCTCCGGCCAGTAGCCACGGTTGGCGACGATCAGTTCATCAAGGATAGCTTTTGCGACCGAAGCGCTGGGTACCGTTTTGGACAGGGTCATCGCCTGCCAGAGCTTCTGATAGCTTCCTTCAACCCAGGCGTCGACCACCAGTTTTTCAACCGCCACCTGCTGCTCCATCATCCCCTTTTGAAACAGCGGGATCTTACCCATCGCTAGCGGCTCGGGGCCATTAACGCCCACCAGGCAAGGCACTTCAACCATCGCGGTATCGTCAAAATTCGCGATAGCGCCGTTGTTTTCCACAATCAGCAGCATTCTCTCCTGGGTGTTAAAGGCGATGGCGCAGGCGAGGTCGACGATAAAGGTCGCATGCGCCCCGGCATGGAAATGCGCCTCTTTGGCACTTTGCCGGGCGACGATCTCTCTGGCCATATCAAACACCTCCTTCTCTCTCCCCGCCATCACTTCATTGGCGCGAGTAAAGTCAGGGTCTGAATGGGCAACCTCATAGTCGGCATAAAAATAGTACTTCAGATAAGTATTGGGTAACGTATCGGTATCCAGCGCAAAAACGTCCTTCACCTTTTTGAAGGTCTCAATCCAGCTTGGCGCTTTATGCTGAAAATCCTCTTTCGGACTGCAATAGCCCAGCTCGGCAACGTGGTTTTTTAACGCCGGCATTAAATCGTTGCCGGCCTTATCGGTAATGCTGGTCCACCAGCCGAAATGGTTGAGGCCAAAATAACGGACGTTCATCTCTTTACGCGATTTCAGCCCGAGAATATCGGCGAATAACCCTTCAATAGCCACCGGCATATCGCAGATATTAATAATTTTGGCCGTCGGGCGTAGTCGACGCGTGGCCTCGGCAACGATCGCCGCCGGATTGGAATAGTTGAGCATCCACGCGCCCGGCGAATACGTTTCCATGTAGTCAACCAGCTCAAGGACGCCGGCGATAGAGCGCATACCATAAGCGATACCGCCCGGGCCGCAGGTTTCCTGGCCAATCACGCCATGTTTAAGCGGAATTTTCTCGTCTTTCTCGCGCATCTCATAGAGGCCGACGCGAATATGCGCCATCACGAAATCGACGCCCGTAAAGGCTTCCTGCGGGTCGGTGGTGAAGCTAAAAGCAACGTGCGGATAATGTTCAGCCACCAGAATCGCACAGGCTTCGCCAATCACGCGCTGGCGATCGTGATGATTATCATAGAGACGAATTTCGCTTAACGGAAACCTGTCCATATTTTCCAGCAGCATCATAACAATCCCTGGGGTATACGTACTGCCGCCGCCGGCTATGGTCACAACGAATTTATTTTTCATCTTCCACCTCATTATTCATGTACATCTAAATAGCGATTCACGGCATTACGGATTTTATTAACCCCTAAACCATAAATAACCTGAACGTGATTGCCTTTGATAATGACGCTGGTACCGCCGCTGGTCTTCAGAATGTGTTCCTGAATTAATGCGGGGTCCCGCACGTCAACCCGAAGTCGCGTAAAACAGTTCTCGACCGAACAGACATTTTCTTTGCCGCCAAGGCCCAGAATGACCTGCTCGCCGGAAGCCTTGTCAGGCGCGCTTACGCTTGCCGGTTGGTTAGCCCCCTCCCCCTGCTGCTCCTGGCCCGGCGTACGCATTTTGAAACGCAGAATCAGAAACTTACCGATATAAAACATCGTCGCGGTTTCCATTAACCCCAGCGCGACAAACACAGGCCAGCGCGTGAGGTGCGCTCCCGCCGGAATGTTGTAAACAATAAAATCGATAATGCCGTTGGTGGCGCAGACCCGCACATCCAGTAGCCACGCCAGCATCTGGAAAAATCCGTCCAGTAATGAATAAACCAGCCATAGCAACGGTGCGGTAAAGATAAATAAGAACTCAAAAGGTTCGGTGATCCCCACCAGGAATGAAGTCACAATCAAAGGAATCAGCGTGATTTTCAACTTTTGCTTATTTTCCGGCCTGGCGGTTGTATAAAAGGCCAGGGCCATTCCGGCGGTACCGAAAATTTTCACCATGCCGTAGGTGAGAAATCGCGCCGAGTCGCTTAACGGCCCAGCGCTATGGGCAATTTCAGCGAGGAAAATCGGTTTTGCCCCCACCACCGTCTGGCCATCAATCAACAGCTGTCCGCCAATGGAGGTAAAGACAAAGGGCGACCAAATCAGATGGTGTAGCCCGGTCGGGATAAGAAAACGATTGATAAAACCGTACAGAAAAACGCCGGCGGCGCCGAAGGTTTTCATCACCCCGGTCAGCGCCGATATGCCGTGTTCAACAATCGGCCAGACGTACACCGTGGCGATGGCAAACACACCGACCAGCGGGATCATCATCATCAGCACCAGCTTGCTGTTGCCGTAGATAGAGAAGGCGCCGCGAAACTCAATGTCGACAAACCGGTTGTGAATACAGGCGACCGCACAGCCAAGGATAATGCCAAGAAACACGCCCATATCAATGACCTGGAAGCCAAAAATAAAGGTTTGCCCGCTGCCGTAGAGCTGCGCGTTGCTGCTGCCGGCGGCCAGGCGCTGCGTCAGGGTTAGCCAACTGTTATTCGCCGCCAGGTACATAAACCAGGTCATTGCGGCAACAAAAGCCGCTTCCGCTTTTCGGTTTTTTGCCAGCCCGCCGGCCAGCCCGAGGCAAAAGAAGAAGCCAAGATTGTTCATGATGGCCCAGAGCATGCTGGAAACGTATTTCCCCAGCAGATAAAGCGAGCTCTCTTCTGCGACCCAGATTTTATTGGTTGTCATACTAAACAACGCTATCAGCAGACCAATAACCGGCAGATACAAAACCGGCCCAATCATGGCCTTCGAAAAATCCTGTAATTTTTTTACCCCGATCATCCTCACCCCCTGTCCCACACATCGGCCGTCAGCGCCCGATACATGCGTTTCAGCCTATGCGCCGGCAGACATAATTCAGAGCGGTGAAATCGTCATCTGTGATGAAAGTCATATCTCTCTTGAGGCAACAGATATATAAGTAAAAGCAAATAAATAGATGAGAGAGACACCACAACAACAAAGAATGATAAAAAATATTTAATTATTAATAAGTTAAAATAATAACCCGATGGCATAACACACCACGAGAAATCTATAAGTGATATATAAAACAATCGCAGACAGGCTAAAAAATCGCATCAATAGCGATGAATTCGAGGTAGGAGATGCGCTACCGAGTGAAAAAGCGCTGGCCGGGGAGCTGCAGGTCTCCGTCATGACCCTGCGTAAGGCGCTCACGCTGCTGGAAAGTGAGAAGCTGATCGTTAAACGCCACGGCAGCGGTTCATACGTGGCGCGTAAGAGCAATTATCGCGGCGGGGAACTTGACGGCTTCAACTACCAGATGCACATCGGCGGCGTCACCAACTATCGCAATAAGGTCATTGAGTTCACGATGATCGATGCGCCTTTGGCTATCGCACAACAGTTGAAAATTGAGCCGGGAGAGAAGGTCTATTACGTCAGACGCATTCGGATGATTGACGACGTACCTATTCTGATTGAGAACAGCTATATACCGGTGGCGATTTTTCCCTGGCTAAGCGTTGGAAATCTGGAAAGATCGAAATTTAACTATTTCAAGAAAGAGTGCAATATCACCATCCTGGAGAGCCACCGCAGCTATACCCCGGTTCTGGCCACCCGGGAGCAAGCAGAGCTCTTACAGGTTCCACAAAACAGCCTGCTGCTACGGGTGCAGTCGATCAGCTATGCCCATAACAATACCATTGTTGATTTATCCGATATTTACCAGAATACCAACAAATACAATGTTAAACATATTACGCGCCGCTAAATACCGCGGGATACGGCTGACGCAGGCCACCGAGAGCCGTCCAGCGTCAGCTGACGATAGACGGCAGCTGACGATTCTGCGTCGGCAAACGATTACCAGCCGCAGACGTTAGTCTCTTCGTCGGACTCGTAGCCGCGGACAATATTAATCAGATCTTTTACCGCATCGGCCGCCGTCTGCGGATCCTGCAGCTCAGCCAGAGAAGGAAACTCGCTATCGACCGAGACGCCGTTATTATTGTTGGTCACCGTCAATATAAATCCCTTTCCTCCGGCGTTTTCCACCGACAGCGTGGAAATAAGCTCAGCCACGGCCTGGGTGGCGATATCAGGGACATACAGGGCCATCGGCTTAAGATACACTTTTTCTTTTTTATCTTTATTATTCCCGTTGATCACCGCTAACGAATAGCCTTTATTTTCGCTGTTCATCATATTACCTATCCCTCAATCAGAATGTCAGGGTCAACATAAAAATCGACGTTAAAAACGGTATCCTCGGTTAACGCCTCGATGCGGTGCCACTTTTCGGGCGGAAAAACGCCAAATTCACCTTCGGCAATGGTCAGGGTTTCCACCGGTTCCGCGCTGGTTTCATCGGCATATCCGAGATAGCGTATCGCCCCTCGCATCACCGACAGGCGCGGATAGACGCCCTGCCGGGTACCGGCATCCAGATGCCGCTTCCAGATTGAGGCCGGCGCCGTCCGCTTCGTCCACAGCGGCGTGCTCCGGGTATGCACATAGTGGGTAGGAATAATGATTCGCTGCATGATTTCGCCTCTCTTAACGCACCGCATATACGGTCGGAAATGGGAAAATATGTTGCATATGATATACCCCTTTCATTCGCTAAGTGTATTATTTTTTAACGACACGAATATCTACCCCTATTTATACCTATTAGGGATTACAGCAATTTAAAAATAAACACGGGCGATATCCGGTAAATTAATATCGCCCGTATTAAGAGATGAATTACCTGTTCTCGGGTGAATTAAGCGGCCCCGGCTTACCGATCAAATAACCCTGTACCAGGTCACAGCCTAATTTGCGTAAGGACTGCAGCTGCTCTTCTGTTTCGACACCTTCGGCCACGATGCGCATATGCAGGCTTTTACCCATGCTGATAATCAGCCGCACGATATCGAGGTCATCTTTCTGATCGGGAATATTAATCACAAAAGAGCGGTCGATTTTTATCTTATCGAACGGGAAGTAGCTGAGCCGCGATAGCGAAGAATAGCCGGTGCCAAAATCATCAATGGAGATCTGCACCCCGAGCTCGCGCAGCTGACTCAGGATCTCGAGAGAGCGGGTATTTTCGTTAAAGACGTCAGACTCGGTAATCTCAAGATCCAGGCGATGCGGGTCAAGCGCGGTGCTTCTCAGTATGCCGACCACGGTATCGGTCAGCGAGCTGTTAATCAGCTGAATGGGCGACACGTTAACCGACACTTTGAGCGGCGACGACCAGCTGGCGGCCGCTTCGCAGGCGGTTCGCAGCACCCACTCGCCCAGCTGATTAATCAGGCCAATCTTTTCCGCTACCGGAATAAATTCGGTCGGCGGGACGCTGCCGCGCAGCGGATGAAACCAACGCACCAGCGCTTCGTAGCCGTAGATTTCACCGTTCATCGTGTCGGCTATCGGCTGGTAGTAAACCCTGAACTCACCTTTGTTCAGCGCCTGCATCAGGTCATCTTCAAAGGATTTATTCTCCTGCTGGCGCTGAAGCAGTCCGGGACGGAATACCTGAACGTTGCCGGAACCCTCTTTTTTCGCTTCATACAGCGCCAGGTCGGCACATTTGTATAAATAGTCGGTACGGCTTTCCCCGTCAGAGATGACAATCCCGATACAGGCGCCAATCTGGATCAGCGAGTCGTAAATCTGATACGGCTGGCTGATCTTTTCCCGGATCACCTTAGCCCGCTCCAGCGCCATCTCTTCGGTTAAATCATGGGAAACCAGGGCAAACTCATCCCCTCCCAGCCGGTAGAGCGTTTCTGACGTTTTGCGAAAAAAGGAGAGACGGCTGGCCAAATCCTGCAGCAGCTTATCCCCGGCATCGTGACCCTGGGTATCATTGACGTCCTTGAAATTATCCAGGTCAAACAGCATCACCACCGCCGAGCCGTTATAGGGCCGCACCTGATTGACGACCTCCTGCAGACGTTGCCAGAAAGAGAGACGGTTGGGCATCCCGGTCAGCGAATCATGATAGGCATCGTACTGCAGACGGCGGTTCTGCACCTGAAGCTTTTCTTTTGAGGCCTGCAGGTCGGTCGCCAGTAATTTCATCCGCACGTGGGCGCGACGCAGGGTGTTATTCTGCTTCAGCATCAACAGCCCGAGCGTGATACAGAGAACAATCAGCAGAATGGAAATCGCCGAATAGATGTAATAGAGATTTTGTATTTTATCGTGGGTCAGATTAACCAGATTAAAATCCTGGGCGAGCGAGGTGGACGCGAGTGAAGTCAACGGCCCGTCCAGGGTACTCATCTCCTGCAGCATCAGCTTCAGCTGCGCTGTCGTCATAGTGTCCAGCTGCTTATCCAGCCGGTCAAGAAGATCAATCAGGCTGTTGACTATCGCCTTACGGTGAGGATCTTTGCCAATAAACTTTCCCAAATCACCCTGCTGCAGCAGCGCAATCTGGCTCATCATAATTTCCAGACGCAGGCGCACCTCATCGTGGTCGCTTCCCTTCACCCCCAGCCCCATCGCGCTGAGTCGCGCCTCGAGGCGCATGTACTCGGAGACTATCTGGGAAACGGACCACGAATCAGTATAACGGGTTAATTTTTGCAGCTCACTTTGCCGCTCATGCACCAGATAAGTTATGTAACCGGTCACAATGAAGAGCGACAAAATAATGGCAGTGAGTATTCGATTCAAGATCAAACCCTTACTCAATTATAATCTTCGAAACCTGCCATGCCGAACGGGAATAATAAATCTGATTCTGCAATTCCGGGCTACTGTCGTAAGGATAAACAATAAATAAGGGCCCTTTATCACGAATGCGCATATATTCGCCGTTCATTTTTAAAGCCAAAATTACCGGAAATTTATGAAAGTCGTCGATGGGGACAATGGTGGTGTAATCGTTCAGCGCCAGCACCCGGGCTGACTTGCCTTTGGCACCGACTAAATCCATGAGTTTACTGAGGGAAATGCCGTCAAAGCGGACCTTTCCCGAATACCATGGCGTGGTCGTCACCAGCGTTTCCATCCCCAGCTTTTCTAATGCGGCGACATCAAAAACGGCGGTATCGCCCTCATTCGTATTAGCAATCAGGCCGGAAATAGTTAAAACGGGTTTGCCCACAGGCGCTGGCAGTTTTTCTGCAAAAGCGGAAGGCGAAACCATGACACAAAATAAAGCTGCAAAAATTAAACGCATTTAACTCACCCTTCCGAAATTGGAGACTTGTTAATTGTAAACCATTTAAGTCATTTCTTAAAAGGTGTCCCGGTTGGGTTCAAAAATTAAAATTAAAAACAATAAGCGAAGTCCTAAGCTCGCATTCTGAACGGCCGACAAGGGCGTTCATCCCCCGGCGAAGCAAACGCTTTATGCCTTTAAACGCCCAGAGCAGGTAAAAATCTTTTCACTTGCCCTTCTGCGCGGTAGTCTCAGGACAGGCGCGAATTCGGAAAGCGTCTCATTCCAATAATTAAAAACTCAGCAACAGACAGGACAGGTATGGACTCAACGTTAATTTCTCAGCGCCCCGGCAAGGAGGCATGTTCACTCAACCGCGCCCGCAGAGCGGCCTGGGGCAGTTTCGCCGGGGCCGTGGTCGACTGGTACGACTTTCTTCTCTATGGCATCACCGCCGCGCTGGTATTTAACCGGGAATTTTTTCCGCAAATCAGCCCGGCGATGGGTACCCTCGCCGCCTTTGCCACCTTCGGCGTCGGCTTCCTCTTCCGCCCGCTGGGCGGCATTATCTTCGGCCATTTCGGCGATCGCCTCGGGCGCAAACGCATGCTGATGCTGACGGTATGGATGATGGGGATCGCCACCGCCTGTATCGGTCTGCTGCCCTCCTTCAACCAGATTGGCTGGGGGGGGCCGGGTCCTGTTGCGCCGCTCCACGTTGCGGAT